>Ga0180219_1002544_pt1 | contig 10809 bp, 8 predicted proteins | sample eDN3rd30CBELigMG_FD_151338 | JGI IMG/M metagenome (GOLD analysis project Ga0180219, IMG submission 151338) | Enriched Miracle-Growth compost microbial communities from Emeryville, California, USA - eDNA 3rd pass 30_C BE-Lig MG (version 2)... ... | reverse complement strand
CGCGCTCTTCGCGGAACGCGGCGGCGACCCGCAGCGCCCTGGCAAGCGCAGCCCGCTCGACCCGCTGCTGTGGCGCCGAGAACGCCCCGGGGAGCCTTCCTGGGAGGCCGGGGTGCTCGGGACCGGCCGGCCGGGCTGGCACATCGAGTGCGCGGTCATCGCGCGACGTGGCATCGGCGCGAGCTTCGACGTGCAGGGCGGCGGGCGCGACCTCGTGTTCCCGCACCACGAGATGAGCACCTCGCACGCGCGAGCGCTCGACGGCGCTGACGCCATGCGGGCGACCGGCGAGGGCGCCCGCGTCCACGTGCACGCGGGACTGGTCGCGTACCACGGCGAGAAGATGAGCAAGTCGCTGGGCAACCTGGTGTTCGTGAGCGTCCTGCGCGCTCAGGGCGTGGACCCCATGGCGATCCGGCTCGCGCTCCTGGCGCACCACTACCGCGAGGACTGGGAGTGGCACGACGACGAGATCGAGCGTGCGCAGGAGCGGCTCACGACCTGGCGTGACTCGGTGAGCGGCTACGGTGGGCCGGACGCGCAGGGCACCGTCGACGCGATCCGGCTGGCGCTCGCCGACGATCTCGACGCTCCCGCCGCGGTGGCGGCGATGGACGAGTGGGCGGCTCGCTCCCTGTCAGGTGCCGGCGACGACCACGTCGCGGGTGCGGACGGCTGGCACGAGGGGGCTGCTGGCGTGATGGCACGCACCGTCAACGCCCTGCTCGGCATCCGGCTCTGAGCCGGCTCGCCAGGGGGCCGAGAGGCCCAGGTCAGCTGCGCCCGTCGCCGGGGTCGTTGCGGCGGTCTTCACGACGACGCAGGTAGCGCTCGAACTCCCGGGCGATCGCCTCGCCGCTCGCCTCGGGGAGCTCGACGGTGTCCTTCGCCTCCTCGAGCTGCTGGACGTACTCGGCGATCTCCGGGTCCTCGGAGGCGAGCTCATCGACCCCGGTCTGCCACGCCGCGGCGTCCTCCGGCATCGAGCCGAGCTCGATCGGCTCGCCGAGGATCTCCTCGAGCCGCGACAGGATCGCGACCGTCGCCTTGGGCGACGGCGGGTGCGCGACGTAGTGGGGCACCGCGGCCCACAGCGACAACGCGTGGAAGCCCTCCTCCGCGGCAGCGTGCTGCAGCACGCCCACGATCCCGGTGGGGCCCTCGTACGAGCTCGGCTCGACGTCGAGCACGGCCTGGACCGCGGGGTCGTCCGAGGTGAGCGTGATCGGGATCGGGCGGGTGTGCGGAACGTCGGCCAGCAGAGCACCCACGGTGACCACCGTGCGCACGCCCAGCTCGTGAGCGGCCGCGACCAGCTCGCGGCAGTAGCTGCGCCACCGCATCGAGGGCTCGATGCCGTGCACGATCACGACCTTGCGCCCGCTGCGCGGGGCGGTGGCGACGGAGACGGTGGTGCTCGGCCAGGTCAGCTCGCGACGACCGTCCTCGGTCGTCTGGACGACAGGCCGGTTGACCTGGAAGTCGTGGTACTCCTCCGGGTCGAGCTCACGCTCGAGGGTGGCGCCCCACAGGTCGCGCAGGTAGAGCAGCGCGGTGGTCGCGGCGTTGCCGGCATCGTTCCATCCCTCGAACGCGGCGAGCAGGATGGCGTCGTCGGAGGCCGGTGTCTCGTGGTTCTCCGTCATGTCATCAGCCTAGGCGGTGGGATGCGCTCGTCCCGGTAGGCCGCACCTGACCGCGCGGGCTGGCCGAGGGTCCACCGCCCGGTCGACAGCCGGACGAGCCCGATGCCGTTCGGCCCAGCGACGTGAGACGCCGGACCGTGGAACCGGCGGCGCTGCCTAGGATGGACCGATGACTACCGCTGAACCGCTGGCCGCTGTGCTCTGGGACCTCGATGGCACGTTGATGAACTCTGAGCCGTTCTGGATGGGGGCGGAGCTCCGGCTCGCCACCGAGTTCGGCGGGACCTGGTCCGACGACGACGCGCGCGGTGTCGTCGGCATCCCGATCGATCGTGCGGCCGCGGCGATGCGCGCAGCCGGGGTCGACCTGGCGGTCGAGGAGATCGTCGAGCGGCTCGTCTCGGCGGTGGCTTCGGAGGTCGAGGCGCACGTGCCGTGGCAGCCCGGTGCCCTCGACCGTCTCGTGGAGCTGCGGGAGGCCGGCGTGCCCTGCGCGCTCGTGACGATGTCGTACCCGTCGATCGCAGACGCCTTCCTGCGGGCGTGCCCTCCGGACACCTTCCAGGCCGTCGTCACGGGTGACCAGGTGTCGGCCGGCAAGCCCGACCCTGAGGCGTACCTCGTCGCAGCGCAGCGGCTCGGCGTCGATATCGAGCGCTGCGTGGTCGTCGAGGACTCGCCCTCGGGCATCGGTGCCGGGCTCGCCTCCGGGGCGAGCACGATCGGTGTCAAGGTGATCGTCGACGTCCCGCCGCGCCCAGGCCTGAGCCGCACCGACTCCCTGGACAAGCTCGGCCTCGTGCGCTTCCGCGCTCTCGTCGCTGGAGAGCGCTTCGACGACCTGGCGGCCACGGAGGGCGCCGCGGTGACCGCCGTCGGCTGACTCGTGTGGGCAGGCGCCTGTCCTCAGGCCATCACGACCCCGGTCGCCCTCGTCACGCGTGCGGGATCGATCTCGGGCGGCGTGCCGCCGAACTCGGGGCACAGGTCCCGGTGCGCGCACCATCCGCACAAGGGGGTTCGGTGCGGTCGCCACCGGTTCGTGCTCGCGGCCTGGACGATCTCGTCCCACACGGACGTGATGCGGTCGTGCGCACCCTGGAGGTCGGCCTCGGTGGGGGAGTTGCGCAGCACCTGACCGTCGCCGAGGTAGATGAGCTGCAGCGACGCCGGGACGATGCCACGTTCCTTCCACAGCATCACCCCGTAGAACCGCATCTGGAACGCCGCCGACGAGCCGTAGCCGGGGCGGGGCGACTTGCCGGTCTTGTAGTCGACGACCCGCACCGCACCGTTCGGTGCGACGTCGAGCCGGTCGACGATGCCACGCAGCAGGGGCCCGTCGGCGAGCTGGTGCTCGAGCTTGATCTCGCGTTCCGCGGGCGCGAGCCGGTTCGGGTCCTCGAGGGTGAAGTAGGTCTGCACGAGCGCCGCGGCCTTGCCGAGCCACTCCTCGTCGCCGCCCTCGGGCACCAGGTCGGCGAGCTCGGGGCGCTCCTCGACGAGCATCTCCCAGGCCTCCGGGATCGAGTCGATGGCGAGCTCGGGAGTACGTTCGCCGGGCGGGGCGTCGTAGAGGTGCTCGAGCACGCTGTGCACGAGGGTGCCGCGTGCCGCCGCCTCGCTCGGTGGCTCGGGGAGGCGGTCGATCACCCGGAACCGGAAGAGCAGCGGGCACTGCTGGAAGTCGTTCGCGCGCGACGGGGACAACGAGGGGGTCGCCGGTCGCGGCGTCGTCAGTGCGATTGCCTCAGCCATGTCCACACCCTAGGCGCACCGTGCGACACGCACGACGCACGCTCCGGCTGGTCGTCCGACCGGCTCTGGACGACATCGCGCTCCTCTAGGCTGGGCGCATGAGCGTCGAGCCGTCACCACCGCCACGCCGCCCAGGTTCTCGCGGGCTGGTGATCGGCAGGTTCGTCGGAGCACCGGTCGTCGTCACGACGGCCTGGCCGGTCGGCGCGATCGTCCTCGTGGCGCTGTTCGGCCCCACCGTCAACGACGTGCTCCCCGGCTCCGAGCTCCGCGGCTATGTCGTCGCGGCCGGCTACGCGCTCCTGCTGTTCCTGTCCGTGCTGCTGCACGAGGGAGCCCACGCCGCCGTCGCGCACCAGCAGGGCAAGCAGGTCCACGAGATCTCCCTGACGCTGTGGGGAGGGCAGACCAGCTACTCCGACGACGCCCCGCGCCCCGGCTCGGCGATCCTCGTCTCGCTCGCCGGCCCCCTCACGAACCTGGTGCTCGGCGTCGTCGCGTGGTTCGTCGTCGACCAGACGGCGCTCACCGACGGCCACCCGGTCCCGCGGCTGCTCGTCGGCGCGCTCGCGTGGTCGAACCTCTTCGTCGGTGCGTTCAACCTGGTGCCCGGTCTGCCGCTCGACGGTGGCCAGGTGCTCGAGGGCATCGTGTGGCGGCTCAGCGGGAGGCGCACGACGGGCACGCTCGTCGCGGGCTGGATAGGGCGGGTCGTCGCGGGGCTCGTCGTGCTCGGGTTCATCGTGGTCCCGATGGCGCGCGGTGCGCAGCCGTCGGTGTTCTCGATCGTCTGGGCGCTGCTCATCGGCACCTTCCTGTGGCAGGGTGCGAGCGCCGCGATCGCCTCGGCGACGCTGCGGCAGGGCATCGAGAGCATCGATCTGCGCTCGCTCGTGCACCCGGTGGTCGCCGTGCCCACCACCGCGCTCCTGGCCGACGTCGTGGGCGTGCTCACCCAGCACCACGCCGAGGTCGCGGCCTCGGGCCCGGCTCCGGCCTACGGTCAGCGCAGCGCGGGCCTGGAGCCCGTCGTCCTCGTCACCGAGGCCGGACGGCTCGTGGGTACCGTCGACCCCACGGCGATGCGCTCGGTGCCCGCGGCGTCGCTCGCGGGCACGCCCGCCTCGGCGGTGGCCGTGCCGCTCGCGCCGGGCGCCGCCGTGCACACCGAGACGCCCGAGACGGAGCTCACCGCGCGAGCCGCCCTGCTCAGCCGTCGCGCGAGCGTGATCGTCGTCGTGACCGGGGGAGAGGTGTCGGGGGCGCTGCTCTCCGCAGAGATCCAGGCGAGGCTGCGGGAGAACGGGATCGGAGCCTAGCCCTGCCGCGGTGGCTCGGACCGCTGCACTCCGGCCCGACCGCTGTGCCTTGTGGTCGCGTCGGGCCTGCGTTGCGCTCCCGGCGGGTGCGCTGGGGCGCCCCCACCGTCCGCTGCACTCCGGCCCGACCGCTGTGCCTTGTGGTCGGGTCGGGCCTGCGTTGCGCTCCCGGCGGGTGCGCTGGGGCGCCCCCACCGTCCGCTGCACTCCGGCCCGACCGCTGTGCCTTGTGGTCGCGTCGGGCCTGCGTTGCGCTCCCGGCGGGTGCGCTGGGGCGCCCCCACCGTCCGCTGCACTCCGGCCCGACCCTCTAGACTCGCCCACTGTGACCACGAACCCTGAGAACGACGCCGCCACCGCGCCCGCCACCGACCGTCCCGCTGCCACCGGTGCGGAGCTGCGTCGCGGGCCCTTCCGGGTGGGCGACAAGGTCCAGCTCACCGACTCCCGGGGGCGGTTGAGCACCATCACGCTGCACGAGGACGGCTCGTTCCACACCCACCGCGGCTACCTGCGGCACACCGAGCTGATCGGCCGGTCCGAGGGCAGCGTCGTCACCAACACCGGTGGCACGGAGTACCTCGCGCTGCGCCCGCTGCTGTCCGACTACGTCCTGTCGATGCCCCGCGGCGCCGCCGTCGTCTACCCCAAGGACGCCGGGCAGATCGTCGCGATGGCGGACATCTTCCCGGGCGCCCGCGTGGTCGAGGCCGGCGTCGGCTCCGGTGCGCTCACGATGTCGCTGCTGCGTGCCGTCGGCGACGCAGGGCTCGTGCACTCCATCGAGCGGCGCGAGGACTTCGCCGAGATCGCCAAGGGCAACGTCGAGACCTTCTTCGGCGGTGAGCACCCGGCCTGGAAGCTGTCGATCGGCGACCTGTCCGACGTCCTGCCGGGCGTCGTCGAGCCGGGCAGCGTGGACCGTGTGGTCCTCGACATGCTCGCTCCCTGGGAGAACCTCGACGCTGTCGCCGACGCGCTCGCGCCGGGTGGCGTGCTGGTCGCGTACGTCGCGACGACCACGCAGCTGTCGCGCTTCGCGGAGGACGTGCGCGACGACGGGCGCTACAGCGAGCCCGCCGCCTGGGAGACCATCGTGCGCGGCTGGCACCTCGAAGGGCTCTCCGTGCGCCCCGAGCACCGGATGATGGGACACACCGGCTTCCTGATCACGACCCGCCGCCTGGCCGAGGGGCAGGAGCCGCCGCTGCGCAAGCGTCGCCCCGCCAAGGGCGCGTACCCGGTCGAGGAGGCGTGGACGGAGGAGGACCTCGGCGAGCGCGTCACCTCGGACAAGCGCGTGCGCCGGGCGCGCCGTGAGGTAGGCCGTCCGCGGCCCGGCACGGAGTCGCAGCCGCAGGGTCCCGGCAAGAAGGCGCGCTCGGGCGACCAGCCGTGGTTCGAGGACCGGACGGACACCTCCGACGAGGGCGATCTGTGACAAGGTTGAAGAGATAGGCACGCAGGCGAGAGCACTCGTGAGGCGAGGGACGGGAGCGAGACGATGACCGACTCGAACGCGAACGCGCAGCAGCCCCGGTTCCCGGGGTCGAGCGTCTCGGGCACCGGTGCGGTGCCCAGCGAGCTCACGGTCCTGCGGGCGCGCAACGAGCAGCTCGTCGAGGCGCTCGGCAAGGCCCGCGAGACGGTCATCGACCTGCGCGAGCAGATCGACAGCCTCGCCAAGCCCCCGGGCAGCTACGCGCTGTTCTCCGGCGACCACGGCGACGGGACGATCGACGTCATCTCCGCCGGGCGCAAGATGCACATCGGCGTGGGCCCGGGTGTCGACCCCGCCACGCTGCGGCCCGGCCAGGAGGTCAAGCTCAACGAGGCGATGACGGCGGTCGACGTCGGCGCGTTCGAGACGGTCGGCGAGATCGTCACGGTCAAGGAGCTGCTGGACGGCGGGCGCGTCCTCGTGGTCGGTCGCGCGGACGACGAGCGCGTGCTCAACCTCGCGGGGTCCCTCTCCGCCGAGACCGTACGGGTCGGTGACTCCCTGACGGCCGACACGCGCGCCGGCTTCGTCTTCGAGCGCATCCCCAAGGCGGACGTGCAGGACCTCGTCCTCGAGGAGGTCCCGAACATCACCTACGACGACATCGGTGGCCTCGGCCCGCAGATCGAGATGATCCAGGACGCCGTCGAGCTGCCCTTCGCGCACCCCGAGCTCTACCGCGAGCACGGGCTGCGCCCGCCCAAGGGGATCTTGCTGTACGGCCCTCCCGGTTGCGGCAAGACGCTCATCGCCAAGGCCGTCGCGCGGTCGCTGGCCACGGCGAGCGCGCGGCGCTCCGCGGTGGCCGCCGCCGGCCCGGACGGCGTGGCCGACGACGTGAGCGGCGACCTGACGGGCCGCAGCTACTTCCTGAACATCAAGGGCCCCGAGCTGCTCAACAAGTACGTGGGGGAGACCGAGCGCCACATCCGGCTCATCTTCGCCCGCGCCCGGGAGAAGGCCTCCGACGGGACTCCCGTCGTGGTGTTCTTCGACGAGATGGAGTCGCTGTTCCGCACCCGCGGCACGGGGCTGAGCTCCGACGTCGAGACCACGATCGTGCCGCAGCTGCTCAGCGAGATCGACGGCGTCGAGAGCCTCGACAACGTCATCGTCATCGGCGCCTCGAACCGCGAGGACATGATCGACCCCGCGATCCTGCGCCCCGGGCGTCTCGACGTGAAGATCAAGATCGAGCGGCCCGACGCCGAGGCGGCGCGCGACATCTTCGCGAAGTACCTCGTGGAGACCACGCCGCTGCACGCCGACGACCTCGCGGAGCACGGCGGCAACGTGCGGGCCACCATCGACTCGATGATCCAGGCCGTCGTCGAGCACATCTACGCCACCGCGCCCGAGAACGAGTTCCTCGAGGTGACGTACGCCTCGGGTGACAAAGAGGTGCTGTTCTTCAAGGACTTCAGCTCCGGGGCGATGATCCAGAACGTCGTCGACCGCGCCAAGAAGTTCGCGATCAAGGACTACCTGTCCACCGGGCAGCGCGGGCTGCGCGTCGAGCACCTGCTGCGCGCGTCGGTCGACGAGCTGCACGAGAACGAGGACCTGCCCAACACGACGAACCCGGACGACTGGGCCCGCGTGTCCGGCAAGAAGGGCGAGCGCATCGTGTTCATCCGCACGATCGTCCAGCAGCGCAAGGGCACCGTGCCCGTCACGGCCCGCACGATCGAGGACGTCACCAGCACGGGGCAGTACCTGTAGCGCCGGGACGCACCCAGGACCGGTAACGATTCCGCATCGTTCGAGGTCAGGGTCTCGTCCGGTGACGAGAGCGGTCGTAACGTCGAGATCACGCGGGTCGACGACGATCCGCACGTCTGAGGGGTGGGGCACCCATGTGGCGAGCGGTGAAGGGGACGGCTGCGGTCGTCGTCATGGTGATCACGACAGCGAGCGCGTCGTCGACCGCGGCTGCGACCGTCCGGCTGCCAGACGATGTCGGTCATGTGCCGAAGGTGGTGTCCAAGGCCTTCGCCGAGCGTGGTGCGCGGTCCGTCAAGGGATTTCTCGCGGCTGAAAGCTCCCCGGCCGACTGGTACGACCCCGACGAGGACGAGCTCGCCGTCGGCGCGCCGGTCGCTGCCTACCACCTCGACCCGCCCCTCTACGACCCGGTCGACAAGGCCTACGTCGGGAGTGTCCAGACGGACGACGTCGTCGTCCACGCGGGCAGCTTCGTCGCGCAGGTCGAGGTCGACGGGAGGCCGGTCGGCGCCGTCCTCGAAGCCACGCTGACGGCCGACGGCGAGGTCAGGTTCCACGATCTCAAGGACTTTCGAGGCCTCGGACCGCTGGCACCCTCCGTGCACCGCTTCGTGACCGGCCCCGCTACGGGTGCCTACTCGTGGGACACCACGACAGATCTGCTCGCACCCCTCGACGACGCCGCGCGCGAGGACGTGGGCGAGGAAGCCGTCGCTGTGCAGGCCGTCGTCGAAGCCATGGCGCGGCGGTCGGCGGAGGTGACGCTCGTCGAGCGGATCGACGGCGCGATCGGGGGCGGGCTGCCGGCGTTGCTGCTCCCGGCCTTCGGCAACGAGGAGGACTGGCAGGACGAGGTGCGCCGGGGGATGGCGATCCCCGACAGCCAGACCTGGTCGCCGACCCCGAGCGCTGCCCAGGTCGGCCTTGCTGCGCCCGCCCCGACCGACGCGGCCGAGGGCAGCGCCGCGACCGTGCGCGGCGTGGATCAGATGAACGACGGGGTACGGGTCGTCGCCTGGTCAGCCAGCGTGCTCGTGCTCGTCCTCGTCATCGGCTGGGCGGCCGTCGCACCTGCACGACGTCGGCGTCTGCGCGAGGCGGCCGCGGACGCGGGGGAGGACCCTCCGAACCGCTAGGCTCGCTGGCATGGCAGCACAGATCTTCCCGAGCATCCTGTCCGCGGACTTCGCCAACCTCGAGCGCGACCTCCAGGCGATCTCGACGGCGGACTACGCGCACGTCGACGTCATGGACAACCACTTCGTGCCGAACCTCACCATCGGGCTGCCGGTGGTCGAGCGGCTGGCGCAGGTCTCGCCGATCCCGCTCGACGTCCACCTCATGATCGAGGACGCCGACCGCTGGGCGCCCGCGTTCGCCGAGGCGGGCGCCGCGTCGGTGACGTTCCACGCGGAGGCGACGGACGCGCCCGTGCGGCTCGCTCGTGAGATCCGTCGGCTGGGTGCTCGCGCGGCGGTGGCGTTCCGTCCGGCCACGCCGATCGAGCCGTTCGTCGACCTGCTCTCCGAGGTCGACATGGTGCTCATCATGACCGTGGAGCCGGGCTTCGGCGGCCAGTCCTTCATCGAGGGCACGCTGCCCAAGATCCAGCGGGCCCGGGCGGCGATCGACGCGGCCGACCTCGACGTCTGGCTGCAGGTTGACGGCGGCGTCTCGCGCGCGACCATCGAACGAGCCGCGGACGCCGGCGCGAACGTGTTCGTCGCGGGATCGGCCGTCTACGGGGCCGAGGACGTCCCCGCGGAGATCACGGTGCTCCGCGGGCTGGCGAGCGCGCACCGGCACTGACGGGCCGGCGAGCGCGCACCGGGACCGGTGCGCCTCCCACCTGCTCGTTCTCACCACGTGGCCGCAGTTGACCTGCGGGAATGAACCTGTGCCACAGTGGGTTGCAGAGAAAGCACAAGCTCTGGGGTCGGTGCAACTCCGAACCGGCGGTCACAGTCCGCGAGCCACCTTGGGTGGTTGAACTGGTGGAACTCCAGTACCGACGGTCAAAGTCCGGATGGGAAGAGCTGTGCGGCGTGGCTGCGCCGGTGTCCGTCGACGGACCCGGTGGGGCTCGCTGTCGTCCCCAGAGCCGTCAGGCCGAGAGGAGGACAGCACGATGAGCACCACGCGCGGCGCGACGCCGGACGAGCCGACCTCCATGCTCGGCACCCACCTCACGCTCGACCAGGCGATGCGCCGCGCGCTCGTGCTGGCCGCCCGCGGCCCCGCCGGCGGCGCGAACCCCCAGGTCGGTGCCGTGATCCTCGCCGCCTCTCCCGACCGTGGCGAGTTTCGTGACGGATCGGACAGCGCTCCTGTCCTGTCCGTCGCAGAACGTCCCGCTGGGCGGGCTGAGCCGACGTATCGCGTCCTGGGGGAGGGCTGGCACCGGGGTGCGGGGACCGCGCACGCCGAGGTCGACGCGCTCGCCTCGGCAGCGGCGGCCGGCAACGACGTCCGTGGTGCGACCGCGGTGGTCACGCTTCAGCCCTGCAACGCCACCGGGCGCACGGGGCCCTGCACGCAGGCGCTGATCGCCGCCGGGATCGCCCAGGTATGGTTCAGCGCCACGGACCCGCTCGCCGAGGCCGCGGGCAGCACCGCGGCGCTCGAGGCGGCGGGCATCGAGGTGCACCCCGGTCTCCTCGAGACGGAAGGCACGGAGCTGCTGCACCCCTGGCTCACCTCGGTGGCGCTGGGTCGCCCCTACGTCACCCTCAAGCTGGCGACCTCGCTCGACGGTCGCATCGCCGCGGCGGACGGCACGAGCCGCTGGATCACCGGCCCGACCTCTCGCGCCCACGCTCACGCGGTGCGCTCCACGGTGGGCGCCATCGCCGTCGGCACG
>Ga0180219_1002543_pt1 | contig 10811 bp, 7 predicted proteins | sample eDN3rd30CBELigMG_FD_151338 | JGI IMG/M metagenome (GOLD analysis project Ga0180219, IMG submission 151338) | Enriched Miracle-Growth compost microbial communities from Emeryville, California, USA - eDNA 3rd pass 30_C BE-Lig MG (version 2)... ... | reverse complement strand
CGCGGCGGCCGAGGGCGAGGCGGATGTCGAGAGTGCCGATGAGGATTCGGCGGAAGAAGAAGCCGCCTGATCGGGCGCCGATCCGGCTGCGGATCAAAGCGAACGTTATTTGAAGCCCGGCAGAGATGCCGGGCTTTTCGTTTGCGCACTGGTGCGACCCATCTGGCGCGATCCGCCAGACTTTGCGCGCCGTGATGTGGGCCATGATGTCCAAAATTTAATTGGTTATCCGCCGGGTACGGGGCGCAAGCTCCAAAAACGAGTGACCGGGAACCGGAAGGCGACACCGGGTCTTTTAGAAAAAGACCGGCCTTTCCCGGAAACGACGCTGGCAACGGTTCTGCGGGAGCGCGCCTTGGCGATGGAGGTTGCCCATGAATCGATCAAATATGAATCGATCAGACATGAATCGAATGAACGAACCACCCAACGCCCCGATGGATATGGGCATTTACAAGAGCATGGGGCTTTACAGGCAGCGCGGCGCCGGCAAGACGCCGCTCGATCTTTATATGCTGGCCGTCGGGCTGTTCCTGCTGCTGTCGCCCTGGCTCTATGCCTTTGCCCAGGCGCCGGCGCGGATGAACGACTGGGCGACCGGCGCGGCGCTTGCCGTCGCATCGGTCGCGGCACTCACGGTGTTTGGCCGCTGGCAGGAATGGCTGATGGCGGCGCTCGGCGTCTGGCTGGTGGCGGCGCCCTGGGTACTCGGCTACGCGCACACCTCCGCCATGCATGTCAGCATCGCCGCCGGCGCCCTCGTCATCTATCTGGCGCTGCTGGAGTTATGGCTGATCCAGGACGGCCGGTTCGATCGCGGCTCCGGCAGCTTCTCCGTCTGAGCGCCGACGACGGCGGCTGGCTTTAGTCCCGTGTCTGCGCGGGAACCGGGACGGGATCAAGTCGTTGACTCCGGTTGGGCGCCTATGTCGGCGCCGCCCTTCCTGTTGCAGAGTGCGTGAGGTGTATCATGGCGGCGCGTGCGTACTGGTCCGGGCGGATCCGGCTGGCGCTGGTGTCGATTCCGGTCGAGGTCTTTCCCGCGACCTCCTCGTCGCCGCGGATTTCGTTTCACCAGATTCACGAGCCGAGCGGCAAGCGCATCCGCTATGAGAAGGTCGTGCCGGGGATCGGGCCGGTCGATGCCGAGGATATCGTCAAGGGCTACGAGGTCGAGAAGGGCAAATATGTCCTGCTCTCCGACGAGGAGATCGACGACGTCAAGCTGGAGGCCAAGAAGTCGATCGACCTGGTGCAGTTCGTCGATCAGGACGAGATCGACCCGGTGTATTTCGAGCGGCCTTTCTTCGTGCTGCCGTCGGAAGAGAACGAGGACGCGCAGGAAGCTTATGCGGTGCTGCGCGACGCGCTGCGCAAGACCGGCAAGGTCGGCCTCGGGCAGATCGTCATCCGCGGCCAGAGTTCGATCGTCGCGATCAAGCCGAACGGCAAGGGGCTGATGATGGAGACGCTGCGCTATGCCGACGAGGTCAAGAAGCCGCAGGCGGCGTTCGGCGGCATTGAGGCGGCAACGCCGGACAAGGACCTGCTCGAACTCGGCGAGGAATTGATCCGCAAGAAATCCGGCACGTTCCGGCCGGAGGCGTTCAAGGACGCCTATACGACCGCGCTGCGCGAATTGATCGACGCCAAGCGCGAGAAGCGCGCGCCGAAGGCGATCGAGGAAGCCGCACCGGCGTCGAACGTCATCAACCTGATGGATGCGCTCAAGCGCAGCGTGCGCGGCAATCCGGGCAGCGCGGGGGACGAGCGCGGCGGTGGCAAGGCGCCGGCAAAGACCTCTGCAAAGAGCCCGGCCAAGAGTCCGGCCAAGAGTCCGGCAAAGGCGCGCAGCCGCGCCGGCAAGACGGCCCGCTCGCGCCCGGTGAAGCCGGCGGCGCGCCGCAAGCACAAGGCGGCGTAGGAGGATGGCGCCGCCGCGCCCATCTGCGAAGCGGCGGGGAACGAAGACGCGCGCGCGCAAACGCAAGGCGCCCGCCGATCCTCTAACCGATCCTTTGGCGCGCTACCGGGAGAAGCGCGATTTCTCCAGAACGCGCGAGCCGAGCGGTGCGCGGCGCCGTGCCGGCAGAGAGACGCACCCAAAACGCCAAGGGCGCCTTTCATATCTGATCCAGAAGCACGACGCCTCGCATCTGCATTACGATTTCCGTCTGGAATGGAACGGCACGCTGATGAGCTGGGCGGTGCCGAAGGGGCCGAGTACCAATCCCGACGACAAGCGGCTTGCCGTGCATGTCGAGGACCACCCCGTCGACTATGGCGGCTTCGAGGGCACCATCCCGCAAGGCGAATACGGCGGCGGCACGGTGATGCTGTGGGATCGCGGCACCTGGGAGCCGCAGCCCGGCGTCGATGTCGATCGGGCGCTGGCGGACGGCAAGCTCGCCTTCCTGCTCCATGGCGATCGCCTGAAAGGCAAGTGGGCGCTGGTGCGGCTGCGCCGCAAGAGCCCGAAAGACCGCGACAACTGGCTGCTGATCAAGGAGCTTGACGATTTCGTCGAGCGCCGCGGCAAGCCGGTGACCGTGCGCGAGACGACGAGCATCGCCAGCGGCCGCTCGATGGCCGAGATCGCGCAGGGCGAGCGCGTCTGGCATTCCGGCAAGGCCGGGCGGAAAGCAGCGCCCGCCGATCCACAAATCCTTGCCGCGCCGGCGCGACGCGGCAAGACGCGCGGCGCGGCGGCAGATCCCTCGACAAAAGCCTCAAAAAAAAAGCCTGACGGCGCGCGTGCAAGCAAGCGCGCGGCGCTGCCGGCCTTCGTCGCGCCGCAGCTTGCGACGCTGGTTGACGCGCCGCCCCCCGGCGGCGACTGGCTGCACGAGATCAAATATGACGGCTATCGCGCCGTCACCTCGGTCGCCGACGGCCGCGTCGTCATCCGCACCCGCAACGGCCTCGACTGGACCGAGCGATTTGCCGCGCTGGTGCCGGCACTGGCGGCGCTCGACTGCACCAGTGCCGAACTCGACGGCGAGATCGCGGTCGCCGATGCGAAGGGGCACACCGATTTCGGCGCGCTACAGGATGCGCTGAGCAATGGCGGGGCGCGGATCGCTTATTACCTGTTCGATCTCCTGGCGCTCAACGGCGAGGATTTGCGCGAGGAGCCGCTTGTCGCGCGCAAACGCAAGCTCAAGGCGCTGCTCGGCACGCGCAAGGCTCCGCTGATTTATTCCGATCACGTCGTCGGCAGCGGCGATGCGATGTTCGCGCAATCCTGCAAGCTCGGGCTCGAAGGCATCATCTCGAAGCGTGCCGACGCGCCCTATCGCTCCGGGCGCGGCCGGACCTGGCTGAAGATTAAATGCGGCCACGAGCAGGAATTCGTCATCATCGGCTGGCGACCGTCGCGCAAGGCCGGGCGGCCGTTCTCGTCGCTGCTGCTGGCGCTACGCGAGGACGGCGAGCTGCGCTATGCCGGCCGCGTCGGCAGCGGCTATTCCGGCGCCGGCCTTGCCGGCCTGTCGCGCCGGTTCAAGGCGCTGGCGCGCCGAACCCCGCCGGTTGCCGGCGTGCCCGCCGCCATCGCCCGGCATGCGCATTTCGTCGAGCCCGAGCTGGTGGCGGAGATCGCCTTTCGCGGCTGGACGCGCGACGGTCTGGTGCGGCAGGCGTCGTTCAAGGGGCTGCGCGGCGACAAGCCGGCGGCGGAGGTGGTGCGCGAGCGCGACATGCCGGTCGGCGAGGCCGTGCGCAAGTTGGAGCGCAAACCTGTACGTAAACCTGTCCACAAGCCGGTGCGCGGTGCCGCGGCAACGGCGCGGCAGGCGGTGAAACGGGGCGCCGTCGCCGCCGATGGTGCCGAGATCATCGAGGGCGTGCGGGTCACGCATCCCGACCGCGTGCTGTTTGCCGATCAGCAAGTCACCAAGCGCGAACTCATCGCCCACTATGTCGCCGTCGCCGAACGCATGCTGCCGCACATCGTCAACCGGCCGATCAGTCTGGTGCGCTGTCCGCAGGGCAGCGGCAAGGCGTGCTTCTTCCAGAAACACGCCTCCGAGGGCTTTCCCGAGCAATTCCAGAAGGTGCGCATCGCCGAGAAAGCGGGCGAGGAAGACTATCTCTACATCACCGACGTGAAGGGACTGGTCGCTGCCGTGCAGGTCGGCGTTCTCGAACTGCATCTGTGGGGCTGCCACGTCGATGCGATCGAGAAGCCGGACCGGCTGGTGTTCGATCTCGACCCCGACGAGGGGCTCGATTTCGTCCATGTGCGCGACGCCGCGCGGCAGTTGCGCGAGCGGTTGCGGCACGTCGGCTTGCAGTCTTTCGCCATGGTCACCGGCGGCAAGGGCGTGCATGTCGTCGTGCCGCTGTTGCGCGGCCATTCCTGGGACGCGCACCGCGACTTCGCCGAGGCGATGGCGCGGCTGATGGAGGAGGAGGCGCCGGACCGCTTCGTCGCGACGATGTCGAAGGCGAAGCGGCACGGCCGCATCTTCGTCGACTATCTGCGCAACCAGCGCGGCGCCACCGCCATCGCGCCGTTCTCGACGCGCGCCCGCAAGGGCGCCTCCGTCGCGCTGCCGGTGTCGTGGCCGGCGCTGGCGCGGCTTGCGAACGCGCATCCGCTCGCCGTCGGCGAAGCGGTGAAAGCGGCGCGCGGCCGCGATCCGTGGCCGGATTATTTCAAGCTGAAACAGAAACTGCCGCGGCTGTAGCTCTTATTCCACCACCAGCTTCACCTGGTCGCCCGGTTTCGGCTGCTGGCCGGGGTCGAGCCCGTTGATGACGCGGAAGCGTTCCGCCGGGTGATTGAGCGCCATCTGTGCCGCGAACGTCTCAACCGTGTCGCCCGGGTGTACGGTGACGAGCTTGATGTGCGCCGGCCGCGTCTGCTGGATTTCCTGCAGGCTCATGCGGCGGAAGGTCTGGATCGAGGTGCGGAAGGCGCGGTCGATCTCCGGTGTCGCGTTCTTCGCCGCGAAGATGAATCGATAGACGTCGCTGCCGAAGCGCACCGCGTAGAGCCGGAACGACCACGGATCGCCCTTCGCCGTGGCGGTGGCGGCGGGGAAGCCGTTGATGGTAAGCGGCTCGACGCTGCCCTTGTCGATGTTCTCGATCCAGCCGGACGACAGATAATCGGTGAGCGACTGCTCGGCCGGCACCTTGACGACATCGAGGCGCATCGCCTGCGCGCCGTTGCCGTTGAGGCCGAGCACCGCCTGCGCCGTGTTGTCGAGGGTGAAGTCGGGCGGCGCGGTGAAGGTGAAGCCGAGCCGGGCGTGCAGGAAGCGGCGGCCGCGCACATAGCCTTCGCTCGGGTCCTCGCCGTAGACGAGGCCGTTGAGGCTGGCGATATAGTCGCGGCGGTCGCGCTCGCCGCCGCCGGGCGCGGTGAACTGGCGGGCGTTGAGCTGGGCGTTGCGCACGCGCTCGGGCGTCGATGGATGCGAGGAGATGAAGTCGAGCGAACGCGGGTCGGCATTGCCGAGCGGCTTGAGATTGGCGTTGCGCTCCATCGCGGTGAGGAAGCGCGAGGCGCCGAACGGATCGTAGCCGGCGCGCGCGGCGATGCCGACGCCGATGCCGTCGGCCTCGAACTCCTGCGCGCGCGAGAAGCTCGCCATCGCCAGCTTCGATTTGGCGAGCGCCAGCGCGCCGAGATTGGGGTCGCTCAACACGTCGCTGACGACGCTGGAGACGATCGCCGCCTGCTTGGCCTGTTCCTCGCGGATGGCCGCATGGCGGGCGATCACATGCGCCATTTCGTGCGACAGCACGGAGGCGAGTTCCGAAGTGTCGTTGGCGAGCGCCAAGAGGCCGCGCGTCACATAGATCTGGCCGCTCGGCAGCGCGAAGGCGTTGACGGCTTGCGAGTTGAGGACGGTGACGCGGTATTTCAGGTCGGGGCGCTCGGAGGCGGCGACCAGCCGGGACACGGTCTTGTTGACCAGCGCTTCGAGCTTGGCGTCGTTGTAGACGCCGCCATAGGCGGCAAGGATGCGCGCGTGCTCGCGTTGCGCGGCGGTGTTGGTCTCGCTGGTTTTAGGCAGCGTCGGCAGGCTCACCTGCCGTTCTTCGGGAATCTGGGCGCAGGCGGATAGCAGCGCGGCGACCAGCCCGGTGAGCGCCAGCAGCGCGAAGCGACGCGCCGGCCGTGCCGTCCGTTGAGGGGGCGGCGTCCGCGGGAGCGCGCTACTGATATGTGGGTCGCGGATACTCATGTTACTGCGAGGCCGTCGTCGCGTTGACCAGTTCGATCTGCTCGGGGCGCTCTGCTTCTATCACAGGTCCGCGCCGCTGCTCGACCCAGCCGCGCACCCGGACCTGGCGTCCGGCAAGCGACCGCAGGTCGGTTCCGGCCCGCCCGAAGCTGCGTTCCCGGCGCTTCAGGACGATGGCGGTAAAGCCCTGCGTCCAGCGCCGCCCGAAGTTGATATATAACACGCCGCGGCTTTCGCGAACCGAGCGCACGGTCCCCTCGACCACGGCGAACTGGCCCCGCACGGCGCTGATTTCGGCCGGGCGGGCGGCATCGAGAACAGCGCCAGCCTTGCTCCACAGGCCGCGGCCGGCGGCGCGGGCCGCCCGTTCGCGGGCGAACAAGGTCTCGGCGCAGGCGGCGTCCCGCGGCCGCGCCGAGACGCGGGCAAGCCCCTGCTCCAGCAGGGTTTCCTGCGTCGAGGGGCCGCCGTCCTCGGGATAGGCGAAAACCGGCAGCCGCCCGTAGCGGTCCGTCGCCGGGCCGTCCTGCCGGAGAACCACAAGGCGGCCGCCGATCAGCGCGTTGAGCGCCGTGCGGGCCGCCGCCTCCGCGTCGCCGGCGGGCGGCGCCTCGATGGCCGAAAGGCGCGCCTCGCGGCCGTCGGTCAGCGTAAAGCTGCGCCCGTCGCGGACCGCCGCCACGACGACGGTGCCGAGCCCTTCGAGCCCGCATTCGGCCGGCCGCGGTTCCTGCGCCACGGCGCCGGCCGTCAGGATCGAGGAAAGCGCCGTCGCCGCCAAAATCGTCCTCGCAATGCGTCTCGAGCCCCGCCCGGACGGGTCAAATCGTCCGGCGATCGAAAAGCCCGATTGGGGCCGCATTGCGGTCATGGCTCCGGCTCCGGGTGAAACGCCCGGTTGTCGGAAAAACCTAGCGCAGTTCGGCGGGGCGATACAGGTCGGCGCGGGTCGGCGGCAGGCCGGAGGGACCGCGCGCCTTCTTCGAGGCGAGCGTCTGGAAGATGCCGACGGTGGCGCGCTCGAAGGCGATGGCGCAGCCGGCGAAATAGGCAATCCACATCCGCGTCTTCACCTCGCCGGCCTCGCGGATGGCGGCCTCCTTGTTGGCGACGAGCCGGTCGTGCCAGAGCCGGCAGGTGCGCGCATAGTGCTCGCGCCAGCCCTCGACGTCGTGAATCTCGAAGCCGTGCCGTTCGAGATTGGCGGCCGACATGCCGATGTGATCGAGTTCGCCGCCGGGGAAGATGTAGCGCACCAGCGCCGCGAATTCCGGTCGGTGCCTGCGGAATTCCTTGTCGGTGCGTTTGGCCGGCCGCGCGATGGCGTGGTGCAGGTAAAGGCCGCGCGGCCGCAGCAGCCGGTTGATCGTCGCGAAATAGGCCGGATGGTTGTCGATGCCGACATGCTCGAACATGCCGATCGAGGCGATCTTGTCGAACTCGCCGTCGAGCGCGTGATAGTTCTTCAACTCGACGGTGACGCGGTCGCCAAGCCCGCGCGCGGCGATCCGCTCTCTGGCGCGCGCCAGTTGCTCCTCCGACAGCGTCACGCCGTGCGCCTTGACGCCGTAGTGCTCGGCCGCGTGACAGACGAGCGCGCCCCAGCCGCAACCGATATCGAGAAAGCGTTCGTCCGGCTTGAGCCGCAGCTTGCGGCAGATCATGTCGAGCTTGTCGTGCTGCGCGGTGTCGAGGTCGTTATTCCAGTCGGTGAAATAGGCGCAGGAATAGAGCATCTGCGCGTCGAGGAACAATCCGTAGAACGCATTCGAAACGTCGTAGTGATAGGCGATGTTCTCCTTGTTCTCGCCTTCGCTGTTGTCGCTGGTGCCACGCCGGGCGGTCGATTCCAGAGGCCATGGACCGCCGCGCGGCACCAGCAGGAATTTCAACAGCGTCGAGACGGCGAGCCGCTTGTCGAGGCTCTTGCGCAATTCGCGGCTGCGCACTTTCGGCCGCCGCTCGACGAGGTCGAAGATCGTGCCGTTGCGGATATCGATGCGGCCCGACGCCCACAGATTGGCGAGCGTGTCGATCTTCGGCTTGCGCAGCAGCGCGGCGACCGCGCCCTCGTCGGCAATGGCGATGGCGAGCGCGCCCGCCGGATAATCCGCCGGTACGCTGGAGCCGTCCCACAGCAGGAATCCAGGTTCGAGACCGGTGCGCTCGCGCAGATGCGCGAGCAATGTTTTGAATGCCTGCAAGCGTGTCGAGGTCATGAGCGCACCTCTAGCAGGCCGGTCCGGCAAGGCCAATCGGCTTCTAGGTTGTTGTTTTGGCGCGTGTTCTTTCCGCGAACCGGATTCCACTTCGCTCGAAAACGCTCTAGTCTCGGCACACGAATGATTCCCGGAAGGTCGAGGTCCGCCGGACCGACACCCGATAAAGACGCCCCAAGACGCCTGACTGTCACTGCCCGCCTTGTCTCCGCGACTGCCTGCTTCCCGACATCTGACAGCCTCCTTCCAACATTCGGTTGAAATTCATGAGATCGTTCTTTGCGCTCGCTATCGCCGTCTTGATTGCGTCGGCGGCCCCCTCCGATCGCGCGTCGGCGCAGTCGGTCTGCCCCGATAATTTTTCCGCTTTTGCCGGAACGGCAGACAACCTGTCGTGCGCCTGCACGGCGGAGGCGACGCAGATCGGCTCGGTGTGGGGGATGGACGTCTATACCGGCGATTCCGGCATTTGCCGCTCGGCGGTGCATGCCGGCGTCATCGGCCGGCAGGGCGGGTCGGTGACGGTTATTCCGGAACCGGGGCGCAATGCCTATCCGGGTGTCACCCGCAACGGCATCTCGTCGAGCAATTACGGACGTTATGAGTCGAGCTTCCGCTTTGCCGGTGCGCCGGCGGCGACGCCCGGACCTGCTCCGGCCGCGGCCGCCCCGGCGGCGCGGGCTGCGGTCAGCGTCTGCCCGGACGACTTCATCGCGTTTGCCGGCACCAGCGAGACGCTGACCTGCACCTGTTCGACCGAAGCGGCGGCGAACGGCTCGGTGTGGGGCATGGACGTCTATACCGGCGATTCCGGCATCTGCCGCTCGGCGGTGCATGCCGGCGTCATCGGCCGGCAGGGCGGGTCGGTGACGGTTATTCCGGAACCGGGGCGCAATGCCTATCCGGGCGTCACCCGCAACGGCATCTCGTCGAGCAATTACGGACGCTACGAGTCGAGCTTCCGCTTTGCGCCGCCTGCGGTGCCGGTCGTTAACGGCACCGTGCCGGTGCAGCAGCCGATCGCCTCGACGTTGCGACAGACCGGCGAGGCGCAGCTTTACATCCGCTTCCGCTTCAACTCGGCGGAGATCGAGCCGGATGCCGCGCCGGTGCTTGAGGAATTGCTGGCGACGCTGCGCGGCGACCCGTCGCTGCGGCTGGCGCTGATCGGGCATACCGATGCGGTCGGCTCGCCGGAGGCGAACCTGACGCTGTCGGCGCGCCGCGCCGGAGCCGTCGGGACCTGGCTGATCGGGCGGCAGATCGCGCCGGAACGGTTGCGCGTCGAAGGTCGCGGGCTGACGCAGCCGATTGCCGACAATGCGACGGAGATGGGCCGGGCGATCAACCGGCGCGTCCAGATCCGGCGCGTGCAGTAGAGCGTTTTCGAGCGAAGCATGTCCTCGGGCTTGACCCGAGGATGAGCGCCGCGTGCGCGTTGGCGTCTATGTCGGCAGTCTATGTCGGCCGTCCATGTCGGCATTGGCGTCAACGGCGCAGCGCCAGCATGTCGCGCGCCTGTTCGGAAGTGGCGAGTTCGCCGCCGAGCTTCTCGATCAGCCAGCGTGCTTTCTCGACCAGTTCGCCGTTGCCCTTGGTGAGTTGTCCTTTGCCGGCATAGACCGTGTCTTCCATGCCGATGCGGATATGGCCGCCGAGCAGCCACGATTGCACCAGCATCGGGAAGGCCATGCGGCCGACGCCGAAGCCGGTCCACGCCATGTCGGCGGGCAGCCGCGCCTTGGCGAAGGCCATCATCTGCGGCGTCGACGGCATGCCGTATTTGGTGCCGTGGACCAGCGAGGCCATCGCCGGCTTGCGCAGCGTCTCGTCGGCGAACAGATCGCGGCACAGTTCGATATCGCCGGTGTCGAACAGTTCGATCTCCGGTTTGACGCCGGCCTCGTAGATCGCCGCCGCCATCTTGCGGACATTCGGCGGGATGTTGATGACGACCTCCTGCCCGAAGGTCATGGTGTTGAGGTCGAGCGTTGCGATCTCCGGCTTCAGCGCGATGATGTGCTCGACGCGCTTGTGTGGCGGCAGGAAGTTGGTGCGCGGGCCGGCGACCGCGGGGTCGGTCTCGCCGGGCTGGAAGCGCCCGCCCGGTCCGGTCGTGAGATTGAGGATCAGCGCGGTGTTTTTGGCGCGGATGCGCTCCATCACCTCGCGATAATGCGCGAGTTCCATCGACGGCCGCCCGTCCGGATGGCGGACATGGATGTGGACGATGGCGGCGCCGGCATCGGCCGCCGCCAGGCAATCGTCGGCGATTTGCTGCGGCGTGATCGGCAGCGCCGGGTTCATCTCCGGGCGCGTCAGGTTGCCGGTTACGGCGCAGGTGAGGATCGTCGGACGGTCGGTCATTTCATCTCTCGCGTTGCAAAAATGT
>Ga0180219_1002541_pt1 | contig 10815 bp, 7 predicted proteins | sample eDN3rd30CBELigMG_FD_151338 | JGI IMG/M metagenome (GOLD analysis project Ga0180219, IMG submission 151338) | Enriched Miracle-Growth compost microbial communities from Emeryville, California, USA - eDNA 3rd pass 30_C BE-Lig MG (version 2)... ... | reverse complement strand
AGCCGCTCCCAATGGTTCACGTCGGAGGGCAGGTCGACCTTGGCGCCCTTCTCGATGAGCAGCGCCACCATGGCCGGCTGGCTTTCCGCCGCCGCCATCATGAGCGCCGTCTGGTGACGCTCCTTCTCGGTGGCGTTGACGTCCGCGCCGGCGTCGATGAGATATTCGGCGGCCTTCACCCGGTCGGTGCGGGCAACGGACATCAGCGCCGTCTGGCCCCATTCATTGCCGTGGTTGACGTCGGCCCCGGCCTTGATGAGCGCGCGCACGATCTCCGGGTCGGCCAGCACGGCGGCCTCGCCGAGCGGCGTGGCGCCATAATCGTTGACGGCGTTCACGTCCGCCCCGGCCTTGATGAGGGCCTTGGTCAGATCCAGGTCGCCATTGTGCACGGCCCAGTGCAGGACCGTGGTGCCGTCCGCCATCTTGTCACGCGCGGCGGCCTTGTTGTTGCGCAGCATGAAGAGCGCCGCGTCATGCTGGTCCTTGCGGGCAGCCTCCATGAGCGACGTCGCGTCACCATGCACGCTGGCGCCAGCGGCGAGGGCCGGCACCGCCAGCCCGCCGGTTGCCAGGCCGATCGCCAGCGCCGCCGTCATGAGTTGCCGTTTCATGGGTCAGACCTCCGAGAACAGGCCGCTGCTGTCGCCGAACTTCTCGACGTCATAGCCGATGCGGTGCAGCAGCGTCAGGTGCAGGTTGGCAACCGGCGTCTTGTCGGCATAACGCAGATGCTGATTGCCCTTGATGGTCCCCGCACCCTTGCCGAACACCGTCATGGGCAGCGGGAAGTGGTTGTGCACGTTGCTGTCCGACATGTTGGAGCCGTAGACGATGATGGAATTGTCCAGCATGTTGCCGTCGCCGTCGGGCGTGTCCTTCAGCTTCTGCAGGAAGGCGGCGAACTTCTTGCTGTGGTAATTCTGGATGCGTGACAGGCGCTCCAGCTTGGGCGCGCTGTTCTGATGGTGCGACAGCGGATGGAAGGCGTCGGGAACGCCGATATGATTGTAGGTCTGGTTGCTGACCTCCGCCGCCATCATGAAGCTGGCCACGCGGGTCAGGTTCGCCTGGTAGGCGAGATGGATCATGTCGAACATCAGGCTCATATGCTCGTCGAAGCTGTCGGGGATGCCCGCCGGCGCATTGGGCACCTTCACGTTGCCCAGGTCGCGGGTCTCCAGCTTCTGCACGCGGCGCTCGATCTCGCGCACGCTGTCGAGATAGTCGCCCAGCATGGCCTGGTCGCGCGGCCCCAGGGTCTTCTTGAGATCGGAAGCGTCGGCCATGATGAGGTCGAGCAGGCTGGCGTTCTCGCGGGCCAGGGCCTTGCGCTCCTCGGCCGTGTCGCCCTGCCCGAACATGGTCTGGAAGAGCTTGCGCGGATTGTACTCCATGGGCAGCGGCGTGGACGGCGTGCTGAACGAGATGGTGCGGCCGTAGCTGCAGCCATAGTTGCGGTCGCAGGCGCCTTCGCCGCCATGCGCTTCCGTCGCCACCTCGATGGAGGGCATGGCCGTGCCCTGGCCGATATGCTTGGCCGCCACCTGGTCGACGGTGATGCCGCCGTAGGGATCGTGGCTGATGCGCGGCGGCACGCAGGAGAGCCAGGTGCCCGGCGTGATGGCATGCACCGGGGCGGCGATGGCCGGCTTGTTCTCCAGGCCCGAGACCACGGTCATGTAGTTCTGAAAGTCCTTGAGGGGCTCCAGGATGAAGGGCAGGTCGAAATCGGCACCTTGCTTCTTGGGCGTGAACTTGTCCATCACCGCGCCGTGCGGGAAATAGACGAAGCCCATGCGCGGCTTGGGCGCGGCTTCGGTGGCGGCCAGCGCCGTGGAGGCGGGCACCATGGCATCGAGGAGCGGCAGGGCGACGGCGACACCCGTCCCCTGCAGGACCGTCCGGCGGCTGAGATGTTTCTTGGTGATGTACATCTTACTCTCTCCTTTGATATCCGCGGGGCCAAGCTGCCCCGGCCAATCGGTCGATCCCGGCGGTCGTCAGTGGACCGCCGCTTCCTGCACAGCCTTGTCTCCGGCCTCCAGGGGCGGCATGTCCTTCTGGAAGGCGTCGCTGTTCACGATGCCCATCACGATCGACGAGAAGGTGTAGCCGTCCTTCTCCGCCGCGCGGGTGATGGCGCGTACCGTCGGCATGTCATAATACGCCACCGTGCGGCCCAGCGCGAACGCCATCAGCTTTTCGGTGAAGGTCTGCACGAATTCATGCTTCTTGCCCACCAGCGCCTCGCGCAGATCGTCGATGCCGTCGATGGGGGTTCCGTCGGCGAGCTGGCCTTCGGGCACGATCGGCGTGCCGGCATCGCGATCCACCTCGCGCCACTGGCCGACGGCATTGAAATTCTCCATGGCCAGGCCCAGCGGATCGATGATCGCATGGCAGGCGTTGCACGACGGGAGCTGGCGGTGCATCTCCAGGCGGGCGCGCACGGTCAGCGCCTTCTCACCTTCCTTGTTCTCGGGGAAAGCCTCCACATTGGGCGGCGGCGCGGCCGGCGGGGTGCCCAGGATCTTCTCCAGGAGGAATACGCCGCGGAGCACCGGAGTGGTGCGGTCGCCGTAGGAGGTGCCCATGAGGATGGCACCCTTGCCGAGCAAGCCCTGGCGATGCAGCGCCGGGTCCAGCTCCACCCTGCGGAACTGGCCGCCGCGCACATTGTCGATGCCGTAATGCTGCGCCAGGCGCTCGTTGAGGAACGTGTAGTTGGCGGTCAGCAGGTCCACCACGCTCTTGTCCGCCTGGAAGATGCTGGCAACGAACAGCTTCAGCTCCGTGCGGAAATCATCCTTGAGGTCGTCGCTGTACTGCGGGAACAGGATGGGGTCCGGCTCCACCTGGTCCAGCCCGTCCATGTGCAGCCACTGGAAGGCGAAGTTGGTGACCAGGTTCTCGGCCCGCGGGTCGGCCAGCATGCGCTGCACCTGGGCCTTCAGCACCTTCGGCTCATGCAGCTTATCGGCGACCGCGAGCTTGAGCAGCTCGTCATCGGGCGGCGCGCTCCACAGGAAGAAGCTCAGCCGCGAGGCCAGCGTCTGATCGCTGATCCGGAAGGAGTCGCCTGCCTGCAGCGTCTCCGGCGGCGTCTGCGAGCGGTAGAGGAACTTGGGGCTGGCCAGGATGGCCATGATGCCCTTCTGGATGCCAGCATCGAAGCCGCTCTCCTCGTAGCCCATCTTGTAGAAGGCGAGCGGGCCGGCCATGTCGGCCTCGGAGACCGGGCGGCGGAAGGCGCGGCGCGCCAGATCGGTCAGGATACGCTCGGCGCAGGCATCCGCCTCGATGCCCTCGCCCGGCCGGCAGGTGAAGATGGCCTTGCGGCTCGGCGTCTGGGCGATGCCCGTGATGTTGAACGGACCGTCGATCTCCACGGTCTGGATGCGCGGGCTCATCAGGTTGCCGCCATTGGGCACGAAGCCGTGCAGCATCTCGTCGTCTTCCGTCGTGCTCTTGGCGATGAAGGTGACGCCGATGCGGTGCGGCCCGGCGGTCACCGGCACCTCGATGTTCTGGAAGCGGTCGTTCACTTCCTTGACGCCCTCGGGCTGACCCAGCTCGATGAGCTTCAGATCCGCCTCGCCGCCCAGCGACCGGGAGAACACCCGCTTGTCGTCGACGGTGACGATGACCGTGTTCTTCTCCTGCACGCCCCAGACGTAACCGGCGCCGGCCAGGCCCTCGATGCTGAATTTATAGGTGCCGTCGGCCGGGAAATTGTGATTGATGACAAAACCGCCGCGCGTGCCCAGGGGCAGGCCCTCCACATGCACGTAATGATTGGCGTCGGCCGGGGCGGTATAGGAAGTCGCCCGCGGCTTGGCGGTGGGATCGCCCACGGCGAGGATGCTCACCTCGCGGGCCGCCGAGATATACTGTTCCATGAAGGAGGGCGAGACCTTCAGCACGCTGGCCACATTGTCGAAGCCGCCCGCCTCGCCGTCTTCCGGCAGGAGTTTCGCGGGGTCGATCTTCACATGCAGCAGCTCTTCCACCGCATTGGCATATTCCGTGCGGTTGAGGCGGTGCAGCGGCACGCTGCCGGGGTTGGGATGAACGGCCGCCACCTGGTCCAGATAGGTCTCCAGCCATTCGACGAAAGCCTCGGCGTCCTCGGCGGGCGGCATGGGCTTGCCCGGAGGCGGCATCATGGAGCCGCGCACACGGCGGATCACTTCCTCGAAGACATCCGCGTTCTCGGGCACGTTCTCGGGCGTCATCACGTCGAACGCCACGCCGCCGGCCCAGTCCTCGAAATTGTGGCAGTCGGCGCAGTATTTGGTGAGCAGGTCCCAATGCGCATCGGTGCCGTCGGGCACCGGCACCTTCGGCGCCTGCGTCTGCGCAAGGGCGATGGAGGACGCCGTCATCATCAGCGCCGCTCCCAATGCCCACGATATCTTCGTCAAACGCATGCCAGTCTCCTGCACTCTACTGCTCAGATGATCTTGCCCAGTTCCCGCACATGGCCCCAGGTCCCGGTGAAGGCCATCTTGGTGAACAGGGCTTCGTCGCCGCTCCACTCCGGCTTGAAGTCGGCCAGCGGGTCGGCGGCGCGGAATTCGGCCAGCCCCAGGCCGGCGCGGTAGGTTTCGGTCACCGTGTCGTATACCGCCTGCAGCATGGTGAGCTGCGCCTCCACGTCGGCGCGCGCCATCACACCGCCGGTGCCGGCCACGATGACCGTCTCGTCGTCGGCCAGGTCCAGCAATGCCTGGTTGGCCCCGATCAGCCCGCCGATCCAGCCGCCCGTCGAATAGTCGATGATCGGGTAGCGTTTCGGATACAGCAGGTCGCCGACGGCCAGGATGTTCTCACGCGGGAAGCGCACATAGATGTCGCCATCGGTGTGGCCCTGCATCAGGTAGCCATATTCCACCGGCTGGCCGTCATAATCCAGCGTCTCGCTCTTCCAGAAGAAGGTCCTGTCCGGATGGTCCTCCTTCGGCCGGCGGTCGTAATGCGTGCCGTCCCAGACGGTGGTGAAATCGGTGGTCATCCACAGCCTTGTGTTCTCATGGGCGATGATGGTCGCGCCGACCTCATGCATAGCCGCGTTGCCGCCCGTCTGGTCCAGGTGCCAATGGGTGTTGAACACCGTGCCCAGCGGCTTATCCCCCGTCTTCCCGGCGATCAGCGCCAGAAGCTCGCGGGCCGTCTCGCGCCGGCCGGCATCCACCAGCACAAGCCGGTCGCCGCCATGGGCCACCAGGACATTGCCGCCGGCGCCCGAGATCAGGAGATGCCGGTCGCCGACCGGAGTGGCCGTCAGGGGCGAGGCGGTCGCAGCCAGGGCCTGGTGCGGCACAAGGCCGCCTCTCAGCACACCCAGCCCCGCGGCGCCCATCAGGGCGCCCTGCAGGAAACGGCGGCGATTGCTTACGCTGGTCATATCCCTAAACACTCTCCCCTCTCCGCGGATTCCCGTTCCGGTTGCCGCTTCAACTTACTCATTAAACGCCTGGAAGCGGTGATTCCGTCGCCTCCGCCCGGTGCGGCAGCCTGTCGCGGAGCGGCCTCCAGGGGCGTGGCAACCCCAGCAGAATCAAGGATTCAAAGCCGTGGCCGCCGCCCTTTATGTGCGTCCTGCCGGTGGCCGAGTCAATAGGCGGAGCACCTTCCCGGCGGTTTTCCTTAGAAGAATTCCAATTTACTTCCCCCCACCTTCGGAGGATGTCTTTTTCGCGTCACGCCCCGGTTGCCGGCGGGCGGTCCATGAGCTGGCGGATGACGCCGGTCAGGGCGACGGCGCTGACCGGTTTCTCGATGAGGGCATCCACGCCGGCGGCGGTGGCTTCCTTCTCCACCTCGCCGTCGAAATAACCGCTGCACAGGATGAAGCGGGCCGGCGACTTGAGGGCCTGGAGCTTGCGGAACAGGTCCATGCCATTGAGCCCCGGCATGGTGAGGTCGCTGGCCACGATGTCCCAGGCGGCGATGTCCCAGGCGGCCGGGTCGGCCTCCAGCACGGCGATGGCATCCTGCGCCGTGTTGACCGCCAGCACGTCGTAGCCGAGCTTGGAGAGCGACAGGTTGAGGGCGTCGGTGATGTCGGTCTCGTCGTCCACGATCATCACCCGCTCGCGCCCGGGCAGCGCATCGCCGGCGGCGGCGTGGGCGGCGGTATCGGCTTGTGGCAGGAAGATGGTGAAGGTGGCGCCCTCGCCCGGCACACTCTCGACGATACCCATGCCGTTCTGCTCGCGGACCGCGCCGAGCACGAAAGCCAGGCCCAGCCCGGTGCCGCGCCCGCGCTGCTTGGTGGTGAAGAAGGGATCGAACATGCTCTCCATCAGCTCGTCGGAAATGCCGGGCCCGGTGTCGCGCACGCTGAGCCGGAAATAGGAGAGCGCCGGATCGGGCTTGCCCCAGACGGCGCAGCCCGGCCGCAGCACGAGACGGCTGTGATCGGCGTTCAGAAGGGTGCGGATGCGCGCCATCAGCGGATCGTCCGGCGTCGCCCGGCCGAGGCTGACGATGATCTCGCCGCCCTGCGCGCCGAGCGCGTCGCGCGCGTTGAGGCACAGGTTGGTGACGAGCTGGATGGTCTGCGCCTGGTTGATGAAGGCCGTGTGCTCGTGATCGTCGAAATGCATCTCGAAGCGCACACCCTCGGGCAGCGTGGTGCGGAATACCCGCGCCACCTCCTTCACCACATCGCACAGGTCGCTGGGCTGGCGGTCCACCTCCACGGTGCGCGAGAAGGTCATGATCTGCTGCACCAGGCCGGTGGCGCGCTGGCTGGCCGCCAGGATGCGCCGGGCGAAGGTGTTCTGCGGCGTGCCCTCCGGCAGGTCCTCGTTGAGCAGGTTGGCGAAGCCCATGATGGCTGCCAGGATATTGTTGAAATCATGCGCCAGCCCGCGTGCCAGATGCCCCACCGCCTCCATCTTGCGGGCCTGCATGAGCTGCGCCTCGGTCAGCTTGCGCTCCGAGATGTTGCGCACGGTGGCCACGAAGCGGGCGCGCTCCACGCCGCGCACCCGGCCGATCACCAGGTCCATGGGGAATTCCGAGCCGTCCTTGCGGCGGCCCACCACTTCGCGGCTGCAGGTGGCGCCCTCGTCCTCCCCCGGGGCGGCACCGTCGTCGTCCAGGAGATGCGCCAGCTCGGCCTGCGTCATGGCGATGAGCCGGGCGATGGGCTGCTCCACCACTTCCGCCGCGTCGTAGCCGAATATGCGCTCGGCCGGCTTGCTGAAGCTGAGGACGCGGCCGTCCGCATCCAGCGGGATGAGGCCGTCCACAGTATGGTCCATCACCGACTGCAGGGCGGAATGGGCGCGGCTCAGGCGTCCGGTCAGCTCATTGAGGGCGCGGTTCTTCTCCGACAGTTCCCGTTCCTGCGCGGCCAGCATGTCGCGGTATTGCCGCGCCGCATGCGCCTTGAGGACGACCAGGGAGAAGACGAAGATGCCCATGGCGGCGCCCGCCGCCTCGATGACCAGATACCCCAGCACATGATGGACGATCACCCGCGGATCGACGCCGATGAGCGGCGGCAGCGGCGTGAGGAAGCCGATGCCGACGGCGAGCAGCAGCAGCCGGCGCAGCGAGAGCCGTTCCGCCGGGCGGGCCAGAAGATGGACCAGCACCAGCGACAGGACGAGGGCGGTGCCGACGTTGACGACGCCCACCACCGCATGCTCGCCGCCGAGGGCGAAGCGCATCAGCGCGGCGGCAAGAGCGGTGGCGCAGCCCGGCACCGTTCCGCCGAACAGCACCGCCAGAAGGATGATGGCGCTGCGCAGGTCGATGCGCAGGCCGGGATCGTTCGCCGGCGTGGCCGGGACCAGCATGACGAGCACCACGAAGACCACGAAGACGGTGCTCCACACCGCATTGCGGGCCGCGGGGCCGAGGGCCTTGACCGTGCTGCGGTTCCAGCCGACGAACAGGCAGGCCAGCCCGATCGCCGAAGCGTTGAACAGCACCTCAAGACTCTGGATAAAAAGCTCCATACCCACTCACCCACGTCTGCGGGACCATCGCCGGTCCGGTGCGCATCCGCCTGCCCCTCTGGCGCAACCATAGCTTGGCCGGCGCGGGACTCCAAGCCGTGTTATGCAGCCGGCTCTGCGGATATCACAGGGACTTCCACGGAAAGGATGGGCGGTGCGCGCCCTACTGCCCGGCCAGTGTCCGGAACAGCGCGTCGTCCTGCACGAATTTGTCGAGCAGCTCGGTGAGGGCTGCGTTGACGGCCCGCTCCCGCGTGGCGTCGGAGGGGTTGAGGGCCACGGTCTCGGTGCTCTTCGCGGCGTAGCTGTGGGTGAAGGTGCGCCCGTCCACCATCGCTGCCACCGTCATGCCGGTGTTGACCGTGACCGTGCTCTTCACCACGGAGGATGTGGTGTCGTAGGAGAACCGGTCCAGCGTGACGTCCAGCCGGCGGGTGCCGCGCTGCACCGCCTTGACCGGCACGAAATTGCGCGCCGTCAACGCCCGCTCGATCTGGATGCGCACGATGTCCTCCACCTTCTGCAGGGACCGGATGTCCTCCTGCGTGCCGGTGACGGAGGTGCGGGTGCCCACGGCATCGCTGGCCCGGAGGTCGGTCACCGTCACCAGCACGGTCTGGCCGCCGCCGATGTCGCCGGTGCGGGCCTGGGGCGTGGGCGCCAGGAAAACCGGCGTCGGCTTGCCGCCGCAGGCGGCCAGCGCGAGCGCCGCGGCAAGGAGGCAGGCTTTGAGGACGAAACGCATGGCACGGCACCTATGTGATGGTGGACAAAAGGCTATTGCGGCTTTGAGGCGGCATCAAGGCGGGCCAGGTCATCGGCCGTGAGCCGCACGTCCGCCGCTTTCACCAGCGTCTCCATCTGCTCCAGGCTGGTGGCGCTGGCGATGGGAGCGGTCACCCCCTTCTGTGCCATCAGCCAGGCCAGGGCCACGGCGGCGGGCGGCACGGCGTGAGCCGCCGCCACGTCCTCCAGCACCTCCAGGACGGCCAGCCCTTGCGGCGTCATGTACTGCTGCACGATGCCGCCCCGGGCACGGCCCTCCAGGTCCGCCGCGCTGTGGTACTTGCCGGTCAGGAAGCCGGAGGCCAGCGAGAAATAGCTCACCACGCCGAGCCCGCGCTCCACCGCCAGGTCGCGCATCGGCCCCTCGAAGGCGGCGCGCCGCACCAGGCTGTATTCCGGCTGCACCACCTCGTAACGCGGCAGGCCGGCCGCCTGCGCGGCATCCAGCGCGTCGCGCAGTTGTCCGGCATCGTAATTGGAGGCGGCGATGGCGCGGATCTTGCCGGCCGCCATCAGCTTGTCATAGGCGCCGAGCGTTTCCCCGATGGGGGTGGCGGCATCCACCTGATGGGAGAAGAAGAGGTCGATATAATCGGTGCGGAGCCGCTTCAGGCTTTCCTCCACGGCGGTGACGATGCGCTCGGCGCGCAAGCCCTGGCCCCGGTTGGGCAGCGGCATGCCGGTCTTGGTGAAGATCAGCACCTTGTCGCGCAGGGCCGGCCGCGCCTTGAGCCAGTGCCCGATGACGCTTTCGGACTCGCCCCCCGCATGGCCCGGCACCCAGGCGGAATACATGTCCGCCGTATCCACCGCGTTGAAGCCCGCCTCCACGAAGCGGTCCAGGAGCGCGAAGGAGCGGGCCTCGTCCGCCGTCCAGCCGAAGACGTTGCCGCCGAGGACGAGGGGAGCGGTCTCCAGGCCGCTGTTGCCGAGCTTGCGTTTTTCCATGACTGTCTCCTGATCGGGGGTTAAGCCTCGGCCGTCAGCACGGCGTGCAGGCCGGCCGGATTGTCGACCATCACCAGATGCCCGCTGGGAAGCGTCACCAGCGTCCAGTCCGGGTCGCCGGTCAGCGCATCGCGGAACCGGTCGAAGGCCGTGGGGCTGCCGCCGTCGGCATAGACATAGACGCGGCGGCGGATGGCGGCCTCGCGGCCGGTCAGCGTCACCGGCTCCACCAGCGAGGCGAAGGGATGGGGCGAGCGCGGGCGCGGCGGAGCGCCCGGCGGGTCGGGCAGCGGGGCGACGAAGCCCGGATGCGTGCGCTGCGTCTCGATGAAATGGCGGCGGGTCCCGTCGTCCACCAGGTCCCAGAGGCTCTGCCCGTCCTTCGGCAGAAAGGCGTCGACATAGACGAGGGCGCGGATACGCTCTCCCGCCAGCGCCGACACGCCGGTGATGACCATGCCGCCATAGCTGTGGCCCACCAGGATGATGTCGTCGAGTCCCTCGGTCTCCATGACCTCCATCACGTCCCGCACATGCAGCGAGAGATCGATGGCCGGGCTGGCCAGGTGCCGGCGCTCGCCCAGGCCGGTCAGGGTGACGATATGGACGAAATGCCCTTCGGCGCGCAGCGCCGCCGCCGTTCTCCGGTAGCTCCGGCCGCTGCCCCAGGCGCCGTGAACCAGTACATAGGTAGCCATAGCCCGAGCCTTCCTCTCCCTTGAGGGACGGCAGTGTAACCGCGCGGCGGGGTGGTGGGAAGGGCCCGCACCCACCCTTCCTGCGGTACGCCTTGCAAATTCACAGTATTCCGGTACTGATTATGATGACGATTGTTCCCGCCGGGAAAGGGCCGCGGTTGACCTGGAACGCAAGACTATCCCGCATGATCCCGTGGATAACGCTGGGGCTCGGCCTGCTCGCCACCTACGGGAGCTGGCGGCTGGTCGAGCATGTCATCCACGAGCGGGAGACCCTACGCTTCGAGCATGAGGTGGATGCCCTGACCGAGGACATCCTGGCCCATCTCAAGGCTTATGATGTGGTGATGCGCGGCGCCGCCGGCCTGTTCGGCGCATCGGACGAGGTGAGCCGCGAGGAATTC
>Ga0180219_1002538_pt1 | contig 10819 bp, 11 predicted proteins | sample eDN3rd30CBELigMG_FD_151338 | JGI IMG/M metagenome (GOLD analysis project Ga0180219, IMG submission 151338) | Enriched Miracle-Growth compost microbial communities from Emeryville, California, USA - eDNA 3rd pass 30_C BE-Lig MG (version 2)... ... | reverse complement strand
GATCGTGATCGGCGTCTTCAGCTCGTGGCGCACATCATCGAGGAGCCGGCGCTGCACCTCGTAGGCCGTCTCGGCCGAGTCGGCCGGCTGCACCTCGACCGGGCCGGTCGGCAGGACCGCCCAGCCCACCACCGCGACCGTGCCGACGGTCGCGAGGGAGACCACGAGGTACACCGCGATCGAGGCCAGCGGGAGCGGCGTCTCGGTGACGATGTGCACCAGCACCAGCCCCAGTGCGGCCAACGCGAACCCCGCGCCGACGACCGCGATCAGCAGGCCGAGGGCGCGTGCCCGGCGGGAATGCCCGGGTGAAGTGCGGTTCACACTCCGATTATCAACCCGCGTGGGTCATCGAGAGGAGGTCCAGTTTCTCGTCGAGCTGCGCCTCGGTCAGTTCTCCGCGCTCCAGGTAGCCCAGATCGACGACCGCCTCGCGCACGGTGATGCCCTTCGCGACCGCGTGCTTGGCGATCTTCGCCGCCGCCTCGTAGCCGATGAGCTTGTTCAGCGGCGTCACGATCGACGGCGACATGCCGGCCAGGGCGGAGGTGCGCTCGAGGTTCGCTTCGAGTCCGTCGATCGTCTTGTCCGCGAGCACGCGCATGGCGTTGGACAGCAGCCGGATCGACTCCAGCAGTGCTGTGCCCATGACCGGGATCGCGACGTTCAGCTCGAACGAGCCGGACGCACCCGCCCACGCGACGGTCGCATCGTTGCCGATGACACGGGCGCACACCATGAGCGTGGCCTCGGGCACGACCGGGTTGACCTTGCCGGGCATGATCGACGAACCGGGCTGCAGATCCGGGATGTGCAACTCGCCGAGACCCGTGTTCGGGCCGGATCCCATCCAGCGGATGTCGTTGTTGATCTTGGTGAGCGAGACCGCGATGGTGCGCAGGGCGCCGGAGGTCTCCACCAGTCCGTCGCGGTTCGCCTGGGCCTCGAAGTGGTCCTTGGCCTCGGTGATCGGCAGTTCCGTCTCCGCGGCGAGCAGGGCGATCACCTTCTGCGGGAAGCCGAGCGGGGTGTTGATGCCGGTGCCCACGGCGGTGCCGCCCAGCGGCACCTCGCCGACGCGCGGGATGACCGCCTGCACGCGCTCGATGCCCAGCCGCACCTGACGGGCGTAGCCGCCGAACTCCTGGCCGAGCGTGACCGGCGTCGCGTCCATGAGGTGCGTGCGGCCGCTCTTGACGGCATCCTTCCACTGCTCCGCTTTCGCCTCGAGCGCCACCGCGAGGTGGTCGAGCGCCGGGATCAGGTCGTCGATGAGGGCCTGCGTCACGGCAATGTGCACCGAGGTGGGGAACACATCGTTGGACGACTGCGAGGCATTGACGTGGTCGTTGGGGTGCACGGCCGCGCCGAGGTGCTGCGACGCCAGCGTGGCGAGGACCTCGTTCATGTTCATGTTCGAGGAGGTGCCCGAGCCGGTCTGGTAGGTGTCCACCGGGAACTGCGCGTCGTAGCGGCCGGTGACGACCTCGTCGGCCGCCCACGCGATGGCATCCGCGATGGCGCCGTCGAGCGTGCCGAGCTCCTTGTTCGCCAGCGCCGCCGCCTTCTTGATGCGCGCGAGCGCGGCGATCTGGGTCGACTCGAGGCCGCTGCCGGAGATCGGGAAGTTCTCCACGGCGCGCTGGGTCTGCGCGGCATACAGCGCATCCTTCGGCACGCGCACCTCGCCCATCGTGTCGTGCTCGATGCGGTAGGCAGTGGGTTCGGTCAGATCGGTCATGTCGGTCACGTCCTCGTTTCCTTGATGTCGTGCGTAGAAGGTGGATCAGTCGTCAGCGGCGTCGAGGCCGACCATCACGTGCGGCACGGCGGTGCCCTCGCCGAGACGGTAGTTGGCTCCGACGATGCCGAGCCTGCCTGCGGCGACGGCGTCGCTGATCAGCTTGGACGACGCCAGCAGGTCGTCGACGGTGTTGCGCAGGTGCTCGCGGCCGACGACTTCGGCGTCCACCGTCGCCGGCGTCGCGCCCGGCGTCGCGCGCAGCACGCGGCGCACGGCGGGGACGATCTTGGCGATCAGCCGCCAGATGTGCGGGGGAAGCTCGTCGGCGTCGGGCGCTGTCGAGTCGATGGCCGCGCGCACGGCGCCGCATTCGTCGTGGGCGAGGACGACGACCAGAGACACGTCGAGGATCGCGACGGCGTACTCCAGGCTGGCGATCGCCGAGTCGGAGACGACCTGGCCGGCATTGCGGACGACGAACAGGTCGCCCAGGCCCTTGTCGAAGATGATCTCAGCGGCGAGGCGTGAGTCGGAGCAGCCGAACAGCACGGCGCGCGGCTTCTGGGTGTGTTCGAGCTCGTGCCGGCGCTCGACGTCCTGACGAGGATGGCGCGGCTCGCCGGCGACGAATCGCGCGTTGCCGCGCCTCATCTCGTCCCACACCTTGAACGGGGAGGGGCGTTCCTGGGTCTGCTGGTCGGTCACGGTGTCTCCTCACGAAGGTTACGGATCTGGTCGGCGACGCCGGACGCCGCCACGGCTGCGGTCTCGGCGCTGGTCGACCCGTATATCAGAACGATGTCGGAGCCCGCCTCGGTGGCGAGCGCGTAGGTGACATTGCCCGCCTCAGAGGATGCCGGGATCTTGTACTCATCCCAGGCGATGCCGTCCACGCGCACCTCACCGGTGGGGGCGTAGGCGCCCAGTGTGCGGGTGATCCAGGCCTCGTCGGCGTCGAAGCCCTGCGCGACGCGGACGAAGCCGCTGGTCGGCGCGTAGACGACGCGCCACGTGCCGCCCTCCACTCCGGCGGTGTTCGCGCGCCACGCGTCGGGCACATCGGGGACGAGGATCGTGCGCCCGTAAGCGGAGCTCGCCTCCTCGGCGATCGCGGCGACGTCGGCGGGCAGTGGCTCGTCGAGCGACCCGCGCGGAACCCCGAAGTACACGACCGCCACGACGGCGACCGTGATCACCAGCGCCGCGATGAGGTTGCGGAACGTCTGGCTCGACCGGTAGATCCGTGACGACTCGGCCTTGCGGGCGGCGGTCTCGTCGGGCGTCTCCGGCCGGCCCAGTTCGGCGACCACGCGGGGGGAGGAGGCCATCACGACTCCGCGTCGGCGGGACGTGACGCGTCCAGCAGCCGCTTCGCGCCGAGCAGCCACTCCTCGCAACGGGCCGCCAGCGCCTCGCCACGCGTCCACAGTGCGAGGGACTGCTCGAGGGTGGGCGCGCCCTGTTCCAGCTCGGCGACGACACGCACGAGTTCGTCGCGCGCCTGCTCGAACGAGAGGGTCGCGACGTCGGCGGCTGCGTCGCTGGTCATGCCTCTAGCCTATCCGCGCTCGCTGGCTCAGAATCCGCGCCGGGATCCTCCGCGACCTCGCCTTCGGAGCGTGCGCCGAACGAGCCCCGCGCCACGGTGACGACGACGGACGTTCCGGCCGGGGCCTGTGCTGCGTCGCGGACGATCACGCCGCCGTCGGCGAGGGCGATCGCGTAGCCGCGCTCGAGGGTGGATGCCGGGGACAGTGCGCGCAGCGAGGCGCGCAGCTCCGCGGTGGTGCGCGAGGCGGTATCCACCCGGCGGCGGACGACCTCGCGGCCACGGCTGACCAGCGTCCACAGTTCGTGCGCGCGGGCATCGAGCATCGACTCGGGGGAGCGGAGCACGGGGCGCGAGCGCAGCTGCCCGAGCTGGGCGATGTCGTGCGCGACCCGCTGGGTGAGCCGGGTGCGCGCCCGGGTGCGCAGCTGCTGCACGAGCAGCCGCTGCTCGGACACGTCCGGCACGAGCTTCTTCGCGGCATCCGTCGGCGTCGACGCGCGCAGATCGGCGACGTCGTCCAGGAGCGGGTGGTCGTTCTCGTGGCCGATCGCCGAGACGACCGGGGTGGAGGCTGCGGCGACCGCGCGGAGCAGGCGCTCGTCGCTGAAGCCGAGGAGGGTCTGTGGGTCGCCGCCGCCGCGGGCGATCACGATCACGTCGACCTCCGGGTCGGCGTCGAGCCGGGCGAGGGCGGCCAGCGTCTCGGGCACGCACCGGTCGCCCTGCACGGCGGCGTGGACGGTGCGGAACCGCACCTGCGGCCACCGCAGCTCGGCGTTGCGGTGCACGTCCTTCTCCGCATCGCTGCGCTCGCCCGTGATCAGCCCGATGACGTGCGGCAGGAACGGGATGGGCTTCTTGCGGGCCGGATCGAACAGCCCCTCGGCGCGCAGCTGGGCGCGCAGCTTCTCGAGCCGCTCGAGCTGGTCGCCAAGGCCCACGTGGCGCATGGCCGACACGGTGAAGCTGAAGTCGCCGGTCTTCACGAAGTAGTCGGGCTTGACGCAGGCGACGACGCGGTCGCCCGCCTTGAGGTCGTCCGGCAGCCGCTGCAGCGTCGACGACCACAGCCGGAACGAGAGCGCGGCGTCGGTTCCGGCATCCTTCAACCGGCCGAACACATGCCCGCCGCGCACGTTCCACGCCGTGATCTCGCCGTCCACCCACACGGCGCCCCAGCGCTGCACGAAGTCGCGGATCGTCTCGTTCAGCCGGGCGATCGAGGTGGGAGCCTGCGGCGTGGAGTCCTTCGGGTGCACGGAATCGGGTGGGGGCGTCTGACCCTCGGGTGTCTCGAACGACGTCATGCTTCCCTCTCCGCGCCGCGCCCGGTCCTCGCACAGGTGGCGCCACATAGAATCGAAGCGTGAGCGCAACTGCCGTCCGTCTGCCGTCGCCCCGCGTGCCGGGGCCCCGCGGGCGGCTCAAGGATATCCCGGTCGACCGACCCAAGCGCGTGCTGCTCGCCTCGCCCCGCGGCTACTGCGCCGGCGTCGACCGTGCGGTGATCGCCGTCGAGAAGGCGCTGGAGCGCTATGGCGCGCCGGTGTACGTGCGCAAGCAGATCGTGCACAACATCCACGTGGTGACCGAGCTCGAGGCGCTGGGCGCCATCTTCGTCGACGAGGTCGACGAGGTGCCCGAGGGGGCGCACGTCGTGTTCAGTGCGCACGGGGTCTCGCCGGCGGTCGTGAACGCCGCGTCCGATCGGGGACTGCACGCGATCGATGCGACCTGCCCGCTGGTGACCAAGGTGCACCGCGAGGCGGTGCGGTTCGCGCGCGACGACTACGAGATTCTCCTCATCGGTCACGAGGGCCACGAGGAGGTCGAGGGCACGGCGGGTGAAGCGCCCGAGCACGTGACGATCGTCAACTCGCCCGACGAGGCCGATCTCGTCGAGGTCAAGGACCCGGCCAAGGTGGTCTGGCTGTCGCAGACGACCCTGTCCGTGGACGAGACCATGGAGACGGTGCGTCGCCTGCGCGATCGGTTCCCCGAGCTGCACGATCCGCCCTCCGACGACATCTGCTACGCCACGCAGAACCGGCAGGTTGCGATCAAGAAGGTCGCCAGGGATGCCGACCTGGTGATCGTGGTCGGCTCGGCGAACTCATCCAACAGCGTGCGGCTGGTGGAGGTCGCGCTCGAGCATGGCGCGCAGGCCGCCTACCGCGTCGACTACGCGCACGAGATCCAGCAGGAGTGGCTGGAGGGCGTCGGCACGGTGGGGGTCACCAGCGGCGCCTCCGTGCCCGAGGTGCTCGTCCAGGAAGTGCTCGACGAGCTCTCCGGAGCGGGCTACCGCGACGTCGAGCAGGTGCGCACCGCCGAGGAGGACCTGATGTTCTCCCTGCCGAAGGAGCTGCGCCAGGATGCGTCGGGACGGCGCGACGACCGCGCCCTGGGAGGTCGGAGCAGACCGTGACGACGCCGGGGGACGACCCGCGGCCCGCGCCGCAGTACGGCGAGTACGCGACGCCGGAGCAGCAGGCTGCCCTGATCCGCCAGTCCGGCGGACACGCTTCGCTGCCCGACGAGCCGACGTTCACACCGCATCCGCCCACCGCGCCGGCGACGACGTCGGCGGCACGGCCGACGCGCACGGCCGACCGGATCATCACGTTCGCGCTGCTGGCGTACGGGCTGATCACCGTCATCTCGGCCATTCCGCAGCTGCTCGACTTCACCGGTTTCGTGGAGACCTGGATGGACGTGGCGGGCATCGATGCGGAGTTCACGAACGTCGCCGCGGGTCAGACGTGGGGGCTGACCAGCGCTCTGGTGTTTGCGGGTGGCTGGATCGTGACGGCGCTGCTGTCGTGGTGGGCCCTCGCGCGGCGACGCGTCGCATGGTGGATCCCGCTGGTCGGTGCGATCGTCACCTTCATCGCGGTCAGCATCTGTCTGAGCGTGCCGCTGCTCGGCGACCCCGCCGTCGTCCAGCACCTCACCGGCTGAGCCCCGTCGGGGACCGTCGCCGTCACCGTGTGGTTCCGCGGTCGATAGCATGACGGAATGGCTCGACTGGTTGCTGTGTGCGCTGTCCATCAGCTGCTGCCCGATGCGGGCACGATCGGTGTGACCGCGATCGACAAGCGCGCGGTGGACGGGCCGGTCAAGATCGGCCCGTACGGCGTCTACGCGGATGTGCAGGCGGATCGCAAGCACCACGGTGGGCTGGACAAGGCGCTGTATGTGTACGCGGAAGAGGATGCCGTCTACTGGGAGGGCCAGCTCGGGCGCGAGCTCGCGCCGGGCTTCTTCGGCGAGAACCTGCGCACCGAGGGCCTCGACGTGAATGCCGCGCGGATCGGCGAGATCTGGCGGATCGGCGACCGGGTCCGCGTCGAGGTCACCCTGCCGCGTACGCCGTGCCAGACGTTCGCGCGCTGGGTGGGCGGCGACGACGCGCGGGGCTGGGTCAAGCGGTTCTCGGACGCGCGGCGCCTCGGTCCGTATCTGCGGGTGCTCGATCGCGGTCGGGTGCAGGCCGGTGACGAGATCGTCGTCGAGCACCGACCCGAAGACGCGCCGACGATCCTCGAGGTCTACCGGGCTCCGGTCTGAGGCGTTTCGTCTCGTCGCTGCGCTCCTCGCTCAACGACCGGCAGAGCACCGGTCGCTGCGCTCCTCGCTCAACGACCGGCAGAGCACCGGTCGTTGCGCTCCTCGCTCAACGACCGGCGGAGCGCCGGTCGCTGCGCTCCTCGCTCAACGACCGGCAGAGCACCGGTCGTTGAGCGAGCGAAGCGAGACGAAACGCAGCGACGAAACGGATCAGAGGCTGATCGAGTGGCCGGCCGAGCCGAGCTGCTGGGTGGCCTCGACGACGCGGGCCGCCATGGCCGTCTCGGCGACCTTGCCCCAGGCGCGCGGGTCGTAGGCCTTCTTGTTGCCCACCTCGCCGTCGACCTTCAGCACGCCGTCGTAGTTGGAGAACATGAAGCCGGCGACCGAGCGGGTGAACGCGTACTGGGTGTCGGTGTCGATGTTCATCTTGACGACGCCGTTGGCGACCGCCAGGGCGATCTCCTCGGAGGTCGAGCCGCTGCCGCCGTGGAAGACGAGGTCGAGTGGTTTCGCACCGGTGCCGAACTTCTCCGCGATGCCGGCCTGGATCTCGCCGAGCAGTTCGGGGCGGAGCTTGACGTTGCCCGGCTTGTAGACGCCGTGCACGTTGCCGAAGGTGAGGGCGGCGATCCAGCGGCCGTCGTCACCGAGGCCGAGGGCTTCGACGGCCTTGGTGACGTCTGCGGTCGTCGTGTAGAGCGCGTCGTTGGATCCCTCGTGCTTCACGCCGTCCTCTTCGCCACCGACGACACCGATCTCGACCTCGAGGATCGCGTTGATGTTCTTCAGGCGGGGGAGCAGCTCCTTGGCGATCTCGATGTTCTCGTCGAGCGGCACGGCCGAGCCGTCCCACATGTGCGACTGGAAGATCGGGTTGCGTCCGGCCTTGACCTCTTCCTCGGATGCCGCGATCAGCGGCAGCACGAAGTCCTCGAGCGCGGGCTTGGGGCAGTGGTCGGTGTGGAGGGCGACCGTGATCGGGTAATTCTTGGCGACTTCGGTCGCGAACTTCGCGAACGCGAGCGCGCCGGTGGCGCGGCCCTTGACGGTGTGGCCGGCGAAGTAGTCGGCACCGCCGGTGGTGACCTGGATGATGCCGTCCGACCCGGCTTCGGTCAGACCCTGCAGGATCGCATTGATCGACTGCGAGCTGGCTGCGTTGATGGCCGGGAAGGCGTAGCCACCCGCCTTCGCGCGGTCCAGCATCTCGGCGTACTGCTCGGGGGTGGCGACAGGCATGTCAGCTCCTCAGTTCTGCGGTGATTCCACTGGTGACTCTAGCGAAGCACTGGGGTCGACGGCGACGGGGTCGCCGGGTCAAACCCGCGTGCGCGATTACGTCAACGGAAAGAATTGCATTTCCTTCACGGCATCCCCTCGGAAAGCAGTGACCGAAACGGCGGAACGTCCGTAGGCTGAACAGCATGGTGAGCCTGACCGCAGACATGAGCCCCCTCCACCCCGACCGCAACCTCGCGCTGGAGTTGGTGCGGGCCACCGAGGCGGCGGCGATCCGCTCGGTGCCGTTCATCGGGCGCGGCAAGAAGGAGCTCGCCGACGGTGCCGCCGTCGACGCCATGCGTGCGTTCCTGTCGACGGTGAACTTCGACGGCGTCATCGTCATCGGCGAGGGGGAGAAGGACAACGCCCCGATGCTCTTCAACGGCGAGCACGTCGGCACCGGTCGCGGTCCCCAGTGCGACATCGCCGTCGACCCGATCGACGGCACGACCCTGACCGCCGAGGGCCGCAACAACGCCCTATCGGTGTTGGCCGTGTCGGACCACGGCACAATGCTCGACGCGTCCAGCGTGTTCTACATGGACAAGATCGTCACCGGTCCGGCCGGCGTCGGTGTCGTGGACATCCGCCTGCCCGTCGGCGAGAACATCCGCCGCCTCGCGAAGGCGCTGGACAAGCCCGTCGATGAACTCGTCGTGTCGGTGCTGAACCGTCCGCGGCACGCTCAGCTGATCGACGACATCCGCGAGGCCGGCGCGGGAACCCGCCTGATGAGCGACGGCGATGTCGCGGGCGGAATCAATGCGGCGCGCTACAACGCCCGGACCGACATGTGTATCGGCATCGGCGGCAGCCCTGAGGGCATCGTCACGGCGTGCGCGATCAAGGCGCTCGGTGGACACATCCAGGGTCGGCTCTGGCCGCGTGACGACGAGGAGAAGCAGAAGGGCATCGATGCCGGACTCAAGCTCGACGACCACGTGTACGAGGCCGACGAGCTGGTCACCGGCAACAACACGATCTTCGTGGCCACGGGTGTCACCAACGGTGAGTTGGTCAGCGGTGTGCGGCGTGCGGGCCCGGATTATCTGATCACCGAGAGCGTCGTGCTGCGCGGCGTCTCGGGCACGCTTCGTCGAATCACCTCGGAGCACCTCACGTCGAAGTGGTTGTGATCGCGCCGGTCGGCATACCGATCGCGGCGCGCCGCGTCGCTGTCAGCCACTGTTCGGCAGCGCTCTGGCAGAATGGGGCCGGTGTCACCGGCGACGCGCCAGCCGCCACGCCTTCCGGAGAGTGAACCATGTCCGCACCATCGAGCAGTCCCCGTACCGGTCAGACCCCGATCGACCCGGCCCGTCGTCCCGACGTGCTGCTGCGACGTCGCACCCCGGACGACCACCAGGTCAGCGCGTGGTGGATGATCGGTGCGTTCCTGTTCGTCTCCGTGGCTGTCGTCGGCCTTATGAACTTCTTCCCGGGCGGCTGATCCCGGCATCCTCCTCGTCGGCCTCGGTGAGGCGCTCGCGCAGGGTGCCCAGATCGGCGGTGAGAGCGCCCTCCCGCTGTTCGGTGAGCTCCGGAGCGGTCAGTCGCCGCGGGGTCGTCTCCACCATCGCCGGTGCGGCGGTCGCGTCGAGCTTGGTCGCATCGATCCCCGGGAACCGTCGCGCACTGACCAGCACGCGGGTCTCCAGCGAGCCGACCATCCGGTTGTAGCTGTCGACAGTGCGCTCGATCGCCCGACGCAGATCGTCGGCGTGGGAAGCCAGCGAGCCCAGCCGCTGATAGAGCTCGTTGCCGAGGTCGAAGAGCCGTCGAGCCTCGTCCGAGACGTCCTGCTGCGTCCACGTGTACGCGACGGTCTTCAGTACCGCCCACAGGTTCACCGGAGACGCGAGCGCCACGCGGCGGCCGAACGCGTAGTCCAGCAGTGAGGGGTCCTCCTCGAGCGCGGCGGCCAGCAGCGATTCCGACGGGATGAAGCACACGACGAACTCCGGACTGGAGGTCAGTCCCGCCCAGTACGTCTTCTTCGCGAGCGCGTCGACGTGCGCGCGCACGGCCTTGACGTGCTTGCCGAGCAGCGCCTTGCGCCGCGCGCCCTCCTCGCCCTGCGCGGTGACCGGGATCGCGGAGGCTTCCAGGAAGGCATCGAGCGGGACCTTCGCGTCGACGGCCAGCGCCTTGTCGCCGGGGAGCCGCACCACGAGGTCGGGGCGCCCGGCGCCGCTGTCGGACGAGATCGACGCCTGGGTGTCGAAGTCGACGAAGCGGGTCAGCCCGGCCGACTCGACGATGCGGCGCAGCTGCGTCTCACCCCACACGCCCCGCGTGGCGTTGGAGCGCAGCGCGCCGGCGAGAGACTCCGTCGTGGAGCGCAGCACCTCATCGGACTCGTGGGCGCGGCGCAGTTGCTCCGCGAGGGAGCCGTACTGCTCCTGCCGGTCGCGCTCCAGATCGAGCACCTTCTGCTGCATCGTCTGCAGCGACTCCTGCACCGGCGCGAGCGCGCGCAGCACCTGCTGCTCGCGCCGCTCGCGCTCGTCGCGCGCTGCAGCGTCAGCCCGAGCCTGAGCGCCGAGTTCGCGCGTGAGAGTGCGCTGCTGCTCCAGCTGAGTGGTCAGGGCGTCCGTGCCGGCCTCCGCGGCGGCCAGGCGCGCCGTCAGCGCGGCGCGGTCGGTGGCAGCGCGCGCGGTCGCGCGCGC
>Ga0180219_1002536_pt1 | contig 10823 bp, 11 predicted proteins | sample eDN3rd30CBELigMG_FD_151338 | JGI IMG/M metagenome (GOLD analysis project Ga0180219, IMG submission 151338) | Enriched Miracle-Growth compost microbial communities from Emeryville, California, USA - eDNA 3rd pass 30_C BE-Lig MG (version 2)... ... | reverse complement strand
GAGGCACGCATCCGCGAGAGCGCATCGTTGAACTGTCGCTCGTAGTCGGCCAGATCGGCCGCCGCCGCTTTGACGTCGATCAGCCTCCCGACGGTGGCCACGCTCTCGGTGTCACCCTCGGCGCGCAGCCGCGCGATCAGGCTCTGGTACTGCCGCTCGATGGCGGCGCGGCGATCCTGACTGGTCGCCGCCCCGGTGAGATCGAGCAATTCGTCGCGAACCTTGGCGAGTTCCTCGCGCAACTCGCGCTCGGCCTGGACCGCTTTGCGGGCATTGGCGACCTCGACATCGGCACGTTTTTTGTTGAGCACGATCAGATCCGCCTCGATCTTGGCGACTTCGGCTTTGGCCTTGATGCGGGTGGGTTCGTCCTTGCCGGTTTTTTGCAGACGCTGCTGCTCACCGAGCGACGCCTTCGCCCGGCTGATTTCCGCATCGATCTCCTGTTGTTCGATCCGGGTCTTGGCCGCGTAGTAGTCCTTCAGCGAGATCAGCCGGTCTTCGAGTGCTGCATCCAGTTGGCGCGCCTGGCGGTCCAGTGCGTCCTTGAGGATCTTGAATTCCGCCTCGGCCTGCGCCTGTACCAGGGCCAGCTTGGCGGCCTCGACACCCTTGTCGGGAGCCGGCTTGGCCGGTGGTTGCGGGCGACCGAATACGCCGGGCTGGGTTTGCTCAGGTCGGATGCGACCGGCGATGGCCTGAGCAGCTTCCCCGACGTAGTCGCGCGTGACGGCGTCCCGCACGGTCCCCGCCAGTTCTTTGCCGAAGTCGCGCATCTCGCCAAGTCGGCGGCCGAGGACGGCACGCAGCGACTGCATCGAGAAGTCGCCGCTGAAGGCAGCGGCTACGTCCTGACCCAAGGCCTGCGCCAGATCGCCGATGTCGGAGAATGCGTTTCGGAAACGCTCGACCAGGAAGGCCGCCGTGATCCCGGCGACACTGCCGACCGCGTTGAACGCGCCAATGACGCCATTGACCATCGTGCGGATCGCCGTGCCGATGGTTTTGAGTGCGCCGAGCATCACCTCGCGCACGCGGGCCCAGGAGAGATCGTTGGCACCGACCAGCCGCCCCAGGGCGCTGATGACTTCGCTTACCTTCTCGACCACCAGATCCCAGGTGGCGACAAGGATCTGCTTGATCGATGCGGTCTTGCCACCAAACTCGACCACCGCATTGCGCGCTGAATAGAGCACGCCCGCCAGCAGCGTGACCGAAGTCACGATCAAGCCGATGGGGCCACCCAGGAGAGCCAGCGCCCCGCGCAACAACCCCGCCGCACGCCCCAGCAGCGATGTGGACGCGACGGCCTGCGTCACGGCACTGCTTGCGGCGGTGGCTTGCAGCCGGGCCTTGGCCGCGTCGGTGACCAGGGCGCTGGTGGCGAGGCCTTGCGCCCGCGCTTGGGCCAGGGCGGCATCGGCCACGCGCACACGCGCCAGAGCCTCGGCTTCGAGAGTGCGCAGGTTGCCTAGCCGCGCCGCCGCCTCCGCGCGGGCGGCGGCAATGCTGGTGGCAAAGGCACCCGCCATCCGGCCGAAGGCGGCGACCAGCACGACGCCAGCCAGATCGATCAGCAGTTCCAGATGCTGGGCGACCAGCTGGATAGCTTGCGCAAGGCCTGCCGTGAGGCCCGAATTGGAATCGCGCTCGCCGAATGCACGCTGAAAGGCATTCTTGAGACGGGTGAGCGCGCCCGAGACCGTATCGGGCAGGCTCGCGTATTCCTCGGCCAGACGCGCCCTCTCCTTGAGCAAAGCATCGAGCACCGCTTCCGAGGTGATCTTGCCTTCTTGCGCCAGGGCCCGCAGCGCGCCCAGCGGCACGCCCATGCCGTCGGCAATGGCCTGCGCCAGTCGCGGCGTTTGCTCGATGACGGAATTGAACTCCTCGCTACGCAATTGACCCGAGGCGAAGGCCTGCCCGAGTTGCATTAACGCGCCGGCTGCCGCCTCGCTGGACGCGCCTGAAAGCGACACCGCCTGGCCGATTGCATCGGTGGCCGCCAGCACGTCCGCCTGAGAACGACCCAGTGCCTGCACCGACGGTGCCAGCCGCGCGTAGAGCGTGACGGTCTCAGCCAGTGGCGCGCGGTTCTTCTGGGCGATCTCAAAGAGAGCCGCGCCGGCGCGGTTGAACTCCTCCTGAGACGCGACAGCGAGCTTGAGCCGGGCCTGCAGGTTCTTGTACTGGTCGGCAACTTCCACCAGTTCGCGCACGCCCAGCCCGACCCCGATGGCCCCACCGATGCGGGACAGGACGGCGCCGACCTGGCCGGCTTGGTCACGCAGCTGCGACAGACTGCCATTGATCGACTGGAAGGCTCGCCTGGTCTCATCGACTGCAGTGATGAGGATCTGGGCGCGGTTATTCGCCATCGTTCAAACCTTCGATATTGCCTTGCGGATGGCCGCCGTCAGGCGGGGAAGCTCGACCCGCACCGCACGGCTGAGGTCGAAACGTTTTCTCAAGCTCACGCGCCGCACCAGCACGGCGATGGGGATCTCCTGTCCGCGCCGCAGGCGCTTTGCGCCGGTGCGTTCGCGCTCGGCGCGGCGGAAACGCGCGAGCGGCCGGGTGTTCTCGGCAAGGTTCTCGGCCATCAGAATCTGCTGGCCGTTCTTCTCGACGAACCAGGCGTTGCCGGATCGCATGAGCGCATCAATGACCCGCGCGAAGGCCTTGCGCCCGATGCGCCGGTGTTGCGGCAGCAGCGGAATCAGCATCCGCCCCCGGATCGTTCCGCCTTGCTCGTGGATGCCCAGCCACGGCACTTTCGAGCCGAGGTAGAGGGCCGGGAACGCATTGGCTTTGCGGTCGAACACCTTGGCGTGCATGGAGCGCAGGAACTTGGGACTGGCCGTTCGGAAGCTGGCGCGCATCTCGCCACGAACGCGCTCGGCCATATCCTTGCCGTTGCCCTGCATCGCGCGGGCGACGGCCGCGTGGATCGCCTTGTGAGTATCGGCCTGCCAGGCGTTGAAACGCCGCCGGTCCAGCAGGCCCTCAGCGACCAGGTCGATCTTCATCGCGCATTCCTTGATGGAGTTCGGCCTGCAGTTGTCGGATACCTTGGCGGCTGCCTTGGGCGGCGGCGGTCATGACCGCCAACTGGGTGGAGAGGCGCTCGTATTCGAGACGACCGTCGGCAGCCAGGAAGGCGTTTACCTGGCCCAACGTGTATCCCAGGATGTCCGGGTAGCGGTGCCCGCTGCGGATCAGGCGGGCGATGGCGTCGATCCAGCCAGACGGCCGTTCAGGCTCTGCGCCAGATCGCCGACCTTCGGCGCGACCCGGCGCACGAAAAAATCGGCATTCACCTCGAATACCGTGGCGGCCAGCGTGATCGCGTCATCGAGCGCCAGGGCGTCCACCCACTCTCGCGGCTGGCGACTGGCCAGTGCGAGTGCGGCGAGCAAGTCGTTGCCGTGGTCACAGAGCAAGGCCAGCCAGTCCGGTTCACCAGTCAGCTGCTCGGCAAAAGGCCGCACGGCCTTGAGCATCGCCGGCAGTTCGCCGACCACCAGCGGGCTGATGGTAAGGCGCTGCCCGGCCAGTTCCATTAGCCGAGCCTGCGGCACGAGCACATCCAGATCGGAATGGGTCATGACGGCTCCTTACAACAGCACGATGCGGCCGAACTGGCCGAGATCGCCGGCAGCCGGCTTGAGCGTGTCGGCCAACACCTGTCCGGAAAGCTCGAACTTGAGCAGTTCCTCGGTGATGATCGACAGCTCCTTGGCCGGATTGATCGCCACGCGGTACAGGTCGATCACCACTTCGCGGTTGCTGTCGGCGGTGTTCAAGCCCTCGAAACGCACCCACCGCTCGGGCAGCGGCTGGGTGAACAGTGCCGTCGATTGGGCCGCGCCATAGGCGTAGTCGACCTTGAACGGCTCCACAAAGGGCCCGCCCGTGGTCTTGTCGGTGATCGACAGCGAGCCGTGCTTGGCGTTGAGGCTGTACTGCCCGGCCGGCAGTGTGTTGGGCGTGGCCGAGGAGTCTTTGACCACAACAGAGGAAACGTTCTGCTTGGCCAGCAGGTAGAGGCTTCCGGCCGTTACCGGGTTCGGCAACGCCTCGCTGGTGACCGTGCCGCTGGTCTGCTCGACGGTCGTGCCGTAGAGCGCGAGCGACAGGTTCACCGCGATCAGTTCCTCCAGCGTGCAGGCGAATTCGCCCTTCTTGGTCTTGATCAGCTGGAGATCGGTCAGGCGCTGGCCGCTGGTCGACTCCTGATGCTCCAGCGTTTCCACCGACAGCGAGACCTTGAGTTCGGGCACGTTGCCGACGAAGTTGAGCCCCTGCGGGTTGCCGTTGATGTCGCGGGCGCCGATGTAAACGCGCCCTTGTCCAGAAAAATAAGGCATGGTCAGTCTCCCTTGCGTGCGGTGGGTTGCGGTTTGCCGCCCGGCTCGTCGGGCGCCTGGGTAGGCTTGGCGACACCGCGTTCGATCAGCCAGCGTGCGGTGGCCTCGTCGACGTCGAGTCGGCTGCCGGCCGCATACAACACGCCGGCGTGGGTGTGGGGTTTCATCAGTTCAAGCGTCATGAAGGTCATCCTGTTTGGGTGAGGTCTTGGGCGTGGGTGCGGTAACGGATCTCGTAGCGGGCAGGCAACGCGATGGCGCCGGCATCGGCGTCCTCGACATCCCACTCGCCATCGATCTCCCGGATCGCCAGCGCGAGGCCGGTGACGTTGGCATCGGTCATCAATGCCGCATGTGCGGCCACGATTAGCCGGTCCGCGACGTCGAAGGCCTCGTCGCCACGCGCCACCACGACGCAGCGGATCGTCAGCGTTCGGTCGACGCGGTTGTTGGCGTGCGCGGTGATGGCGTCGCCTTCGGCGAACAGCAAGAGCACGGGTCCGATATCGCGCGTGACCGGTGTCGTTGGGTGGCGTAGCACCGGCACGGGCGCGACGGCGTTGCTCAAGCGTGCGGCGACCGCCCGCAAGATCTGCTCGCGGATCGAATTCATGCCGATGCCCTCAGAGTCGCGTGAGGTCGGCGCGCCGCTCGCTGCCGTCGCCGATTCTGCGGATATCGCGGACGCGGTATGTGTTGCCACCGATGGACATGGTGGCTCCTGCCGCCAGGTTCGGTAGTGCAGAGGCTGGAAAGCGGATCGTGTAGTCGGCAGATAGGGCCAGCCCGTCGAGCACGGTCTCGTCCGTGGCGCGGAAGTCCACCATGACGATCTGCCCGCCGACCTCGGCCTCCACCAACAGCCCTGCGTTCGCGGCCGCCGCGTACAGGTCCTCGACGCGCGCCATCAGACGGTCAGCTTCACCAGCACACCCGGGCGGTGGCACATGGGCAGCGGGTTGGACTGCGTGTGCAGGTCCGTGCCCCGGTCGAACTTGCGCGGTTCCTGCTTGGCGTAGAGCGGCTGGCCCAGCGTGTTCACCGTCTCGTTGAAGTCGGCTGGGGCGAAGTAGGTGCCGAAGGTGTCGACCGTGCCCATCGGGAAGGCGTGGGCCTCGCCGGCGGCAATGAAGCGCCGCGCGTTGCCGTCCGCGTCGGTGGCCTGGCCGCGATACTCCTCGAAAGTGATGCCGGCGTAGGTGAAGCCGCGCCGCACGTCGTTGATGAGCACCGCGCCCTGCTGCCAGTTCTCGAAGGCCTTCTCGACCTTGGCGTGGCCGGTCAGCGCCGCGAAGAACTCGGGCGAGCACAGGCAATGGACGGCGCTCATGAACTCACCCTTGAGGTTGTCCTCGATCGCCGCCAGGGTCGCCAGGCATTTCGCCTTCACATTGGTGCCGGCATTGCCGAGGTCGTAGGCGATGGTCTGCGGGGTGATGTCGAATTCGGCGAACAGGTCGTAGAGCGTGGAGCCGTCGGCATCCAGGATCACGCCCTTGAGTGCGCCCATGCGCAGGTGCTCCAGCGTGATCGCATGCTTGTTGCGCATAGTCTCCAGGTGACGTGCGATGACGGCCGCGACGGCTTCGGACTCGGTCTCCGAGCCGAAGGCACGAATGCCCTGGACCTCCTCGGGCAGCACCACGTCGTCGTGCGGGATGTGCGGGATCACGAAGGAGCGCAGCTTGCGCTTGCCGCGCCGGCCCACGGTGCCGGGCGAACCGGGCGGCAGGGTTGGCAGCAGGTTCAGCACGCCGTTCATCTCCTCGACGAGGATCTGGCGGGTGCGCACCGGCTTGGCCGGGAACAGGTTCAGCTCCTCCAGCCGCCCGTAGCGGTTGGGCAGGATGTTGATGGCGGCCGTGAGCGCGGCCATCGAGAACGCCGGGTTGTGAAAGGGATTCTGCATGGTGATGGTTCCTCGTCAGGCGCTGGTGCGGACGAGCACGCCGCGCGTTTCCAGCTGGGTGATGGCGGCGGCCTGTTCGGTGGGGGTGATGCCGGCGGGCCAGATCAGCGCCGAGCGGGCGACGATGGCGTGGCGGGCGATCAGCAGGGCGTCGTCGCGGTCGGCCAGGCTCGCGTCCGTATCGGCGGCCAGGACGCCTATGGCGACCCCGGTGCCGTCGATTGCGATCGGGTCGAGCGCCTTGAGCTTGCCGGTGGTCGCCTCGCGGCCGACCACGGTGCCGAGCACCAGGTTCTGGCCCGCCGCGACGGTGGCGACGTCGCGGGAATAGAGGTTGGGCGCCTCGTACTTGAGCAGGTCGCCCAGGTTGTTGGGTTCTTGAATCGCGGGCATGACTTACTCCCCAGAGAAGTGGCTAGGGTTGGTGAGCTTCTTGACGGCGGCGATGACCGGACTGGCCTCGGGCCGGCTGGTCGTCGAGGCTTCGGGCGTGATGCGCGAGGCGATTTCGGGCTGAGCGGCGCGGGCATCGAGCAAGGTGCGGCGCGCCTGCTGTGCGTTCAGTCCTTGGGCGAGGAACTCGGCGGTGCGCTCGGGCGTGCTGGCCAGCAGGCACAGCTCGGCAATCGCCAAGGCATCCTCGTGTGCCGAGGCGTGCTCCTGCAGCGGGGCGTCCTGACTGGTGACAGGCGCCTCACCGGCTGTCGGCGGCTGGCCGGCATCAGTCTGGATCGGCTCGGGGGCGAGGTTCGGGTCGTGTTCGTGCATCGTGTGCTCCTTGTGCAGTCGACGGGAGGAATAAGGACGGCCACCCCGAAGCGGGGTGGTGGGCCGGTGCGCCAGGGCACCCTTGGCACGCAGCACTTGGGCAAACTCACCGAGCACTGCGTCGAAGCCGGTCACCGCATCCGCGAGGCCGGCGGTAACGGCTTGCTCGCCGAAGAGCAGTCCGGCCTCGGTGGCCCGCACCTGCGCCTCGTCGAGGCCGCGCATCCGCGTGACCTGCGCGACGAAGATCCCGTAGAGGCGGTCCACCTCGTTCTGCAGGGCGGTGGCGGCCTGTGGCGACAGCGGCGCGTGCGGCGTGAAGTCGTTCTTGTGGTGGCCGGCGTAGAGGGCGGTGTAGGCAAGCCCGTCCTTGGCGTCCTTGACCGATTGGTCGACGTGCAGGGCGATCACGCCGATCGAGCCGACACCGGCCGTCTGCGACAGCGTGAGCCGCCCGGCGGCGCAGGCGATGGCGTAGGCCGCCGAGAAGGCCGCGTCGTTGGCGTGGGCCCAGAGGGGCTTCTGCTGACTCGCGGCGCGCACCCGCTCGGCGAGTTCGAACACGCCGCCGGCTTCGCCGCCCGGTGAGTCGATATCGAGCAGGATGCCGGCCACCTGCGGATCGGCCACGGCGGCGTCGAGCTGCGCGGCGATCTGACCGTAGGAGGTGAGGCCGGAGGCCGCCTCCAGTCCGAGCGTGCGGCGCACCAGGGTGCCGTAAACCGGGATCACGGCAATGCCGGGGATCTCGGGCGCCGCCGACTTGGCCGGAATCGACGGCAGTGCCATATCGATCTCCGGCAAACCGATGCGCGATCCCAGCACGGCCAGAATCACGTCGAGCTTCGCGCGGGCGATGAGTAGCGGCGTCCCGACGATGCGGGACGCCAAATGAAAGAGGGGCATATCAGTCTTCCTCGGGTTCGCGGACCGGCGCGGCGGCCGGCGCGCGGTCATGGCGCGGATCGGAGTCGAACTTCAGGCCCAGCGCGTCGGCGCGAGCGTTGTCGGCGGCGATCTCGCGGTCGATGTCCTCGGCGTCGTAGCCGAAGGCCGAGATCGCTTCGGATCGGGACAGGAGGCCGGCGCGGATGGCGGTGAGCATCGCGTCGAACTCCTTCTTCGGATCGACCCACTGCCAGCCCTGCGGAATCCACTTCGCGGCGAGGAACTCGCGCCGGCGGCGCGCGAAGCCGGGCAGGGACAGCGCGCCTTCCAGCACCGCTTGTTCCATCCAGGCGCGCCAGACGGGCCGGCACAGCTGGTGCACTATCACGCCGTGCTGAATCGCCTCGCAGCGGCGGCGGAACTCGAGCAGGCCCGCGCGGATGGACGAGTAGTTCACCTGCGTGAGATCGCCGGTGAGCATCTCGTAGGTGATGCCCATCGCGGCCGCGACGGCGCGGAACTGCTGGCGCATGAACTCGGCGTAGCTCGATCCCACGTCCGCCGGTTGCGAGAACTTGATGTCCTCGCCGGGCTCCAGGATCTGCAGGGTGCCGGGCTCGAGGCCCGCGAGTGCCGTGCCCTGGACATCCGGCAAGCCTTCGCCCATCAGGTTGTCCTCGGGCGAGAGCCGGGTGATGAAGCCGGCGAACATCGCGGCGGTCTTCTTGCGTACCAGTTCCGCATCGTCGTACTGGTCCAGCTCGTTGAGCTTCACCAGGGCGCGGGCCAGCCAGGGCTCGCCCCGGATTTGCCCCGGGCGCAGCGGCCGGAACAGGTGAATGACCTCGTCGGCCGGCACCCGCACGGTGTCCATGCCGCCCGTGCCCGACATCGGCGCGAGGCTGCCGTCGCCGGGATGCGAGCGGTAGAGGTGGTAGGCCACCCGCCGCCCGAGCCGGTCGAACTCGATGCCGGCGCGCACCACGTGGCCGTTGGCCAGTTCGCGGTTCAGCGTTGCCGGCAGGTGCTCCGGCTCCAGCAGCTGCAGTTGCAGGCCGACCGCGAGGCCGTCCTCGGGGCGGCGCCAGCGCAGGCGCACCAGGCATTCGCCGCCTTCGAGCATGGCCCGGCAGGCCAGTGCCTGCAGGCCATAGAAATCGGTGAGGCCCGCCGCGTCGGCTTCCTCGCACCAGTCCCACCACAGGGCATGAATGACCTCGCGCAGAACGTTGTCCGCCACCATCGACTGGGGCTTGATGCCTGTGCCGATGGCGTTGGCGACGAAGGCCTCGACACCGGCGGCCGCCCAGGCATTGCGGCGCACCAGGTCGCGGCTCTTGGCGCGCAGCTCGTTCTGGGTGAAGGCGAGCGCCGCTACCGCGCCGGGGTTGCCGACTTGCCAGGCAAGCGCACGGCGACCGCCGCCGACGCCATCGTAGGTCGGCGTGGTCCCGAACAGGCGGTGCTTGAGGCGCGAGAACCAGGCCATCAGAAACCCTTAGTTGTCGTGACGCGGATCTGGCGCTTGGACGCCGAGCCGGCGCCGCGTGCCAGTTCGGATTCCACGGCGCGGATGGCGGCACGCAGTTCGTCGATCGAGCGGTACTCGACCGTCTTGTCGCCGAAAGTGACGCGGCGTTCGCCGGTGGCCAGCGCACGCTTGAGCGCGTCCAGCTGTTCGAGGGTGTAGGTCACGAGATCCTCATCACGTCAGCCAGCGGCTCTTGATCACACGCCGGCCGGTATTCCGGGTTCCAGAAACGGCGAGGCCACCGCTATGGGTGGCCTCGTTCGAGTCGATGTCTTGCGGGGGTGACGGCGCGTCGGGCGGCCTCGCCACACCGAGTTGCCGTTCCAGCTCACGCCAATGGCGCTCCTCGAAACGGTCGAGCCCTGCGGCCGCAGCGGCGGCGCGGGCATACACGTAGCAGTCGAGGGCTTCGTTCCTCTCGCGCATCTTCTGCCACTCGCGCACCGGAAAGCCGTTACGGTTGCGGCGGGTGATCAACTGCTCCGCGCAGAGTTGCTGGATAAACTCGGCGTCGATCCTGGGCAGATGGACGAAACCGGCGGGGTAGGCGATGCCCACCCCATCCTCGTCCACCAGCGCCGTCTTGCGCAGGTTGTTGTAGAACTCGAGCTTGGCGATGCCGACCGCGACCGCGAACACCTTGAGCCCCCGGCGCAGCTTGCGACCGCCCTGGGAGACGTCGACGGCGGTGGGGGTGCCGATGAGCGCCGCGCCGCGCGCCACGCCCTTCACCGCCATCACACGGGAATCGCGGCAAGCGCGCACAAAGCCGTAGGCCTCCTGCGTCGCAAAGCCGGTGTCGAGCGCGAAGCGGGCCAGCGGCATGGCCGCGCCCGAGGCGTGGGTCCAGGTCTCGCCGATCAACGCAGCCAAGCGCTTCCACACCGCGTCGCGCGCCGTGTCACCCATCAGCACCCGGTGCTCGATCAGCCAGCACTCCTTGCCGCGCCCGAAGGCCCAGATCGAGGCCTCGATGCGGTCCTTCTGCACGTCGGCACCGCCAACGAGCAGGAGCCCACCGGCCGGGATGCTTCCGATGGCATAGTCCTCGCGCCGCTCCAGCAGGCGTTGCCAGTCGGGCGCTTCGCCTTCCTCGACCCAAGTCTCGCCGAGCTCGGTGTTCTTGAAGGTCTTGATCGCGGCGCTCGATCCGGTTTCCTTGCTCACGGCGGCTTCCCATGCGGCGGCGATCTCGCGCCAGGCGCGCCAGCCCAGCGGGCTGTAAAGCGAGGACAGGTGGAAACCGGCCGTCTTGCCCGTGCCTTCCGCCGTCGCGCGCCACTCGCCGTGCTCCAGCATCCAGGTCTTGTGGTGCTCGGCGATCGGCGTATCGCACGATTCGCAGACGTAGGCCGCC
>Ga0180219_1002534_pt1 | contig 10826 bp, 9 predicted proteins | sample eDN3rd30CBELigMG_FD_151338 | JGI IMG/M metagenome (GOLD analysis project Ga0180219, IMG submission 151338) | Enriched Miracle-Growth compost microbial communities from Emeryville, California, USA - eDNA 3rd pass 30_C BE-Lig MG (version 2)... ... | reverse complement strand
GGCATGGAACGCAGGCGGGTCAGCTCGTCCTTCAGGTTGTAGGGGCCGGCGATGGCTCGCACGAACACGCGGTTCTTGTTGCTGTGGTAAAGATCTTTGCGCGCGGGCTCTTCGCCGGAGGTTTCCCGGTCGGTTACCGCGCTGGTCGACGCTTCTGTCTTCATAGCTTTACTCCGTTCCTTTTCAACTGCCGTACTGCTCTATCTGATAGCGCCGCGGCCTGAGCGTGCGGCAGATTTCACGCACCAGGCCTGATTGGGGCAACGAAATGCCGCAGTCGTCGGCCATCTCGGCCACGATGTTCATGTCGTCCTGGGCCCAGGCCATGGACTGCTTGCCCCAGTTGCCCAGGGCGCCATTGACAGCGCTGCTCATCATCAGGGCCTCGCGCAGGGCATCGGTGTCGACGCCGTAGCGGTTCGCCAGGGCCATGCCTTCGTGGTTGGCCACCAGACAGGCCCACAATATGAGGTTGTTGACGGCCTTGGACACCTGGGCCGTGCCCACTCCTCCGCTATGCACGACGTCGGACGAATAAGACGACAGCACCGGGCGCAGGCGCTCGACGACCTCGGCCTCGCCGCCTACGAAGGACAGCAGGGTGCCCTCGTCGGCGGCGCGGCCTCCGCGGCATACCGTGGAATCCACCACGTGGATGCCGCGGGGCGCCGCCTGGGCGGCCAGTTCGCGCACCGTGCGGGGATGCACGGTGCTCAACACCGCCACGATGGTGCCCGGCCGCGCGTTGCTCAGAATGCCGTCGGGGCCGTCCAGAAGGGCGCGCACTTCGGCGTCGTAGCCTACGCACAGCAGGATGAAGTCGGACTCCGCCGCCAGGGCGGACGTTTCCACGCACTGGGCGCCCAATTGCGTTACCCGCTCGACCGCGGCCGGGTTGCGCTCGCTGACCAGCGTGCTGTAACCCGCGCGCAGCAGATGCCCGACAATGGGCATGCCCATGCGCCCGGCGCCGATAAGACCTACCTTGCTCATGCGTGATCCCCTTCGGCTTGTGCGCGCAGATTGGCGGAAAGCGTCTTCATACTCTGTTCGCCTTGTTCAGGCGGCCTTCTTCAGCTTGGGGTCGTCGACGATGCAGATGCATTTGGCGGGATCGAGGCTGAGATACACCTTCTCGCCAACGGGCGCCTTGATCGAAGGATGGGCGCGTGCCAGCACTTCGCGGTTGCCCACCTTGATCTGCAGGTCGAGGTATTCGCCCAGGAACACCTTGAAGGCCACCGTGCCCTCGAACACGTTGACGCCTTCGGGCCGCTGGTGCTCGTGCACCCGAATGTCTTCCGGCCGCACCGAGATCACGGCGGCATCGCCTTTGCTGAAGGAATCGTAGGCCGTGGTCTTCAGCTGGCCGATGCCGGTCGAGACGCGATAGCTGTTCTCGCCTTCGTCGGGCCCTTCGACCGTCGCCTCGATGAAGTTGGTCAGACCGACGAAATCGGCCACGAACTTGTTGCGAGGCCGCTCGTAGATATCGCGCGGCGTACCGATTTGCGCAATGCGGCCCGTGGACATGACCGCGATCTCGTGGGAAAGCGCCAGCGCCTCGCTTTGATCGTGGGTGACGTAGATGGTGGTAAGGCCCAGTTCACGCTGCATGCGCTTGAGCTCGAAGCGCATGCGTTCGCGCAGCTTGGCGTCGAGGTTGGAAAGAGGCTCGTCCAGCAGCAGCAGCTTGGGTTCCATGACCAATGCGCGCGCCAGCGCCAGCCGTTGCTGCTGGCCGCCCGACATCTTGGTGGCCTCGCGGTCGGCGAACTGGTCCAGGCCCACGGCCGTGAGCACGCGCATGACCTTGTCGTGGATTTCTTTCTTGCTGAAACGCTTGGTGCCCACCTCGAGCGGGAACGCGGCGTTCTGAAATACGTTCATGTGCGGCCAGATGGCGTAAGACTGGAACACCATGCCGAAGTTGCGGCGGTTGGGCGCGACGAACACATTGTTGGCCGATGAATAAACCGTAGTGCCGTTGACCGATATCAGGCCCGATTTCGGGCGCTCGAGCCCGGCGATGGAGCGCAGGGTGGTCGTCTTGCCGCAGCCGCTGGGGCCCAGCAGGGTGAACAGCTTGCCCTCGGGCACTTCGAAGCAGATGTCCTGGGCGGCCTTGACGGTTTCGCCCTTGTCATTGGGATACTCGGTGTACAGGTTTTGCACGCTCAACATGATTTGTCTCCAACTGGAATTCGTTTCTCGGTATTCATCAGGATTCTTTGACGCCGAAGCGCTTGCCCAGCAGCTGAGCAATCATCACCAGCACGAACAGCGCGATGATGAACATGACACCCAGGGCGGAAAGCTCGACGTACTGGCCGTTTTCCCACAGTTCCCAGATCATGATCGAAATGACCTCGGTGCCCGGGCTGTACAGCAGGATGGACGTGGACAGCTCGCGTATGGACACGATGACGATGTAGATCCAGCCCGCCATCAGGCCCGGCTTGAGCAGCGGCAGGATGATGCGCCAGAAGGTGGTGCCCCACGACGCGCCGCTCATGGCCGCCGATTCTTCGAGCTCTTTATGGATCTGCAGCATCGACGTGGTGTTGTAGCGCAGGCCGTAGGGCAGGAACCGCGTGACGTAGGCGATGAACATGATCCACATCGTGCCGTAGATGCCGATGTCGAAGTTCAGGTAGAACACCATGATGGCCAGGCCCAGCACCAGGCCCGGGAAGACCATGGGCAGCGACGCCATGTTGTCCAGCAGCCAGCGGCCGGGCATCTTGGTCTTGACGACGATCCAGCAGATCACCGAGGTGGCCAGCATGATGATTGTTGCGCTGCCCAGGGCCAGCACGAGGCTGTTCCATACCGAATCCCATAGGGTCGGGTAGTCGAGCATGAAGCGGTAGGCGTCAAAGGTAAGGTTCTTCACGGCTTCCATCGAGGGCACGCTGTAGAACTTCTGCAGCGAAGACCACACCAGCACCAGGAAGGGCAGCACGACGATCAGGAAGAAATACACGATGAAGATGGCGGCCGTAAGATAGCGCCATTTGCCCAGGTCCATGGCGCGGGGGCGATAGCCCTTGCCCGTGACGGTGGAGTACTTGTTGCCCCTGCTTGAAAGACGCGACTGCAGGTAGACGCCGACCGTGGTGATGAGCAGCAGCGTTACGGCATAGGACGAAGCCAGGCCCACCTTGCTGGGATACTGGTGTATCGCCTGGTAGATAGAGGACGTGAAGACCTGTATGCCCACCGGCAGGCCCAGCAGCGCCGGCACCTCGAAGGACTCGATGGCGCGCACGAACAGGATGAGTATGGTGGCGAAGATGGCCGGCCAGGTGAGCTTGAGCGTAATGCGCCATGCGATCTGGCGCACGCTGGCGCCGCTCATCAGTGCCGATTCTTCCAGCGAAGGATCCATGGAACGGAACGCCGCCGTCATGATCAGGAAGGCCATGGGCGAATAATGCAGGCCCTCGACCCAGATCATGCCCCACATGGAATACACATTGATGAAGACGAAATCAGTGCCGAACCAGTTCTGCAGCAACAGGTTGAAGATGCCGATTTTGGGACTGCCCAGCAGGATCCAGGCCACGGTGAACAAAATACCCGGGATGATCAGAGGAATGATGGACAGCGCAAAGAACAGCGACTTGAACGGAGTGTTGGTGCGTTCGTTCATCCATGCCAGGCCGGTTCCCACCACAAAGGCCAGCGCCGCGGTGCCGGTAGCGAACCAGATCGAGTTGCCCAGCAGGCGCAGTGTTTCGACGCTGGTATAGGCGTCGGTGTAGTTGGCAAGCGTGAACTGGGCCGGCGCCGATGCGGTCTCGGGCGTGTAGAAGCTTTGCCACAACAGGAAAAACAGCGGCATGAGCGCCAGATAGGCGACCCCAAGTACACAGACCCCGATAATGATCCACTTCAAGTCAAGGCGCCGCCATAGCGGAGGCTTGGCTTCCGGTCGCACGTTTGCTTTGGCGACTACTTCCATTGCTACGTCTCCTTGCTGAACAGCTCGGATGCCCTGTATCCGGCTTCAGTTTCTGATTGAATTGATATTTGTTCTGCTATACGGATCGTCGGTCTGTATAGTAGACCCTGGGTAATTTACCAACGCTTTAGGGCGGTGTCAATAAAAATTGACCTGTTTTTATGATGTAAGAAGAAACTGAAAAACCTCTTAAAACCCGCATGAAATGGGGCTTTGATTTAATTGTTCAGCATAGTGAATATATACCGGGGCAGCATTGGGCCGAAAGGAAAAAACACGGCTCAGGCCCGTTTTCCATAGTGGTAGTCCCAGACCTTGCGCAACAGATTGGGCTTCCAGAGATTGCGTGAAATCGCCTGCACCTGTTCCGTATCGAGAACCGTTACCGGTCCCAACCGGGACGCCATATACTGCCTCTGGGCCGTTTCCTCAAGGTAAACCCCTAGAACGAAAGCCTCGACAATGTCGCTGCCCGCCGCCACCGCGCCATGCGACTTGAGCATCGCCACCCGGCCGTCGCCCAGGCATTCGGCCAGTTCCTGGCCCAATGCGCGCGTATTGATGGACGCCGTCTTGGGAAAAACGGGAATCTGCCCCAGCACCGCGGCCTGCATGATGACCGGCAACACCGGCTGGTCCGCCATGCTGAACAGTGTGGACCAATACGGGTGCGTATGCACCACGGCGTTTACATCCGGTCTGCGGCGGTAGATTTGCGCGTGGATGTGGAATTCCATGGGCGGCGCCGCATCCCCTTCGACCAGCTTGCCGTCCATGTCGATGGCCACGATGTCGTCCGTCGTCATGGCGCTGCGCACCGATTTGCCGGAATTGATCAGCATTCGATCGCCCGGCAGCCTGGCGCTGAAATGCCCATTGAAGTCGATGATGCCGGCCCGCTCCATCATCGAGATGGCGTCGACCAGCATCTGCCTGAGTTTCCCGTGATCTGTCTCCACACGGCCTCCTTGCGGCGATATGCCGCCTATGCTCGTTCTATGTGACGCCCGGGCCGGCGACGGCCGGCCCCGGCGGCCTTGCCTCAATTGCGGGCGTCGCCCTGTTCGGACTCGTGCGCTTGGCCGCTGTCGTGACCGCTGTCGTGACCATGGGCGTGGCTGTGATCGTGGCTGTGCTCATGATCGTGGCCGTGATCGTGCTCGTGGGCGCGCTCGTTTTCCCCCTGCCCGCCGTGCGCCTGGCCGGGGCCGTGATCATGGCCGTGATCGTGGTCATGGCCGTGGCTGTGATCGTGGTGGTGATGCGCATGAGGGCGGCTGCCGTGCTCGTGCGCGTGCGGACGGTATTTGAGGTCGGTGCGCACATTGCCGGCCGGGGTGCGCGGGTCCTGGCTGAACACCAGCGACTTGACGGTGACCGGCACGGTTTGCGAAGGCATGCGGATGCGGCCCAGGTCGATATAGTCGAAGTCCCACAGAATGACCCCGTCTATGACCAGCACCTCGCTCTTGAGCTGCAGCTCTTCGCGCAACAATGCGCCCAGGGTGTGGGCCAGGTCGCCGTCCAGAATCAGGTATAACGGCTTTTCCTGGGCCAGCGTCGACTCCATTCCCTGAATGATGCCGTCGGCAAAGGCGCGGATGCGCACGTACGACGGCGGGCCGTTCCATCGAAACGCCAGGGCCACGTCGTTCTCGCCCTCGACCAGGTCGAACTGGGTAAAATGCTCGCGGATGGCCAGCGCCAGGTCTTCCGGAACGATGTCGCCGGAACAGTCGTAAGAGGGCAGCAGCACCTGCACATTGCGGCGCGGCAGCAGGCGGCCCGGGCTGGAGATGTAGGTGGTATTGCCGCTAAGCTGCACCGAATACTCTGAAGCCCCCAGCGCCGTGGCCCGGATGCACTCGCCCTCGGGCAGCCGCGGCCAGGGCAGGCGGCCCTGGTCCAGGCGGTTGCGCAGCGCCGTGCCCAGCAGCTTGCCCATGTCGCCGAAGTCACGCTCTTCGTGCTGGTAGATATATTCGGAAACGCCCCCCGAGAACATCACGCCCTCGATCGGGCCGAAATCCGGCAAGGGGTCGGTCAGGTACAGCAGGTCGATGGCGGGCGGCAGCGGACGCTCGCTCACGGCCGACACCAGGGCGTCGGCCATCCAGTCCGCCAGCCGGCTCATGTCGTCGCGGCTGACGGTATCGCCCAGTTTCCACGAAAACCCCGCCTCGCTGGCCAGGTGGCGCCCGGCCGGGTCGAGCCGGACGATGCGGCCCTGTTCGTCCACCACCTGCAGGCGGCCGCCGATATGGATGGCGGCGGTGCCCTGCACCTTGCCGTTCTCGACCACGGCCAGCTTGGTCGTGCCGCCGCCGATATCCACGTTCAACACCCGCTTCCCCAGATCGTGGGAAGCGCGCACCGCCCCCGAGCCGTAGGCCGCCAGCATCGACTCCATGTGGTGGCCCGCCGTGGCGCAGACGAACTCTCCCCCCCGGTCGGCGATCACGTCGGAAATGGCCTTGGCGTTCTCGCGCCGCAGGGCCTCGCCCGTCAGGATGACCGCGCCGGTGTCGATGTCGTCGGGATGCAGCCGGGCGGCCTGGTAGGCATCGTCGATAATCCCCCCCAGCGCGGCTTCGTCGATGCGGGTTTCGCTTTGGTAGGGTGTAAGCGCCACGGGAGACTGGTACAGCGTCTCGCGGCCCACCACGAAATAGCGGCTGGAAAGGTCTTCGCCCAGGCGGCGCAGATTGATGCGCGAAAACACCACCTGGGTTCCCGAAGAGCCGATGTCGATGCCGACGCTGACCAGGGTGACGTGGTCCTGCTGCCAGATGGGGTTGTCTTCCAGCGGACCCAACGACTCGAAGTCGTCATGGTCGTGGTCCGACTCTTCGCCGGGAAGGTGCACGTGGTCGTAGTAGTAGTCGCCCAGCCGATGATCGTCCAGGCTGTGCCCCCCTTTGGCGGGCGGGTTCTTGTCGTCGGGTTTCTTGTCTTCAATCATTTCTCTCTTCCTTTACTTCTGGGTGCAGCTTTCGAGCCTAAATCCGGAACTCCTCCAGAGTTTCCGGAGCGAAGAGATCTTTCGGATCCAGCCGGCGCTTCGAAAGGCCCTGCTCGTGCGAATAGCGCAGGAAAGTCGCAAGCGTCTGCTCGTTTCGCGCAAAACCGTAGGGCCAGAAATCGTCCCCCATGTCGCGGCGCGTCTGCTCGACGTGGGCGGTTGTCCAGGGCAGCATCGTCTTGAGCGCCGCCGTTTCGTACAGGTCGTCGTAGGCCATGCGCTGCGCCTGGCAGAAGGCCTTGTACAGCGACTGGGCCACCCAGCGCTCGCGCTCGTAGATCTCGCGGCGTATCACCACCGTATGCATGATGGGAAAGATGCCCGTGCGCTTGAAATACGCTTGCTCCACGGGTACGTAATCTTCGAACAGTCGCCGGACCTTGCCGCCCGAGTTCAGATAAGAAGAAGGCATGCGGGCGGTGTACAGGGCGTCGATCTCGCCGCTGGCCAGCATGGCCGACAGCGTCTTGTCGGGGCCGATGGGCTCTACCTTTATGTCGGGCGGAAGGTCCAGCTTCAGCTTCTCGGGCCGGTTGGGCTGCTCTTCACCGCCCGTGCAATACGTCACGCCATTCACCGGCACGCCATATTCATCCGACAATATGCCGCGTATCCAGGCGGGCGCTGTCATCTGGTATTCGGGGTTGCCCACCCGCTTGCCGATCAGGTCCTTGGGCTCTTTGATGCCGCTGTCGGCATTGACATAGATGCACGAATGACGAAAGAAGCGCGATGGAAACACCGGTATGGCGACGAAGGGGCTGTCGCGAAACAGCGATACCGTATAAGAGGACAGCGACATCTCGGCCACGTCGAATTCTCTGTGCCTGAGCATGCGGAAGAAGGTTTCTTCCACCGGCATGTTCAGGTAGTTGAGCTCGATGCCGTCGGGCTGCACGCTGCCGTCCATCAGGGCGCGAGTGCGATCGTAGTTCCAACATGCAAATGTCATTCTCAGCTTGGACACTTTGTCTCCTTTCCTTCTGCCCGGCCGGTGCCGGGGCTCCATTGTTGAAAGATCCTGGCGGCCACCCGCCATTGTTCCGATATACTGAATTGCGTTCTGTAAATTTACATTGCTTCAAAAATAGCCGCCAAGCCAGGCTTGGCGGCTGGGCAGCCGCTACGGCCGCGCTGGTCAGGCCCGGCGGCGCGCGTTGCGCAGGGGCTGGTAGCCCAGGCGCAGGGAAATGGCCTCGCCGGCCGACACGACGTCCGACACGTAAGAGGCCAGGATGCGCTTGGTAAGGCGCTGCGACGGCCCCACCACGCTGACCGCCGCCACCACATTGCCGCCATGATCGCGGATGGGCACGCCGATGCTGCGCAAGCCGACCTCGCCTTCTTCGTCGTCGAGCGCATAGCCCGAGCTGCGGATATCGGCCAGCTCTTGGCGGAAGGCGGCCGGATCGGTGATGGTGTTGTCGGTTTCGGCCTCCCAGCCCTGGGCGATGATCTCGTCCACGACCTCGATCGGCTGGAAGGCCAGCAAGGCCTTGCCGGCAGCGGTGTAGCAGGCATGCCGACGCACGCCGACGTCGACTGTCATGCGTACCGAATACTTGCTCTCGAGGCTGTTGATCACCAGCATGCTGCTGTGCTCGAGCACGCTGAGCAATACGGTTTCACCGGTTTTCTCGCGTAATTCCATCAGATAAGGCTTGGCCTCGTTGGAGAAGTCCATTTTGCGGCGCACCAGCGAGCCCAGTTCGAATATGGTCAGGCCCAGCCTGTACTTGCCGTTCTCGGCGTTCTGCTCGAGCATGCCCGCGTCGACCAGCGTGCTGGCCAGGCGGTGGACCGTGCTTTTGGGCAGCGTCAGGCGCTTGCCCAGGTCGCTGATGCCGATTTCATACTCGTCGTCGGAAAAGACCTTGATGATGCGTATAGCGTTGGCCACTGACGACAGGCGCGTCTTGGGCTTGGCCGGCTTCTTGGCGGCTTTCAATACTTTGGCACCCTGTTCCATAAACACCATCCTTTTCTGTTATACAGAACAGCAGTGTAGCGTAAAGTCAGGCCCGCCGCAGCCGAATCAAAGGCCCCGCAAGCCGCCCGCCCCGGCGGGCGATGAGCTAGCGGGCAATGAATAACTCGCGCCATAGCTCATACCATTTGTCATGCTCGTCCAGCACCGTGGCCGGATCGACCATGATGTAGGGAAAATCCTTGAGGTTGGTCTTGACGCTCTGGCTGGCGGGAATGCGCCCGACCGAATGAAAGAACTCCTGTCCCTCGTGCGACAGCACGAAGTCGGCAAACAGCAGGGCGGCATGGGGATTGGGCGCATTGAGCGCCACGCCTATGCCTTGCGGCCGGCCCACCACGGGCTGCACGGGCTTCCAGGCCACCGGCCCGCCGCGCCGCATGATGGACTCGACCTCGGAGTTGTAGACGGTGAGCGCCACCGGCACCTCGCCCGCCCCCACCATTTCGGCCAGCAGCACATGGCCCTTGCGCACGTCCGGCTTCATGGCCGCCAGCTTGCGAAAAAAGGCCTCGCCCTCTTCGCGGCCCCGCTCTTTGATGATGGTGGCCATCCATTCGACGTCGGTCGCCTCGAGGCCCAGCTTGCCCTGCCACTTGGGGTCGAGGAAGCCTTCGTACTGGTCGGGCAGGTCGCCGGCCTTGACCAGCTTAGTGTTGTACGCCACGACAAAGAAATTGAGGCGGTCGGTTACCCATAGGCCGTGCGCGGGCCGCGCGTTGTCGGGCAGGTCGGCGATATGCGGGCTTTCAAAGTGGGCCAGCAGCTTTTCTCGCGCCAGCATTTCCATTTCGGGACCATTGGTTTCCACCACGTCGACGGCGTATCGGCCGCCGCGCGCTTCGGTAACCGCGCGCTGCACCACCTTGTCGCTGGTGGAGCGCCACAGGTTGACCTTGATGCCGTACTTGTCTTCGAAGGCCTGCGCCAGGGGGCGCGACTCGGACGTGGCCAAGGAGGTGTACAGGTTCAGTTCGCCTTCTTTGCGAGCCGCTTCGACCAGCTTCTGTTCGCGGTCAGGGCCCTGGTACCGATAGATGGCCTCGTTGGCAGAGACATCTTGATGCGCCTGCGCGCCGGGAATATAAAGGCCTATTGCCGACGCCAGCGCCAGCGTCCATACCGCCCACCTGTTGTTCATGCTTTCCTCCGCTCAGCTTTGTTGTCTCGTTCGTTCTGGACCTGCCGGCAGCTGCGGCACGCCTGTTATGCTGATCATTGTACGGACATATTCAAGCGGGATCAATTAAAATGAAACGACGTTCTGTATAATGGAAAATATTCGCCGCCAGGCATCCACGCAAGGCACTCCAACCCATGGGCGCTTCCAGTCACTCTCCTTTTGGGGCCTTTTCAGGCACCGGCAGAATGGGATCCTTCCGGCGCGATTCCTCCCATCTCGCGTCGATGGAACGCGTCAAGACCATTACCCGCGAACGCTTCGAGCTTGACGAAGACACGCCGCTGATGGTCACCGAAGTGGCTTGCGCATCGCCCGGCTGCCCGCCCCTGGAAACAGTGGTGGTGTTCTGGACCACTCCAGACACGCGCCATCAGTTCAAGGTGTTCAAGCCCCTGGACGAGGTGGGCGAGGACGACGTGCCGTTCCGCTGGATGAAGCCCGCCCTCGTCGTTCCCGAAGGATACGGCTGCGACTGCTGTTGAAAAGCGCCAGAGCGATGCAAAACGTTCCGTTATAGCGAACGGCGTTTCAAATTTATTGCCTTGGCCTGATTTTCATCCTAGAATTCCGTCAGGCATCACGGAGACAAATGCATCATGGCAGATATTGAATTGACAACCGCCATACAAACATTGGGGCACACCCAGGCGCTCAAGGACGGCACCGT
>Ga0180219_1002524_pt1 | contig 10849 bp, 10 predicted proteins | sample eDN3rd30CBELigMG_FD_151338 | JGI IMG/M metagenome (GOLD analysis project Ga0180219, IMG submission 151338) | Enriched Miracle-Growth compost microbial communities from Emeryville, California, USA - eDNA 3rd pass 30_C BE-Lig MG (version 2)... ... | reverse complement strand
CATGCGGTTCGAAGTGACGACATCCAGCGGGTCGAGCCCCTGGCCCGCGCGCGCCATCGCGATGAGCTCTTCGACCAGCGACCGGGCGGCGCTCACGGCCGGAGCGGCACCGGACAGCGTGATCTCGTTGCCGCGCACATGCACGTCGACATCGGGGTGCTCGCGCTCCACCACGCGCAGCAGACGGTCCTGCGGGCCGAGGAGCTGCACCATGGCGACGCCGTCGGCGTAGATCCGCTCGACGGCGGCTGCGTCATCCGGCATTCATGCTCGCTTCGTCGAGTCCACCCGACAGCACGTGCGCATGCACGTGGAAGACGGTCTGACCGGCGTTCGCGCCGGTGTTGAAGATGAGGCGGAAGTCGCCGTCGCCCTGCTCGGTGGCAAGCCCCTTCGCGAGCTCGATCATCTCGACGAGCAGCCCGGGATCGCCGGCGGCGAGCTCGGCGACGTCGCGGTATTCCTGCGTCTTCGGGATCACCAGCAGATGCACGGGCGCCTTCGGCGCGATATCGCGGATCGCGAACAGCGTGTCGGTCTGCGCGACGATCTCCGACGGGATCTCGCCGTTCAGGATGCGCGTGAAGATCGAGGGTTCGCTCATGCGTCCAGTCTACTGAGCACGCCTCACCAGCGCCCGAGGCGCGTGCTGACGACCGCCATCGCCGCGGGCCCCGCGGTCGAGGTGCGCAGCACAGTGTCCCCGAGGACGGCGATCACTGCCCCCGCGTCGGCGAATGTGGTCAGCTCTTCGGGCGCGATGCCGCCTTCGGGCCCGACGATCAGCACGATCTCGCCCTCCCCCGCGAGATCGACGGCGCTCAGTCGTTCGGCACCGCTCGGCTCGAGGACGACGAGACGGGATGCCTCGGCCCGGGTCAGCAGCTGACGGGTCGTGGCGACCTCGGCCACCTCGGGAATCCAGGCGCGGTGGGCCTGCTTGGCCGCCTCGCGGGCGATGGCCTGCCAACGGGCGCGACCCTTCGTCTTCTTCGCGCCCTCCCACCGGGAGACACTCCGTGCCGCCTGCCACGGGATGATCTCGTCGACACCCAGCTCGGTGGCCGCCTGCACGGCAAGCTCGCCGCGGTCGCCCTTCGCCAGTGCCTGGACGAGCACGATGCGCGAGGTCGGGGCCGGCAGGTCGTCACGGGCGATCACGCGCACGGCGACCTCGTGCGGCGCGACGCTCTCGCACTCCGCCGTCAGCCACGCGCCACGGCCGTCGCCGAGCGTGATCTGCTCGCCCTCCCGCACGCGACGCACGGTCGCGGCATGGTGTGCCTCGGCGCCGGTGAGCACGACGCGGTCGCCGACGCGGGCGTCGGCTGCGGCATCCACCACGAAGTGCAGGGCCATGGGTCAGTTGCGGAAGCGGTCGCGCAGGCGCGCGAACAGCCCCTGCTGGAACTCGGCGAGCTTGGGGGCCGGCGCCTTCGTCTTCTTCTGGAAATCGGTGATGAGCGCGCGCTCCTTGGCGTCGAGGCGCGTCGGCGTGATGACGTGCACGCCGACCCGCAGATCGCCGCGACCCGCTCCGCGGAGGGCTGTGATGCCGCGGTTCTTGATGGTCAGCACGTCGCCGCTCTGCACGCCGGGGCGCACCTCGAGCTCGACCGTGCCGTCGAGTGACTCGATCGACGTCGTGGTGCCGAGGATGGCGTCGGGCATCGAGACCTCGAGGGTCGCGAGCAGGTCGTCGCCCTCTCGGCTGAAGACGTCGTGGTGGGCGACGGTGATCTCCAGGTAGAGATCGCCGTTGGGACCGCCGGCGGGGCCAACCTCGCCCGAGCCCGGCATCTGCAGCCGCAGCCCCGACTCGACGCCGGCGGGGATGTCGACCGACACGGTACGACGGGCGCGCACGCGACCCTGGCCCTGGCACGTCGCGCACGGGTAGGGGATGGTCGTGCCGTAACCCTGGCAGACGTTGCACGGGGCACTGGTGACGACATTGCCCAGGAGGCTGCGGACCGTGCGCTGCACATGCCCGCTGCCGTGGCAGATCTCGCAGGTGACCGGCGAAGTGCCGGGCTGGCAGCACGACCCGTCGCAGGTCTCGCACAGGACGGCGGTGTCGACCTCGATGTCGCGATGCACGCCGAACACGACGTCGCCGAGTTCGAGGGTGACACGCACGAGGGCGTCCTGTCCGCGCTCACGACGCGAGCGCGGACGCGAACCGCGCTGGCCGCCGCCTGCGGCACCGAAGAACGTCTCGAAGATGTCGCCGAAGCCGCCGAACCCACCCGCGCCGCCGAACGCCGCGTCGCCGCCCATGTCGTAACGGCGCCGCTGCTCGGGGTCGCTGAGCACGTCGTATGCGTGCGTGACGTGCTTGAACTTCTCCTCGGCGTCCGCCCCGGGGTTCACGTCGGGGTGCAGCTCGCGTGCGAGACGCCGATACGCCTTCTTGATCTCGTCCGGCGTCGCCTCGCGCGACACGCCGAGCACTTCGTAGTGGTCCTGATCAGCCACAATCGCCTTCCTGCCCGCGCTGCGGCGCGGGCTCGTCGGTATCTGGGTCGGGTCAGCGCCCCGACTCGTCCTCTTCGAGCAACATGCTCAAGTAGTGCGCGACGGCTCGCACCGCCGCGAGGTTCGAGGGGTAGTCCATGCGCGTGGGGCCGAGCACGCCGACGCGCCCGCGCGTGCGGGCCACGTCGTAGTCGCCGACGACGAGGGATGCCTCGGCCAGGCCGAACGGCGCGTTCTCGCGGCCGATCGACGCGGCCAGTCCCTCCTGGTCGGCCACCATCTCGCTCATCAGGCGCAACAGCGTCACCTGCTCTTCGATGGCCTCCAACAGCGGATAGATCGAGCCGCGGAAGTCCGCCTCGCTGCGGGCGAGGTTCGCCGCCCCGGCCATCAGCAGCCTGTCCTGCCGGAACTCCTCCAGCTCTTCGGCCACCACGCCCAACAGCGACTGCAGTGCGGGGTCGAGCCGCGCAGGTCTGCTCTGATCTGCGATGGTCGCCAGCCGGGTGGTCACCGCCTTGGCGCCGTCGCCGACGCTGTGGCCGGTCAAGAGCACCGACAGCCGGGCGCGCAACTGCGCGGCATCCGCCTCATCCAGGGTGACCGGGATGGGGACGATGCGCTGCGAGACGCGGCCGGTGTCGGTGACCAGGATCACGAGCACTCGAGAGCCGCCCAGGTCGACGAGCTCGACGTGGGTGACATTCGCCTGCGCGAACGACGGGTACTGCACGATCGCCACCTGGCCGGTGAGCCGGGTCAGCGCCCGCACGGTGCGCGCGAGCACGTCGTCGAGGTCGGTCGATCCGTCGAGGAACACCGTGATCGCCGAGCGCTGGGCCGGGGTGAGCGGCCGCAGCTCGGCCAGATGGTCGACGAAGACCCGGTAGCCCTTGTCGGTGGGAACCCGGCCCGACGAGGTGTGGGGAGCCGCGATGAGCTCTTCGTCTTCGAGCAGCGCCATGTCGTTGCGAATCGTCGCCGCCGACACACCGAAGGCATGCCGGTCGACGATCCGCTTGCTGCCGACGGGCTCGCGGGTCTCGACGTAGTCCTGCACGATCGCCTGGAGCACCTGCAGTCCGCGTTCCGTGACCATGTGCGCTCCCTCCGTCTGCTGGCACTCGTCTGGGTCGAGTGCCAATTCTAGCGAGTCTCGCTGGGGAACCGCTCGGGCGGGCGTGGCGCGGCGTCAGTCGGTGAGCGCCCGCACCACGGCATCGGCGAGCAGGCGGCCCTTCAGCGTGAGCACGACCCGCCCGCCCACGGCGTCGGGGCCCGAGACGAGACCGTCGGCGATCAGAGCCGCGACCGCCCCGCGCTTGTCGTCGGCGAGGTCGGCCACCGGCATCCCCTCCCGAATGCGCGTGCGCAGCAGCACCGACTCGAGCCGACGCGCTGCGGCGTCGGGGCGCTCACGCCCTGCGGCGGGCGATTCGCCGAGCGCGAGCCGCTGCGCGTACGCCGCCGGGTGCTTGACGTTCCACCAGCGCAGACCCGCGACATGGCTGTGCGCGCCGGGGCCGAACCCCCACCAGTCGTGCCCGCGCCAGTACGCGAGGTTGTGGCGTGATCGATGCGCCTCGCCACGCGCCCAGTTCGACACCTCGTACCAGCCGAAGCCGGCGCGCTCCAGCGCCGCGTCGGCGAGCTCGTACATGTCGGCTTGCAGATCGTCGTCGGGCGCCGGTACTTCGCCGCGGCGGATCTGCCGGGCGAGCTTCGTGCCCTGCTCGATGATCAGGGCGTATGCCGAGATGTGATCGGGCTCGAGCCCGATGGCGGTCTCGAGCGAGTTTCGCCAGTCGTCCAGCGACTCCCCCGGCGCGCCGTAGATGACGTCGACGCTCACGTCGAGCCCGGCCCCGCGCGCCGCGGCGACCGCCGTTCGCACGTTCGCGGGGTCGTGGGTGCGGTCGAGCGCAGCCAGCACGTGCGGCACGGCCGACTGCATGCCGATCGAGAGCCGAGTGACGCCGGCCGACGCGAGATCGGCGACCACGGCGTCCGTCACCGTGTCGGGGTTCGCCTCGACCGTGACCTCGGCGTCCGGCTCGAGGCCGAACGCGTCGCGGACGCCGTCGAGCATCCGCGCCAGATCCCCGGGCGGCAGCAGCGTCGGCGTGCCGCCGCCGAAGAAAACGGTGGATGCTGCGCGGCGGGCGGCTGCGGCATCCATCACCTGCCGCGCCAGCGCGATCTCGTGCAGCAGCGTGTCGGCGTATTGGTCCTGCCGAGCGCCGCGCAGCTCGGTCGCGGTGTAGGTGTTGAAGTCGCAGTACCCGCAGCGCACGCGGCAGAAGGGCACGTGCAGGTAGACGCTGAACGGCACTTCGCGGTCGCTCGGCAGGTCCTCCGGCAGCATGCCGTCGGCCGGCGCCGGGTCTCCCAGCGGCAGAGCCGAGCCCATCAGTCGCTCACCGGGTCGCGTACAGCGGCGAGATCGCGCGCAGGTACCGCTGGAACAGCGCCTTGCGCCGGCGCGAGATCAGCCAGGGCATGGCCTTGTAGAAGAACGAGCGCGGCGCGTCGAACGCGCGCACGGTGAACCAGACCTCGTCGTTCTCGTACCAGTCGATCATGAACGACTCTTCGCCGCTGACGACGGTGTCGCTGACGGTACCGAGTAGGAACCCGACCCGGCGCGGCTCTTCGACGGTTTGGATGACCCGCAGTTCGCCACCGGCTTTCAAGCCCTTGACCCGGCCGCGCAGGTGCACGGTGGCACCCGAGCTGACCCACGGGGTCCCGTCGGCGTCGAAGCGCTGGTCGGCTTCGAGCTTGCTCGGTGCGATCGGTGTGCCTTCGGCGTCGAAGCTGACGCCCAGATACATCGGGCCCGATGCCGGCCGCACGTCGGTGATCGTGAGGCCCCCGTCGCGCTGCGCGCGCCACGAGAGCACGGCTTCGGACGCGGTGCGGAAACGGTCTTCACCGCTGCCGAGACGCCACGACTCCTGCGCGGGGCGGCTGCGCTCCGGCGGATACTGCATGAGATCGGGCGCCTGGGTGGCCCCGACCGCTGCATAATCCACCGTTTCGTCACGGAAGGTGCCTCGACGCATGGGCTTCAGCCTACCGACGCCTGGCTGTGAGCGAAGTGCACGCGTCTACTTCTTGTCTTTGCCCTCGACGTCGCCCGACAGCGCAGCGATGAAGGCCTCCTGAGGCACCTCGACGCGGCCCACCATCTTCATGCGCTTCTTGCCCTCTTTCTGCTTCTCGAGCAGCTTGCGCTTGCGGGAGATGTCACCGCCGTAGCACTTGGCCAGCACGTCCTTGCGGATCGCCCGGATGTTCTCGCGGGCGATGATGCGAGCGCCGATCGCGGCCTGGATGGGTACTTCGAACTGCTGACGCGGGATGAGCTTGCGCAGGCGCTCGGTCATCATCGTGCCGTACGAGTACGCCTTGTCACGGTGCACGATCGAGCTGAACGCGTCGACGCGCTCGCCCTGCAGCAGGATGTCGACCTTCACCAGGTCGGCCTCTTGCTCGCCGTTGGGCTCGTAGTCGAGCGACGCATAGCCCTGCGTGCGCGACTTCAGCTGATCGAAGAAGTCGAAGACGATCTCGCCGAGCGGCATGTTGTAGCGCAGCTCGACGCGGTCTTCGCTGAGGTAGTCCATGCCCAGCAGGCTGCCGCGACGCGACTGACACAACTCCATGACGGTGCCCACGAAGTCCTTCGGAGTGAGGATCGCGGCCTTGACCATGGGTTCGGACACGCTCGCGACGCGCCCGTCGGGGTACTCACTCGGGTTGGTCACCGTGACCTCGTCGCCGGTGTCGGTCATCACTTCGTAGATGACGCTCGGCGCGGTCGTGATGAGATCGAGGTCGAACTCGCGCGCGAGACGCTCGGTCACGATCTCGAGGTGCAGCAGTCCCAGGAAGCCGCAGCGGAAGCCGAAGCCCAGCGCCACCGAGGTCTCGGGTTCGTAGACCAGTGCGGCATCCGACAGCTTGAGCTTGTCGAGGGCCTCGCGCAGCTCGGCGTAGTCGCTGGCGTCGATCGGGTACAGTCCCGAGAACACCATGGGCTTCGGATCGGTGTAGCCGGGCAACGCGTGCTCGGCGGGCTTGCGCGCGTCGGTGACGGTGTCGCCCACCTTGGACTGGCGCACATCCTTCACGCCGGTGATGAGGTAGCCCACCTCGCCGACGCCGAGGCCCTGCGCGGGGGTCGGCTCGGGGCTCGACACGCCCAGCTCCAGAAGGTCATGGGTCGCGCGCGTCGACATCATCTGGATGCGCTGCCGGGGCTGCAGACGACCGTCGATCATGCGCACGTAAGTGACGACGCCGCGGTACGCGTCGTACACCGAGTCGAAGATCATGGCGCGCGCGGGCGCGTCGGCGTCTCCCTGTGGCGCCGGGATGCGCTCGACGATGAGGTCGAGCAGCTCTTCGACGCCCTCGCCGGTCTTGCCCGACACACGGAGTACGTCATCGGGGCTGCCGCCGATGAGGTTCGCCAGCTCCGCCGCGAACTTGTCGGGGTCGGCGGCCGGCAGATCGATCTTGTTGAGCACGGGGATGATCTGCAGATCGTTCTCGAGCGCCAGGTAGAGGTTCGCGAGGGTCTGCGCTTCGATGCCCTGCGCGGCATCCACCAGCAGGATCGCTCCCTCGCAGGCCGCGAGAGACCGCGAGACCTCGTACGTGAAATCGACGTGCCCGGGCGTGTCGATCATGTTCAGCGCGTACGTGCGGTCGGCTGCGGCCCAGGGCATCCGCACGGCCTGGCTCTTGATCGTGATGCCGCGCTCACGCTCGATGTCCATGCGGTCGAGGTACTGCGCGCGCATGTCGCGGTCGGCGACGACGCCGGTGATCTGCAGCATGCGGTCGGCAAGAGTCGACTTGCCGTGGTCGATGTGGGCGATGATGCAGAAGTTGCGGATGAGCTCCGGGGGCGTCTGCGACGGCTCAAGGGGCTGTGTGGCGCGTGGTGACATGTCCCTTCGATTCTACGGGGACGGCCTGTCCTACCCTGAGGGAATGGTGGTTCACGTCGTCTTCGTGCACGGCATCCGCACCTCCGCCACGATGTGGCGGGCCCAGCTCGAGCATCTGACCGAGCGCGGCATCCCTTCCACCGCGGTGGATCTGCCGGCGCACGGCACGCGCATGGCCGAGCCCTTCACCTTGGATGAGGCCCTCACGACCGTGGATCGTGCGGTGCGGGATGCTGCGGCCGACGGCCCCGTGCTGCTGGTCGGCCACTCGATGGGCGGGCTTGTGTCGACCGCCTACGCGGGCGCGGAGGATCCCCCGCCGCTGGCCGGTTTCGTCGCGGGGTCGTGCACCGCGTTCCCACGCGGAGCGGGTCTTGCCGCCTACCGCTTCGCGACCCAGGCGATGACGGCGCTGCCCGATCACGGGCTGTGGCTCGCCGAACGGGTTCTGGAAGCGACCCTGCCGGACGACACCCGTGCCGATTTCGGGGCGGGCGGCTACGCGTTCCTCGCACAGGACGCGGCGCTGCGCAGTCTCGCGCAGCTCGACCTGACGGCGGCGCTGCAGCGCATCGCCGTGCCGACGTGGTTCGTGAACGGGCAGTTCGATCAGTTGCGCATCAACGAGCGCACGTTCTGCGCGCTGGTGCCGCATGCCGAGCTGATCGTCGTGCCGCGCACGACGCATCTGGTCACGGCCATGCGGCCGCGCGTCTTCAACGCAGTGCTTGATCTGGCTGTGGCGACCGTGCGCTCCGGCGCTCCCGCGCAAACCCCGACATGATGCCGCCGGCCCCCGAGAGCACGATGCTGAAGACCAGCAGCAGCCAGAAACCGCCGACGAGCGCCACGAGCAGCGCGCCCACCAGCGGGCCCACCAGCTGACCGAGGGCGGCCGCGGTGTTGACGAGTCCGAGGTCGCGGGCGTGGTCGTCGGGATGCGGCAGCAGATCGGTCGCGAAGGCGAGCCCGACCGTCGAGAACGCCCCGTAGCCGACGCCGAGCAGAGCCGCGGCGATCATCGTGGTGGTCAGCGACGGCGAGACGAGGATGACGACGGCGGCTGCCGCCTGTACGAGCGCGGAGATCACCGTCAGGCCGCGGCGCGCGCCCGTGCGATCGGACCAGCCGCCGGCGAGCACCGAGGCGATGACGACGAAGATCGTGTACACGACGATGACCAGCAGCAGATTGTCTTCTGCCTCGGCCTTGGGCTGACCGAGCCCGTACATGAGGAAGAAGAGGAACAGCGTCGTGGGCAGTGCATTGCCGACATTGGTGACGAACCGACCCCACACCACCCATGCGAAGTCTCGGTCGCGGAGCGACTCCCAGGGAAGACCCCGGCGCTCGCGGGCCGGCTGCTGCGCGGCATCCGGCTTCGGATCCGGCAGGAACACGGCCGCGATCGTGCCGACCACCGCGATGAAGACGGCCAGCACGAGGTAGCCCGCGAGCACACTGAGCCCCAGCAGCACCACGGCCCCGACGCCGACGACGATGCCGACGGCCTGCGACGAACTGGCCGAGGCCGCGGCCGCGCCGCGCTGCGATTCGGGCAGCTGATCGGCGATGAGCGCTGTGAAGGCCGCCGAGGCGACGGCCACGCCGATCGAGACACCCGTCCAGGCCAGACCGATCGTCCACGGGCCCAGGGCGAACCCGGTGAGCACGAGACACACGCCGGTCAGCCAACTCGCACCCACTGCCCACGGGCGGCGCCGACCCCAGCGCGACCGCGTGCGGTCGGACAGCGCGCCCGACAACGGCGCTGCGACGATGCCCGCCAGCCCGCCGATGCCGAGGACGATGCCCGACGAGACCACCCCGTACACCCAGGTGCCGGCATCCCCGGGCGTGTCGAGCTGATCAGGCAGCAGCAGTTGCACCGGCGTGAGCTGGACCGTCCAGATCGCCAGCCACGCGAGCGTGAACAGCAGGAACCAGAGCCGACCGACCTTGGTCGTGCGGGGAGACGTCATGCGTGTGCCTCTCGGATGAGCGTGCGGTACCAGTCGAAGGATGCCTTGGGTGTGCGCTCGGACGTGCGCTGGTCGACGTGGACGAGCCCGAAGCGCTGCGTGAAGCCGTCGGCCCACTCGAAGTTGTCCAGCAGCGACCACACCGTGTATTCGCGGACGTCGACGCCCGCGTCCATGGCGTCGGCGACGGCGGTGATGTGACCGGCGAGGTAGGCGATGCGGTCGTCGTCCTGCACTCGGGTCGCGACGTCGGGCTCGGGGAACGAGGCGCCGTTCTCGCCGATGACGACGGGGGCAGGCCGTCGCCATAGCGCTCACGGAAGTCGATCAGCAGCTCGCGCAGCGCCGGTGGTTCGATGGGCCATTCGGGGCCGAAGCCGGTGACGGGTGCTCCGGGCGTCGGAACGATCTCGAAGGGCAGCGGCCCCGGTTCGGTCGCGCGGGTGACCGTCGTGGGGTTGTAGAAGTTGACGCCGTAGAAGTCCAGCGGTTCCGAGATGACGGCCATGTCATCACCGCGCACCGGCATCGGGGGCAGCCCGAAAGCTTCGAGGTCCGGATATGCGCCGGACAGCAGCGGGTCGGCGAAGATCCTGTTGTGCAACAGGTCGTAGGTGGCCACCGCGGCCCCGTCATCGGGGTGCAGGGGCCGGACGAGGGTGTGGTTGTTCGGGATGCCGATCTCGGCCCCGCCCGCAGCACGCAGCGCCTGCACGGCGCGGCCATGGGCCAGCAGCTGATGGTGCACGGTCGCCAGTGCCCCGAACAGCAGCTGTCGGGCCGGTGCCAGCGTGCCCAGCCCATATCCCTGCAACGACATCGACACCGGCTCGTTGATGGTGTACCAGTGCTGCACACGGTCGCCGAGGCGCCCGGCCACGATGCCCGTGTAGTCGGCGAAGCGATCGGCCATGTCGCGGGTGAGCCAACCGCCGGCGTCTTCGAGCCACTGCGGGTGATCCCAGTGATAGAGCGTGGGGAAAGGCGTGATCCCGGCATCCAACAGTCCGTCGACGAGCCGGTCGTAGTAGTCGAGACCGCGGGTCTCGGCGGGGCCGGTGCCATCGGGCTGGATGCGCACCCACGACAGGGAGAACCGGTAGCGATCGACGCCGAGTTCGCGCAGCAGGGCGATGTCGTCGCCGAAGCGGTGATAGCTGTCGGGGCCCGGCTCGGCCGTGGAACCGTCCTTGACCCAGCCGGGAACGTCGACCTGGGTGTCCCAGATGCTGCGGCCACGACCGTCACCGGTACGAGCGCCCTCGATCTGGAAGGACGAGGTCGCAGCCGACCAGCGCATGCGCGCAGGGAAGCGCGCCGCCAGCAGTCGCGGGTCGGGTGTCGGCTCTGACATGGAAGTCTCCTCGCTCGTCGTCGTGCGAGAGTGTTCGGGTGCTGTAATCATGGTGCACGCGCGCCGGTTGCGCG
>Ga0180219_1002512_pt1 | contig 10863 bp, 9 predicted proteins | sample eDN3rd30CBELigMG_FD_151338 | JGI IMG/M metagenome (GOLD analysis project Ga0180219, IMG submission 151338) | Enriched Miracle-Growth compost microbial communities from Emeryville, California, USA - eDNA 3rd pass 30_C BE-Lig MG (version 2)... ... | reverse complement strand
GAGGTTTCGGTGGCCATGTCAGTTCAGCTCCTCGAGCGTCTTGGTCTGGCGGAAGCTCAGGTACGAGATGAGCGCGACGAGCACGAAGATGATGATCGAGAACGCGCTCGCCAGGCCGTAGTCTCGATCGGCGCCGACGAAGGCGACCTTGTAGACCATCGAGATCAAGATGTCGGTCTGCCCGACGTTGATGCTCGCATCGGCCATGCGCGGGCCGCCACCGGTGAGCATGTAGATCAGGTTGAAGTTGTTGAAGTTGAACGCGAACGACGAGATCAGCAGCGGCGCGACCGACACCAGCAGCAGCGGGAACTTGATGTGGCGGAAGATCTGCCACACGCTCGCGCCGTCGACACGACCCGCCTCTTGGATGTCTTCGGGGATGGACTGGATGGCGCCCGTGCACACCAGGAACATGTACGGATAGCCGAGCCACAGATTTGTCAGCAGGATCGCGAACTTGGCCAGCAAGGGATCTTGCAGCCACGGTATGGACGCCCCGCCGAAGAGCACCTGGTTGATGAAGCCGAAGTCCTGGTTGTACATGCCGGCCCACACCAGCGCCGACAGGAAGCCGGGGAACGCGTAGGGCAGGATCATGATCACCCGGTAGAACTTCTTGCTCTTCATGCGGGGGTCGTTGAACACGATGGCCAGGAACAACCCGAGCACGAAGGTGGTCGCCACAGACAGGATGGCGAACACGAACGTCCAGATGAGCACCGAGAAGAACGGGCCGCGGATCGACGAGTCGGTGAAGGCCCGCACGAAGTTGTCGAAGCCGACCCACACCTGCCACCCGGGCAGCAGCTGCGTACCGTCGTCGGCGGTGAAGGCGCCGCGCCCGTCATCGTGATAGACGACGCCGGTCTTGGTGTCGGTCATCGTGTCGGCGTCCGGGTCCCAGTGCAGGGTCGACGTGAACAGGTACGCGTTCGAGCCGTCTGTGGTCTTCAGGAATCCGTCGTTCGGATCATCGGTCAGCGGCACGGACAGTGCCCCGATCGCGTCCTGGTTCTGCACGATCGCGCCGAAGTCGAGCGTCGTGAAGCCGGGCGCGCCGTCGGCGGTGGCGCCGTCGACGGCCTCGAGCGGCTTGTCGTCGCCACCCACCTCGAACGCCCCGGTGTCGGGGTCGGTGGTCAGCAGGTAGAAGGATCCGTCGCGCTCGAGCACGCGGATCGGGTAGGTCGGTGAGTCGTCGACCCGGGTCTGCGACTGCAGCAGGAGCGCGGAGACCGCGTCGTCCTTGGTGGAGTTGTGACCGGACCCATAGTTGGTGAAGGCGATGTAGCCGGAGTAGACGACCACGAAGATCTGGAAGACGACCAGGAAGATGAGGCCCGGCGTGAGGTACTTGGCCGGCAGCAGGCCGGGCTTGAGGTAGATGACGTTGACCAGCAGCGTGACTGCACCGATGACCACCGGCACCAGCCAGTTGCCCTGCGCGATCAGCGCCAGCATCGCGTAGATCACGAGAGCGTCGATCACGCCGAGCAGCACGATCTTGACGAGCCAGACCTTCCACCCGGCGGATGCGGCCTCGGCGATCGCGGCCGCACGCTTGCGGCGGCGGCGGGTCGCGGCATCCACCTCCACCTTCTCGGGCTCGTGCTCGAGCAACGGAGCTGTCATCGTCGACTCCTGTCTGCAGGCTCCCGCCTGCGCGGTACGAGGTGGGGCGGCGCCTCTCGCGGCACCGCCCCACCCAGGGGTACTACTTGAGCTTGGCCTCGATGTTGGAGGTCATCTTCTGCCAGCTCGACACGGGGTCGGAGCCCTTGATGATGGCGGCCTCGGTCTTGCCCCAGTCGTCCCACACCGAACCCATCTGCGGGATCGACGGCATCGGCACGGCGTTCTCGCCGACCTTGCCGAAGCCGGCGATGATCGGGTCGGACTGCGCGGCCTGGTAGGCGGTGGTCAGTGCCGGCGGGCGGCCGCCGGCCTTGTACAGCGCGGTCTGCACGTCTTCGGTCGCGATGTAGTTCACGAGGAAGTCGGTGGCGGCCAGCGCATTCTTCGACTTGGCGCTCAGGAAGAACGTCTGCACACCGGCGAACGGAGCGGCCGTCTCACCGCCGGCCGACGGGATCGGGTCGACGGCCACGTCGATGCCCTTGGCCTGGGCATCGGCGACGTTCCACGGGCCCGACAGGAAGTAGGGCGCCTCACCGGCGAGGAAGGCCTCCTTGGCGAGGTCCTGCGACAGGTTCAGGTTGATCACCTTGGTGCCCTTGTCGCCCTGCGAGCCGAGCCAGGTCGCGAACTTCTCACCCGCGGCGTCGCCGATCGTGAGCTTGCTGGCGTCGTACGAGCCGTCGGCGTTCTGCGCGAAGACCGAGTTGCCGAACGAGGTCTGGAACGGGTACAGGTGGTACGGGTCGGAGCCCTGGGGGTCCTGACCGACCAGGAACGGGTACTTGGTGCCGGCCTTCTCACCGGCGGCGATCATCTCGTCGAAGGTCGCGGGAGTCGAATCGGCGAGCTTGGTGTTGCGCAGGATCGCGATGTTCTCGATCGCGTACGGCAGGCCGTAGGTCTTGCCGTCGTAGGTGACCGCCTGGAGGGCGACCTTCTCGAACTGCGATGCCTTGTCGCCCAGCTCGACGGGGGCGATCACGCCGTCCTGCACGAAGCCGCCGGTCCAGTCGTGACCGCCGATCGTCAGGTCGGGACCCTTGCCGGTCGGGACCTGTGCGGTGAAGTCCTGCTGGATCTTGCCGTAGTCCTTGACGACGAGGTCGACCTTGATGCCCTTGTCCTTCTGGAACTCGGCCGCGACGTCCTTGAGCGCGCGCGCCCGGTCGGCGTCGACCCAGACGGTCAGCGTTCCGGACGTGGTCTTCTTCGGCTCGCTGGCCGCCTGGCCGGAGCAGCCGGCAAGACCCAGCATGCTTCCGGCGATCAGCGCCGCGATGGCGACGGCGCCCTTCTTGTTCACCCTCATCGGTGTGTGCCTCTCTGGAATCTGTGCGCGCGGCTCTGCGTGAGACCTCGCGCTCGGAACGCCTGCGATGCAAGCGCTTACATTGTTACCCACAAGTCCTGATCGCACAATCTCGGGATTGCGTCGATACCGTCTCGTGACCTTTCTGCGTCGCGTGAGAGCTTCATGGAAGCGGTTGCACGGAGGACGAGTGGATGCCGCGGCGCGGCGCGACCGCTGCCGGATAGACTCGCGGCATGGCTGACTCATCCTTCGACATCGTCTCCAAGGTCGACCATCAAGAGGCCGACAACGCCCTCAACCAGGCCCGCAAGGAGGTCGAGCAGCGCTACGACTTCAAGGGCACCGGCGCCACGATCGAGTGGAGCGGCGAGCAGATCCTGATCAAGGCATCGACCGAGGAGCGCGCCAAGGCCGTGCTCGACGTCTTCGAGTCGAAGCTCATCAAGCGCGGCATCTCGCTGAAGAGCCTCGACGTCGGCGAGCCCGTCCAGGGCGGCAAAGAGGTGCGCATCACCTCGAGCCTGAAGGACGGCATCGCGCAGGAGAGCGCGAAGAAGATCACCAAGCTCATCCGCGACGAGGGACCGCGCTCGGTGAAGGCCCAGATCCAGGGTGACGAGCTGCGCGTGCAGTCCAAGAGCCGCGACGACCTGCAGGAGGTGCAGCGCCTGCTCAAGGCGGCCGACCTCGATGTCGATCTGCAGTTCGTCAACTACCGCTGACGCACATCTGTCGCGGTTGCGCACGATCGGCGCGATTGGTGCGCAACAGCGCCAGTTCTGCGACGCCACGGGGCCGACCGCCGCACCGACCGCCGCGCCGACCACAGGGCCGCGCCGCGGCATCCACTACCGCTGAGCACCAACCTCAAGATTGCCTGAAGACAGGTGGTCGTGTCCCCCTTTCGGTGGACACGACCGCGGTGACCCGATACCTTGAGATCACTTGAAGCACTGGGGCGAGCATCCACTGGACGCCGCGCCGCCGAGACGGACTGGGGAGTCATCGGATCGGCTAGGCGTCGTCGATCAGCATGCTTGTGTGGCAGAGAGTACGTGGGTACCGCGAGTCGTCGCCGATTGGGGAACCGAAGCCTCGCGGCACCCACGCTGGTTGTGTGAGAGCGGCGGTCCCGTCTGGGGAACGGGCACAACGTCGAGCTGGGGACTCGGCGTGCCGCGACAACCTTCCTCCACGGTAGATCACGCCACGTCGCCGTGTCGAGCGCCTCGCCCATGTTCGAAGATGTCGCTCAGCGCTCACGAAGCGCGGACACAAGCCAGCGATCGAGCGTGGCATAGGCATCAGCCCGTGGCGTGACCGCCGACAGGAACACGTCGTGGATCGCCCCGTCGATGCGCGCGATCGTCACCAGCGCGCCGAGCCGCGTCGCCGCCTTCGCGATGTCGTCGACGACCAGCACCGAGTCGGTGCTCACCATCTGCTCGGACCAGGTCAGCGGCGGCGTCGACCGAGCCGACAGCAGCACGAGCACCGGGCAGTCGATGTGCAGGCCCGCGCGCACGCGCCGGTGCCCGTCGAGGATCGCCGCAAGCCACCCGGCGTGCACGCGGAAGCCCCGCGCCGGACGCCAGTCTTCCCGATAACCGGCCACCGGCAGCGCCCTGACCTCGCGCTGCGCACGCGTGTAGAACCCGAGGTCGACGACGGGGTTCAGCCCGCGCGGATCGATGCGCGCCCGCGCGTTGACCAGCGGCGCGACGGCGCCGCGCCCGATCGCGCCCAGCTGCAGCTCGAGCCATGGGCTGTTCAGCACGAGGGCCGCCGCGCGACCGGGATGCCGCGCGGTCCACAGTGAGAGCACGAGCCCCCCGGTGGAGTGACCCAGCAGCACCAGACGCCGCGAGGTCGCGGCATCCCTCCCCTGCCCCATCGCCTCCAGCGCGGCCTCGATGTCGGCGTCGTACTCGTCGAGCCGCCCGATGTCGCCGGGGGTCTGCCCGGGCCGCAGGCTGCGCCCGTATTTGCGCAGGTCGAGGGCGAAGAAGCGCGCACCGCGCGCGGTGAAGAACTGGGCCGGCTGCGGCTGGAAGAAATAGTCCGACCAGCCGTGCACCGACAGCACGTCGACACCGGCCAGCGGCAGTCGGCGCAGGGTACGGCGCGGGATGCTGCGCACCAGCGTCGCCACGACGGGACCCTCGTCATCGGTGCCCAGCGGCAACGTGAGCTGCTCGAACGGCGGACCGAGGAGGTCGGGCTGCCAGTCGCTCATGCCCCCAGCGTAGTCAGCGCGCGCGTACGATCCACGCCGCCGCGGCGAGGGCCAGCACGGCGAACGCCAGTGCTATCACCGCCATCGGCACGGCCGTGTGTTCGCCCCACAGTCCGACAAGCGGCGAGACCACCGCGCCGACCAGGAACTGGGATGCGCCCAGCAGCGCCGCCCCGGATCCGCGGGCCTCGTCGGCACGCGCGAGGGCAAGCGCCGACGCGTTCGACATCGTGAAGCCGGTGCCACCGGTGAGCACGAAGGCGCACCCGATGAACGACGCTATCTGCAAGGTCCCGGTGGTCGTCAGGATCGTGAGGGCGAGAGTGGATGCCGCGATCATGACGACGCCGAGGATCAGCATCCTTCCCGGTCCCACCTTCGGCGCGATGCGCGCGTTGAGCGAGTTCGACAGCACGAGCGCGAGTGCCCCCGCGGCGAACGCCAGAGCATAGGCGAACGGGCTCATCCGCAGCACGACCTGCCCGACGAACGGGGAGGCCGAGATGTACGCCATCATCGCGCCGAAGCCGGTCGCGAACGCGAGCATGCCGCCCACGAACGCCCGGTCGGTCAGCAGTGTGCGGAACCGACCGGCGAGGGCGCCGAACCCTCCGGTGTGGCGCTGACCGGGCGGCAGCGACTCGGGTACGACGAACGCGCCGAGCGCGAGCATGACGACCGCGATGACGGCCAGTACGGCCAGCACGACCTGCCAGTTCGCGGCCTGGGCGATCGCCCCGCCGATCGGCGGCGCGATCAGCGGGCCGAGACCGCCCACCATCGCCATGAGGCTGAGCGCCCGCACGGCGGTGTCGCCGGTGCTGAGGTCGACGGCGACCGCCCTCGACACCACGATTCCCGCTGCGCCCGAGAACCCCTGCACGAGACGCAGCGCGATGAACACGGGCAGCGACGGCGAGAACACCAACGCGATGCTCGAGACCGCGAACACGGCAAGGGAGGTCACCAGCACCGGGCGTCGCCCGTACCGATCGGAGACCGGGCCGAGCACGAGCTGACCCGCGCCGATGCCGAGCAGGAACGCCGTGAGCGTCAGCTGCACGCTCGCCGGGGTTCCGCCCAGGTCACGCGCGATGTCGGTGAACGACGCCAGATACATGTCGGTCGCGAACGGACCGACCCCGGCCAGGAAGCCGAGCGTGGCCAGCAGCCACGGTGTCAGCCTGCGCGCGGTCATTCGCCCCGGGAGATGCGCACCATCTCGTCGCGCGGCACGACCTTGATGCGCGCGCGCTCGTGCGGCTCGCCCAGCGCTATCTCGTGCGCGTCGAGGCGGTGCCAGCCCTCGAGATCGGTCCAGGCGACACCACGAGACGCGAGCAGCGCCGGGATCGCGCTCTCTTCGGGGTGGGCCGGGTGCCACCAGAATGCCTGGTCGTTGATGAGGTTGCGGACGGTCTCCATGGCGTCCGACTTGGTGTGGCCGATCAGGCCCACCGGCCCCCGCTTGACCCACCCGCTCGCGTAGACGCCGGGCACGTACTCGTTCGATTCCTTGTGCAGCACGCGGCCCTCGCGGTTCGGGATCACGCCGTGCCGCTTGTCGAACGGAATGCCCGGCACCGGACTGCCGAAGTAGCCGATCGCCCGGTACAGCTGCTGCACCGCGACCTCGCGCAGCTCGCCGGTGCCGACGACACCGCCCTGCCCGTCGGGCCGCGTGCGCTCGTAGACGAACGCGCTGACCCGGCCCGCGGCATCCACCTTCACTTCGACGGGACGGGCGAAGAAGTGCAGGTGCAGGCGCCGGGAGGCGGGCTCACGCCCCTCTTCGGCGGCGCGCTTGCGCCACGACTGCAGGATGCGGTCGATGACCAGCACCTGCTTGTTCGTGGCGATGGCCTGCTTCTGCGCCTCGTCGTAGTCGAAGTCCTCGTCGTTGAGCACCATGTCGACGTCGCGCAGCTCGCCCAGCTCGCGCAGCTCGAGCGGGGTGAACTTCACCTGCGTCGGACCGCGGCGGCCGAACACGTGCACGTCGGTGATCTGCGACGCCGCCAGCCCGTCGTGCACGTTGTGCGGGATCTCGGTGGGCAGCAGGTCTTCGACGTGCTTGGCGAGCATGCGGGCGACATCGAGCGCCACATTGCCGTTGCCGATGACGGCGACCGAGGTGGCATCCAGCGGCCACTCCCGCGGCACATCGGGGTGTCCGTCGTACCAGCTGACGAAATCGGCCGCGCCGTACGAGCCGTCGCCGTCGATGCCCGGGATCTCGAGCGGCGCGTCGCGGTGCGAGCCGGTCGCGAAGATCACGGCGTTGTAGTGGGCGCGTAGATCGTCGAGGGTCAGGTCGGCGCCGAACTCGACGTTGCCGAAGATGCGGATGTCGCCGCGGTCGAGCGTGTCGCGCAGCGCCGTGATGATGCCCTTGATGCGCGGGTGGTCGGGAGCCACGCCGTAGCGGACGAGCCCGTACGGGGCCGGCAGGCGGTCGAACAGGTCGATCGACACGTCGAACTTGCGCTCGGCCTTCAGCAGGTTGTCGGCGGCGTAGATGCCGGCGGGGCCCGCGCCGATGATGGCGAGACGGAGCGTGGTCATGGGGTCCTTTCCGAAAGCGGATGCCGCGGCGCAGACAGCACGCGCGAGGCGCTGTCGCGGCGGTCAGCTGCTGCGATCGGCGACGGCCTCGGCGAAGCGCACGAGTCCGTCGCGCACCGGGCCGTCGGGGATCGGGTCGAGGGAGGCGACGGCGTCGCGCGACCAGTCGTGCGCGAGGTGCCGGGTCTGCGCGGTCGCGTCGTGGTCGCGCAGCGCCGCCAGCGCGCCGTCGAGGATCGACGGGTCGGCGCCCGCGGCGATCTCGGCCACGCCGTCGTCGATCTGCCTGCGCAGGGCGACGGATGCGGCATCGTCCCGCTCCCCCAGCAGCAGGTACGGCATGGTCGGCACGCCCGCGCGCAGGTCGGTGCCGGGCACCTTGCCCGTCTCGCCGGGGTCGTCGCTGAGGTCGATGACGTCGTCGAGCAACTGGAAGGCGACGCCCGCCTTCTCGCCGAAGTCGTACATGGGCTGCCGGTACTCGACGGGTGCGTTGCCGAAGATGATGCCCGACTGGGCGGCCGCCGCGATCAGCGAGCCGGTCTTGTCTTTGAGCACCTGCAGGTAGAAGCCCACCGGGTCATCGCCGGGCTGCGCGCCGATCGTCTCGTGCATCTGCCCGAGCACGAGTCGCTCGAACGTGTCGGCCTGCAGGCGGATCGCGCCCTCGCCGAGTCGCGCCATGATCTGGCTGGCCCGCGCGAACAGCAGGTCGCCGGTGAGGATCGCGATGCTGTTGCCCCACACGGCCTGGGCGGCGGGCACGCCGCGGCGCACGTCCGCGTCGTCCATGACGTCATCGTGGTACAGCGAGCCGAGGTGGGTGAGCTCGAGCGCCGTCGCGGCCTGCACGACCTCGGGGCTGACCCCGTCGCCGAGCTGGCAGGTCAGCAGCACGAGCATCGGCCGCACGCGCTTGCCGCCGGCCTCGTAGAGGTAGCGGCTCGTCGCGTCGACGAGCGGATCGCTCATCCGCAGCTCGCGGGCGAGATCTTCTTCGACGCGCGCGAGACCGTCTTCGACGGTGCGCAGCAGTCTGCGGGATTTCGCACCGGCGAAGACCCGTTCCGTGAGGCCGAGACGGCTCGCCACACGCGAGCCCGGCACGAAGGGACGCCCAGTCACGCTTTCCAGCCTACCTGCCCCACGCGGCGCTCCCCCGACCTCATCGGGGGTTCACGGCGCGGTGCAGAGCGACGATGCCGAACGTGAGGTTGCGCCACGCGACCTCGCTCCAGCCCGCCTGCCGCATCCAGCTCGCCAAGGTCGGCTGATCGGGCCAGTCACGGATCGACTCGTTGAGGTAGTCGTACGCCTCGGCGTTCGTGCTCACGGCCTTGGCCGCCACCGGCAGCACACGGTTGTTGTAGAAGCCGTAGAGGCCCGCGAACGCCTTCGAGGTCGGGTGCGAGAACTCGCAGATCACGAGCCGGCCGCCCGGCTTGGTGACCCGGCGCATCTCTGCGAGCGCCTTGCGGGGCTCTACGACGTTGCGCAGGCCGAACGAGATCGTGACGGTGTCGAACGCATCGTCGTCGAACGGCAGAGCGGTCGCGTCGGCCTGCTCGAAGGTGAGATTCGGGATGCCGCCGTGCCGACGTCTGCCCTCGGCGATCATGCCGGGCGAGAAGTCGGCCGCCACCACCTCGGCACCGCTGCGCGCGAGGCTCACCGAGCTGGCGCCTGTTCCGGCAGCCAAGTCGAGGATGCGCTGCCCGGGCCGCGGCGCGACCGCGCGGGTCGTGGCCACGCGCCAGAGCTTGTCGTTGCCGAGGCTGAGCACGGTGTTCGTGCGGTCGTAGCCGCCGGCGACCTGGTCGAACATGCCGCTGACGCGTGCGGGGTCTTTGCCGAGATCGGCGCGATTGGGCTCGGTGCTCTCGGGCTCAGTGCTCACCCGAAGAGTCTAGGCCGGGCTGTCTGAGTGCAGCATGGCCAGTCGCTCGAGCCAGCGCTGCGCGGTCGCGTCGTCGAAGGGCGGGGTGGATGCCGCGACCTGCGCTTTCAGCTCGGCCGCCTTGGCGGTGAGCGACTCCTGGACCTCGGCCGGGTAGCCGTAGCGGATGCGGTGCTCGTCCCACTCGTCCTCGTCGTCGATCCAGATGCCGCGCTCGTCGTCACAGCGCACGACGTCGAGGTCCATGTCGATCGCGGTCGGCTCGGCGCCGGTCCACTCGACGTCCCACGCGATGTCGATGTAGATGCGCACGTGGCGCGGGTGCATGCCGCCATAGAAGGTGCCCGCCCACGTCGGGTCACCCGTGATGAGCGTCACGTTCGGAGACTCGGCCGTGAACTCCCTGCCGGGTCGGTGGCTGCGCCATCCCGTCGGCTGGCCGACCCAGTCACCCCATTCGTCCGATCCGAGGTAGACGCCGTCGTGCTCCCAGTGCGGCGTGCCGTCCCACTTGCGCCAGCGGAACACGATGCGGGTGCCCGGCTCGGGGCGCTGCGCGATGGTCACCCGTCCGACGGTACTCGCGAAGAGGCCGCTCGACGCGGAATAGGCTGGAAGCCGTGACCGGATCCGCCCCTGCCCGCTTGCGCGTGCACACGCGCGAGATCGACCCCGTCGACGACCTCCTCGAATACACCGACCCGCAGACCCCGCTGGTCTGGCTGCGCCGCGGCGAGGGCATGGTCGGGCGCGGCGTCGTGCTGCGCCTGGACGTCGACGCGTCGTCGCCCGAGCCCCGCACGCTCGCGCTGGCCCGCGCCTGGGCCGATCTGTGCGCCGACGCCGAGATCGACGACGAGGTGCAGCTGCCGGGCACCGGCCTCATCGGCTTCGGCGCCCTGACCTTCGACGAGCGCTCGGCGGCGTCGAGCTCGATCATCGTCCCCTCGCTGGTGATCGGCCGGCGTGACGGGCGCACCTGGGCCACCGGCATCCACCTCCACGACGAGGAGGAGGATGCCGCAGCCGAGCCGATCCCCTACGGACCGTACTGGTCGGCGACCCTGGGCCCGGGCGCGCTCGATCCCGACGGATACGAGGCGGCCGTGCGCGCCGGCCTCGACGCCATCGCCGCGGGCGAGGTCGGCAAGGTCGTGCTCGCCCGCGACATCGTCGGGACGATCCCCGAGGGGTCCGACCTGCGCCGCCTGC
>Ga0180219_1002511_pt1 | contig 10864 bp, 10 predicted proteins | sample eDN3rd30CBELigMG_FD_151338 | JGI IMG/M metagenome (GOLD analysis project Ga0180219, IMG submission 151338) | Enriched Miracle-Growth compost microbial communities from Emeryville, California, USA - eDNA 3rd pass 30_C BE-Lig MG (version 2)... ... | reverse complement strand
CTGTGCAAGAGACTCTCACCCGTGCCGGACTCGCGTGGGAGACACCGGTCGACATGCGACACCGGCTGTGGTGGAAGTTCATGGTCAACGTGGGCATCAATCAGGCCTCGGCCGTGCTCGATGCGCCCTACGGTGCGTTCCAGTACGAGGGCGACGCCCGCGCGCTGATGTCGGCGCTGGTCGACGAGGTCGTCGCCGTTGCGAACGCGGAGGGCGTCGCGCTCGGTCCCGAGGATGTCGAGGGGTGGCACCGTGTGCTGGCCGGTCAGCCCGTCGACGGCCGCACCTCGATGCACCAGGACGTCCGTGCGGGACGGCCCACCGAGGTCGACTCGTTCGGTGGCCGGGTCGTCGCGCTGGGTCTGACCCACGGCATCCCGACCCCGTTCAATCAGGCGATGGTCTGGATCCTGCGGGCGCGGGCGCGGGATGCCGCAGCCTGACGCCCACCGCGCTGCAGAGGCGAGAGCTCGCCTCAGCGCGCGAGCACGCCTCAGCGCGCGAGCTCGCCTCAGCGCGCGAGCACGCGCCGGACGAACTCTCCCGGACGCATGATGAGGCGGCCATGCCACTGCGGACCGAGGTCGATCAGGTCATGGTCACTCGTGACGGTCAGCAGCGCATCGACCGCCGCGTCCTTTGCGAGAGCGACGATCTGGTTGTCCTCGTGATCGCGAATTCCGTGGTCGCGCTCTTCGGGTTCAATGACGGCGCCGCCCGAGAACTCGCACATCTCCACGATCGCCGATACGAATGCCTCGACCGTCGACTCGCTCTGGCCCGCCATCCGCATCACGCGCACCACGTTGCGCACGATGTGCGGCGATGTGAAGAGCCGAAACCGTCCGGCGAAGGCGAGCGCGACGGCATCGGCTGCGGCGTTGTCGGTCGTCGGCGGCACGCCCGGCAGGAGGGGCCAGCTGCCATCGTCGCCGAGGATGTAATCGAGATAGACGTTGACGTCGAAGACGACGCCGACCGTCGGGTCGATCACTGCGCGGTGGAGTCGCGGATGAGCTGCAGCACCTCGTCCGTCGAGTACCGACGGCCGCCGCGCTCGGCGCGGGCGCGATCACGCAGTTCGTGCATACGCTCCAGACGCAGCCGCCCCTGGTAGTCGCGCACCGCCAACCGGAGGAACTCGCTGCGATTGCCGTGGCCGAAGTGTTCGACCACCTCGTCCAGTGCCGGCCGAAGGTCATCGGCAACCGCGATGCCCACCGTCTTCGCAGCCATGTCCCCTCCGAGTTGCTTATGCGTAATCAACATGCTCAGTCTACCTTCTTCATGGTTCAGACGGGCCGCCGAGCCGAAAGGATCTGCGGGGCCATCGTCTCCGGCATGACACTGAGCTTGCCGAGCAAGATCCGGGAGTGGGGACGTTGCTCGTCGATCTGTGGACAACTCACGACAGCCTCCGACCTGGGGAGCTCACATCCTGGCCGGCGGCCGGGCGCGCACCCTCGGCTTCGGCATCGCGACGCAGCTGTGCTTCATGGTGCCGCTGGGCGCGATCATCACGATGCCCGCGGCGGTCGCCGGGTCGACGATCCTGGCCCGCGCACTCACCGAGCGCGTGACCGTCGACTGATCACGGCAGGGTCAGCGAAAACCGTCGGGAAGTGTGTGGCCCGAACCGGCGTCGGGTGCGTCGTTCTCGAGCGGAGGGTCGGGCGGCAGCCCCAGGCTGCGCCGACGGCGGCGCTCGGCATAGGCCGGGAACCCGATCGCGACCAGCACGAGGAACAGCGCCATCGCGGCCCACAGGAAGACGCGGCACACCCACAGCACGACCGGCCCCAGCACGAAGCCCGCACCGGGCACGTCGAACCCCGCGATGTACCCGAGCTTGTCCATCGTGCTGATCGGGATGTCGGCGGTCACACCGGCCGTGCCGATCGCCGCGATCGCGATCAGCGGGACGAACGCCGCCACCAGCGCCCACGTTGTCCTGCCGCGACGGCTCGGCTGCTTCCTCAGGCCGACGAGCATGCCCACCGCGGCGCTCAAGAACACCGAGACGCCCGTGCCGATGAGCGCACCGATCATCCAGCCCATCGCGACGGTGAACGCCAGCGGCAGATAGATGAAGATCCCGAAGAGGATGGCGGTGAGCGGATCGTTCTCCTGCGTCATAGCGACCATCACGCAGAGCACGGCGCCGCCCGAAAGCCCTGCGACCAGGCTGCCCCACAACCAATCACCGAGCGGGCTGAACGCGGCCTCCGCACCCTTCGCGGCATCCTCCGCCGACAGCGTGCGCGTGGGGTCGAGGCGTTCCGCGTAGCCCTCGTACAGCGAGAAGAAACGGCTGCCGCTCACGGCGCCCGAGATGGCCGCCGGCCCCGCGAGCAGCACGACGGTCATGTATGTCGACGCGTCGGTCACCTCGCCGGTGAAGAGCGGCCCGCCGGTGAACAGCGGCGCCAGCAGACCCACAACGGGAACGAGCAGGCCGAGCCACACGGCGACGCGCCGCTGCGCGTCCCACGGCTGCCGCCCGCGTTTCGCCTTCATCCCCACCTCAGGGACGCTACCCCACGCCGCCGGAATCGCACTTCCTTTGACGCGAAGAGACGATCAATGGATGCTGCGCCCCGGTGCCCCGCGCAGGGTGATCGTGATTCCGGGCCGCCCGCGGGCATGGGCGTGATTGTGCGTCCACCCCTGCGTCGGCGGAGAGCGGCCGAGACCGCGGAGTGGACGCGATCGCATGTCTCCACGTCACCTGACGTGATTCTGCGTCCACTCCGCGGCCGCCGGGCCGCTCGACCTCAGCTCAGAACGAGCTCACGCTCACGCTCGTCGGCATCCTCGGGCTCGGCGGCCGACCCCGCCGTCCCCTCCGACTCAGCCGGGCCATCCGGCCCATCGCCGACTGAACCCTCATCGACCGCCGCCGGCGAAGAGCCCCCACCCGCCGGCGCAACCACGGCCAGATCCCCGAAGTCGTGCTCGGTGCGCACCCGCTTGAGGGCGTCGATGATGAAGACCACGACCAGCGACACGAGGCCCCACAGCCCCAGCACCTGCAGGTTGTGCGCGACGGTGTCTCCGTCGAAGTAGACGATCGAGCGGATGATCTCCACCGCCGCCGGCATCGGCAGGTAGTCGTGCAGCGTGCGGAACCAGTCGGGCGCCATGTACATCGAGAACGCCCCGTTCGATGAGGGCACCCCCAGGAACATCAGGATTCCGACGGCCGGGATGATCGCGAGCATTCCGATCAGCCTCTCGAAGACCATCGCGAACATCGCGACACAGAAGATCGTGACCGCACCCGCACCCCACAGCGGCCAGAAGTGCCCGTCGACCGAACCGGTGATCGGGTCGGCGATCGCCCACAGCACCGCCGACATGAACATGGCGTAGACCGCGGTGAGCGGCAGCATCGTGCGCAGCGGGCGTGTGAAGGGGGCCGCGTTGGCCGCGACGATGACCACCATGAAGCCGGCGAGCATCCACCCCATCGCGAGGTACATCGTCACGAGACCCTGGCTGTCGCGATCGGGCAGCGGTGCGAGGTCATCGATCGTCAGCGTCATCTCCTGGGCCGCCGCGACCTGCGTGAACACGCGGTCGGCGACCTGGTACGCGCTCGGGCTGCCCGCCTGGTTCGCGATCAGTGTGAACTCGGGGCTCGCCTGCGACGGCAGCACGAAAGCGGCGACCAGCTCGCGGTTCTCGACGAGCGTGCGCACATCGTCGGTCTCGGCGGCCGAGTAGGCGGTGAAGTCGAACATGTCGCCCATGCTCTTCTCGAGCCCGACGATCGTCTCGTGCGCCTGCTCGGTGGTCGCACCGATGACGGCGACCGGCATGTCTTTCGGCGACGGCTGGTGCATCGCACCGAGCATCGTGGTGAGCATCATCGTGACCATCGCGAGCGGGAAGAACAGCAGCGTGGCATACCGCCAGAACTTGCTCTTCGGCCGACGTCCGCCGTGCAGTGAGGCGACGTTCACGTCGGTGGGGACGCCTTCGGGATGCCGGTGGCCGCGCAGTCTGTCCCAGATCGCCGTCGCGCCGAGCCCGGCGACCGCGCCGATCGCCAGTACCAGTAGGTGTCCGACCACCCCGGCGGCGCCGAAGTACAGCACCGAGCGCATCGACTCGCCGATCGCCGCCATCGGCAGGATCTCATGCAGGAAGCGGTAGAAACCGGGCATCGAGTAGATCGACAGGCTCATGTTGGATGCCGGCATACCGAGCACCATGAGGAAGAGGATGCCGGCGATCACCCCCATCGACCCGAACAATCGGGTGAGGAACAGCTGCACACTGCCTATTGCGAACACCCCCAGCCAGGCGATCGCTGCGACGGCGAGGTAGTGCTCACCGGCGACGATCCCGAGGATCGGCCCGGTCACGAGCCACGCGATACCGGCGATGAGTGCCGACCACCCGGCCAGCAGCGGGACAATGCGGCGGAACTTCAGCAGCTCGGGCGAGTTCGTGCGCAGCACGCTGAACGGCAGGTACCCGGCCATCACCAGGGCCGTCGCCAGGAACACCGCGCCCAGACCCGAGGGGTCGCCCTCGGGAAGCGGGGCGAGGTCCGTCGTCTCCAGCGTCAGGTTCTGCCCGATGATCACCGGGGTGACCAGCGACGTGACCGTCGTCACCTGTGAGACTCCGGCACCCGACGCGGTGTAGAGGGTCGCGGTGTCGCCGTCGATGACGACGGCAGCCGATGCCTCGCGGGCGGTGACCCTGTCGCGCGCGTCCAGCGGGCTGCCGACGACCTCGACGGCGAGGGCGTCGCCGGCTGAGTCCGACAGCTCGTCCGCAAAGGCGGCGGCCGAGGTTCCGGCCACGGCGACGGGCATGTCGCGCACCGTCGGCGAGTGCATGGTGCCGAGGTATCCGACGATCATCATGCCCACGAGGATCAGCGGCATGAGGAAGATCGCCCCCATACGCCCGATCTTCTCGGCTTTCGCACGCTTCGCGGCCTTGGCCGCGGCATCCACCCCCGTCTCATCGGCGGTCGCGGCGTCGTCGACCGGCGCGACGGCGTCGGTTTCACGAGCCTCTTTGCGGGAGAGAGGAGGGGGTACAGCGGTCACGTTTCGCGCTCCTGATGTGATGATGAGTTCCAGTGATCGCCATTGATCGAACGAGAACTATAATTTAAGCCACCTGTCTTAGATTTCGAGAACTCACAATCGGAGTCTCGGCGGATTCACATTTTCGGAGGTCCGATGGGACGGCACAGCGACCGCGTGCGTGCGCAGCTGATGGATGCCGCTGAAGAGCTGTTCGCCCTGCACGGCATCGACGCGGTCTCGAACCGGCAGATCGCCGAGCGCGCGGGCAACGCGAATCACTCGGCGGTCGCCTATCACTTCGGCAGCCGCGACGACCTGATCCGTGCGCTGATGGCCCGCCACAACGCCCCGATGACCGAGCGCCGCCGCGAGCTGCTCGACGAGCTCAGCGACGCACCGACCGTGTACGACATCGTGCGCTGCCGGCTGCTCCCCTTCGTCGAGGTGCTCGACTCGTTGCCGCGGCCGAGCTATCGCGCGCAGTTCCTCATCCAGCTGAGATCGGTGCCGTCGGCCGACGCGATCATCCGCGATTCCGTCGAAAGCCAGGCGCTCACACGCGACATCGAGGCGATGTTCGATCGGGTCGACACCGTCTCGAGGAACGTCCTGCGGGCACGGTCGGGGATCGTCGGGCACCTCGTGCTCGGTGTCGCCGCCGACTTCGAAGCGCGCCGCAACGCCGGCGACGAGCAGGGCGACTGGCTGGACGTCGGTTATTTCCTCATCGATGCGGCGAGCGGGATGCTGTCGGCACCGGTCACCCGCCCGACCGATGTCTCGGGGTTCACGGAGAATCCGCGCCTGGTCTGAGCGGCGCGGCGATCGCCAAGATCGCGGTGACGTTGCGCACTACCGGGGTGCCGCGCGCGATGTGAGCGCGGGGATGACCACCCGGTCGATAAGCTCGACCACCTCGGCCTGCGTCAGAGTGCGCCGTTGCGACGTCAACGTCTGGAAGGCCACCGCGGGCACGATGGTCGCGATGAGGTCGACCGGCGCGTCGACCGCGAGGTCGCCGCGTTCGATCGCACGCGCCATGACCCGGTGGAGCACGTCCACCGGCGGGCGCCCGACCGACTCGTACGCCGCGGCCCGCAGCGCCGAGGCGTCCTGCGCCTCGAGCAGCACGTTCGCGAGCACGCGCGCGGCACGGTCGTCGCGACCGGAGTAGTGCCCGACCGCGACGAGCAGGTCGCCGCGAAGGGTTCCGGTGTCGGGCACGTCGGGCGCGAGGTACAGCCGCCGCACCGCGGCGACGACGAGTTCGGTCTTGCCCGCCCACCGGCGGTAGATCGCGGCTTTGCCGCAGCCGGCGGCGGCGGCCACGGCGTCCACCGTCATCGCCGACGGCCCCTTCTCGGCGAGCAGATCTGCCGTCGCGTCGAGGATGGCGGCGTCGACCTCGGGGTCGCGCGGGCGCCCCACAGGCGATGCGGTGGTCATGGAGACACTTTACATTTCGAAACCGAGGAGTACCGTATGTGTTTACGGAACTAAGGAGTTTCGTAATAGAACGGGAGGTCATCATGACCGGAACATCCTCTTCGCAACTGGCCGGGGTCGCGTCGACCTCCGCCCCGCGCTCCCTCGGCTATCGCATCGGCGTGCTCACCGCCGCGGTGATCGCCGCCGTCGCGGTGAACGCGGGGATCGCCGCCCTCGCCGTCGCGGCCGGAGCGCCGGCACACTTCGCGCCGCTCACCCTGCCCGTGTTCGCGGGGTGCACCGTCGTGCCGATGGTGGTCGGCTGGTTCGCCTGGCGCGCGGTGTCGCGGCGCGTGCGCAATCCGCGGCGGACGATGCCGCAGATCGCCCTCGCGGTGCTCATCGTGTCTTTCGTCCCCGATGTTCTGCTGCTGGTCACCGGGTTCATCCCCGGCGCGACGCTCGTGGGCGTCATCGCGCTGATGACGATGCACATCGTCGTGATGGGCGTCGCGGTGGTCGGGTACAGGCTCGCCGACCGGCGGTGAGGGCGGGCGGGATGCCGCGGGCCGCGGCATCCCCCGCCGCGCTCCGAGCGCAGCGAGGTGTCTGCGCATTGGACGGGCGACGCGTCAGCCGGTCCGCGCGATCGCCGGACATTCCGCCGTAGGCGCGAACGCCTCGCGCCGCCGACAGCATCCCGCCGATCGACGTACGGTGCAGGCCACCACTACTGGAAGTCCCCCGCCGGGGCCATGTCGGCGAAGCGGGAGAAGTGGCCTTGGAACGCGATCTCGATCGTCGCGGTCGGACCGTTACGGTGCTTGGCCACGATCAGGTCAGCCTCGCCCGGGCGGGTGTCTTTGTCGTACACCGAGTCGCGGTGCAGCAGGATGACCATGTCGGCGTCCTGCTCGATCGATCCCGATTCACGCAGGTCCGACACCTGGGGCTTCTTGTCCTGCCGCTGCTCGGAGCCACGGTTCAGCTGCGACAGCGCGATCACCGGCACCTGCAGCTCTTTCGCGAGCAGCTTCAGCGCACGCGAGAACTCACTGACCTCCTGCTGACGCGACTCGACGCGCTTGCCGCTCGACATCAGCTGCAGGTAGTCGATGACGACCATCTTCAGCCCGACGCGCTGCTTGAGCCGCCGGCACTTCGCGCGGATCTCGACCAGCGTCATGTTCGGGCTGTCGTCGATGTACAGCGGCGCGTCGTTGATGCGCCCGCGGGTGGCGGCCACGGTCGTCCAGTCGCGCTGGTCGAGCATGCCCTTGCGCAGGTTCTGCAGCGGAATCGCGCCCTCTGCCGACAGCAGACGCATCGCGATCTCGCTGCGCCCCATCTCGAGCGAGAAGAAGATCGCCGGCATGTTGTGCTTGATGGCCGCGGCCCGTGCGAAATCGAGCGCGAGCGTCGACTTACCCATCGCGGGACGCGCCGCGACGACGATCATCTGCCCGCCGTGCAGGCCGTTGGTCAGCTCGTCGAGCTCGTGGAACCCGGTCGGCACACCGGTCATCTGCCCGTCGCGGCCCTTGGCCGCCTCGATCTCGTCGACCGCGGCATCCACCGCCACCGTCAGGGGCACGTAGTCTTCGGACGCCTCCGCGCCCGTCACGCCGTAGATCTCGGCCTGCGCGGTGTTCACGAGGTCGAGCGCCTCGCCCTGCCCCGAATAGCCCATCTGCACGATGCGCGTGCCGGCCTCGACGAGGCGCCGCAGCAGCGCGCGCTCGGAGACGATCGACGCGTAGTAGCCGGCGTTGGCCGCGGTCGGCACGATCGAGGTGAGCGTGTGCAGGTAGTCGGCGCCACCGGCGCGCTGCAGGTCACCGGTCTTGATCAGTTCGTCGGTGACGGTGATGACGTCGGTCGGCTCGCCGTGCGAATAGAGGGTGAGGATCGCGTCGAAGATGAGCTCGTGCTTGGGCACGTAGAAATCCGTGCCCCGCAGGCTCTCGATGACGTCGGCGACGGCATCCTTCGACAGCAGCATGCCGCCCAGCGCGCTCTGCTCGGCCAGGAGGTCGTGCGGAGGGGTCCGCTCCGGCTCGCGATGCCCGCCCAGCCGCTCGTCGGAGATGTCCGCAATCGTCACGACGTCAGTCCTCCAAAGTGTGTCAGGCATGGTCTCGGGCGCACCGAGCACCGTTCGGGGATGACGACGATGGATGCCGCAACCGCCCTGCCATCAAGCACATCACGAGCCCCCGACATCGCTGTCCGCGGCGCCGTACCCTCCCCCGAGCGGGTCAGAGACCCACGCTAGAGACGCACGTCGACGGGTGCAAGCCAGCCTGTGGATAACTATGTGGAGAGTTTGCGGAGAACGCCGACCGTCCTGTGTACAGTCCCTGTGGAGAACATCTGTGTAATTCGCCGATTTCATCTTTTTTTCGTTGCTTGACCTGGGAAAGGCAAATTCACAGACTGTGGATGGATCTGTCCTTGAAGTGCGGGTTTAAAGTTCCGGGCGTGTCGCGAGTTATGCACAGTCGAGCGCTTTGTGCAAGTCCTGGAGACTCGTCTCCACACGGTTGGCGGATATCCGCCACCATGGGTCTCTCAGCCTGGATCGCTAAAATCCACTGGGGTGCTGCGTCAGCGCAGTCACACCACTGGGGCCATCGTGGCGGGCTGGGGCCGCCGCACCTTCGACTCCCGGGCCCATCCGGCCCGTAACAGGAACCGCGCATGCCCGATACGACGATCATCGCCACCATCAGCGTCGACGGCTCGGCGACCCTGCAGACCGCTGACAGCACCGAGACCGTCCCGACCACCCGGAGCGAAGACGCCCGCCGCGAGATCGTCGTGCGCGCGGCCCAGCACGCCGCCCAGGGCGGCGCCCCGGTGCGCGTGCTGGTGACGGAGCCCGACGGCGCCTCACGCCTCGTCGTGGCCGCCGACGGCTCGGTGACCGACGCCGAAGAGGCCGCGGCCGCCGCGAGCGCTCCTGTCGCGAGCGCGACACCGGCGACGGAAGACGGGGATGCCCCGGCCCCGGCCGCGGCACCGGCGATGGCTGACAGGGATGCCGCTGTCCCGGCCGCGACGTCGCTCCCGGCCGCGCAGCCCGTCGCGCAGCGCACGGCGCCGCCCGCGGCATCCACTCGTCCTTCCACCCGTCGCGAGGAGCGCCCGTCGTTCCTCAAGCACGAGCAGGCCGAGCAGCCCGCGACCAAGGGATGGCGCGGTGCGCTCACGCGCATGGGCATGCGCGTGCCGCCGAACGCCCACGAGCGCGCGGAGCGCGACGACCTGCACGCCGTGTCGCAGCACTGGGCCGGTCCCCGCACGATCGCCGTCGTCAACGGCAAGGGCGGTGCCGGCAAGACCCCGACGACCATCAACCTCGCCGCCGTGTTCGCCCGCAACGGCGGCGCGGGCGTGCTCGCGTGGGACAACAACCAGACCCGGGGAACCCTCGGCTGGCGCACCGAGCAGGGGCCGCACGAGTCCACTCTGCTCGAGCTTCTGCCGCAGACCGGCATGCTGCTGGGCACCGGCGCCCAGTCGGCCGACCTCGCGCGCTACGTGCACCACCAGACCGCCGACAAGTACGACGTGCTGCGGTCGAAGCCCGCCGTGCTCGCCAACGAGCAGCGCATCACCGCCGACGACGTCTCGCGCATCCACTCCGTGGCCGCGAAGTACTACCGGCTCATCGTCATCGACTCGGGCAACGATGAGACCGACCCGCTGTGGCTGCAGATGATCGACCACGCCGACCAGCTCGTCGTCGCGACCACGACCCGCGACGACCACGCCGAGGCCGGCGCGCTGCTGCTGGAGGCCCTCGCCGATCGCGACGAAAGCTCGGCCGCCCTCGCCCGCGGGGCCGTGGCCGTCGTGACCCAGGCAGATCCGAAGGCGACGGATGCCGACATCCGGCACGTCGCGGACGGATTCGGCGCCCTCGCCCGCGAGGTCGTCACGATCCCGTTCGACCCGGCCCTCGTCGACGGCGTCATCACATTCGACGCGCTGCGTGATGCGACGCAGCGGGCTTGGCTGGCCGCCGCGGCGGCGATCGCCCGCGGGCTGTAGGCCGCGGCATCCACTCTCTCCCACTCCTTCTCCCCGTTCGCGAGATCATCCTTGTGCACGCCTCAGGGGCGAAAAAGCGTGCATAGGGATGATCTCGCGGTGGAGAGGCGACGCCTCCACCGCGAAATGACGAAGCCCGACGCGAAGAGGCCGCCGACCCGAAGGTCGACGGCCTCTCACAGCGTGTCGCTACTTGGCGGCGACCACCTGCAGCGTGATGACGGCGGTCAGGTCGTCGCGCAGACGGACCGTCGCCTCGTGCTCACCGACGGCCTTGATGGGCGAGGTGATGTGGATGCGGCGCTTGTCGAGCTCGCCGATGCCGGCGG
>Ga0180219_1002510_pt1 | contig 10866 bp, 10 predicted proteins | sample eDN3rd30CBELigMG_FD_151338 | JGI IMG/M metagenome (GOLD analysis project Ga0180219, IMG submission 151338) | Enriched Miracle-Growth compost microbial communities from Emeryville, California, USA - eDNA 3rd pass 30_C BE-Lig MG (version 2)... ... | reverse complement strand
TCACGGTGATTGTTCAGTACCTGGCTAAGGGATACTGGCGTAATATCAATATCTTTGGCAAAAGCACTTCTTTTGTCGTATAAGGTATCAATATAAGTCTCTAGAAAAGAAGTAAAATGGGGTTTGTTGTCATACACCGGCGCCTTGAGGAACTCTTCCATTTGTAACTTTAAGCGCATCAGTTTTGCCTTAAAAACATCCATCTGGGAAACTTGAGCCATTCTCTTTTTTCTTGCTTCCATCAATAGTAAGGCTTCAGCTCTTTGCTCTCCGACAGAAGAGTAACGAGAATCGATTACTTCATGCACCGTTCCCGCTCTTTTTTTCTTATTCTTCATGACTATATTGCTTTATTAATTCGATAATTTCAGGAACTTCCAGACTCAACGTCATGCCTGTTATGCTCATCTTATATTTATTAATATAATATTGGGCAAGTTCTGTTTTTGGTCGTAAGGAAATACATGCCCATTCGCCATATTTTAATACCGCTCTTTTCGCAACAAAAGCCAAAAGACTCCCAACAATATGATCATATATCTTATCTTTCCCTATATTTTCTTTGGATGCTGCTAGCAATCGAATATGGATTCGCTTTTCAGCATCTATGCATTCAAATGACATCAGCCCCAAAATGTCGGTGTTATCAACTAATGTCAGTTTTACGATTTCGTATGCTTTTTCTTCTTCCCAATAAAAAAAGTAACGTTTACTGGATATCACCTTAAAATCAACATATGCTACAGTGGTTATATTTATATCGAGCAGTTGACCAGTTGATACCTCCAGTATTTTCATCTATACTAAGATATTAAAAGTTTACAGAATATGGAAACTTTTTATAAGGGGTGCATCGTCGGAGCTTGAGTTCGTTTATCTGTTTAAAAAATGGTTTGGTTTAAGGCGATGACAATTTACATATATATAGAGAGAGAAAAGACTCCGAGCAGTTACCGGATAGATCACATTGGTATCCAATACGGCGGTAAAACGTACACTATCAATAATTGGGGCGGTGGATATAGGATTGGATACAGGCGTTTTTGCAGGAAATAAAAAGCAACCTTTATGAGAAAAGCGAAAAATGTCCCTAACCGAATTGTCCAGGAGCATGTATATTGCCAAAGGAGCTGATGAAGATCTTTATCCCGTTAACGTCGGCTTATTGTTTTTCAATCGCACACCCGAAAAGTTCTTTCCCCGCGCTTGGATTGAGCTGGTGGTTCATCGTGATAATAGCGGACGGTCATTTAGCGAGCATTATTTTAAAGGGCCATTACATATACAACTGCGTGATTGCCTTGCTTTCCTGAAAGCGACAGTCATCCATGAAAATGTAATCAAAGTATCTTATCAGGCCGAGGCCATCCGCTTTTATAACTTTCCTTATGAAGCTGTTGAAGAAGCACTATCTAATGCCGTATATCACAAGAGCTATGAAATCGGAAGTCCGATTGAAGTACAGGTATGGCCAGATAAAATCGAAATATTAAGTTTTCCGGGGCCGATTCCACCCGTGGACGTTCAAATACTGAATCACCAAAGGCGGATAGTTGCCCGGGATTATCGGAACCGTCGTATCGGTGATTTTTTAAAAGAATTGGATCTTACTGAAGGACGAGGTACAGGTTTTCCAACCATATACCGCACTATGCATAAAAACGGTTCTCCTGATCCTATTTTTGAAACCGATGGTCAAAGCACCCATTTCCTGACTATTCTACCTGCCCGTCAAGAAAAAAGTGACCAAGCTAGTAACCAAGCTGGTGTCGGAGTTAAAGGTTTGGCATTTAAAGAATTAGGTGATGTTTTAACTTTTTTTAAATTACCGAGTAACCAAGCTAGTAACCAAGCTAGTAACCAAGTTCAAGAGATAATCAATAGAACGGTACATGATAAAGTTGTCCCTATTTTAGGAACTGCCACGCAGTGGATTTCTAGCAGAGATTTGCTTACTCAAATAGGCCTTAGTGTACAATCCAAAAATAAAAACCGTTACCTAACTCCACTGCTTAAAATAGGATGGCTTCAACTAGAATATCCTGAAAATCAAACCCACCCTAATCAGCGGTATAAGATTACGGATGCTGGGAGAAGGTATTTGGAGTTTGTGATAAATGCAAAATTGCCATAAATAAAATGAAAGGATTCTTTTGAAATGGGTAAGCCACAAGACATCAAAAACTTAGTAGCTAAAATCGTAACCGGTAGCGGTCATACTTTATCATGGGATGAGGATGCTTTACTGGATTTGTATCGGGATAACAGCCTTATTAATAAAAATATTTCATTCAAGTTCTTCAAGAAGAGAATTGGGGAAGTCATTAAATTGGCGCATTCGAATTCAGTGCCATTTAGCCAAAACCATTATGACGATGTTATCCTAAAAATTGAAGAGCTACCTACTCAGGAATTCGAAATACTGTATGAACTAAATAAAGCAAAGCTTACATCAGCTTCGTTAATATTGGGCGTATATAAAATTTATAATTATAGCCTAGACCCACAACCAGTTAGAGAAAAAAGCAAATATTTCCAGGAGAAGTTTGATCAAATTCACCGTAATACGCGAAATAATGAAAACACAAATTGTTTGCAACGTGATTTTTTGTTTCTTTCAGTGAAAGTAAAGGCAAAAGAATTCTATAAAGCTTGTGAGTATGCAGACACTTTGATTGATAGATTTGAAAATATTATCGCATTTATAGATGGTGATTTTGAGGGCAGATCTACAGTTGAGGTTCTTAATTATGTAGGGGATGACAAGATAGTAAGATACGGATTTTATGACGGTAATTTCACATTTAATCTACATCGATCGGCAAAATTCGATTTCGATTTTGATAATGAACATATTTTCTGTTCGGAATGTGGAAACAACAGGATATGGCAAATAGCATCATTTGAGAATCTGACAAAAATAGAAGAACGTATCCTAACTGCTATTGAATGGGTCGGTAAAGGTATTCGTGACAAAGATAGATCTAAATCTTTAATCCAATTTGTTTTCGCTATTGAAGGTCTCTTACAACATCAGGTCGATAAGATGATTAACCCATCTATTGTGAGTCAACTTGCCGATACGGCCGCCTTCATTCTTGCTTGTGAGGTCGAAAGTAGATTCACAATCGCAAGAGAAATGAGAGATATTTACAAGTATAGGTCATCAATAGCTCATGGAAACTCATCAAACGTCGACATATCGAAAGTTTGGCTAGGTTTTAGAATGGCTCATAAATTGATTAGAGCATTCTTATCTAACGAACAATTAAAGAATATAAAAAATTCTGATGAACTAAAAGACTATGTTGAAAAACTAAAGTTCCAGTAAGTCATAATGGCGATACTGAAGTCAGTAAACGTGGTTTTTCTAGAACGCCACTAATAGCTTTATCCTTCTCCCGCATTTCCATTTACTTCCTTAATTAAACTAATCAGTTTATGTGCGCTATTGTCTTCAAACAATCCGATCACACCACTATCATCCATATCGGTGAACGGCGGAGAGGTTAGACTTGCCGGGTCAAGGAAACCATTTTTCATAAAGTAACGCACTACGGTGTCTACAAATTTAATCTGTCTGCTGGAGAGGTTGGCGTCTTTAATAAACCCGGCAAAGTGTTGGTTGATCGCCTCCTGATCGAGGCCAATGATACGGCGTATGAATGTTCCCAAAGGTTGTTCACCAAATTCCTGAACAAACTTCTCTTTGCTGTCCAGCGCTTCCGCAATCAAGTACTGCTCTAATTGTTGCAATTCAAAAGCGTTGATCCGTAGGTTTCGGTAAAGTTTATCAATCACCAGGTGATTTTTATTTTTCCTTATAAACGCTTCGACACGATCTTTATAGCTTTGGAGGTTTTGGAAATTTTTGATGATGTCGTATGCTGCCACCTCTTCCTCCAATAGGTTGTCCTGGATGTTGGTATAAATGGGTTTTACTGTGTTTTCTTCTTTTAGTAAATGAATAAGGTCACGAAGTTCCTTCCGGATATGTTCTATTTGGGTGATCGACACAGCTGTCCACCATTCAGCGGAAGTGACTTGACGAATCGTGGCTTCTTTTACAGCAACAGCAGGCACATTTCTTTTTTGCAAAAGCCGTTTTCCAATATCCATCATATTCTGCATGATAGTGCTTTGTCTTGACGATCGGTTCAGTAGAGTCGATTGCAACTTATAACTGTTCAGGTCGAAGCGTTTCGCCATTTCATCGGTATCGGCTGTATAGGGAATGAGATGGGAAACTTCTAACTCCAATTCCAATATGTCAGACTTAGATAGATTATTCCATTTTTCACGAACACTGAAGCGATGTACAGCAGCTAAGTGTTTACGCACTTCATAACGTTGCTGATCTAAGGTTGCTACCTTCTTATGCAGTTCATCAAGATAGGTATGTGCTAAATCCAATTCTTCCGTAGTAGCATCGCTATTCTTCTGAATCAATTCAGCTACATATAGTTGTTCCAAAAATAAAAGCTGTGTCAGTGAACGTTGAGGAGTGGCTTGCATACCGTCCGGATGCTCTCCAAAAAACTCCAGGTTTTGGCAATAGTCGAATATAATGAAGTACTTTTTATCCTTCCCAGGTCCAAAGATATTTGGCGCTAAGCGGGTACCGCGACCTACCATCTGCCAAAACTTAGCGTAAGATTTCACCTCTTTGAAAAATACCAGGTTCAACACACGTGGAGCATCGACACCGGTGTCCATCATATCCACGGAGATAGCGATCTGCGGATCAATTTCCTCCTTATCATAGCAGAATTTCTCCAACAAGTCTTGCGCTTTATCTTGGTAGTTGTCAATCACCCTGCAGAAGCTTCCAGCATATTCCGGAAAGTTTTTATTAAAGCGTTCTTCAATGAAAACAGCATGACGATGGTTTTTGGCAAAGATAATGGTCTTACCTATCTTATCACCTCCGGCCACTTTTAATCCGTTTTCCATGAGATGGGCTAGCACTTTATCAATCGTATCCTCATTAAAAAGGAAGGAGTTTACTTTAGACGCTCCAATTTCTAAACTATCCAATGCTGTACTATCGTCTCCATTTAGGCCTAGTTTCTCTTCCAATTGCCGCTTATCCTCTTTACTGAGGTCCTTATATTTTACCCCTTCACGTACTAATTTGACAGGTACCGAATAAGCTTTTGGCGGAACCAAATAGCCATCCTGAACGGCTGTATCCAACTCATAAGCAAAAGTCGGTACATCATCCTCCAGCTCAAAGAACGAATAGGTGTTTTTATCCAGATCCTTCTTTGGGGTAGCCGTTAAACCAATCAGCAGTCCGTCAAAATATTCGAAGATCGATTGGTACTTCTGATAGATGGAGCGGTGGGCTTCATCGATAATGATGACATCAAAGTGCCCCACGCCATAAAAGCGTTCCTCCGACTCTACTTGATTATTGATGTAGTTGAGTATCGTAGGATAAGTGGAAAACACCACCCGAGTAATTCCAGACTCTTTTTCTTTGGTCAAGTCAATGGCCGATAGGTGTGGGAGATACTCTTTAAAGGCATTCTTGGCCTGCGTCACCAAGGCATTCCGGTCGGCCAAAAACAGCACACGTTTCGCCCAGTTACATTTCGTCAGCATATCCACCATGGCCGCCGCCGTTCGTGTTTTACCTGAACCCGTTGCCATCACCAATAAGGCCTTCCGGTATGTTCCCCGCAGTTTTCCATCCCTTACCGTCACAAAATGTTCAGCCAGCCTTTGGATGGCTTCCAGCTGATATGGTCGACCGGCAATTTCGGTATTCACGTCAAAAGCGCGAATATCCTCGCGTATTTCCCTTCTTTTAATCAGCGTCTGTAGTTCCTCTTTCGTATAAAAACCATGTATTCTTCGCGGTCCGTAAAACAGATCATCCCAAATAAAGGTTTCATAACCGTTGGTATAAAAAATGATGGGCCGTTGCCCTGTAGCTTTCTCCAAACAATCGGCATACAGCGCCGCCTGATGCTTACCCTTATTCGAATCATGCAAAGTACTTTTAGCTTCCACAACGGCTAACGGTTTGGCATCATCATCCCATAACACATAGTCTATATAGCCCTTGCCCGAAGGATTAGTGGATTGTGGCATGCCACTCACTTCATACTCGATATCGCGTGGTTTCTTTAGGTCGCTCCAACCTGCCTCACGCAGATAGAGGTCGATTAAAAACTGGCGTGTCTCGAATTCAGATACCAACCTCGGCGGCGCGGGTAGTGTCGCAAAAAGTTGCGTCCGTTCTTCCTTTTGCTGTGTTAGTTCACGTTGTAAAGCTTCAATCTGCTGGCGGAGAGACACATTGGCAGCCAAAGCACGTTGCTGTTCCAGATAAGCTTCCTCCGCCCGTTGTTTTTCCGCTTCCGCACGCTGCTCAAACTGCCGGATGCTTTCGGCGTTAATATCCTTGGTCTCTCCTTTAGGTATGAGCTCCTCGCTAAATGCAGGAATTTGTGGCACCTTTTTACCGTAGAATTTCGCTACCCAAGCTAAAAATGAAAAGCTATATTTCAGTACCTTCAGCGCTTCAGTTTCCTTGATGGTCTTTACCCGGTTGCTGGAACCGCCATGTGCTGCTACATTTCCCAATAAACGGATGGCATTGAGCTCCTCCCAAACAGAAGGGCGGATACTTTCTTTAAAAGAATCTTCGTTAAGTAGACTATTGATCGACTTATCCAAAGGCATCTCAAACTCTTCGTCGTTTTCGTACAGCCAGAACAAGGTAAACTCCAGTGTGGAACGACAAAGCAGTGCAGCATAACGTGGAGCAGAAAAAGTAAATTGTTCAGCTTGGGTAATTTCCGCATATATCCGAGGAAACTCTTCTGCCAAAAAGTCGAAGTTTGATGCCATTTACCTGTTTAAAAGATGATTTGGTATAAAGTTAACGAATATTTAAGTATTGAGAAAGTCTATAATAGAGAATGAAGGTAATCTGCCGTATCTTTTAACCCACATTTCCTCAATTGATCCAATACTTGGTATTCATCCAGTTTTGGATTCTTTTTGTGCAGCACCATTTCCCGAAATGCTTGAATAGAAACTTCGTTTTTAAGATCGATGATATCCGTTAAAAAGTCGTCAGCCGTTTTTACACTTAGACCAAATGTACGAAGGTATCCCTCCGGAAAATCTTTGATATTATTGGATACGATTAAATTGGCATTGGCTTTAATAGCGGCAGCTAAAACATGACAATCATCAGGATCGGGTAATGTGAGGTTTGGTATGAGGCCTTCGTAATTCATAACCAAAGCATCCGGGAAAGCCTTGTTGGGAACATTTGTTCTTTTGATCGTTTCTTCTTCAGAAACACCTTTTCGGCGCATCACGCGTTTCCATTCCTCAAAGATATGGGCACTCCACTTAGGAGTATAAAGATCATAATACGCAAACCAGAATAGGAGATCCCGAGTAATCACCGGATAGATCACATTGGTATCCAATACGGCGGTAAAACGTACACTATGAATCATACAGTCCTAAATCTTCATCGAAATTCATCATATCGATCAAATGCTTTTTCTGTTCCTCCTTCATTTGCTTTTTGTATTCCACCACATCTTCAAAGAGGATTCTTCTATGTTTACCTATTTTGGTATACTGAATCTTTCCTTCTTCGAGTAATTTAACCAAATGCGGCCTGGAACATCCCAGCATTTCAGCAGCCTTTTGCGTGGTCACTTCGGTAGCTAATGGCACAATCGAGATCGGCTTTCCTTCAGACATCGCTTTTAAAATGCCTCCGAATAATTTTAGGGCACGCAAAGGGACAACAATCTTGTCTTTCGTTTCCTCGATCTCAATCTCCGTCTGTTCGGCATGAAGCTGATCAATAACGGCTGTTAATGAATCATACGATTCCATGGCTGCTTTCTGTTCCGCTTTAGATGGCCTATTTATTCTATCTAGGGTTTCCATGAGTTCTATTTTTTGTTTCAACAAAACAAAAATAAACGAAATATTCGAAATAAACGAAAAGGAGGTAGGTTTTTATTTAGGTAAGTAATGTCATTGATGGAACGGATTTAAGACTAGGTTCCCATCTGTAGTTTTAATTTCGTCAGTATTGCTTGGAGGATTGCCTCTTTAGACATCTGTGCCATACGCTTTCGTAGGACTTCCATGGGATTAAGCCTTAAAGTTTTATTGAAGCTAAGCAATATCATTCATTTCAATCCAACTTTTCTACCGGAATATTAAACTTTTGTAAGGTGTTTAATAACCGCTTTTCATCTTTAACACTGTTTTTGTAATACACTTTCACAATATATTTTGTATCAATGTGAGCGTCTAGAGGAGGTGTTTCCCGAACCTCACCATTTAACAGCAATTTTATTACTTGTTCTAATCTATCTTTACGACGCGGAATTTCTTTAACAGAATCATAATCCTCGTCCGTATAAAGAATGCGGTATTCATCCTCTCGTATGAAAGGGTTTTTATTTTTTACAAAAATTAAATTGGAAAGCCAAAAATCATCTGTAGTCCGAATAGGATATTTTACAAGATTGTCAACATACAGAATAGGACGACCAATTAAGCTAAACGTTTCACTATTTGGGAATATCGGGCGATTTTTAATAAAAAGATCGGTGTTGTATTCAATACAAATTCCTTGGGAATAGTCGTTCCACAACTCCTGATTTTCAAAAGTCTTTGCTAAGCATAATACTTTATTCCGTTTTGTAAGGTTAAGTATCTGATGATGTAAAAGATACAGAAAAACGTCCTTTTCATCAAAACATCGATGTCTAGGACTTTTAGCAGAAATAATAACATACATTTGCTGCAAAGAAATATGGTCGATGTAGATCCGATCAAACCAAAATTCTGTTTTATCGCCTAATGTTTCATGTCCCCAAAAGCTCAACGGGTCGGAAAACCGTATCGTTCTATTGTTTATTGAAGTTATCCCTCCATCTAAGTCAATATACTTGTATAATCTAGTCGGTATCTGTTGAAAACGCTCTTCGAAGTCAATTTTGGGCAAAAAATTCTGATAATGCTTACTTTTATTGGCATAAATTTCAGAAATTCCTTTGAAGAAAAAAAGAAACATTTCTTCATGGCTTAACAATAATTTAAGTTCGTGCTTGGTCATTATTACAAATGCGTTTGGTTAGGCATTGCTTCAAAAAATGGACTATTACCTCTTCCAAATTTTTAAAGCCCTTTTTGTTTCTAACCATTTTGAACAAAAAACTTTGTCATCGATGGTAATTATTTTGAACCTGTACAGATTGTTTTTTTCAAAGTATTTTTTGTTAATCATGGTTGACAAGTTATTAAATTTTATTAATTCTGTAGTTTTTGCCTCAACAGCTGTGATTTTTCTGTAGTAAGACATTTCTTCTTGTATATTCGTACTGCCATTTTTAAATTCAATTAATACCTTAATGACTTCTGTTTTCGTATGGCCATTATTAGTAATGAATATCCGTAAATAAGGAAAATAACTGTCGGGTGCAAACCATTCAAAAGTGGCTTCAACTTTTATTTTTAGCCTAGCTCTTCTCAAATAGATAATAAACCATTGTGTGATAATACCTACCATCACACCAAAAATAAAATTTATCATATAATCATCCCCTCCTTAAAGGCTCTTTGCAAAAGCGATTGAAACAACTCCTCCGATTTCTCCGTGTTGGTCTTGGCTTTTAGTTCGTTAATTAACTTGACCTTTTCGGCGAAGGCTTGTTGTAGGGGTATAGGAGGTACAAGAATTTGTAATTCTTCAAGCTGTTCCTTAGTTATCGCTTCTCTAGTAGCACCTCCTTGCGTAGCTATTCCATAAAGGAATTTGTTCATATTGAAACTAGTAAGCAACCTTACCAAATATTCAGATGTAATAAAATTCGGAATTGGACGTAATATTGCTACGTGCTGATTAACACGTGCTGGCAATACGTTATATGGAACGATGCAAGTTCGACAAACAGAAGCTCCCGTTATGTTAAAAAGCACATCATTTTTCTCAACGACTACATTTCGCAATTGATGAGCCTGCTCATTATCAATAAATGCTAAATCCTTATATTTAAACTTATTTTGATGTATATTTAAGCTCCTGATAAGAGAAATACCTTCTGTTTTATAAGCTTCCTTTCCGCCTCTCGGGGTAGATCCACTTCCAATTTTACTACAGACCTCCCCCAATCTCATCACCTCCCAACCCTTTTCATTCTTCACCGGATCGCCGAACATATCGATAAAGATGGCTTGCGCCAGTTCATCGTATTTCTTTTGCAGTTCTTGGTCTTTTCTGCGTAATTCGTCCGCCTTATCTAAAATAGCAGCTATTTTTTCCTGAACAGGAAGAGGGGGAAGAGGGATTTCGTATTTTCGTACGACTGAAACATTTAAATTTTGAACTCCAATCCCGCTTGTGTTTTCCGCGGCAAATGCTTTTACTGCAGGGGAATTCAAATACCACATTAGAAATCTGCTGTTTAGTAAATTTCTTTTGGGCTTAATTAGTGTTAAACTTACAAAAATTGAAAATTCAAAGTCTAGATCTATAACTGCAGCTTCACCAAAGGACCCAACTCTAGTATATAAAATATCACCATTACTTGGTTTCGAATACTTAGTTAGTTTTTTATGATCACTTTCTGACACAAAATTATGTCTATCAAGAGTTATTTTATTTTCTTTTACATTTAATGATGATAAAAAAGGAATGCCAAAATCAACATATTCAGGACGTTTAGCTACTCCACAAGTTATTAAATCACAAATGTCCCCTAACTTAACCTTCTCCCACATATTACAACAGCTCCTTTAATTCGTTCAACAATGCTTGGCGTTCACTATCAATCTGTGCAATCTGTTCCAAGATAACTAGCGGTTTCTCAT
>Ga0180219_1002508_pt1 | contig 10866 bp, 12 predicted proteins | sample eDN3rd30CBELigMG_FD_151338 | JGI IMG/M metagenome (GOLD analysis project Ga0180219, IMG submission 151338) | Enriched Miracle-Growth compost microbial communities from Emeryville, California, USA - eDNA 3rd pass 30_C BE-Lig MG (version 2)... ... | reverse complement strand
AGGGTGGTCAGGCGGCGCGGCACCGGCAGGTCGAGCCACTGCGCGCCGACGAAGCCCGCGGCATCCAGTTCGACGAGCCACGACCCGCGCGGCTTGTCGCCTTCGCCGAAGCTGTAGTGCAGGGGTGCGCCGGCGTAGCGGATGTGGGATGCCAGCTGCTGGCGCCCGTGGATGTGCCCGAGCGCGACGTAGTCGACGCCTTCGAACGCGGTCAGCGGCACGACGTCCAGTCCGCCCTGCTGGATGTCGCGCTCCAGGTTCGGCGTGGGCTCGACCCCCGCGGCGAAGCAGTGCGCGATGGCCACCGAGCGCCCGCCGCGCTCCGCCAGGTCGGTGCGGACGAGGCCCATCGCGTGCGTCACGACGGCGGCCTGCGACCGGGCGCCCGGCCAGACGTGGCGCAGCAGCGCCGGCTCGAGGAACGGCAGCCCGTAGATGTGCACCGGCCCGTCCGCGTCGCTGATCGTAACCGGGGTGCCGACGGCGGCGGGATCGGTCAGCACATGGATGCCGTCGCGCAGCAGCGCCGCCTGGAAGCCGAGCCGGGCGGCGGAGTCGTGGTTGCCGCTGGTGACGACGACCTGCGCGCCGGTGTCGGCGAGCGCGCGCAGCGTGTCGGACAGCAGCGTGTAGCAGCCGGCGGCCGGGGTCGCGGAGTCGAACACATCGCCGGCGACGATCACGACATCGACCTCGTGCTCACGCACCTGCGCCGTCAGGGTCTCGAGCACGCCGCGCAGGGCATCGAGCGTCGAGTTCCCGTGGAACGTCCGCCCGATGTGCCAGTCGCTGGTGTGCAGGATCCGCATGATTCCACGGTAGGTCGCCCCACCGACATCGCCGGTCAGGCGTGCGGGCTGTCGCGGCATCCCTCGCCGTTCAGCCTCCGCGAGTGTCACGCACGCTTCGCGCGACGACGCGCCCCGAGGTCCACGACGCCGAGCAGCAGCGCGATCGCGAGGAACAGCGCGACCGAGATCATGCCGTACGCGTACGCGTCATGGAAGACGGCGAGGTCGAGCGGGCCGCCCTCCGCGTAGATCGCGGCGTAGAACAGCGACAGGCCCACGGCGGTGCCGACGGCGGTGCCCACACGCTGACCGAGCTGGCCGACCGAGCCGGCCAGTCCGCCATCGCGGGTCGGGATGTCGGCGAGCGTCAGCGTCTGGTTCGGAGCGACGACCAGACCGGCTCCGGCGCCCGCGACGAGCATCACCGCCGCCATCGCGTAGGCGACGATCTCCGCCGGCACCGTGTAGGCGACCACGGCCAGCACGACGACGCTGACCAGCACGATCACCAGACCCCACACCACCAGGGGGCGACCGAGCCGGGAGACCAGGTTGCCGCCGTACCAGGCGGCCACGGCGCTGGCGACGGCGAAGCCGATCGAGACCATGCCGGCATACACCGGCTCGAGCCCCACGCCCAGCTGCAGGAACAGCGTGGTCAGCAGGAACATCGCCGGGATGGCGGTGAAGTACGCGGTGACGACGAGCGTGCCGTTGCGGAACGAGCTGATCGAGAAAAGCGAGAACGGCACGAGCGGCGCCTTGCCGGATGCCGCGTACCGCCGCTCCCACCAGGTGAACGCGGTCGCGAACACGACGAACAGTACGAGCGTCCACCAGCGCCGCGGGTCGTCATCGGGAGAGCCCGTGGTGAACAGGAACGGCCACATCAGTGTGACGATCATGATGCCGAACAGCACCAGACCGACCGGATCCAGCTGCAGGCGACCGGGGGCCCGGTGCCGGGTGCGCGGGAGCAGCCAGATGACGCCGGCGAGCACCAGAAGACACAGAGGGACGTTCATCCAGAAGATCCAGCGCCAGCCGTCCTGGGCTCCGCCGACGGCGATCATGAGGCCGCCGAGGGTCGGGCCGAACGCGGTCGCGATGCCGATCGTGGCGCCGAACAGGCCGAACGCGCGTCCGCGCTCTCGGCCGACGAACAGCTGCTGGATGGTGCCGAGCACCTGCGGCATCTGGATGCCGGCGGCAAGGCCCTGCAGCAGACGTCCGACCAGCAGCACCTCGGTGGTGGGCGCGACGGCGCACACCACACTGGTGACCAGGAACAGGCTCAGCCCGATCACGAACATCACCCGGCGCGAGCGCTGGTCGCCCAGCCGACCGAACGGCACGAGCGCCAGCCCGAACAGCAGGACGTATCCCGAGACGATGAGCTGCAGCTCCGTGGACCCCGCGCCCAGCGACTGCTCGATCGACGGCAGCGCCACGTTGACCTTGCTGAGGTCGAGGATCGTCAGCGCCGCGACGGAGACGCAGACCCAGAATGCGCGCCAACGCTGGCCGTGGCTGAGGGGGATGCTCGCGGTCGCCGGATTCGTCACTCGGTCCAGGCTAGTCGTCGCGGCGGTCGGCGGGTGGGGCTACGCGCGGCGGGCGCGTGCGGACACGCCTAACGTGGATGCCATGACCGCGCCATCAGACGAGGCCGACCGCATCGCTCGGATCGGAGCAGCCGCGCAGGAGGCTGCCGCAGACATCGCGGCGACGGCGACCGACGCGCTCGACGAGATCGGTGAGGCGGCCGACCGCGCCATCGACGGGGTCGTCGGCGCGCCCACCGGCCGGATCGAGCGCTTCGAGCACGCCGGCATGTGTCTGGTCGCCGAACGCCACGGCGACCCGGCATCCACGCTGACGTTCGTCTTGGTGCACGGGATCGGGATGGGACGCAAGGTGTTCGCCGATCTCGTCCTGCACCTGCGTGAGCACGCCGCCGTCATCGCGATCGACCAGCCCGGGTACGGCCAGGCGCCCGAGCCGCCGCGGACGCCGACGATGGAGCGCACGGCGGACCTGGTCGCCGCGTATCTGCGGGGCGCTGTCCGGCGTCCCGTGGTGCTGATCGGCCATTCGATGGGCACACAGGTCGTCACCGAAGTGGCCGTCCGTCATCCAGACACGGTCGAGCGCATCGTGCTGGTGGCGCCGACCGTCGACCGGCGGCGACGCCGCGCGGCAACGCAGATGCTGCGGCTCGGGCGCGATCTGCTCGGCGAGAGCGCGAAGGTGCTCATGCTCGGGACTCGGGAGTACCTGCGAGCAGGGCCGAACCTGCGTCGCAAGATGCACGCGATGCTCGCGCATCGACCCGAGGATGCCTACCCGAGCGTCGCGGTGCCCGCGCTGATCGTCCGAGGGGAACGTGATCTCGTCGTTCCTCAGCCCTGGTTCGACGAGGTGGTCGGCGCGATCCCCGATGCGACGCCGTTCGTCGTCGACGGGCACCACCACGAGACGCTGATCCGCGATGCTGCTCCCGCTGCCGCGGAGATCCGGCGCTTCGCGGCCGGCTAGGTCCCGCGCTTCGCTGCGGGCTCGTCGTCCTCGACCGCGAGGTCAGGGTCGGCGCCCTGCGTGATCTCGTCGCTCTCAACCGGATCGTCGCTGCCGACCGCCTCGTCGCTGCCGACCGCCTCGTCGCTGCCGCGGGCCGCGTCGTTGCGCTCGGACGTCTCCGTGTCTACGGCGTCCGCGCTCTCCCAGCCGCCGGGGACGAGGGCGTCGGCGACGCCCTCGGGTAGATCTCGCTCCATGGGGTTCTCCTTCACTCACCGGCCAGCATGCGCACGCACGGCCTGGTGCGCGACGGGGTTGACCCGATCGCGCGGCACGGCTACGCGAGAAGGAAGGTGATCAGTCCGCGCGACGCCGGGCAAGGAGGCCACGATGTTCCGGGTGGGCATCGAACCATTCCGCGACGTACCAGCACACCGGGCTGACCGCGCGGTCGCCCCGCTCCTCGAGTTCGGCGACGGCCCTCGCCACGACGTCGCCCGCATACCCATGCCCACGGAAGGTGGGCACCGTGTACGCCCGGGTCATGGCGACCGTGCGGCCGTCGTCGCTGTAGTCCAGAACGCTCACCAGGTCGTCGCCGAGGTGCAGGGTGTAGCGCGACGCATCGGGCTGGTTCGCGAAGGTGAAGGTGGAGTCGCTCACAGTCCCACGGTACGCCCGGTCACCGCCGGCGACGCCGGCGCGCCCGGGACTGAGCACTCTGTCATATTCCGTCACGTTGTGACGACGGCATCCGTGCGGTTTGACACATCGCGACCCGATTCGTCATAATCAAGCCCATGACTGACTACGCACGCACTCTGTCCGCCCGGGAGGCGAACGGAACTGCCGGCATCATGATGCCGCGCGTCGTCATGTGTTGCCGAATGTGTCGCTGACGGTCACCCCGTCTCTGACGCAACAGCCCCGCCGGATTCGCCGCCGTTTCTGAAACACGGCGCGAGCGAATCCCCGAGTCACCGGGAACCCCGCCCACAACGCGGATGCCGTTGACTCGCCTCCGGCCATACCGGCCACCGCGCAACACCGCCGAACCCGCTCCAGGCGCATCGCCCGGGTTCACCTCCCGAAGGACACTCCCGCCATGTCGAACACCGCTCTCCTGACCCGCCCCGCCGCCCGCCACCTGCACGCCATCGAGGACATCGCCGACACCGTGATCGCCGCCGCCGAAGCTCCCGTCGCGCCCGCAGCCCCCGCCCGCCAGCTGCCCGCGGGCACGTCGCCGCGTGGCTTCGCGCTGTACGTCGGCCTCGACGAGGCCAAGGCGATCACCGACGGCGTCTCGCTCTCGACCATCGTGGAGGCGCTGCGCCGCACGATCGCCGAGCTCTCCCCGCACGCCGAGACCTACGCGACGGTCGCGCTGGCACCGGTCGGAGCCGGCGGTCGCGACGTCGATGTCGTCCGTCTCGCCCTGCACGAGCCCGGCGCTGTCGCCCGCACCAAGACCGAGGAGCCCGAAGAGGAGCAGCTGCCCGGCGGCGTCACCATCGACATCTCCCGCCGCCGCGTGCACATCGACGGCGAGACCGCTGCGCTCACCTTCAAGGAGTTCGAGCTGCTGCAGTACCTCGTGCTGCGCGAGGGTCGCACGATCGAGCGCACCGAGCTCGTGTCGTCGCTGTGGTCGCACGCCGACGGCGACGAGGCACCCGGCGAGCGCACGATCGACGTGCACGTGCGCCGCCTGCGTTCGAAGCTCGGGCGCTACGAGGACATCGTCCGCACCGTTCGCGGCATCGGCTACCGCTTCGACCGGCACGCCGACGTCGTGATCCGCTACGGTCACGGCACCCCCTCGCCCGACCGCTTCTGAGGTTCTGGGGCTCTGCGACGCTCGAAGCGTGCCCGTTCGGCAGTCGCTTCAACACGGTGTAAGCCCGGCACACCGTGCCCAACTGACTGCGCAACGCGGCCGGCATCCTCGTTCACTCGCGGCAAACTGCTGAAGACACCGACTCCGGCTCGCACTTCGGCGCGAGTGAACAGACAGGATGCCGTTCACTCGCGGCAAACTGCAGGGAAAGTCACGGAGACCAGCACTTCGGCGCGAGTGAGCAGCGGCCCGAGGAGTGTCAGCGCCGTCGCGTAGGGTGGCGACATGATGCGCGGGCGAGACGGGATGCCGGTGGCGGACGCACCCGTCCGCGCGACCCGTCCTCGTGACCCGCGCCCTCCGGCCGACCGGCCGATCGAGGCCGAGTTCCGGCCGCGCGCTCCGATCGATGTGCGCCGTGCCGTGGGCTACCAGCAGCGCGGAGCTCACGATCCGGCGCAGACCGAGGTGCACGGCGTCATCTGGCGTGCGACGCGCACGCCGCTCGGTATCGCCACCCTCGCGCTGCGCATCGAGCGCGACCGAGTGCGCGCCGCGGCCTGGGGACCCGGTGCGGACTGGGCGCTCGACCAGGTGCCTGCCCTGTGCGGTGCGCGCGACGACCCGGACGGCTTCGACGCGTCCCTCCACCCCGTCATCGCCGCGACGCATCACCGGCATCCCGATCTTCGACTGAGCCGCACCGACCTGCTCTTCGACGCCCTGGTCAGCGCGATCTTCGAGCAGAAGGTCACCGGCCTGCAGGCGTTCGGCGCATGGCGCGCCATCCTCACCTGGCACGGCGACCGTGCTCCCGGCCCGACACCGAAGCCCATGTTCGCGCCGCCCGCCGACTGGCACCTGATCCCCAGCTGGGTCTGGCACCGCGCGGGACTCGAGCCGCCGCAGGCGCGCACCGTCGTCGCGGCCGGCCTGCGCCGCGCATCGATCGAGCGAGCCGTCACGTCCGGCGGCGCCGGCGCCGACCGGGTGCTCACGAGCCTGCCGGGCGTCGGCGTCTGGACGAGCGCGGAGGCGCGGATCCGCGCCTTCGGCGATCCGGATGCGGTCAGCGTCGGCGACTATCACGTCGCACACGGGGTGGGCTTCGCGCTGACCGGTCACCGCACCGACGACGACGGGATGCTGGAGCTCCTCGAACCGTGGCGCGGCCACCGGCAGCGGGTGATCCGGCTGATCGGACTCAGCGGCGCGCGCGAGCCGCGGCGCGGTCCGCGGCTCGCTCCGGAAGACCACCGCCGCCGCTGACGACCGTCGCGTGACCTCTTCGGGCGCGCACCCCGCCCTAAGCTGATGCCATGTCGGAACGGGGCTGGCCCACCGGGCGCATCGGATGGATCGCGGGAACGGTCGTGCTGCTCGTGCTGGGCGTGATCGTCGGGCTCGTCCTCGGCAGCGTCTGGCTCGGCCTGGTCCTGGCCGTGATCATCTCGATCGGCTGGCTCATCGCCTACGAGTCGTGGCGAGGGAAGACGCCCGGGCTCGACGACCCGTGGGACGACGGCGCGCAGCTCTGACCACACCCCGGCTCGCCCGGCTCGCTCTGACCGCGCCCCGCTCGCCCACCCCGGCTCGCCCGCCCAGGCTCGCCCGGCCTGGCTCGCCCCGCCAAGATCACCCGCCGCCCCCTGCGCGCCGCCTCTAGCATGGGCCCATGGCTCTGGCATCCCGCGTCATCGCGTTCACCTACCGGGCGCTGGCATCCCTCGTGATCGTGACGGGCATCGTCCGGGTATCGGGACTGGGGTCGACCTCGCCCACCTGGACCGCGTTCCTCTACTACACGGTGCTCAGCAACGTGCTGTGCCTGGCCTGGATGGCGTGGTCGGCGGTCGCCACCCTGCAGGATGCGCAGGCCAAGGGCTGGTACGGTCACTCCACGCCGTCGGTCCGAGGCGCCGCCGCCGTGATGATGTCGATCACCGTGACGCTGCTGATCTATCTCGTCGTGCTCGTACCCTCGAGCTTCCAGCAGCCGGGGACGTACGAGCCGTTCACCCTGACGGACAACCTCGTGCACATTGCGACGCCGCTGCTGGTGATCGCCGACTGGGCTCTGTTCGTCCCGAAGGGCCGCATCCAGCGGTTCGACCCGCTGCTCTGGGCGCTGATCCCGTATGCGTATCTGGTGTTCGCCTTCGTCTACAGCGCGCTGGGCGGGCTGTTCGCCGCCGGAACGCGCTACCCGTACCCGTTCATGAACCTCGACCTGCACGGGGTCGGCGGTGTGACGCTCTGGATCATCGGGCTCACCGTCGCGCTGGTCGGCGTCGGCTACGGCTACTATGCGCTGGACCGATGGCTGGGCACCAGAGCTCAGCAGCGGGCCGCAACCCAGCGGACTCACGTGCGCGCATCGCCGGCGACGGCGCGTACCGAATCACCGCCTACCTGAGACCCGGCGCGCCGAGGTCGTCGAACTCGCGCCGCAGGTACGTCGGCGCCTGGACGCGCCATGCTTCCGTGACCAGTTCGGCGAGATGATCGAGTGGGATGCCGGACATGCGAAACGCCACCTTGGGCTCGTTCCACCGTGTCGTCGCGCGGAGGAAGACGTCGGGCATCATCTCGACCAGAGCGAACGCATCGACCCGGTCGGCGACTTTCACCCCGACGACGAGCTCAGCCGCGATGGTCGCCCGCATGTCGGCGGGGATGCTCGGCCACGGGTGGCACTCCCACGCGTAGAGTTTGCCGCGTACGAACCATGCAGCGCCGCCGGTGGTCGAGCGCTCCTCGCTGCCGGGCAGTGCCACTGCGATGCGCCGCAGGTCGTCGAGGGTGGCCACGGTGTGAGCGTAGTCCTGGCCACAGACACGGAGAATGCCATGAGAATCGCTGTCGCCGGAGCCACCGGCACCGTCGGAACCCACATCGTCGCAGCTGTCCACGCGCAGGGCGACGAGGCGGTCCTCCTGAGCCGCGGCACCGGTGTCGATCTGATCACCGGACGGGGCTTGGCGGGTGCGCTGTCCGGAGCGGATGCCGTCATCGACGCAGCCAACGTGGTGACGACGTCGGCGAAGAAGGCCACGGCGTTCTTCACGACGGCGACAGGCAATCTCACCGCCGCGGCGACGGCGGCGGGGGTGCGTCACGTCGTGCTGCTGTCGATCGTCGGGGTCGATCGCAATCCGCATGGCTACTACGCGGCCAAGCTCGCGCAGGAGCGCACGCTGACCGGCAGCGACGCGCCCGCGACGGTCGTGCGGGCGACGCAGTTCCACGAGTTCGCGGGGCAGCTCGCGGCACGGGCACGGCTGGGCCCACTGCAGCTCGCGCCCCGCGCGCGTGTCCAGCCGATCGCCGCAGCCGAGGTCGGCTCGCATCTGGCCCGGATCGCCGCGGGCGAGCCGCAGGGCACCGTCGAGCTCGCCGGGCCGCGCGAGGAGCGGCTCGATGACATGGTCCGCCGCTACGCGCGGGCCCGCGGTAGCCGCGGTAGCCGCGGTACTCGTGGCGCCCGCGGCTGGGTTCCGTCGGTTTCCCTCCCCGGCGCCCAGATGGCGGGGATGCGCGCCGGCCTCAACCTTCCCGGACCGGGAGCGGTCCTCGGCACTCAGACCTTCGACGAGTGGCTCGCCGAGGTGCGCTGAGCGGTCCGGCTACATCTCCTCGTGCGTGTCGGGATCGCCGTCCCACAGGCGGCCGCGCTCGAGCCCGGATAGCGCCGCGATCTCGGCATCCGTCAATGTGAAGCCGAACACGTCGGCGTTCTCGATCTGACGCTGCGGGTCGGAGGACTTCGGAATCGGCGTGGAGCCCAGCTGCACGTGCCAGCGCAACACGGCCTGCGTGGGGGTGACGCCGTGGGCGGCGGCGACGTCGATGACGACCTGTTCGCTGAGCAGCTCGCTGCGGCGGGCCAGCGGGCTCCAGCTCTCCGTGCGGATGCCGTGCGCGGTGTGGAACGCTCGCAGCTTCTCCTGAGGGAAGTAGGGGTGCAGCTCGACCTGGTTGACGGCCGGTGTGACGCCGGTCTCGTCGATCAGCCGCGTGAGCATCGCCTCGGTGAAGTTCGAGACGCCGACCGAGCCGACCCGACCGTCGTCGCGCAGCGCGATCATGGCGCGGAAGGTGTCGACGTACTTGTCGTGTGCCGGGTTGGGCCAGTGGATGAGGTAGAGGTCGATACGGTCGAGGCCGAGCCGGTCGAGCGAGCCCTGAGCGCTGCGGATCGTCTCGTCGAAGCCGTGATCGCGGCCGGGGACCTTCGTCGTGACGATGAGCTGGTCGCGGATGCCGGTGCGCCGCACCGCCTCGCCGACCGTCTCCTCGTTCTCGTAGTTGACCGCGGAGTCGAGCAGCCGATAGCCGTTCTCGACGGCAGCGACGATCGCCTCGACCCCCTCCTCGTCACGCAGCTTGTAGGTGCCGAGCCCGAGTTGCGGGAAGTCCGTGCCGTCGTTGAGGGTGACCGTGGGAATCGTGACCATGCCCCCACGCTACGCCCTGCGGGCGGGAGCGGGCGTGAACGCTACGCCCTGTCACCGTGTGCGGCAGCAGGCGTCAGCCCAGAAGCTCCTCGATGACGGAGAGCACGCCCTGATCGGCGTTCGACGGGGCCCTGTGCCGAGCCGCGGCCGCGACGTCGGGGTGCGCATCGGCCATCGCGTACGAGTGGTCGGCGGCCTGCAGCATCTGCAGATCGTTCAGATAGTCGCCGAACGCCGCCGTCTGCGCCGGTGTGATCTCCAAGGCACGCTGCAGGCTGCGCAGCGCGACTCCCTTGTCCACCCCCGCATTCATGATGTCGACCCAGTGCTCGCCCGAGACGACGACCTGATGCGTGACGGCGACGTCGTCGAACTGCGGTGCGGTGTGCTCCTCGCCGCCCGCGAAGTCGTACACCGCGATCTTCAGCATCTGGTCATCGACGGCGAGGAGGTCATCGGTGACCTCGAGTGCCTTGTAATACTTCTCCACCTCGACGACGAACTCCGGATCGGTGTCCTCGATGTACGCCGACCGCTTGCCGCACAGCACGACGCCGAGCCGCATGCCTTCGTCGTGCAGCGCGCGCAGCCGTTCCACGACGGAGATCACGAACGGCAGCGCGAGCGCGTCGCTGCTGATCTCGGCATCCCCACGCACGACGTACGCGCCGTTCTCCGCGATGTAGTCGAGCTCGACGTCGACGTGGCCGAACATCGACCGCAGCGTCGCCAGCTGGCGACCGGATGCCGGAGCGAACGCGATCCCGCGTTCGTGCAGTCGGCCGAGCAGCGGCCAGAGTCCGTCGGGGATGCTGCCGTCCGGCAGCAGAAGCGTCCCGTCCATGTCGACGGCGATCAGTCGGATGTCGGGAGCGGTCATGGGTCCATCCTCTCAAGTGCATCTGGGCGCCGCGGCGCGCTCGGTTGAGTGAGACCCCCCGTCGGGTTCATCCGGCCCGTAACGCTGCTGACGCCGGGAGTCGCCGCAGGACCGGCCCGACCAGGATGCCCGTGGGTTCATCCGGCCCGTAACGCTACCGACGCAGGAGGTCGCCGCAGGACCGGCCCGATGAAGAGGATGCCGTCCGGTTCATCCGGCCGGTGACGCTGCGGACGCTGAGGCTCGCAGCAGGACCGGCCCGACCAGGATGCCCGTGGGTTCATCCGGCCCGTGACGCTGCGGAAGCTGGAGGTCGCAGCAGGACCGGCCCGATGAAGAGGATGCCGTCCGGTTCATCCGGCCGGTGACGCTGCGGAC
>Ga0180219_1002507_pt1 | contig 10874 bp, 8 predicted proteins | sample eDN3rd30CBELigMG_FD_151338 | JGI IMG/M metagenome (GOLD analysis project Ga0180219, IMG submission 151338) | Enriched Miracle-Growth compost microbial communities from Emeryville, California, USA - eDNA 3rd pass 30_C BE-Lig MG (version 2)... ... | reverse complement strand
GATCTACGCTTTTCGTGAGGCGCTGCACACGGCGGCCTCTGACGGCGTCCTGTCGCGCCCGGACATTCTTGGCGTCGTCTCGCTGATATTCTGGGCGCTGACGCTGGTTGTCACGATCAAATATGTCCTGTTCGTGCTGCGGGCCGATAATAACGGCGAAGGCGGCATCCTATCGCTGATGGCGCTGGTGCGCGGCGCTCTGAAAGGACGTCCCAATCTCATTCTGGCCGTCGGTATATGCGGCGCAGCGCTGTTCTTTGGCGATGCCGTGATTACCCCTGCCATTTCCGTGCTTTCCGCGATGGAAGGCCTGGAAATCGTCGCGCCCAGCCTCACGCCTTTCGTGGTGCCCATTACGGTCGTCATCCTTGTGACGCTGTTTTCGGTACAAAAGCTCGGCACCGGCAAGGTTGCCATCGTGTTCGGGCCGATCATGGCGATCTGGTTTCTGGCGCTGGGCGCGTCGGGCCTCTGGCACATATTCGACGATCCAACCGTCATTTATGCGCTCAATCCCTATTATGCAGTGCGCTTTCTGGCCATTAGCCCCGGTATTGCCTTCATCACCGTTGGCGCGGTTTTCCTCGCCATGACGGGTGCCGAAGCGCTCTATGCCGATCTTGGCCATTTCGGGCGCAAGCCCATCGTGCGCGCCTGGCTGTGGATCGTGTTTCCATGTCTGGTGCTGAATTATTTTGGACAGGCCGCCTTCATCCTGTCGCATGGCGAAGCAGCGGCACTGCCGTTCTTCCAGATGCTGCCGAATTTCGCGCTGCTGCCGATGGTGCTGCTGGCGACGGCAGCAACGGTGATCGCCAGTCAGGCCGTTATCACCGGTGCCTTTTCCGTGGCGCGGCAGGCGGTGCAGCTCAACATTCTGCCACGCCTTGAAATTCAGCACACGTCGGAGAAGCTGCACGGGCAGATCTATATCCCGCGTGTCAATCTGCTGCTCGGCCTGACCGTGGTCATTCTGGTGCTGGGCTTTGAGAAGTCGACCAATCTGGCCGCAGCCTATGGTATCGCAGTGACCGGCAACATGCTGGTGACGACCGTGCTGCTCTATATTGTCATGACGCGGATCTGGAATTGGCAGGTCAGTCGTGCGCTGCCTTTGATGCTCGGTTTCCTGCTGATCGACATCATGTTCTTCAGCGCCAACATCATCAAGGTGCATGAAGGCGGTTGGGCTTCTATCGGCATTGCCGCAGTGCTTGTGCTCATCATGTGGACATGGGTGCGCGGCACCCGGCACCTGTTCCTCAAGACGCGCAAGGGCGAAGTGCCGCTCGATCTCATCGTCGAGCAAATGGCCAAGCGCCCGCCAACGATTGTGCCGGGAACGGCTGTCTTCCTGACGGGCGACCCGAAAAGTGCGCCAACCGCGCTGATGCACAGTCTGAAGCATTATAAGGTGCTCCATCAGAACAATGTCATCCTGACCGTCGTGACCGCTTCGAAGCCGTGGGTCTCCAGCGCAGACCGCGCGCGTGTCTCGCAATATAACGAGCGCTTTATGCAGGTGACGCTGAAGTTCGGCTATATGCAGCAGCCGAATATTCCGCGCGCGCTTGGCCTTTGCCGCAAGCTTGGCTGGAAGTTCGACATCATGACGACCTCGTTCTTCCTGTCGCGCCGTTCGCTCAAGGCTTCGGTGCATTCCGGCATGCCTCTGTGGCAGGACAAGCTGTTTATCCTGTTGGCGCGCACGGCGTCGGACGCGACCGAATATTTCCAGATCCCAACCGGACGCGTGGTAGAAATCGGTACGCAGGTGAATATCTGATCGGGAATTCGCTTTAACAGACCGTGTTTTATCAGGGCGTTATCTGAGAATTTGATTCCGGATGGCGCCCTAATTGTTTGTTTTTCCTACTATTTTTGCGCAAGTACATAGTTCAATCGCGCTATCGGCAAAGGCATCTTTAGTACACGCCTTACCATCCGAATTTTTCAAAAATCTCGCTTGACCGCCTATGCGGCAAGGGCTAATAGAATGGGAACCGTACCGTACGGTACAAGAGGAGGAAGTGCCCCGTGACTGATGGTAGCGACGAATTGCAGGCTCAAAAGCAGCAGGCTCTTTCGCCGCGTCAGAACGATGTTCTGGAGCAGGCGTTGCGCCTTCTTGTCGAAGGCGGAGACCGCGCTTTGACGACGGCGAGCATTGCGCGTGCCGCCAACTGCTCCAAGGAAAGCCTCTATAAATGGTTTGGCGACCGTGACGGTCTTCTGACGGCGATGGTTCGCTGGCAGGCCTCCAAGGTTCGCGTTGTGCCGCTGGCACGCGAGAAGCTTGACGCGGAATCGCTGTTTTCAAGCCTGGAACACTTCGCCCGCGACTGGCTGCTGGTGCTTTCGGGCCGCACGTCGATCGCGCTTAACCGTCTGGCTGTCAGCCATGCGGCATCGGGCAAGTCGGCGCTGGGCGATATCGTTCTCTCCAACGGGCCGGTGGCCATGGCCAAGCGCCTGAAGCCGATCCTTGAAATGGGGATGGAAGCCAAGCTGCTGGCTTTCGACGATATCGATGAAGCATTTCGCACGTTCTTCGGGCTCGTCGTCCGGGACATGCAAATCCGGTTGCTGTTGGGCGACCGGCTGGAACTGACTGACGACGTGGTCATCCGGGACGCCCGGCGCGCCACAAAGCAGTTTTTCGCTCTGTACGGGGCTTAGTCACATCGGCTGACGCAAGAAAGCCAGAGAATAAACTGAAACGAAGGGAATAGGAAATGCGCGTTTATTACGACCGGGATGCAGACGTTAACCTGATCAAGTCGAAGAATGTGGTTATCGTCGGCTACGGCAGTCAGGGCCGCGCCCATGCGCTGAACCTGAAGGATTCCGGTGCTGCCAATGTGCGCGTCGCCCTTCGCGAAGGTTCCGCAACCATCAAGAAGGCTGAAGCCGACGGCTTTCAGGTAATGAGCGTTGCCGATGCCGCCAAGTGGGCCGATCTCATGATGATGGCGACCCCGGACGAACTGCAGGCCGATATCTACCGCGACCACATCCACAGCAACCTGCGCGACGGCGCTGCGATTGCTTTCGCACACGGCCTCAATGTTCATTTCGGTCTCATCGAGCCGAAGAAGTCGGTCGACGTCGTCATGATCGCACCGAAGGGCCCAGGCCACACGGTTCGTGGCGAATACCAGAAGGGCGGCGGCGTGCCCTGCCTGATCGCCATCCATCAGGATGCATCGGGCAATGCCCATGACCTCGCTCTGTCCTACGCTTCGGGCGTTGGCGGCGGCCGTTCGGGCGTCATCGAAACCACCTTCAAGGAAGAGTGCGAAACCGATCTGTTCGGTGAGCAGGCTGTTCTCTGCGGCGGCGTGGTTGAGCTGATCCGCACCGGTTTCGAAGTTCTGGTTGAAGCCGGTTATGCGCCGGAAATGGCCTATTTCGAGTGCCTGCACGAAATGAAGCTCATCGTGGATCTGATCTACGAAGGCGGCATCGCCAACATGAACTACTCGATCTCGAACACCGCTGAATGGGGCGAATACGTCACCGGTCCGCGCATCATCACTGCCGAAACCAAGGAAGAAATGAAGCGCGTTCTGAAAGACATTCAGACCGGCAAGTTCACTTCCGATTGGATGCAGGAATATCGTGCAGGCGCTGCTCGCTTCAAGGGCATCCGCCGCAACAACGATGCGCACCAGATCGAAGAAGTTGGCGAAAAGCTCCGCGCCATGATGCCATGGATTGCCGCCAACAAGCTGGTGGATAAGGCTCGCAACTAAAAATCAGCGATATTGAGGTTCTGGCTGTCTGCAAATGGCACTTCCTTCCGCTTCCGGTGCTCATGTACCTTTAAGTACATTCCGCTCCGGTTCTCAGAAAGCACCAGTTTCGACGGACCAGAACCAAAATCTCATCTGATTTTGGGAGCTTCCACGACGAGCAAAAAAGGGGGCGTTTCATACGCCCCCTTCATTACTTGGCGCTGGATGGTGGGATTGATCGCGATTAAGCCGCGAACGAAAAGAACCAAAACTCTGCGTCAGCTTTCCGTTTCATGCACTTCGACGGCCAAAAGAATTTCGAATAGCTTTATTCCATAGAAGCATGGGAAAAGCTGTTCTCGTTGGTCTAAAATTGCGCTAGAGCTTCGCCCTATTAGCTGGGGTTTGAGGAGATCTGGCTAATACGAATTCCATCAGATGGATGGTTAAGTCTAATTGAGGAGATTTCCCGTGTTGGACTGGGAAAATGTTTTTGCAACGCGCTCCAAACGCATGCGCGCATCGGAAATCCGCGAACTTTTGAAGCTTCTGGAACGTCCGGACATCATTTCATTTGCCGGTGGCATTCCCGATCCGGCGCTGTTTCCGCATGACGCCTTTCAGGCTGCCTACAAGGAAACCCTGACGGGTGCGGAAGCCAATGCCGCGCTGCAATATTCGGTATCGGAAGGCTATAAGCCGCTGCGCACCTGGCTTGTCGGCGAACTGGCCAAGATCGGCATTCCCTGCACCGAGGACAATGTTTTTATCACCTCCGGTTCGCAGCAGGCGCTCGATTATCTCGGCAAGCTGTTCATTTCGCCCAATGATACCGCGCTGGTGACCGCGCCCACGTATCTCGGCGCCTTGCAGGCATTCAATGCCTATGAGCCGACCTATGACACGCTGGCGATCAAGGGCAACCGCACGCCTGAATCCTATGTGCAGGCCGCTGAAAAGGCTTGCGGCAAGGTGAAGTTCAGCTATCTTTCTGCCGATTTCGCCAATCCGACCGGCGAGACCGTCGATCTGGCTGGCCGTCAAAAGCTTCTGGCAGAAGCCGATGAGCTGAATATCCCGATCATTGAAGACGCAGCCTATCAGTATCTGCGCTACAATGGCGAAGCCATCCCGCCGATCCTTTCGCTCGACATCGCCCGCAATGGCGGCGACATCGAAAAGACCCGCACCATCTATTGCGGCTCGTTCTCGAAGACCCTCGCACCGGGGCTGCGCGTCGGCTACGTGGTTGCCTCGAAGGATGTTATCCGCAAGCTCGTTCTCATGAAGCAGGCGGCGGACCTTCATTCCTCTACTATCAACCAGATCGCGATCTATCATGTCGCGACGCACGGCTTCGATGCACAGGTCGCCAAGGTCGCCAAGGTCTACAAGCATCGCCGTGACCGCATGCTGGAAGCCCTTGCCAAATATATGCCGGAAGGCACGAGCTGGACCAAGCCTGAAGGCGGCATGTTCATCTGGGTCACGGTGCCGGAAGGCATGGATGGCGCGCAGTTGCTTGCATCGTCCATCGAGACTGAAAAGGTCGCTTTCGTTCCCGGCAAGGCGTTCTTTGCCGATGCCACCGGCGCGAATACGCTGCGCCTTAGCTATTCTTGCGCCAATGACGAAATGATCGATGAAGGCATCATGCGGCTTGGCCGCCTGATCCGCACGCACAGCAAGTCTGCTGCTGCATAAGAACTGGGAACAAAAAGCAAAGGCCGGGAAATTTCCCGGCCTTTCTTTATTGAAATGGCGAGTTGCAGCTGGTGCGCGGCCCGGCGAGGGGCTGATAGGTATCATCGGAGCTGCGATAGCTGCGATAGCGGTTTGAGCACCACTGCATGTGATTGACGCTCGGCCCGAAGCGCTTAACCTGCGGGCGGGTGGATGGGCGCACGTCCAACGGCTCGCCGTTCTTGTAACGCAACACACCCTGACCGGAGATATAGTTTTCGCTGTTGCGGCAGGTGACGGAGCCGTAGCATCCCGGCGAATTCGGGCCGGGTCGATTGGTATTCGAATTGGGATTGACGACTGGCGGTCTGGTCGGCTGCAACGATGGCAGATAGGGCGTTTTGCGCAGTTCGACCGCCACGGCGGGCGCAGCGAAGCCAACGGCAAACAGACTGGAAATCATCGCTGCGCACAGGGTTTTCTTGAGCATTACGACTATTGCCTTTCATGTATGGGAGGCGGGCATTCGCTGTCGTCATACACTTAATATGGGTGTTTCATCTTCCAAAATCATCCGTTCGGGGAAAATTCCCGGCGCGGCCAAGAAGTCCTTGCCAATCGCGATGCAAGTGGCGAGATTGCTCGCACATGTTTACGATAGCCACATTCAATGTCGAGAATCTGATGCGCCGGTTCGATTTTTCCGGCTTCCGCAATGAATTGCATCAGGACCGCAGCCTGCAATTGTTCGAAATCGGTGACGAGGCGCAATACCGTCTGCTGGAGCAGGCGCGTGCTGTCGCCCATGCCGACGACACAAGGCAGATGACGGCGCTCGCAATCGCCGAAACGCGCGCCGACATTCTGTGCCTGCAGGAAGTCGATAATCTGGCCGCGCTCAACGCCTTCGAATATGGCTATCTTTTCAAGATGATCGGCCATGGCTACCGGCACAAACATCTGATCGACGGCAATGACAGCCGGGGCATCGACGTGGCCGTCATGATCCGGGACACGACCCGCGACGGCCAGCCTATAGAGGTGGACGAGGTCACGAGCCACGCGCATCTGACCTATAATGATTTCGGCCTGTACGAGCCTGTTCTGGCAGAACTTGGCATTGAGCCGCATGACCGCATTTTCAAGCGGGATTGCCTGAATGTGGATTTGCGTATTGCGGGCAAGCCGCTCTCGCTTTTCGTGACGCATCTCAAATCCATGACCGGCGCGCGCAACGGCTTTGACGGGCGCACCGCTTCATCCCCGGTTCGCAAAGCCGAGGCGAAGGCGATCCGCCGCATCATCGAAGACAAGTTCGGACCGGCCAAGGCTGCCAATCGGCGCTGGCTGATCTGTGGCGATTTCAACGATTATCGCGAGCGCATCCTCATCGGTGGCGATGAATGGAACGGCTATGACTTCACGCCGGTTCAGGAGGAGGACAGCGCGCTCGATGTGCTGCTTGGCGATGGTTTTGCCGTCAATCTCGTGGAGCGCCGCCCGATCATGGATCGCTGGACGTTGTATCATACGCGCGGACCACAGGAGCGACATCTTTGTCAGCTTGATTACATCCTGGCGTCACCATCATTTGCTTTGAAAAACGAAAGCGCGGTGCCGCAGATTGTCCGGCGCGGCCAGCCATGGCGCACGGTGTTTCCACCGGATCAGCAGGTGGAGCGCTATCCGCGCACGGGCTGGGATCGGCCCAAGGCCAGTGATCATTGCCCGGTCGCCGTGACGCTGAATATTGTCTGAGAGGCAGGATAGAACCACGATGGATCATGTGCGGGAAAATACGGTTCATGTCATCGATGATGCCGATGTCCGTGTCGTTCCAGGGCCGCTTGAATATACCGAGCAGCATCAGCAGATAATTGCGCTGAACTGGAAGCGTGAGCAGGCCGCAAAGCCAGCTTTGTTCGATGGCGAAATCTTTTTGGCGCCGGAAGCGCGGTTGGCCGATGGTGTCTTGAAGGCGGGTTTCAAGCGCAGCAGCTTTGCGACGCTGATGCATTGGCGCAACGACCCGGAGCCAGTTCGTCCATGGCATATCTTTGGCGTGGGTGTCATTGTTTCAGGCGAGGGGCATCTGATTGCGGCCCGTATGGGCATGCAGAATGCCGGTGGGGGACGCATCTATTTTCCGGCAGGCTCAATCGACGATAACGACATTGTGGACGGGCGCGTGGACTACGTCGCCAATATGCAGCGCGAGGTGCGTGAAGAAACCGGTCTCAATCTGGCCGACGCTGAGGGCGAGGCGCAGCTCAATCTGGTGACCGGCAATCGCAGCATCGCGCTGTTCCGCCGCTATCGCTTCGATGCGCCGTCGCGGGAGCTGGTTTCCGGCATCGAAAATTTCGTATCTGCGCAGGCTGAGCCGGAACTGGCCGAGATTATCCCGGTCAAGGCAGCGGGCATGATGGGCGATGCCACACCGTCTTATGTTCGTGCTTTTGCCGACTGGCATTTCAGACAGTGAACAAATAAGCCAGACTGGCAGTGACAGGGCCGATAAATTGGCTATGCTCGCACAGAATTCTATTAAGATGATGGTTGAATATAAAGACACTGATCATGGTTTCCAGAAAAGTGTCGAGGGGAGATTGAGGGATGAGCGAAGCCGCTGTTTCCGGCCGTTTCTATGAGGTTTTCGACGTTTTTGCCGAGAAAGCTCTGGCCGGAAATCCTTTGGCCGTCGTCCATGACTGCGAAGGGCTGAACGATGCCCGCATGCAGGCCATCGCCCGCGAGTTCAATCTTTCCGAGACGGTTTTCATTTTTCCGCCTTCCAATCCCGCCCATGAGGCTGCGGTTCGGATTTTCACGCCCGATTACGAATTGCCTTTTGCCGGTCATCCGACGGTGGGCGCCGCCGTTTCGCTGGCGCGTCGTCGCAACACCGGCGATGAGGCCGACCGGCTTGTCGCGCTGGAAGAAAAGGTGGGCATTGTGCGCTGCGGCGTCATTCTGGGTGACAACAGCGCCTTTGCCGAATTCGATCTTCCGCGCTTGCCGGATAAGATCGACATACGGATCGAGAAAGAAGAAGCAGCCGCCGCCATCGGGCTTGGAACGCATGAGATAGGCTTCGAGAATCATGTGCCCGGCATCTGGAGCGCGGGAACGCCTTATCTTCTCGTGCCGGTTCACAATCTCATCGCTGCGGCCAAGGTGTCGATCGATCCGGTCTATGTCACGGAGAACCTGCCACATGTCGATGGGCGTCCGCTGCCGATCTATGTCTATTGCCGCGAGACGATCCTGTTCAACAGCAATTATCATGCCCGTATGTTCGTGACCGGGGCGAATGTCTATGAAGATCCGGCGACGGGTTCGGCGGCTGCAGCCTTTGCCGGAATGATCCAGCAGAACGACAAGCCGATGGACGGCAGTTCGCAATGGTGGATCGAACAAGGCATGGAAATGGGGCGTCCGTCGCTCATCCGTCTTGAACTCGACGTCAACGGGCAGAAGCTGACCGGCGCGCGCATTGGTGGCACGGCGGTCAAGATCGCCGAGGGGCGACTTTTCATCTGACGCAAATCCTTTCGTCTCCTTGATCTCTGTCAAGGCAAGCTCACCGCCCTATGTATTAGGAGTATGGGGAAGCTTTTTCAGGAGACGATACGCCATGTTGATCAAGGAAATGTCGGACTACGATCTTCGGGACATGATTCAGAATTCGCATGTGGGGCGGCTGGCTTATATTCTGGATGACCGCCCGGTTATCGTGCCGATGAGTTTCCGCTTCAATGGCGGGTCGCTTTATTCCTTCACGACCGATGGGCAGAAGACCGAAGCGATGCGCAAGAACGATGCTGTCTGCATCCTGTTCGACCACATTCTATCCCGCACCGAATGGAAAACCGTGGTGCTGCACGGTCGCTATCGTGAGATCGCGCGGGAAGACGAGAAAGCGGCCATCGTCAGTATCATGTCTGCTGAGCCGACTTGGTGGGAACCGGCCTATACCAAGACCATCACCAAGGAAGGCGACACCCGCAAGCTGGAGCCGGTTTTCTTCCGGGTGGATATTGAGAGCGCCAGCGGTCATCAAACAAGCTGACCGCCGCGACTTCGATCATCCTTCACTTATCGAACGACAAGCACCGGAATCGTGCTGCGGGTAACGACTTCATAGGTCTGGCTGCCGAGCAGCAGGCCTTTGAAACCGCGCCGTCCGTTGGATGCCATGACGATCAAATCGCTGCCCAGTTCGGTGGCGGTTTCGATGATGGCTGTTGCCGGGTGCTGCTCGACCACATGCAGCGTGTGGACTTCGCAGCCAGCCTCGACTGCCAGTTCGCGCGCGCGTATCAGTGTCGTATCGGCGAAATCCTTCCATTCCTGTTCGAAACGTTCGATGAAAGCCGGACTGTCGGTCCAACCGCCGGGCAGGCCGGACACGGAATAAGGTGCGGTGACCGTCACAACCGTAACCTTGGCTCCAACGGCCTTGGCCAGCTGGAATGCATGCACGAGACCACGCTCGGCGAATTCCGATCCATCGGTCGTGGCGATAATATTCTTGTACATGTTTCCTCGCTTCTCCAGATTCTGCTTTAAGCTAACGCCTATAAGAACCATATCCAAGCCTTGGCCGTAATGTTTGCGGCTGGAAATGCAAAATCAAAAGCGGAATGCCCATGCCTCTCGACATATCGCCGCCCATATCACCCCATTGCGATGCGTTTCAGGCAAGCTGGATCGCCACGGTTCTCAATCTCGACTGGCCATCGCGGGCGTCAACGAAAATCGAAAATGACGATGAACGCATCCGGCGGCAAAAACAGGAGCTGGTGAACCTCTTCGACGAGGCGTCGGAACACGGAATCAATGCAGTGGTGTTTCAGGTGTCGCCAGCAGCGGATGCATTCTATGCGTCTTCCTATCTGCCGTGGTCGTCTTATCTGACCGGGACGCTCGGCAAGAATCCCGGGTTTGATCCGTTGCAGTTTGCCATTGAGCAGGCACATAAGCGCGGCATCGAACTGCATGCCTGGCTCAATCCCTATCGGGTTTCGATGGACGTCAAGGCATCCACGCGCAAGGAATTGAAGAACTCGTCAAAGGATTCGCCGCCGAGTGTCTACAAGACGCATCCAAGCTGGGTCGGCGTGTCGGCGGATCGCTATGTTCTCGATCCTGGCATTCCCGCCGTTCGCCAATGGGTGACGAACATCACCGCCGAGGTCGTGCAGAAATACAATGTCGATGGCATCCAGTTCGACGATTATTTCTATTATGAAACCGCGTCCTCGCCTCTCGATGACGGCAAGACCTATGCGCGTTTCGGTACACGCTTTGCCAGCAAATATGACTGGCGACGTTACAATACCTATACTTTGGTTCAGGAAATTTCCGACAAGATCAAGTCGATCAAGCCGAATGTGCGCTTTGGCATCAGCCCCGGTGGGGTCTGGCGCAACAAGGCCGACGATCCGCTAG
>Ga0180219_1002506_pt1 | contig 10877 bp, 11 predicted proteins | sample eDN3rd30CBELigMG_FD_151338 | JGI IMG/M metagenome (GOLD analysis project Ga0180219, IMG submission 151338) | Enriched Miracle-Growth compost microbial communities from Emeryville, California, USA - eDNA 3rd pass 30_C BE-Lig MG (version 2)... ... | reverse complement strand
CGCCTGGCTCCCTGACCCCATCGCCGAATCGTTTACATGACCGCCAACGCACCCGACTTCGACGCCGCCTTCTTTCGATCCGCCCTGGGCCGCTTCGCCACAGGCGTCACCCTTATCACCACGCAAAGCCACGACGGGCCGCAGCCCATAGGGCTGACCATCAGCTCGTTCAATTCCGTCTCGCTCGATCCACCGCTGGTGTCGTGGACGCTGTCGAAAAAAGCCGCGTCGCTGCCGCATTTCGAGAAAGCCGAGCGCTATGTGATACACGTGCTGTCGGCCCAGCAGCTGCACCTGGCCAGGCGATTCGCCACCGGCTCGCAAGAACAGCGCTTCGAGGGCATAGAGGTGGGCCGTTCGCCAAACGGCGCGGTAATGCTGAGCGACCCCGACTGCGCCGCCTGGTTCGAGTGCTACAACCTGTGCCGGCATGAAGCAGGCGATCATGTCATCTTCATCGGGCAGGTCGAGCGCTGCGAGCGCTCCTTTCACCAGCCGCTGGTGTACCACGCCGGCGACTTCGACCTGACCCCCTCGCATGAACCGCTGTCCGGCGACTAAGCCGGATCGCCGGCTCAGGCCATGACCGCGGACGTCGACTGCGTGGTGCTGGGCGCCGGCGTGATCGGCCTGGCCTGCGCGCGCGAGCTGGCCATGAACGGGCTCGACGTTCTGCTGGCCGAGGCCGAGGCCATGCCGGGCACCGGCATCAGCTCGCGCAATTCGGAAGTGATCCACGCCGGCCTCTACTATCCCGAAGGCAGCCTGAAGGCGCGCCTGTGTGTGCAAGGCAAGAACCTGCTGTACGACTATTGCGCCGAGCGCGGCGTCGCCCGTCGCCGCATCGGCAAATGGATAGTCGCCACCCAAGAGGAACAGCTGCCCGCCCTGCAGGCCCTTGATCGACAGGGACAGCGCAATGGCGTGCACGACCTGCACTGGCTGACGCCAGAGCAGGCCCGGGCGCAGGAACCCGAGCTGCGCTGCGTGGCGGTGCTGGCGTCGCCCTCGACCGGCATCGTGGACAGCCACGGCCTGATGCAGGCGCTTCAGGCCGACGCGTCAAATCACGGCGCACAGTTCGTTTTCAACACGCCCTTCATCGAGGGCCATGTTTCCGACGCGGGCCATTTCGTGCTGCAGTTCGGCGGCAAGGATCCCGCCCGCATCACTTCACGCCACGTCGTCAATGCCACCGGCCTTTCAGCCCCCGACGTGGCGCGCAGGCTGGCCGGCCAGCCTGCCACAGCGATTCCCCGGGCCCACTATTGCAAGGGCAGCTATTTCACGCTTGCCGGCCGGGCGCCCTTCTCGCGCCTGATCTATCCGGTGCCCGATGCCGCGGGCCTGGGCGTGCATCTGACGCTCGACCTTGCCGGCCAGGCCCGCTTCGGACCGGATGTGCAATGGGTGGAGCGGCCCGACCACACGTTCGACCCGGGCCGCGCGCCGCTTTTCGAGCAGGCGATACGCCAATATTGGCCCGGCCTGCCTGACAAGGCCCTGCAGCCGGGCTACACTGGCATACGCCCGAAAATCACCCGTGCCGGCCAGCCGGCCGCCGACTTCATCATCGCCGGCCCAGCCACGCACGGTGTCGCCCGCCTCGTCAACCTCTTCGGTATAGAATCCCCTGGTCTGACCGCCAGCCTGGCCATTGCCCGGGCCGCAAGGCAGGCAATTGCTTCGGGCGCCTGACGCCCCTACCCTGCTGAACCATGAACGACTTCATTCTTACCCTTTCCTGTCCCGACCGCATCGGCATCGTGCATAGCGTTACCGGCTGGCTGCTGAGCCTGCACGGCAACATCGTCGACGCCCAGCAGTTCGGCGACATCGAGGAAGAGCGCTTTTTTCTTCGCGTCCACTTCAAGCTGCCCCTGCCCGCCAACGTCGAATCGCTGCAAGAAAGCTTTGCCCCCGTGGCCGAGCGCTTCAGCATGGACGCCCGCATCCATGACGCCAACCGCAAGGCCAGGCTGCTCATTCTGGTAAGCCGCCAGGGGCACTGCCTGAACGATCTGCTGTTCCGCACGCACAGCGGCCAGCTGCCGGTCGAGATCGCCGCCATCGCGTCGAATCACAACGACTATTCGGGCATGGCGGCTTCGTATGGAATCCCCTTCCACCACCTGCCCGTTACGCCCCAGACCCGACCCCAGCAAGAGCAGCAGATACTCGCCCTGGTCGAGCAGAACCAGGTCGACCTGGTGGTGCTGGCGCGCTACATGCAGATTCTTTCGGCCGAGATGTGCGCCGCGCTGTCGGGCCGGGCCATCAACATCCACCACAGCTTCCTGCCCAGCTTCAAGGGCGCCCGGCCCTATCACCAGGCCCACGCCCGCGGGGTCAAGATTATCGGCGCCACGGCCCACTACGTAACATCCGACCTGGACGAAGGCCCCATCATCGAACAGGACATCGAGCGCGTGGACCACTCGATGAGCGCCCACCAGCTTACACAGGTGGGCAGCGACGTGGAATCGCTTGTGCTGGCCCGCGCCGTGCGCAACCACGTCGAGCACCGCATCCTGCTCAACGGCAGCCGCACCGTCGTCTTCAAGTAGGCGGCCAGGCTGGCCAGCCGGCGCCTCCCCGCAACGCAGCCAGCCGGCCCTCACCGGCCCCACCGCGCCCACCCCTGTTGGGTGCGCTTGAGCAGCGGACTCATAATCCGTTGGTGCCGTGTTCGACTCACGGGGGGGGCACCAGATTTCCTCCTCTCGAAACCCGCATAAACACTAGCTTTTTTCAAACTTTGCCGGTTTCCTCCTAGCCTTTTCCCCGCCAATTTGAGATGCTTTTATGGCAGATTGATTGGCAGATTTGGAAGGCGCCCCGGATTTGCCCAAAACAGTCTTTTCAACTTTTTTGGACGATCCAACATGAAATACGACACAAAACCTTTCCGTCTCCCGACCGGGAAATGGGCTATCGACTTTAGGCGCAGCCGAGCAGGAGAGAAACCTTTCAGGTGCGCTCGTACGTTTGACACTAAAAGCGAGGCCGAGAGCTACCTATCCCGCCTCGTTGAACAGGTGGAGGAAGCGGCCAAGCTTGGACTAAACATGCCCACCGATCTCACCTTGTCGGAAGCATTAGACGAATGGTGGGCAGAAGCAGAAAACACGGTAGCCCCGTCCAACATGAACGCCACGCGGAATCGCAAATTGATGTGGCAGCGGTCGAACCTGGCAGGCCTCCCGGTCCGAGATATTACACGCGCGAACATAAAAAGCTGGATAGCTGGCCGAGAAGCCCAGGGCCGCGCAGGGTCCACGATCAGAAACGACCTACAGATCGTTGAATCGCTTTACTCATGGCTGCAAGACGAACTCGAGTGGTACGTCGAGAGCCCGATTAAACGCTTGCGCAAAAAGCTAGACAGCAGCCAAGAACGTGACCGTAGGCTTGAACAGAACGAACTTGAGTCTATCAGCAGGGCCTTCCAGGCCATCCGCCAAGCCTACTTGAACCGTGACCCCAGCAAGGATAAGCACCCCGGCCACACTTTGCAGGTCGAACTTGAAAACGGTTCTATCTTGGAGCTTGGCCCCACCGAGAATTTTTTGTACGTAGGAGCGGCATTTCAAGCGTCGATTGAATGTGCTATGCGCCAGGGCCGGTTGTTCGCAATCAAGTGGCTCGACATTGACTTTAACCAGCGAGTCATCAAGGTTGCCGACACAGGGCCCCGGAACAAGAAGGTGCCAGCCACCGTGCCCATGAGCCCGCCCCTGGTTAACGTCTTAAAAGAATTGCACGGCCCCGCGCCAAGGATAGGCCTAGCCTTGGATGAACCGGTTTTCGGCCCACTGAAAGGCGAGCGAGCCTACAGGTATCTCCAACAAGTCTGCAAAGCCCTTGGTATCGAGGATTTCACGTGGCATGACCTCCGCCATGAAGCCTGTTCCAGATTGGCAGAACTTGGCTGGACGACCACACAAATTCAGCGTGTCAGCGGGCACCGCTCATTGCAGAGCCTGAAACGATATGTGCACATCCGTGCCGAATCGATCCTGCATCTTTTTGACAATCCACCCATTCAGCAGCAGCGAACAGGCACGTAAATTCATCAGCCCCCGCCTCGCCGGGGGCTTCTTTTTGCGCACTCAAAATGCTTTTCAATCAATATCAATCAACATATTCTTGCTGCGCACCTCGACAAAAAAATATATTTTTTATTTTTGGGTTATTTGGGCCAAATCGTCCTAGCAAACCGATTGATGGTTGCTGACAATTAATTTGTCTATGTTCGCAATCGAGTTTGAAGATGAAAATGCTTAACACAAAAAAACTTGCCGACTTGTTGGGCACCACGCCTCGAACCATTAATACGATGCGCTGGCAGATTCGACGCGGCCTCATTGCTGAGTGCCGTCTGCCGCCCGCTATTGAGTTGCCGGGGGCACGGCCCGTCTACGCAGACGAAGACGTCCGCCAATGGCTCGATAAGGTCCGGGGAGGCGCGAGCAGGCCAGCCTCAAAGCTGCCCGAAGAGCGGCGAAAGACTGGCCGCCCCCGAAAAACGGACTTACCGAGCATCAAGCTCATGTAGTTAGTGACCAAGAAGCACAAAGCCCGCTGGCAGGCGGGCTTTTGTACTGACTTCAATTTTGATCTTTGAGCGGATCAACAAGCGGCTTTGGGGGCCGTTCGCATGGGAAAACTATACCAATTTCCGGTAGGCAAAAGCAACAGTAATCGGTGCTTTCTTGACAAGCTCTCCGCAGCTTTGGGCGAGCTTCCGGCCCATGTGCAGGAAGCTCTGGAGCCTTTGAACCGGCTACCTATCGAATGGCACGCAAGGGCCGCCCAATTGGCCGAGAAATCGGCCCGCCGCCATGGTGTTGCGCGCCTGCCCGCCCGCTTTTCCCGAACCATTGAAATTCTCGTTTGGCTAGAAGATTTCGGACTGCACCTGCGCCCGACCAAGGGGCAGGTTCAACGGGTCTCGATTCAATCGGAGACCCCCGCCGCCGAAGTTGCCCGCGAGGTCGGCCGGCTGGCTGAACAGGTCGGCCAGGAACTACTAATACACGCCCTAGAAGGCAATCAAAAAATAACCAAGCTGGGCCGAACGAACCTTTCCCTAGCCGACCTACTGACAAGGGAAGGACTGCACAACAGCCACCGAATCATTTCTCGCAAGAGCTTGGATAACGCGAACCAGCGGCGGGAGGCCGCCCGTTGTGCGGACTTCAGAAACAGGGCGGATGGTATTGCACGCTGGTGCGCAGAAGAAGGTTTTTTCGGGGTCAAGCACTATATAACTGCGCCCGCCTGCTTCCACCAAGGCCCGCGCAGCGGAGACATTGACGACCGCTGGATAGCGATGGGCAAACCGTCGCCCAGGGCCGCAGCAGATTGGCTATTTAGCGTGCTCGGCACAGTGCGCAGCCGCGCAGCGGCACGTGGCATCCTGCCCGTTGGCATCCGGGTAGTAGAGGCCCACAATTCGGGTGCGCCGCATATCAACCTTCCTCTTTGGTTCAAGAGCAAGGACGACGCTAAGACCTTCTTTCGCATCCTCCGACAGTCCTATGACCAGGCTGTTTCACTGTTGCCTGAAGCCTGCCAACGGGGCCAGCGTACCGACCCGCAATCAATTGTCTATGCGTCGATTGACTCGGGGCAAGCGGAGGCCCACGCAGCGATTAGCTACGCTTATAAACATGTCCAACCGAGCGCATCCTCGGTGCTGGCCGCAGGTGACCGTGACTGGTGCCGCCTCTGGTCAATACGTCAATTTTCCGTGTGGGGCGCGCCCAGCGCAGCCGCCTACAAGGCATTTGCCCACCCAAGCGCACAGACCCGCGCCGAAACAGAATCAGGTCTGCTACCCGCTCCCTTGGCCGCCCTGGTCGAGGCAGCCGCCGCCCATGATTATGCAACCTGGCTGCGTATGACGCACCCGCTGAGCCGGCAGAGAACCGTACTCGCCGGCCCCTGCACAGTGCTTGTGATTAATCACTCTGAATGGCTGATCCAACCGTCAAAGGGTAGCATCTTCGCACCTCGGGAAGTCTCGTTACAGTTGTGCGAAACCTACCCAACGCGCCGCGACAGGCCCCCGTTACAGCCGCCCCGCAGGCCCGCGCCCGACCCTCAAAACGCCTATCTAAGGGCAAGCAGAGGGTAGCCAAGCAGCAACGACCAGCAACCCACCACCGCCCCGCGCCGGACGGACTTGTCGCGCCCGCTGCTTATCAAACCTCATTCTTTATTTTCAAAAATACTTTATTAATCAATAGCTTACGTTTGACTTTATGCTTGGAAAATGGATAATCAAAGTTGTCCATTACGTTTTTGAGTAGGAGTCACACATGATCAATACCACCAGCCCCGCCCAAACGGCCCCAGAGGCACCAAAGCAAGCCCGCCGACGCCTTAGCCCAGCGGAGCAAATCGCAGCCGCTAAGGAGGCCTTGGCGCGTGCGCAACGACGCCAGCGTGCTCATGACACTCGCTCTAAAGTTGTATTGGGAGGCTATGTATTGTCCTGGGCCCGCAGCAACAAACAGGCGGCCCAGTCACTGTTGCAACAGCTAAATACGAACCCGCCTCGCGACCAGGACATCGAAGCATTGGCCGACATCCGAAACGAGCTTATCAAGCTTGTACGACAAAACGCCAATGGCGCAAGCGTCAATGAGAACGCTTAACCGTAAAAGAGCCACCACGGCGACTGAGTGGCACCCAGAGGGCGCACTTAGCATCCTCGCCTTCGGCAAGGATACAGTACGCCACCGTGCCGGTGGATCGCCGCTGGCAGAGGCCAGTGCGTGCCGCCCCCACTCGCTGCGCGAGCGGGCCCCCCTGCATTAGGTTAATGCGCCATGGTTAGTGCAAACCTCCGTCACTTGCTCGACCTTCAAAGAGAGGAGGAGCGCGAACGCGAGCGCATCCGCAAAATGTTTGCGCGGGCCGGTCGTCCGATCGGCAAGTCCAGCAAGCAGGCCAGCAGCGGCACCGGCAAGGGCGGCGCGGGTTTCCGTTTGCCTCCCTTTTATCGAACCCGACGCGCGCCTGGATCGGCGAGCCAGTATCACTTTCACGCCAAAAAATCCAAGGCAAGCGGGGCCGGGAAGTCGCCCGTTTCGTGCCGAAACAAAGTTGAATACGACCTTGGCTTAGACCCCAAAGACCCAAATAAAGACCGGGTCAAGATGGTGTTTGTGTCGTCACCAGAAGGCACGCCAATTGCCGCCCGCGACCCGCTGCAAATGGCCGAGGCCTGTTTTCAGCGGGCCCGCCAGAGCAAGTATGCGAATAGCAACACCGGGCAGATGCTGCACCTGGATACGTCCTTACCAAATGTCTTGACAGACGATGAATTGGCGCGCCTCTCCGACCAGATCAATGAGCAGATCGGCCAAAAATTCGGAGTGCCGTGCTACTCCGGCGTCCACCTTGATCGCGGTAATTTCCATATCCACAGCTCAATCCCCCTTTACGAAATTCACGCCGATGAGAACGGTGGTTTCCGTCTGGGTGATCGGATCGACCATGCGAAACGGCCCAGCGAGCGGGAATCATTGGGCCTGCCCCGATCCCCGGCCGGCGAGCTGCGCGAGCTGCGAAAAGAGGTGGCCGACCTGATCGCTGATGCAGTGGCCGACCACTACAAAAGCCACCCCGACCCCGAAGCCGCCCGCCACCTGTCCGAGCGCTGGCGGCACGGGCACCTGACCCTGCCTCAACAGGTCGAAAAAGCCGCCCAGCGGGGCGACGTGGCCTTTGTGCTGGACAACCTAAACAGGGAAGCCACCCGCAAAGAGGGCCCGCCAACTGGGGCGTGGAGGGCCTCGCCCGCCCACAACCACCGGCGCGAAGCTGCGGTCGAGCACAACAAGGTAGCCGGAAAGGCGTCTGAAATTCCGGGCCCGGAATTGATAACCAAAACGCTGGTCGCGCGGGTTGTGCACCTGGCCGAGCAGGCTAAGCTCGACCAACCCGAACACTTCAGGATGCTTGCAAAGCAAGCCGGCCTGAACGTCCATTGGAGCCCCGGCAAAGATGGAAACGTCCAGGGCGTTTCATATTCGATAAAAGGTGGGCCGCGTGTCGCTGGCACCCGAGCCGGGGCCAGCTTGGGCGTCTTACAAAAGAAGCTTGGGTGGGCGGAGAAGCCCGTTTTTAAACGCTTTCCGCCGCGTGAAGGGGAGGAGGTGATGGACTTCAAAAACAAGATAATCGAGGCAAAACTGGAACATTTGGAAAACGAGGACTACGTGGCAAAGTCCATTAAAGTGACTCTGTTTCGCCTAAAAAAGCTTGAGGACGAGGCCCTCGAAAACGCTAAGCGTGACCCCGCAGCCGAGCGGCCCGTTAATCCTGCTGCTGCACCCACCGCTGCCGCGCCAGCGGCACTGTCGGCCAGCCCGGCGAAGCCGCCGCCTGCGCAGCAGGCACCTGAGGCGAAACCCGCGAAGGCACGGCCCAAGCGAAAATCAAACGACCCCAGCCACAACCGGAAGGCCAGTACCCAGGCGGCCTCCCGGCCGCACCCACCCAGCGCGCAGCCGGTGGCTGCAAAACCAACCCCACCAAAAGCCCTTACGGCCGCCCAGCGCGACCTGTTGGCCGCCGAGTGGGATAGCCGCGAGGCGGCCAAGGCAGGCACGTTTGATGGCCCCCTGGCCCAGGCACAGGAGAAACTGGAGCGTCTTGAGGAGCGTTTGTATAAACACCGCAAAGCGGAGCCTTGGCCGCAGTTCGAGTACAAGAGGCGTCTGTTTGGTGGCACACGCAAAGTCGAAACTAAAGAACACCAAGAATGGAGCGAGAGGCTACTGGATCAAAACAAAAACCTGGACGCCATTAAAGGCAAAATTGCCGCTATGATCGATCAAGCCGCCGCCGACCCGAGCCTATTAGACCGGCTCCCCGACCTTGAATCACAGGCCGCCAAAGACCACTGCACCCAGGAAGCACAGCGTCAAGCCTACGCTCATACTCGCTACCATCAAGCGATTAAAGATTTAAGCAAAGCGCGGCCAGGCTCGCACGAGGCTAGCCGCGCATACTGTGCGATCAATAACGCGATCAAAGCCGACCCAGCCCTTACCGAGCTTGAGCGCCAACGACGTGCGGAACAAGCGCGGCAGCGCACCCCCGGTCGGGCAACCGCTGTCGCACGTGTGAGGGTCGAGCGTGAGCGGCCCCGATAGTATCGTTCCCTGGATTTCCAGGAATATCGTCACTAATAGCAGTCGACGAATCTGGAAGGCGTGCATCGCACAGAAGACGTTTCGCATGACGTAACGACCAAAATTAAAATCCCAATACTCAGGATTAATTTAGCTGGGAAGGCCGTGTATTTATTGGTCAACAAAAACATGGCGCCGTAGACTACTCCCGCAACACCGGCGATATAGAGAGCCATCTTCATTACTGACTGCGGCTTATCAAATAACGCTATCACCAAGCCGACAACCATTAGACCAACCAAAAACAGCGGCACTAATGCCATAAACGCCATGAGCACCCGTTCGACCCATTTCACTTAGTACCTCGACCAGTTGAGACGCATGATTTGAATTCTATACTCGATCCAATTTCCATTTCCGTACAGGATGAGCCCGCAGAGCGGCCTGCATTCTGCACGGCCCATAAAAATGGCAAATCCATTGGCAGATTCACTGGCAAATCCGCTGATCAAAGTTGATTTTTATTGATGTTGACTGACAATTAAGTCGTTGATTTATATTGATATTCGCCCTACACTTAGAACCTGCTTTGGGCTCATAATCCGTTGGTCTTGGGGTCGAACTCTGGTCAACCCACCGCTACTGCTCCGTCCCGCTCGCCTCGGCGCGCAGCCAGGCCTCGAAGGCCTGCAGCGCCTCGGAAGGATGATCCTGCGCCGGATAGCTGAAATAATAGGCCTCGGCCACCGGCAGCACGCCCTCGCCGGCGGTCGTCAGCTCGCCGGCGGCCAGCGCCTGCCTGGCCAGAAAGCCCGGCACCAACGCCACGCCCATGCCTGCCTGGGCGGCGGCCAGCAGCATGGTGAACAGTTCATAGCGGGGCCCCGCCCCCACCGAAGGCGGGCAATCGCGCCCCTGCTCGCGGTACCACTGGCGCCACACATCCGGACGCGACATCATGTGCAGATGCGAGACGCCTCCCATGCCCTGGGGGTGGTCGGCAATGGCCTGCCGCACGGCTGGCGTGCATACCGGCACCAGTTCCTTTTCGTCGAACAGCTTGAAGCCCACAGTGCCCGGCCAAATCTGCAAAGCGTGGTACACCGCGGCATCGAAGGGATGGTCGTTGAATTGAAAAGGCCGGGTGCGCACCGAAAGGCTGACCGACACGTCTTCGTGGCCGCGCCGGAAGCCGGGCAGGCGCGGCACCAGCCAGGTGGTAGCCAGGGTGGGCAGCACCGCGATATGCAGGCTGCGCCCCAGGCCGGCGCGCGAGATCAGGCCGAAAGTGTCTTTCTCGAGCTGATCGAGATGATGCCGCACGCGCGCCGCGTACTCGGCGCCCGCATCGGTCAGGGCGATGCGCCGCCGCACCCGGGTGAACAACTGCACGCCCAGGCGCTCTTCAAGGCTGGCCACCTGCCTGAAGACCGCGCTGTGTGTCAGGGAAAGCTCTTCGGCCGCGCGCGAGAACGAACCCAGCCGGGCCGTGGCCTCGAATGCCTGCAAGGCGCCAAGATTGGGGATTCCATGCCTCATTTTCCAGTGCTCCGCGTGCCAGGTCAGGCACCCCCCGCAGTTGTGGGGATTGCCGGCAGGCGCCTGGGCTGCAACAATTGCCCCATCGGCTGCCCGCATGGCGGTTTACGTTCATAAATTGCACTATATTGTGCTTTTTTATCAATTGCACTGTGCGGTTAAATCACATTATGATAGTTTAAACCT
>Ga0180219_1002504_pt1 | contig 10881 bp, 6 predicted proteins | sample eDN3rd30CBELigMG_FD_151338 | JGI IMG/M metagenome (GOLD analysis project Ga0180219, IMG submission 151338) | Enriched Miracle-Growth compost microbial communities from Emeryville, California, USA - eDNA 3rd pass 30_C BE-Lig MG (version 2)... ... | reverse complement strand
GATGCGCGACCCGGCGGAGCAGACCTGTCCGGTGTTGAAGAAGATGCCGGCCCCCGCCGCCTTGGTGGCCATGTCCAGGTCGGCATCGGGGAAGATGATGTTGGCCGATTTGCCGCCCAACTCCAGCGTCACGCGCTTGAGATTGCCGGCAGCGCCCCGCAGGATCTCCTTGCCCACGCCCGGCGAGCCGGTGAAGGTGATCTTGTCCACGTCGGGATGGGTGACGAGGGCCGCACCCGCCGTCTTGCCGAAGCCCGGCACCACATTGATGGTGCCCTCCGGAAAGCCGGCCTCCAGCGCCAGCTCGCCAATGGCCAGAGCGGTGAGCGGCGTCAGTTCGGCGGGCTTGAGCACCACGGTGCAGCCGCAGGCCAGGGCCGGCGCCAGTTTCCACATGCCGATCATCAGCGGGAAGTTCCAGGGGATGATGGCGCCGACCACGCCCAGCGGCTCACGCACCGTATAGGTGAGCGCATCGGTTCTGGCCGGGATCACCTGCCCGTTGATCTTGTCCGCCCAGCCGGCGTAATAGGCCAGCGTGTCGAGCACCGCCGGCATGTCCTGCCGCCGCACGGCGGAGACGGGCTTACCGGAATCCAGGCTTTCCAGCTCCACCAGCCGGTCCATGTCCCGGCGGATGAGCTCGGCCAGCCGCAGAAGGACATGCCCCCGGTCGGCGGCTCGCATGCCGCCCCAGGCACCCTCGAAGGCGGCGCGCGCCGAACGCACGGCGGCATCCACATCCGCCGCGTCGGCCTCCGCCACCAGGGCGACAACCTTTTCCGTCGACGGATCGAGGGTTTCAAAATAACGGCCCGATACGGCGGGAACACGCTTCCCACCGATCAACAGGTCATGATTGCCGTTCGGCAGATCGAATGCCATGCTCACCTCCATATATGAATTTTAATGCATAACTTGACAGACGCACGGGGGCGCCTATCGCTCTTTGCAGACCGTACGGAGCATGCTATGCAATGGGAATATGATATTTTCCGCCGGACTTGCCGGCTTCTCATAGGAAATCCGCTTCATAAGATTGCAGGCAGAGTTATGCATTTTTATACATATATTCCGGCCGCACCGGAGGCCGCATGATCCGCGTGGGGATCGAGCCGCACTGGCGGTTCTGGCGCGATGGAGACCGGCAGTCCGTCCTGGTGCTCCTCGGGTTCCTCAATGAAATCCGCACCACCGGCAAGATCACCCAGGCCGCGCGCGAGGCGGACATGTCCTACCGGCATGCCTGGAACCTCATCGAGAAATGGTCGGCCTTCTTCGAGAAGCCGCTGGTCAGCCGCCGGCAGGGCAGCGGCACCACCCTCACCCCCTTCGGCGACAAGCTGGTATGGGCCGGTCAGCGGCTGGACGCCCGGCTGGGTCCGCAATTGCAGAACCTGGCGCAGGAGCTGGAAACCGAGCTCAACCAGATCCTGCATCACGGCCCCACGGTGGTGCGCATGCATGCCAGTCACGGCTTCGCGGTCTCCAAGCTGCGGGAGATATTGGGACGCGAGGCCGATATCGGGGTGGATGTGCGTTACGTCAGCAACCAGAACTCGCTGGTGTCACTGGCCCATGGCGCCTGCGAGATGGCGGGCCTGCACCTGCCGCTGGGGCCGCTGCGCAAACGCAGCGTGGCCGCCGCCAGGGCGTGGCTCACGCCGGCCCATCACCGGGTCATCACCTTCGTGACGCGGGAGATGGGGTTGATGGTCAAGAAGGGCAATCCGCTCGGCATCACCAGCCTACGCCGGCTCTTCAACCCCGACATCCGCTTCGTCAACCGCGATCCGGAATCCGGCACGCGCCTCATCTTTGAGCAGATGCTGGTGCAGGAAGGGCTGGATGAGCGCCTGATCGCCGGGCACGAGCAGGTGGAATTCACCCATGCCGCCTGCGCCGCCTACGTGGCCAGCGGCATGGCCGACGTGGGATTCGGCGTGGAAGCCGCCGCCCGCCAGTTCGACCTGGATTTCATCCGCCTGATCACCGAGGATTATATCTTCGTCTGCCACAAGCAGATCCTCGACCTGCCGTCGGTCCAGCGCGTTCTCGCCATCATGCAGGGCGACGAATTCCGCGACGCCATCTCCCGCCTCCCCGGCTACACCGCCGCCGGCGCCGGCCACATCCGCACCGTCAAGGACATCTTCCGCAGCACGGAATAGGCCAACAGCCTAGCCGTCTGTAACGGATGGCTTTTCCGCATGTTGGTCTAGGCACCCGGCGGTCAAGCGTTTACTCTCTCGGGCACGCACGCTCCAATACAGAGGAAACGACAAGGAGAGGTCATGACAAACTCCGCCCAGCAGAAGAAAGGCAGCCCGCTGCGCCGTGATGCCCGCATCATCGGCCTGCTCTTCGCGAGCACCACCAGCATGATCGGCTCGGGATGGCTTTTCGGCGCCTATCACGCATCCAAGATCGCCGGTCCGCTGAGCATCTGGAGCTGGGTTATCGGGGCGATCATCATCATGTTGATCGCCCTTTGCTTTGCGGAGCTCTCCGCCCTCTTCCCGCGCAGCGGCGCGCTGGTGCACATGAGCCATGCCAGCCATGGCGAGGGGCTGGGCCGCATCTGGGGCTGGATGCTCTTCCTGGCCTATGTGCCGGTGCCGCCGGTGGAGGCGGAGGCCGTCGTCACCTACGCCAACAATTACCTGCCGGTGTTCCTGCAGCCAGGCGGCGAGAATCTGCTGACCTTGACCGGATTCATCACCTGCGCCGTGCTGCTCGGCATATTCGCGGCGCTCAACCTGCTGGCCGTGCGCCTGCTCCTGAACTTCAATTCCGCCGTCACCTGGTGGAAGCTCGCCGTGCCATTGCTGGCCGTCGTCGTCCTCATCGTCGCCAGCACGCATTGGGACGTATGGAGCGCCGATCCCACCGGCTACGAATTCTCCGGCATGTTCACCGCCCTGCCGGCGGCCGGCATCGTCTTCAGCTTCCTCGGCTTCCGGACGGCCATCGACCTGGGGGGCGAGAGCTCCAATCCGCGCCGCCATATTCCGCTTGCCGTCATCGGCTCGGTGGCCATTTCCGCCGTCATCTACATTCTGCTGCAGGTGGCGTTCCTGATGGCGCTGCGCCCCGAGGACCTGGCCGGCGGCTGGGCGAACCTCACCTTCACCGGCGAGGCCGGCCCCCTCGCCGGCCTGGCCGCCACCCTCGGCTTCGGCTGGATGGCGACCCTCCTTTATATCGATGCCTACGTGTCGCCGGGCGGCACCGGCCTGATGTTCCTGACCGGCGGCTCACGCATCCTCTACGCGGTGGGCGAGATGCGCTCCGGCCCGCGCTGGCTGATGACGCTCAACAAGGCGGGGGCGCCCTGGCTGTCGGTGCTGGTGATGTGGATTGCCGGCATCTTCTTCCTGCTGCCCTTCCCCGCCTGGCAGCTCATGGTCAACTACATCACCTCCATCACCGTGCTGACCTACGGCCTCGGCCCCATCGTGCTGCTGGTCCTGAGGCGGAGCCACCCGAACCTGCCCCGCCCCTTCCTGCTGAAGGGCGCCAGCGTCTTCGCGCCGCTGGCCTTCATCTGCAGCAACTGGGTCATCTACTGGACGGGGTACGAGACCAACACCTTCCTCTTCACCCTGGTAGCGGTGGGCTTCATCGCCTATGCCTTCTACTATCATGCCATCGCCAAGAGCCCGCGGGGTGATTTCGGCTGGCGGCATATCGGCTGGCTGCTGGCCTGGTTCGGCGGCATGTGGGCGCTCTCCGCCATGAGCGATATCGACGGCGGCTATGGGCTTCTGTCCTTCTGGCCGGGCGTCATCATCACCGCCCTGTGGAGCCTCTTCGTCATGTGGCTGGCCCTGCGCTCGGCCCTGCCGGTGGAGAAGACCGCCGAGATGATGGTGCGCATGGAGGAGATGACGTAACCGCCGATATCCGGCGATCGCGGGAAACCGTCTCCGGTAGCGAGGCGGGGGAACCAAGGCCATGCGCCGCCATTAGAACAGTCCCCCCCCACCTCGAACCGGAGAGACCCATGATACGCCCCCTCCCCAAGATGATGCTTTCCGTCGCGGCCGTTGCCGTCACGGCCCTCGCCTTGCCCACCGCCGCCGGGGCCGCCGGCGGTTCGGCAGTTCCGACCGCCAGCGACTATGTGAAGAAGGCAGCCATCGGCGACATGTTCGAAATCCAGTCCAGCCAGCTCGCCCTGCAGAAATCCGAGGACGACGACGTGCGCGATTTCGCGCAGATGATGGTCGACGACCACACCAAGTCGACCGCCATGATAAAACAGGCGGTCGCCGAAAGCGGCGGAGACCTGAGCATCCCCTCGTCCATGGACAGCAAGCACGAGAGCATGCTGACCACGCTCCAGCAGACCTCGGCCGACGGGTTCGACAAGGCCTATCTGGACATGCAGGCCGAGGCGCACCAGCAGGCGCTGGACCTGCACCGCAGCTATGCCGAGGGCGGCGACCAGCAGGCCCTCAAGGATGTGGCCGAGGATATCGTCCCGGTGATCGAAAAGCATATTGATGAGCTGAAGGAGCTCACGGACTGACGCGAAACGCCCCGCCTGGCGCCGTTGGGCGGGGCCCTTGTTCCGCCCGGCCCACTTTTCATGCCTGGATTGATCGGCGAAAGCGTATGATGCGCCCTGGTCTGGTCGTGGGATGGAGGGCGCGTGATGACGAAATCCGGGCGGGGACGACATGGTGACGACGGAACCGATTCCCTGCAATCCCTCGAAAAGGTGCTGCTGCGCAACGAAAGTCATTTCGCCGCGATCATCGAGGATTCGGACGATGCCATCATCAGCAAGAATCTCGACGGGATCATCCTGACCTGGAACAGCGGGGCCCGGACCATTTTCGGATATTCCGCCGCCGAGGCCATCGGCCAGCCCATCACCCTGCTGATACCTCCCGAGAAAATCGACGAGGAACCCGAGATCCTGGCGCGCATCCGCCGGGGTGAACGCATCACGCATTACGAAACGGTGCGCCGCCGCAAGGATGGGACGGACATTCATATATCCCTGACCGTCTCGCCCCTGCGCAATACCCGCAGGGAGATCATCGGCGCCTCCAAGATCGCACGGGACATTACCGAGCGGCACCTGGCGGAGGAGCGCCAGCACCGCCTCCTGGGCGAGATGCAGCACCGGGTGAAGAACGTCTTCGCCCTGGCCCAGAGCCTGGTCAGCGTCTGCGTGCCCCAGGCGAGCAGCCCCACGGAACTCGCCACCATGGTGGGCGAGCGCCTGCGGGCCCTGGCGGATGCGCATGAACTCACCGTGCCGCGGAGCGTCAGCGCCAGGGCACCCGCAACCGAGGTGGCCACGCTGCGCGCCCTGCTCTCCACCCTCGCCGTTCCAACGGTGGGCAACGCTCGTGAACGCCTGACGCTGACGGGCGAGGATATCCGCCTTCTGCCGGATGCTCTCACGCCCCTGGCGCTGGTATTCTATGAACTGTTCTCCAACGCCGCCAAATATGGGGCATTGCGGGGAGCCGCCGGCCGGCTGTCGGTGGAATGGGAACGCCGGGGTGATGCCATCACCCTCACATGGACGGAGCGCGGAAGCCCGCAGAAGGCGCCCCGGGGCGCCCCCAGCTTCGGCACGCAGCTGATCGACGCCACCACCCAGGGCGAGCTGGGCGGCAGCATCGATCGCCTGTGGAATGATGACGGGCTGGTGGTGCGGCTCACCATGGATACGGGCCGTATCGAGGCCTGAAAGGCGCGGCTCCCGAAAGGCCATTCCCTTCCCCGCCGTGTCGGCCTATGATTTCGTCCGTTGGACATGCCTGATGCCCCTGGGCAAAAGGTATTCCGTTTCCCGGAATGTACGGACATTGGATCGCAGCAGGAGGGATCAGACAATGCGCGCAATCATGGAAATTTTCGGACCTCTGACCGAAAGCCTCACCGCATACGCCCGCGAGATCAGCGATACGCATGAAGCGGCGGAGCGGACCCTTCAGGACCTGGCGGCCCTGGCGCGTGAGCGATCCCTCGACCCGGACCGGCGGGAAAGCAAGGTCTGCCTGTTCGCGGAACTGCACAGGCTGGCCATGGAGCAATTGGTCCGGGACGATGTCGCCCTCCGGCGCCCGTCCTTCATTCTCAACGAACCGGGCCCGGTGGCGCTTCTCGAACGGGAGGGCTTCTCCCCCCGGGAGATTTCGGAGATATCGGGGCTCAGCTCCGTTTCCGTGGCGCGGGCCATGCGCCGCAAGGCCCGGACCGGCAAGCGCGTCTTCGTCATCGAGGATGAATATCTGCTGGCGCGCGAGCTTCAGGTGGAGCTGGAGAAGAAGGGCTTCCGGGTCCTCGGCAGCGCCGCCAGCGAACAGTCCGCCTTGGCCAAGATGGACGGCCGCGACCTCGACCTCATCATCGCCGATGTCACCCTGCGCGACCAGACCAGCGGCATCGTGGCGGCCAACCGCATCCGGGGCAATCGCGACATTCCGGTCATCTACCTGACCGCGCATTCCCACATGGTGCCGCCCCACAACATCAGTTCCCGGGACTGCGTACTGCCCAAGCCCCTGGACCGCGATGCCATGTTCGCCGCCATAGACTCGCGCTTCGCTCCGGACTCCGCCGCCCGGCACTAGCCTGTCAGCGGGGTTCCCGGCTTCATGCGATGTTAATACCGCGTCCATTGCGGGCTCATGTCGGCACGGTAACATGAAGCATTGTGTACAATAATGGACGGCACCCTGCCCTGCGCATGCGGGCGGTGGTGAGACGGGGGACGATTTGCGACATCCTGCATGGTTTGGGCGGCTGGCCATGGCGGCCGGTACGCTGGGCATCATGGCATCCGGCGTTGCAGCCCAGGGCGTGGCGGCATCGGGCGCGTTCACGGCCGCAGAGTTGAACGCCTATCCGACGACGCAGTGGATCACCAACGGCGGCAATCTGGCCAACCAGCGCTATTCGCCGCTGGACCAGATCAACCGCGACACGGTGGCGGGGCTGAAGGCCGAATGGCGGGCCTCGCTGGACGGGTCCGGCGTCACGCCGCGCGGCAGCAATCAGGCCGAGCCCATGTATTACGACGGCTCGCTCTACATCATCACCAGCGAGAACGACGTCTTCGCCATCGATGTGGAGACCGGCAACATCCAGTGGAAGTACGATGCCAATGTCGATGCCAAGGTGGCGCGGCCCTGCTGCGGCTGGGCGGTGCGCGGCATCGCCATGGGAGAGGGCCGGATTTTCGTTGGCCGGCTGGATGCCGACGTGGTAGCCTTGGACCAGAAGACCGGCCGGGAAATCTGGCGGGTGCAGGAGGCGGACCCTCTCAAGTCCTACAGCATCACCTCCGCCCCCCGCTATTATGACGGGCTGGTCATCACCGGCACCTCGGGCGGCGTGCTGGGCACGCGCGGCCGGGTGACGGCCTATGACGCTGCCACCGGTGAACTGGTGTGGCGCTTCTACACCATTCCCGGCCCCGGCGAGTTCGGCCACGACACGTGGCCCGCCGACAGCGAGGTGTGGCAGTATGGCGGTGCCGCCGTCTGGCAGACGCCCGCCGTCGATCCTGAGCTCGGGCTCATCTATTTCAGCACGTCCAATCCGGGACCGGTGCTGAACGGCGCGGTGCGGGAAGGCGACAATCTGTTCAGCGCCTCCATCGTGGCCATCGACGCCAAGACCGGCGAATACCGCTGGCATTTCCAGGAGGTGCACCACGACCTCTGGGATTACGACGCCTCCAATCCGGTGATCCTGTTCGACGTGGAGATCGACGGCCGGATGCGCAAGGGCCTGGCGCAGGCCGGCAAGACCGGCTGGGTCTATATTCTGGACCGGGAAACCGGCGAGCCCTTGATCGGCATCGAGGAAAGGCCGGTGATGCAGGAACCGCAGCAGAAGACCTCGCCCACCCAGCCCTTTCCCATTGGCGACGCCATCGTGCCGCAATCCATCGATATCCGGCCGGAGGGCTATGAGCTCATCAACGAGGGGCGCATCTTCACGCCCTATACCGACACGCCCACCATGTGGAAGCCGCTGGCCGCCATCAACTGGCCGCCCAGCTCGTATGATCCCAACCAGCATCTGATGTATATCTGCGCGTCCGACGCCTTCTGGGGCGCCACGGGCGGCGACCCGGATTTCGACATCACGCCCGCCGGCACCTATTCGGGCGGCGTGGTCTATCCAGGCGGCGGGCCACGGCGCGGCATCTTCGCGGCGCTGGACGTCACCACCAACCGTATCGCCTGGCGCCAGCAATGGGGGGACCAGTGCTACAGCGGCTCCATGACCACGGGCGGCGGCCTCACCTTCGTGGGCCGCAACGACGGCCGGCTGATGGCGCTCAACAGCACCACCGGCCGCAAGGTCTGGGAGTTCCAGACCGACGGCGGCGTGAACGCGCCTGCCATCACCTTCCTGCATGAGGGCCGGCAATATGTGGCGGCCTATGCCGGCGGCACCCTCCTCGCCCCCAGCAAGCGCAGCGACGGTCTGTGGCTCTTCTCGCTGCACGGCGATATGGACTCCCTGCCGCGAGGCGCCGCCAGCATGACCGGCCAGACGGGTGGAGCGGAGCGCCGCGGCCCGCCGGGCCCGCCGCCGGACCGCGAGGCCGATCTCGGCAAGGGTCAGGCGCTTTACACCGCCATCTGCGCCACATGCCATGGCGACCAGGCCGAGGGCGGCACCCATGGCGGGCCGGCGCTCACCGATGCGCTGACCCTTGAAAGCGTCATGTATGTGGTGTCGCGCGGCCAGGGCGATATGCCGGCGTTCGGCACCACCATGTCGGAGGCCGACCTGCACGACGTATCCAGTTACGTCACCGAAAAACTGCTGAGCCAATAAGCGGGAGGGACAATCATGCGTTACGTCATCATGGGGCTGGGCATCGCCCTGGGGTTCACGGGCGCGGCCCTTGCCGCCGACATCACCCCGGCTCCCGCCTTCACGCCGGAGGACCTCAGCCAGCGGCCGACGGAAAACTGGATCACCAACGGCGGCACGCTGACCAACCAGCGCTATTCACCGCTCGACCAGATCAACCGCGACACCGTGAAGGACCTCAAGGCCCTGTGGCGCACCGGCATGGGCTCGGGCGCCGCCCCGGGCAATTCCGGCCAGGCGCAGATCCTGGTCTATGAGGGCACGCTCTATGTCAGCAATGGCGACAACGACGTCTTCGCCATGGATGTCGACAGCGGCGAGATTCTCTGGAGCCACAAGGGCAACCCTGACCCACGCGCCGGCAGCCCCTTCGGCCGGTCCAACCGTGGCGTGGCCATGGGCGAAGGCATGATCTTCGCCTCCCAGCTCGACGGCAAGATCGTGGCCCTGGACCAGAAGACGGGCGAGCCGGTCTGGTCCGTCCAGGGCGCGCCCTGGGAGAAAGGCTACAGCATCACCTCGGCGCCGCTCTATTATGACGGCATGGTCATCACCGGCTATTCGGGCGGCGTGATGGGCCGGCGCTGCTATATCGACGCCCTGGACGCCAAGACCGGCGAGCTGATCTGGCGCTTCTACACCATCCCCGGGCCCGGCGAGTTCGGCCACGACACCTGGCCCCAGGACGGCGACGCCTGGCAGCATGGCGGCGCCCCGGTGTGGAACACGCCGGCGGTGGACCCCGAACTGGGGCTGATCTATTTCGCCACCGGCAACACCGGCCCGGTGCTGAATGGCGCCGTGCGCGAGGGTGACAACCTCTTCGCCAATTCCATCGTGGCGCTGGATGTGAAGACCGGCGAATACCGCTGGCATTTCCAGGAAGTGCATCACGATATCTGGGACTATGACGCCACCAACCCCGTCATCCTCTTCGACGCCGAATACAAGGGCAAGACACACAAGGCCCTGGCGCAAGCGGGCAAGACCGGCTGGGTCTACATCCTCGACCGGGAGACCGGGGAGCCGCTGATCGGCATCGAGGAGAAGCCGGTGCCGCAGGAGCCCCGGCAGAAGACCGCCGCCACCCAGCCCTACCCCATCGGCGATCCCTTCGTGCCGCATGAGATCGACATCGTGCCGGAAGAGGCGCGGCTGGAGCCGGGCACCACCGAGCTGCCCAACAAGGGCCGCATCTTCACCCCCTTCTGGACGGAGGAAGTGACCCTGAAACCCAACCCGCAGGGCGGCGCCAACTGGCCGCCCAGCAGCTACGACCCCGAAACCCATTACATGTATATCTGCGGCACCGACCGTACCGCCACATACAAGCTGACCCTGCCGCTGGAGCCGCCGGTCGACAACGTGCCCTATTTCGGCGGCGGCATGGGCCAGGCCAAGGCGGACGATCGGGGTGTCTTCGTGGCCATGGACTTGACCACCAACCGCATCGCCTGGCGCCAGCAATGGCGCGAAGCCTGCTACAGCGGCTCGGTGCTGACGGCGGGCGGCCTCATTTTCGTCGGGCGCTCGGACGGACGGCTCACCGCACTGGACAAAACCAATGGCGCCCTCCTCTGGCAATTCCAGACCGATGCGGGCGTCAACACCACCGTCACCACCTTCATGCACGAGGGCGACCAGCGGGTGGTGGTGCATGCCGGCGGCGGTGTCTTCGCCAACGGCAAACGGGGCGACGGCATCTGGATGTTCTCCCTCAAGGGCACCATGGAATCGCTCGACCCCTCCGTCATGGCCGCCCAGCCCGCCACCCAGGCCCGCCCGCCGCGCCTGCCCGACCGCGAGCCCGACCATGCGGCCGGCCAGACCCTTTACAAGGAAGCCTGCCTGCCCTGCCATGGCCCGACCGGCGCCGGCGGAGAAGGCGGCGGCGCGGCTTTCACCGATGCGCTGACCATCCAGAGCATCATGTCGGTGGTGCAGACCGGCCGTGAGCGCATGCCCGCCTTCGGCGACACCTATTCGACCGAAGAGCTCTACGATCTCAGTCATTATATC
>Ga0180219_1002503_pt1 | contig 10884 bp, 9 predicted proteins | sample eDN3rd30CBELigMG_FD_151338 | JGI IMG/M metagenome (GOLD analysis project Ga0180219, IMG submission 151338) | Enriched Miracle-Growth compost microbial communities from Emeryville, California, USA - eDNA 3rd pass 30_C BE-Lig MG (version 2)... ... | reverse complement strand
CATTGGGAATGGCCCGTGAAATGGGAGCCAGAACCCAAATGCTTTCTGGCGCCGCGTTATTGATGGATGCGTATGAACCTGGAACCGCCGCACGCTCTGAGAAAGCCAGCCGGCTAGTAGCGGCGCTACGTCAGGCCGACGGGGTGCTTATCTCTTCGCCCAGCTATCACGGGTCGATTTCGGGCATGTTGAAGAACGCCATTGACTACACCGAGGACATGCGTACCGACGGGCGCCCCTATCTCGACGGGCGGGCGGTGGGTTGCATTGTGTGCGCCGACGGCGCGCAGGCGATGGGTTCCACACTCTTCACCCTACGTTCCATTATTCATGCGCTTCGGGGCTGGCCCACGCCCTACGCCGCGGCACTCAATTCCGCCGCCAGGCCGTTCGGGCCGGAAGGAGAAATCAAAGACGAAAGTGTTGAAAAACAGCTGCACATGGTGGTTAGCCAGGTCGTCGGCTTTGCTCAGCGCGAACACAGGGCGTGCGGGCTAAGCCTGCAACATTAAATCAAGGGGTTCAAGTGATGGGATTTGAAGAGTCGTATATCCAGCTCAACGGGTGCCGCATCCGCATGCGACGCGGGGGGAAGGGACAAGCCGTGATTTATCTGCACGGGGCCAACGGTGCAATGCAAGTACAGCCATTCATGAATGAACTGGCAAAAGACTTCGATCTGCTAGTGCCAGAACATCCAGGATTCGGTTACTCCGATGAGCCCGACTGGCTCGAGAACGTCCAGGACCTGGCCTACTTTTACCTTGACTTCCTGAAAGAACAAAAGCTCGACGCTGTCCATGTGATCGGTAGCTCACTGGGCGGCTGGCTGGCTATGGAGATGGCCATACGCGAGCCGTCCCGGTTCAAATCCCTTGTGCTGGTCGGCACCGCGGGGGTCAGGGCGCCTGACATTTTGCCCGGAGACATATTTTTATGGAGTCCAGAGCAAATGGTGCGCAATACCTTTTTCGACCAGGCCATAGCCGAGAAGATGCTCTCGACGCCGCCCACCACGGCTGAAGAGCAGGACGCCCAGCTGAAAAACCGTCATACCGTGGCCAAATTGGCCTGGCAGCCTCGCTTGTTTGATCCCTTCCTGGCCAAGTGGCTGCATCGCATCGATATGCCAGTCAAGCTGGTATGGGGTGAAAACGACAAGATCATGCCCCTCGCCGTGGGACGGATGCTGGCAGAGCTGCTGCCCCAGGCAAGTCTGGAAACCTATGAAAACTGCGGGCATTTGCCCCAGGTTGAGCGCGCATCGGAATTCAGTGCGTCGGTCAAGAAATTCATTGAAGAGGCCTAATAGTCATGAATGTCATTCTGTTCCATCTAATGGGGTACGCCGACCTGGACTTCGAGGCGACGAAACAGTACGAGACTGTATGGGTCAACCTGCCGAACAGCTTCTACGACCCGGTGAAAGGACACAAACTATATAACCGCTATCTTGACGAACTCGAGTACGCGGAAGAACTGGGCTTTGATGGGGTAGCGGTAAACGAACATCATCAGACGGCGTATGGTCTTATGCCCTCGCCCATCGTCATGGCGTCGGCGCTTGCCCGGCGCACGAAACGGGTGAAGATAGCCATTCTGGGCAGTGCCTTGCCGCTGCGCGAGCACCCTATGACCGTGGCTGAGGAACACGCCATGGTCGATGTGATCTCAGGCGGACGCTTGATCAGCGGATTCGTACGCGGCATCGGCGCCGAATATCATACCTTCGGCATAAATCCAACCATCTCGCACGACCGCTTCCATGAAGCACACGACTTGATTGTTCAAGCTTGGACCAAGCCGGGGCCTTTTTCCTTCAGCGGACGCCATTACAACGTAGATTACGTCAACCTGTGGCCCCGTCCCTATCAAACACCCCACCCTCCCATCTGGGTTCCATCGCAGGGCAGCAAGGAAACCATCGACTGGGCGTCGCATCCTGATCGTCGCTACACGTATTTACAGACATTCAGCCCCGCAAAAACGGTAGAAAAATACCTGCAGTCCTATCGGGACACGGCGGCTGACTATGGCTACGAGGCGGCAGACAGCCAATTGGGCTGGGCGGTTCCGATTTATGTATCCGACACTGATCGGCAAGCCATCCGCGAGGCCAAGCACCATTTCGAGCTGTTCCGCAACCGCTTGCTGAAGATGCCCTTTGAAATGCTGCTACCTCCCGGATATACGTCGCGCGACTCCTTGAAGAGAGTGATGGCCGCCAAGGCAATGCTCTCACAAGATCTCACCATCGAAACGGCTATTGAGATGGGCATGATCATCTGCGGCAGCCCCGAATCGGTTCGCCAGCGCCTCGAAGAATATTGGAAGAGCATGCGTTTCGATAATCTGCTGACCATGCTGCATTTCGGATCGTTGCCCGAAGATCTGACACGACGCAATATGGAGCTGTTCGCCAAAGATGTGCTGCCGGCCTTGCAATCAATGAAGGCGGGCTCGGGCGCAACGGCGGCCTAAGGAGACAACAGTATGTTGGCAGGCCAAATACTGAACGGGCTTGTAAGCGGGGCTATGTACGCCCTGGTTGCTATCGGCTTTACATTGGTTGTGGGTGTGCTGGACAAGCTTAATTTCACCCACCCCGAAGTCTTCATGCTGGGAGGATTTATCGGGCTGGTTTCGCTGACATATCTGCCATTGCCCTGGGCGTTTGTGCTGGCCTTGGTTGTAGGCGGGTTGCTCGGCCTGTTCACAGAACTGGTGGCCTTCCGGCGGTTTCAAAGCTCCGATGCGCGCATCACCGCGGCGCTTAGTTCGTTGGCTCTGGGGTTGGTATTCACCGACCTCGTGCATAAAGTATGGGGAACCGAGCAGGTTCCTCTGCCACCTCAGCGTGGCTGGCTAGCCGGAACGTTCGAGATTGCCGGCGTGCAGTTCCTGAACCTGCAACTTATGGTTCTCGGCGTCACTTTGGTGCTTATGGCGGGGCTGCATTACCTGATCAGCCGGACAAGGATCGGACGACAGATCCGGGCGCTTGCCGAGGCTCCCGTCTCGGCTTCGCTGCTGGGAATCAATGTGCTGCGCGTCAAGCAATCGGTCTTTTTCATTTCATCGGCGCTGGCCGCTGTAGCTGGCCTTTTACTCGCTCTGCGCAGCGATGCTGCCAACTCAGAAATCGGCCTGACGTTTGCGCTGAAGGCTATGGCAATCATGGCCATCGGAGGCATGGGTGACTTGCGAGGGGCCGTGCTGGCAGGCTTTCTCATCGGCGTCGTAGAAGCGCTTATGTTCTATTTCGGCTGGGGCCGTCTGGGTGAAATGACGGTCTGGCTGGCGATGATCGTGATTTTGTTATTGCGTCCCGCAGGCTTGTTTTCCGGCGGACTTCATTCTCGGGAGCAACGGGTTTGATCAGCGACCACTTGATTATCACAGGCATCAACATACTGATGGCCTGGAGCGTGTATCTGGTGTTGCTTACCGGCAGCCTGTCATTTGCCCAGGGCGCGTTCATGGCAGTGGGCTGCTACACGGCGGGGTACCTGACAACCGTGCTCGGCATGCCTTTGCTGCCGGCAACGCTGATCGGCGCGATTGTATCTGCGGTTTTTGCTGTCGTGTTGGGTTACCCCGCCCTGCGCCTTAAGGGCATATACCTGATACTGGCTACCCTGGGCATTACGTTCTGTGTGCGCGTGCTACTCGAGAACCTTGAGTTTCTTGGCGGTATCGGCGGCTTCGGCGGAATGTTGGGGGCGGATCTCCCCGCAGTGGCCATCGCCGTCGGCTGTGTCGCGGTTTTACTCGTTCTGATCACAATCAGTCCCTTGCAGCGAATTTTCGATGCGGTGCGGGAAGACGAGCGGGTTGCGGCATCGCTTGGAATCAACGTGACCGGCGTCCGGATCCTGGGGTTTGCCCTCGGAGCGGCCGTTGCCGCCGTGGCGGGTTCGCTATATGGCCATTACATGAGCTTCGTCAGGCCCGAAAGCTTCGACGTCTTGCTGTCAATCTATGTCGTGCTCTATGTGGTTCTTGGCGGCGTCAACAATATGCTGGGGCCGGTCGTAGGTGCGGTTGTCATGACCTTGCTACCTGAATACATTCGAGAACTGGCAGATTGGCGCCCAACGGTGTTTGGGCTGGCGGTTTTGATCATGCTGTTGTTCAAGCCCAATGGCTTGCTGTCCTTCCGGGCTGTTACAGAGCGCTACCGCCGCCCAACGCAGTCCGCAACGCCCGGCTCCCTCGAACAACAATCCACGCCTGGGACCGCGCCATGACTACCAGTCAATCTATATTGAGCATTACCGGCCTGCGTAAGGTATTTGGCGGGGTGACCGCCCTGGACGGCATCGATCTCGAAGTTCGACAAGGGGAAATACTGGGTTTGATCGGGCCTAATGGCGCGGGAAAAACGGCTCTGCTCAATACCATTACCGGTTTCTATCGGGCGACAAGCGGTTCGATCCGATTCATGGGCCAAGAGATTTCCAGCACCCCTTTGCACGGTATCGGCCGCCTGGGGATCGGCCGCACCTTTCAGAACATTCGTCTTTTCAAGCGCATGACGGTACTCGAAAACGTCATGGCGGCAAACAAGCGCTATGTCCGGTCTTCCTTCGGCGCTTTCCTGGGGGTTGTCGGTCGCCGCACAGCATTGGACGAAGCCAGGTATTGGATAGAGTTCATGCAATTGGGCGACCGAGCCGACATGCCTGCATCAGCCTTGTCGTACGGAGATGCGCGGCGTCTGGAAATTGCACGCGCCTTGGCGGGAAATCCCGCTTTGCTTCTGCTCGACGAGCCCGCTGCGGGGATGAACGAAACAGAAACGGATCAACTGGTCGCCGATATCCATAAGGTTCAGACAAGCGTTAAAGCCATTGTGCTGATCGAGCATGATATGAGCTTGATCCGAAGTCTATCTGATCGGATCGTGGCGATGGACTACGGGAAAAAGCTTGCCGAGGGTGATCCGGATACCGTTCTCGAGCACCCCGACGTCCGGCGAGCCTATCTTGGGAGCGATACATGAGCATCGTATTGGAGACCACAGAGCTTCACGTTTCTTACGGACCGATTCGGGCGTTGCGCGGTATCAGCTTAAGCGTCGAGCAGGGCGAGACGGTTGCCATTGTCGGTGCTAACGGGGCAGGAAAAACCACGCTGATGCATGCTTTGTCAGGCGTCTTGCCTATTGCTTCGGGTGCCGCCCGGTTCCTGGGCCAGGACATTCGGACAACGGCGGCACATACGCTGGCGAGGTCAGGCATGCTTCATATCCCCGAAGGCCGCGGCACCTTGCAAAATATGCGAGTCGAAGAAAATTTGCGGCTTGCCTGGGAGATCCGGCCGACACAGACAGCGTTTGAAGACGCCATCCAGGTTGTGTTCGAGCGTTTTCCACGCCTGGCCGAACGCCGTGAACAGCCAGCTGGCAACCTCTCGGGCGGCGAGCAACAAATGTTGGCGATCGGACGTGCGCTGATCAATCGCCCTACTTTGCTTCTGGTCGATGAGCCTTCCATGGGCCTATCGCCCCTGTTCGCCCAAGAGGTCTTCCAGGTGCTGGCCGAGCTGCGCGATTCGGGTATGACTATTCTGTTGGTCGAGCAGAACGTTCGTAGCGCGCTAAGCCTGGCCCATCGGGCCTATGTATTGAGTCATGGCGCGTTTACGGCCTCCGGAGAAGCCTCGGCCATGGCGGAAGACCCTGCCGTGGTTGCTGGTTATCTGGGACACAGAAAAGCAACGAGTGTTGGAATGGCACGCTAGGCAATACAGGTTGGTGGTATTCCATTAACGCTAATACATCGGCGGCTTTGTCATGGCCGCTGGACAACGGAGACAAGTTCAATGAAAAAACTTATATTTGCCCTCTCACTTGCAACCGCGTTCATGCTACCGAGCGTATCATCGGCGCAAGCCAAACCCCCGATAAAGCTGGGATACATCACCGCTACAACAGGCCCCTTGGGTGCCTACGGCAAGGCCCAAAGCCTGATGGTCAAACTAGCTGTCGAGGACGTCAATGCGGCCGGTGGCGTCAATGGCAGCCTGATCGAAGTGGAAGAGGCAGACGCGCAAATGGATCCCGGACAAGCTGTTCTATTGTTCCGGAAGTTTGCGGAGGAAGATATATTGGGCGTCGTCGGGCCCATGACCGGAACCCAATGGGAGACGGTCAGCTCACTGGCTAACCGCCTGGGCTTGCCTGCCATGACAGCAACAGCCAGCAAGCCGGGCATCACTGTGCGCCCCTGGACAATACGTCTGCAGCCGCCCGACGACTTGTTCATTGCCGAAGGATTCAGGGATTTCCACCACATCTATCCCGACATGAAGCGTGTTGTGATTGTGGCCGATGTGCGCGAAGCCTCGGGTAAAGCGGGGGCGGAAGCCTACGGGAAACTGGTTAAAGAAGCAGGCCTGGAACTCGTCGATATCGTGGAGTTTTCCACACGAGCCACTGACTTGTCGCCCGTGGCGATCAAGGTCAAGGGCTTGAATCCCGACGCCATCCTGGTTTCTGCCTTGGGGCCCAATGCACTGATGCTTGCCAAAGAGTTCAAGGTACAGAAAGTAGACGTACCGGTCTTGGGCAATTCGCTGATCTGGCCGGGTCCGTTTGTGTACACCGTCGGCGACAACGGTAAAAATTGGCACACAATTGGCTTCACGACCATGGATAGCTCAACTGGAGACAATGCGTTGAACGCATCGGTCGTCAAGCGCTTCCTGGAACAAGCGGACAGCACCATGGGCCAGCCCGCCAATTCGGCGAACTGGTCCATGAGTTACGACGCGGTCTTGCTATATGCCGACATCATGCGTCGCAATAGCATTGACGGCAATACGCCTGCTAAAGAGGCGCGCGAGATCATCAAGGAGGCGTTCATGAAGCTGGACACCTTCAGCGGAATTCAAACCTACACGTTCCGCGACACCGGGGACGCGCATATTCCGGGCCGAGTATTAATCGTCGATACCGACAAGCACGTGTGGAAGTTCGCGTCGGATAAGTAAGAGACGGCCTCAACTTAGTCGATGAGCCCTCTCATGCGGCGTTCCAGATGTGCCGGCACGCTACTCCATCGGCCGGCCACTACCGGCTTGTCGATTCCTTCACCGTGCCACGCGCACGGCGATCGCTCAGCGCCATGCCCAGCAACAGGACCAGGGCCACGGCGGCGGGAATCACGGCGGTCAGCACGATGTCGCGGGCGTTCCAGCCCAGCGACAGCAAGGCGCCGCCCACGGCCGGCCCCACGATCGATCCGATGCGGCCCAGGGCCGCGGCCCAGCCCACGCCCGCGGTGCGCAAGGCGGACGGATAGAAGGACACGGCCAACACGCTCTGGCCAACGCAGCATGCAATGGAACCCGCCCCAAGGCCGGCGATCAGGGGCAACACCCATGACTGCTGGATATCCGCCCGGCTGATCAGCCACACGCATGCGGCCGCCAGCAGCGTCATGAGCGCCAGCAGCGGCTTGACGCCCGTTTTTGAGATGAACACCATCATGAACAGGCTTCCGGCAAGCCCGCCCACGCCCAGGGCTGCCGTGCCCAACGGGGTCTGCCCGGCCTCGAAGCCAAAGCTCATCAGCAGCGAGGGAATCCAGAACATCAACGCGTAAGAGTTGATGAAGACGACGAAGGCAAACAGCCACAGCAAAATGGTGCGCGGGGCCAGGCCGCCGTCGAACAGTGCCCGGACGACGCCCGGCTTGCGCTCGCCGGAGGCGGAGACGGCTTGCCCGCCATTGGAGCGCGACATGGAAAGCGCCCAGGCCAGCGGCACCAGCAGCACCAGCGGCACGATGCCGCCGACCCAGAATATGGACTGCCAGCCGTGGCGATGGATAAGGGGCACGCCCAGCACTCCGCCCAGCACGCTGCCGGCCGACAAGCCTGTGACCACCAGCATGGCAACGGTCTCGCGCCTGCGGGGCGAAATGACCTCGGTGGCCAGCGACACCATGATGGGAAGAATCGCGCCCAGGCCGATGGCGGTGACGAAGCGCAGCAGAACCAGCATCTCGAGCGAACTGGCCCAGGCCGTGGCAAGACTGCCCAGGCCGAACACCAGCACGCTGGCCAGGCCGGTGTACCGGGCGCCCCAGCGCGCCGCCATGGAGCCGGAGACCATGTAGCCGACGACCGCCCCCAGGCTCGTCGACACAAAAGCGGGGGTGAACGCGGCCGGCGACAGCCCCCACTGCCCCGCGATGACCGGCGCCACGAAAGCAATGGAGGCCGTATCGAAGCCATCGATCAGCACCATGATGAAGGCAAGCGCCACGACCGCGTAGACGGCCGGCTTGCCGGCCGTGGCCGGGTGATCTGTCGCTGCATGAGAACCCATGGAAAGTCTCCGTGTTTTTATATTGGATGAAACAGGAATGCTCTTGCAGAACGCCGCTTCAGGGCTCGAGCCGGCGCCTGGCCGAAGTATGGCGGTCGAAATGCATCACAGCCGCCTGCTGGGCATAGGGCGGCCACGGGGGCAGGCCCGGGCCGTTGGGGTCGCCCGTCTTGACGAAAGACATCACGCTTTCGGCGAACCTCCGGCCCATGTCCCGCAGCTCTTGGTCGCCGGCACCCGCCACCATGGGCGAAGCTGACCATACGTCGAAATTGCCGAACAGAAAGGGTAGATCGATGCAGTGGCAGGCGCCCAAACCAGGGCTGGGCGATTGCCAGTCGAACTGATACACATAAGCCGCCGACGCGCCGTCGGTCAGCCGCTTTCCCAGTGTGGCCGCCGACAAGGCGAACACTTCGGCGTGCAGATCGGCCAGCAGGTCGACACTGCCGCCCGCCCGATGGGAGGCCAGGCGGCCAAGCTCCTGCCGCCATTGATCGCCCCAGCGCCTTTGGCACTCTTTGGCCAATTGCGCCTCGGCCACGGCGGCCAGCGCCTCGTCCTGGTAGTAAAAGCCCGCGATCTCTTCCCGGGTGGAGCCCATCATAAACTCGCACCAGTTGCCGGCCCCCGAGGCCAGCAGCGAGACGGGATCAGCAGTGACCAGGTCGCCGTCGATGGCGGGAAAGAATATCGGCGCGGTCTGGCCCGGCTCGGGGACATAATGCCGCAGCGTCTCGCGTTGCGCCTGCAGAACGGCCTCGATCGACGCCTGGCGCGCCGCCTGGGGGTTGTGCTCGAGCCCCAGCTTCCGTAAAAAGGTATGGCCGATGGCGGTCGCCTGTTCCAGTGTGAAGCATTTGACGCCCAGGGGCGCGCTCATCAGCACGGCCCGATCGAACAGCTCGGCCCCGCTCTTGACGACGGCCAGGGCGGCAGCGCTGAATGCGCCCGCAGACTGCCCCACCAGGGTAATGTTCGTGGGGTCGCCCCCGAACGAGGCGATGCACCGGCGCACCCAACGCAAGGCCAGAACCTGGTCGTGCAGGCCCAGATTGGCCGGCGCCAGCCCCTCGACGGGAAGAAAGCCCAACGCGCCCAGGCGATACGAGATATTGACCACCACCACGCCGAAACGACGCGCCAGCAACGCCGCATCGTAGCAGGGCAAGGCCCCGCCGCCAGTCATGAAACCGCCGCCATGCACAAAGACCATGACCGCCCTGGGTTCCGAAGGCCCGTCGGGCGCCCAGATTTCAAGGCGCAGGCAGTCTTCGTCCTGCCGTGCCGGATAGACGCCCATGACCTTGTCGAGCCGGGACGGCAATTGCGGCGCAACCGGACCCGGGTGCGTGGCGTCGAGCACACCGTGCCAGGGTTCGACAGGCTGGGGCGGGGCAAAGCGCAGTTCGCCCACCGGGGGCTTGGCGTAAGGCACTGCCCCATAGTGTGCAACCCCATCCGCTACGGCGCCTTCCAGCTTTCCGCAAGGCGTATCGATAATCCTGGTCTCCATCCTGCCTCCGTGCCAAATTCTTGATTCTTCGTTGAGTGAAAAAATCTTAGCACCACCCTAGGGCCTGATCTGATCTAATATTGAAACGCCAACGTTTTATTTTCAGGCTGGAAAATGCAGAATCTGGACGACATCCATCTCTTCAGGCTGGTGAATGAACACGGCAGTTTCTCGGCTGCGGGCCGCAAGCTGAACATCGCCAAATCAACGCTTGCGCGACGCGTCCGGGCGTTGGAAGAACGCCTGGGCGGCCCCTTGTTCCACAGAACGGGGCGGCGCTTCGTGCTGACGAACTTCGGGGCCGAATGCCTGGCGCAATGCGAGCGCATCATCCAGGAAACCGAACAATTGTTCCTGCTGGCCGACCGCGCCCGCAACGCGCCCAGCGGCTTCCTGCATATCGTTTGCCCACCCATGCTGGGCGAAGAGATACTCGATCAGCTGGCCTCGCGGTTCGCCGCCCAGTCGCCCGAGGTGGTGCTGCACATCGACACCAGCACAGAAACGCTGGACCCCCGGCACATTACGGCCGATCTCATCATCTACCCCACCTTCGACGTGTTGCCCGACACCGACATCGTGGCCAGAAAGCTCGTCGAGGTGCCCTACCTGCTGGTCGCCAGCCCCTCGCTCCTCAAGGCAGACGGCATGCCCGCCACGCCCGACGAACTGGCCCGGCTTCCATGCCTTGGCCTGGGAAACAAGACCGCCCGCTGGAGCTGGAAGCTGAAACGCGGCGGGCAGATCCGCCGCATCCCGTTCAAGCCGCGGCTATCGTCCAGCCAACTGGCCACCCTGCGTCACGCGGCGCTGTCGGGGCTGGGCGTCGCAGCGCTGCCGCTGCCCGCTTGCCGCGCCGACCTGGAATCGGGCAGGCTCGTAAGAGTGCTCGAGGGCTGGCAACCGCCGCCTGTCCAGCTATATGCGCTGTATCCCAGCAGCCGGGCCCTGACCAAGGCGGCGCGCCTCTTCCTGAAGATGATCGAGGCGAAGTTCATGCACTTGAATCTTCATGTGATGCCGCCCGCGG
>Ga0180219_1002501_pt1 | contig 10889 bp, 9 predicted proteins | sample eDN3rd30CBELigMG_FD_151338 | JGI IMG/M metagenome (GOLD analysis project Ga0180219, IMG submission 151338) | Enriched Miracle-Growth compost microbial communities from Emeryville, California, USA - eDNA 3rd pass 30_C BE-Lig MG (version 2)... ... | reverse complement strand
GACGAGGGGCGGCAACGACATGGTCCCAGCGTAATCCGACCCCGTCGCAGCGGGGCTCGGCCGAGACCGAGGATATTCGACCGCGCCATCCGCAGATACGGAATAAGCACGGTGTCGGGCTCCGCACTCGCGTGTAATCTCTCAGCCATGGACACTTTCCGCATCGCCGACGCGGCACGGCTTCTCGGGGTCAGCGACGACACCGTGCGTCGCTGGGTCGATCAGGACATTCTGCCGACCACCGGAGACGCGCCTGCTCGCATCCCGGGCGATGCGCTCGCCGCCCGGGCCGTCGAGCTCGCGCACGCGGCAGCCGATCCCACCGACGTGCTCTCCAGCGCGCGCAACAGGTTCGTGGGTCTTGTCACCTGCGTGCAGATGGACGGGGTGATGGCACAGGTCGATATCCAGGCCGGTCCGCACCGCGTCGTCTCTCTCATGTCGGCCGAAGCCGTGCGTGAACTCGGGCTCGAGCCCGGGTCGCTCGCGGTCGCGGTCGTCAAAGCCACCACCGTCATCATCGAGACCCCGAGGAACTGACACACATGCGTCGACTCCGCGCCACAGCTCTGTCCGCCGCGGCCCTGACCGCGAGCGCCCTCCTTCTCCTCACCGGCTGCGCCGGTCCGGCGACCGATGCGGACCCGAGTGCATCGGCTGCCGACCCGGCGGCCACCGAAGAGCCTCAGCTGGAGGGTGAGCTCACGGTGTACGCGGCCGCATCACTCAAGGCGGCGTTCGACGAACTCGCCACCCAGTTCGAGCAAGCCAACCCCGGGGTGGATATCCAGCCGATCAGCTACGACGGATCGTCCACACTCGCCACGCAGATCATCGAGGGCGCCCCGGTGGACGTGTTCGCCTCGGCCGACGAGAAGAACATGCAGAAGGTCGTCGACGAGGGCCTCGCCTCCGGCGCCGAACTGTTCGCCACCAATGTGCTCACCCTCGTCGTTCCCACGGGCAACCCCGGCGGTGTCACCGGACTGGCCGATCTCGCGAACGCCGATCGGAACATCGTGCTGTGTGCGGCCGAGGTGCCGTGCGGCGCGGCCTCGGCGACGCTGCTGGAGAGCGCCGGCGTGACCGCGAGCGTCGACAGCTACGAGCAGAACGTCACCGCGGTGCTGACGAAGGTCGCCGCCGATGAAGCGGATGCCGGGCTCGTCTACGTGACGGACGCCGCCACCACCGCCGACGTCGAGACCGTCGAGACCGATGGTGCAGACGCCGTGGTCAACACGTACCCGATCGTCGCGCTGGACGATGCCCCCGATGCCGAGATCGCTGATGCGTTCGTCGCGTTCGTGCTCAGCGCGGCCGGCCAGAGTGTGCTGACCGGGCTCGGGTTCGGGATGCCGTGAGCCCGGTGACGCGGACCGAGCGCGGCCATGTGCCGCAGATCCTGCTCGTGCCCGCGGTGCTGGGACTGGCCCTGCTCATCGTCCCGCTGACGGCGCTGGTCGGCCGGGTGGAGTGGTCCACGCTGTGGGCAGACATCACCTCGCCGGCCGCGCTGTCGGCGTTGGCGCTCTCGGTGGAGACGGCCCTCGTCGCGACGGCGCTGTGCGTGATCCTGGGCGTGCCGCTGGCGCTGCTGATCGCCCGGGCACCGGCACGCACCGCCGCCGTGCTGCGCGCGGCGGTCACGGTGCCGCTCGTGCTGCCGCCGATGGTCGGCGGCGTCGCGTTGCTGTTCCTGTTCGGACGCACCGGATGGCTCGGGCCGATCCTGGGGGAGTTCGGCATCCGGATCCCGTTCACCACCACGGCGGTCGTGCTGGCCCAGACGTTCGTCGCGCTGCCGTTCCTCGTGCTGGCGCTGGAGGGGGCGCTGCGCACGACCGGCGTCGGGTATGAGCAGGCCGCCGCCGCGCTCGGCGCGGGTCGCTGGCGCATCCTGCTGCGGGTGACGCTGCCGCTGGCGGCGCCCGGCTTGGTCGCCGGTGTCGTGCTGTGCTTCGCGCGTGCCGTCGGCGAGTTCGGGGCCACCGCCCTGTTCGCCGGCAACGCGCCGGGTGTGACGCAGACGATGCCGCTGGCGATCTACACCGCGTTCAACGGCGCCGGCGTCTCGCAGGGCACCGCCGTCGCGCTGTCGCTGCTGCTGCTGGTGACGGCGATCGGCGTGCTGCTGCTGGTGCGCGCCTGGCGTCCGGACGGCCGTCAGGTGAGCGTGGTGCGATGAGCGAGCTGGATGTCCAGGCTGTCGTGACGCGCGGCGTCCACCGACTGGATGCCGTCCTGGCCGCCGCATCCGGTCAGACTCTCGCGATCATGGGTCCGAGCGGCGCCGGCAAATCGACGCTGCTGGAGGCGATCGCGGGACTCATCCGGCTGAACGACGGACACGTGCGCGTCGGCGGGCGCGAGCTGTCGTCGAAGCGTCGCCAGCTGCCGCCGCAGCGGCGGGGCGTCGTGCTGCTGCGTCAGGATCCGCACCTGTTCCCACACCTCACGGCGCGGGAGAACATCGCATTCGGCCTGCGCGCTCACGGGACGGCGAAGCCCCAGGCGCTCACCTCTGCGGACGAGTGGCTGTGGCGGGTCGGACTGCCCGGAACGGGCGACCAACGTCCCCGGCAGCTCTCCGGGGGCCAGCAGCAGCGCGTCGCGCTGGCGCGCGCCCTCGCGACCGAGCCGGAGGTGTTGCTGCTGGATGAGCCGCTGACGGCGCTCGACCCGGAGACCGCGTCGGGCGTACGCGCGATGCTCGCCGAGCAGCTGCCCGCGGTGCGCACCACGACCATGCTCGTCACGCACGATGCGGTGGACGCCGCTGCGCTCGCCGACGGCCTGGCGCTGCTCGAGGGGGGCCGCATCACGCAGAGCGGGCCGGTGCGCGAGGTGCTCGCGGCCCCGGCCACGGCGTTCGGCGCGGCAGTGGCCGGCGTCAACCGGATTGTCGGCACGGTCACGAACGGCGTCTGGACTGCCGGAGAGCTGCGGCTTCCGGCATCCCGTTCTGCCGCGACGGCGGCCGGCGAGGTCGCCGCGCTGTTCCCGCCGTCGGCGGTGACGCTGGAGACACTGACGGAGCGCACGTGGACCGGCGCACTCCGGGTGGCCGGTCAGGCACCGTCGTCTGCGGGGGAGTGGATCGCGCGCATCGACCGGCTCGTCCAGACCCCGCTCGGCGTGCGCGTGCACGTGGCCGACCCGGCGCTCGCCGTCGATGTGCCCGTGGATCTCGTCGCCGAGCTCGGCTTGCTCACCGGCGTGCCGGTGCGCCTGCGTGTGCCCCTCGATACCGTGCGCTTCATCCCCCTCGGTCGGTGAGCGCAGGCGCGGAGCGCCGGTCCTTCACCCGGGTACGTCGGAGCGTTTCGTCTTCGGCGGCGGTGCCGCCTTCGCTCATCGATCGGGGAGGGCCGGCGGCGGTGGCAGAATCTCCGTGTGCCCCACATTCGCCCGTTCCGCGCCGGTGACGAACCCGCCCTCGCCGAGATCTGCGTGAAGACGGGGGATACGGGAGCCGACGCCACCGGCATCCTCGACGACGACGACCTGTGGGCGGAGGTGTTCGTGCTGCCGTATGCCCACCGGCATCCTGACCTCGCCTTCGTCGTCGAAACGGACGACGGGCGCGTCGCGGGCTACTGCGTCGCTGTGCCCGACACGCGCGCATTCGAGGACTGGTTCCGCGACGAATGGTGGCCGCGGCACGCTGACCGCTGGCCGCGCCCTGCCGAGGAGCGCACCCGCCAGGACGGGATCCTGATCTACGCGTACGGCAGACACGGCGGCGCCGAACCGTATGGCGACACGCATCCTGCGCACCTGCACATCGATCTGCTGCCCGAGCTGCAGGGGCAGGGGTTCGGGCGCCGGCTCATCGAGACCGTCGTGGCGGCGCTGCGCGAGCGCGGCGTGACGGGCCTGCACCTCGTCGCCTCGGCCGACAATGTCGGCGCGCTCGCGTTCTACCCGAGGATCGGATTCACCGCGGTGCCCTCGCACGAGGGCGTGCAGGCGTTCGTCCGCGAGCTGTGACGCCTCACGCGGCCGGTGCGACGCGCCCGTCCTCGAGGTGCACGGTGCGGTCGACCAGTCCTGTCGGCACCCCGACGTGCGAGATGAGCACGACGGCCTGATCGGGACCGACCGCCGTCAGCAGGTCAGTGAGCAGCCGGTCCGACGCGTCTGGATCGACGCCGGCGGTGGGCTCGTCGAGCACGAGCACGTCGAAGCCATGCAGGATGCCGCGGGCCAGCGCGATCCGCTGCGCCTGCCCACCGGAGACGAGAGCGCCGCGCTCACCCACGCGGGCATCCAGGCCGCCGCGGTCGCGCAGCCAGGCGCCGAGCCCGACGCGATCGAGGACGGCCTCGAGCTCGCCGTCGGTCGCTGTGTCGCGGGCGAACAGCAGGTTCTGCCGGATGTCCTCGTCGAACAGCATCGGATGCTGCTCGCACAGCCCCACGGTGCGGCGCACGTCGTCCGGGGCGAGCCCGTCGACATCGGCATCGCCGAGCGTGTACGTGCCGGCGCTCGTGGCGAGGAAGCGCACGAGCACGTGCGCGAGGGTCGTCTTGCCGGCGCCACTGGACCCGGTCACCAGCACGCGCTCGCCGGGGTGCACGTCGAGATCGACGTCGTGCAGCGCGGGAGTGTCAGCACCCGGCCAGCGCGCGGAGACGCCGCGCAGGCGTAGTCCCGCGCCGAGGGGAGGGGGAGGGGATGCCGGGGAGCCGTCTGCCTGAAGTAGGTCCACGGCACGCGCGTCTGCTGCACGCGCGTCCGCTGGCGCGGCCGGTGTGGTTGGGATCTCCGCCGGGACGTCGTCCGGGACGGCATCCGCGATCCGCTGTGCGGCAGCGCGCACCTGCCGCCACGAGGACGCGGCCAGCGGCACCGCGGTGAACACCTCGAACACCGCCATCGGGACGAGGACGACGACGGCGAACGCGGGACCATCGAGCGCCCCGTCGGCGACGGCGGGAGCCGCGACGAGCACCGCCAACAGCGAGGCGGCTCCGGCAAGCAGCGCCACCAGGGCGCTCGTGCCCGCCTGAGCGGCGGCGCGGCGCGTCACAGCTCGACGCAATGCGGCGTCCGCCGCACCGATCCGAGCACGACCGGCGTGCTCGGCGCCGTACGCGACCAGCACGTCGAGGCTGCCGAGATGATCGAGCACTGCGTCGGCCAGGCGCCCGCGGAGGGGAGCGATCTCGCGCTCGGCCCGGGAACCTGACGCCCACCCCCACGCGGTGGCGACGACGGCGCCCAGCATCAGGCAGGCCAAGAGGGTGAGCGCGGCGGGCCACCAGACGACCGCGACGAGGACGACAGCGCCGATCGCGACCGCCGCCGATGAGACGAGCGGGAGCACGACACGCAGCGGCAGGTTCTGCAGTTCGTCGACGTCGTCGACGAGCGCGCCCAACACTGATCCGCGACGGGTGCGCGCCAGCCCGTCCGGGGCGAGCGGAATCAGCCGGCGCACGAGGTCGGAGCGGGTCAGCGCGAGCTGCCGGAGCGCGGCGTCATGACTGGCCAGCCGCTCGGTGTACCGGAATGCGGCGCGACTGAGCGCGAACGCGCGCACGCCCACGACCGCTGCGCCGAGGTACATCACCGGCGGCTGCTCGCTCGCGCGGACGATGAGCCAGGCGCTCACCGCGAGCAGCGCGACGGCCGACGCTTCGGACAGGAACCCGCTCGCGGCACCCGGCCAGAACTTCTTCGCCGACGGCATCGCCCGGCGCAGCACCTCGGCGGCGGTCATGCGTGGGCTCCCGTTCGCGTGTGCGAACCGATGGCTTCGGTCGCCTCGGTCGCCTCGGTCGCCTCGGTCGCCTCGGCCGGCTGCAGGCGCACGACGTGGTCGGCGATGGCGCGGGCGCTGGTGCGGTGCGACACCAGGATGACGGCGGCACCGGCATCCGCCAGCTCGCGCACCGCGCCCCAGAGGGCGGCCTCGGTGCGGCTGTCGAGTGCGGCGCTGGGTTCGTCGAGGGCGACGACGGATGCCAGCCCGCGTAGGTGACGGTGGAACGCCCGGGCGACGGCGACGCGCTGCGCCTGCCCGCCGGACAGGCCTGCCCCCTGCACGCCCAGTTCCAGCTCCGGATCGATCCCGTGCGCCTGCGCGAGCGCCAGCGCGCGCGCGACCTCGTCACCGCCTCCGGCACCCGAGCCCTCTCCGGTCCCCGAGCCTGTCGAGGAGTCGCCCAACCGGACGTTCTCCCGCACCGTCCCGCTGAGCAGCCCGGCCTGCTGACCGGCCCACGCCAGCCACTGCGACGGGGCGAGATCGCGCACGTCGACTCCGTCGAGCTGCGCGGAGCCCTCATAATCGGCGGCGCCGCGCAGGGCGGCCAGAACGCTGGACTTGCCGGATCCGCTCGGTCCCTCGATCACGGTCACCGTGCCGGGTGCCGCGGTGAACGTCACCGGTGCCAGCAGCCGCTCGCCGCGGCGCACGCGCAGGTCTGTCAGGACGAGGGTGCGACCCTTCGACAAGCTCAGGGACCGGGTGTTGCTCAGGGACCGGGTGTCGCTCAGGGACCGGGTGTCGGTCAGGGGACGGGTGTCGATCGGGGACTGTACGGCGGCGGCGTCGAGGACGGCGAACACGTCGTCGGTCGCGGCCACGCCCTCGGCGGCAGCATGGAACTGCACGCCCACCTGGCGCAGCGGCAGGTACGCCTCCGGGGCGAGCAGCAGCACGAACAGGCCGACCGCCAGGGTCAGTGATCCGTCGATGAGCCGGAACCCGATCGACACCGCCACGATCGCGACGGAGATCGACGCGAGCAGTTCCAGCGCGAAGCCCGACAGGAACGACACTCGCAGCACACGCATCGTTTCGCGGCGATAGATGCGCGTGACCCGCTCGATCGAGTCTGCGGCCCGATGCTGGCGGCCGAACACCGTCAGCGTGGACAGCCCGCGCACCGTATCGGCGAAACGGGCCGCGAGCTGACCGAGGGTCTGCCACTGCTTCTGCTGCACGGTACGCGTGGCCAGACCGATGAGCACCATGAACAGGGGGATCAACGGGATCGTCAGCAGCACGGTCAGGCCGGAGATCCAGTCCTGCCACCACATCAGGGCGACGAGGATCGGCGTCGCGATCACGGTCAGTACCAGCTGCGGCAGGTAGCGCCCGAAGTAGGCGTCCAGGGCCTCCAGGCCGCGTCCGGCGACGACGGCGAGGCGCGCGGAGTTCTGCCCGGCGAGCCACCCGGGTCCGAGTGCGGCGATCGCATCCACGAGCGCACCGCGCAGCTGCGCCTGCACACGCGCCGCCGCGCGGGCGGACACGATCTCCCGCGCCCACAGCAGCAGCGAGCGCACCGCGACGACGACGGCGAGGGGGAGGAGGATGCCGGCCAGCTCAGCCACCGGCATCCCGTCGACCACGCCGACGACCGCGCGCGTGACGAGCCACGCGAACGCCGCGATCACGACGGTCTGGGCCAATCCGATCGCGGCGATCGCCACGAAGAACCCGCGCGACGCCGTCGCGTATCGCACCAGCCGAGGGTCGACGGGCTTCACGCGCTCGCGCGCGGGAGCCTCATCCGATGCCATGCTTCGATCCTGCCCTATCCGTTGCGCCGTGCCGCGCCCGGCGCCGGCGCACTCGGCTCAGTGCGCGGTGGCGGCCTTCTCGATGACCTCGCGGCGCACGCGCTTGCGGAAGATCCAGTACGTCCAGCCCTGATACAGCAGGACCAGTGGCAGGAAGACGAGCGCCGCCCACGACATGATCTGCAGCGTCATCTCAGTGCTCGATGCGTTGGAGATGGTGAGGCTGTATGCCGGATCGGTTGTCGAGGGCATCACGTACGGGAACAGTGCGAGCCACAGCGTGAGCACGGCGAACACGATGGTGACGGCGCCGGCGGCGAAGGCACGGCCATCGCGGTCGATCCAGTTGAACACCACCGACACGAGCAGGGCCACGGCGGCGACCGCGCCGCAGGCGATGACTGCCCACAGCAGCGGTGCGTCGCGCCCCGCCGCGATGGCGATCGTCCACAGCACGGTGCCGGCGGCGAAGATCACCGTCGGGATCGCGAGCTTCTTGCCGAGCGACTGCGCCCCGTGGTGCACGTCGCCGTCGGTCTTCAGCCCGACGAAGTACACGCCGTGCAGGAAGAACAGCAGCAGCGTCGTCACCCCCACCCACACCCCGTACGGGTTGAAGAGGGTCAGCAGCGAGCCGGTGAAGTTCTTCTCCTCATCGATCGGCACGCCCTGCACGATGTTGGCCACTGCGATGCCCCAGAGCAGCGCAGGCACGGCGGAGCCGACCACGATCATGGTGTCGAACCGACGCTTCCAGCGCGCGTCGTCGCGCTGGTGGCGGTACTCGAACGAGACACCACGGACGATCAGGGCCAGCAGGATCAGCAGCAGTGCCAGGTAGAACCCGCTGAACAGGGTGGCGTACCACTCCGGGAACGCCGCGAACAGGCACGCGCCGGCGACGATGACCCACGTCTCGTTGAGATCCCAGACCGGGCCGATGGTGTTGATGATCTGCCGGCGCGACACGTCGTCCTTGCCGAGGAACGGCAGCGACATGCCGACGCCGAAGTCGAACCCGTCGAGGACGAAGTAGCCGACGAACAGGATGCCGACGATGAAGAACCAGAGGTAGGCGAGATCCATGGGGTGCTCCTGAGCTTCGAAGTCAGTATCAGTAGACGGTCGTCGGGGTCTGGTCCACCGGCACATCGCCAGGGTGCGGATCGTCAGGCCCGGGCATCGGGTCGGGGCCGGCCTTGACGGTCTTGAAGATCAGCCCGAACTCCACGACGGCGAGGATGAGGTAGGTCAGGGTGAACGCGATGAGCGAGATCAGCACGGTCCAGCCGGGCACGTTCGGCGACACGCCGTCCTGGGTCAGCATCAGTCCGAACACGATCCACGGCTGACGGCCCATCTCCGTGAAGATCCAGCCGACCAGGATGCCGAGCAGCGCGAGGGGCGCCTGCCACACCGCGATCTTCCACATCCACGGCGCGACCGGACGCGTAGCCTTGCGGCGCGTGACCCACAGGCCGGCGACGGCGACCAGAGTGGCCAGACCGCCGAAGCCCATCATCCAGCGGAACGACCAGTAGGTGACCCACAGGATCGGCGCGAAGTTGCCGTCCACCTGATCGGCGAACTGCGGGAACAGCGTCGTCGCGTACTCCAGGTTCAGGTCGTTGATGCCTTCCACGCAGCCCTCGAACGTGTGCGTGGACAGGAAGGCGAGCAGATACGGCACGCGCAGCGACCAGATCTCGCCTGTGCCGTCGGGCGTGCCGATCGAGAACAGTGAGAACGAGGCATCGGCGCCGCAGGCGGAGTCGAACATCGCCTCGGCCGCCGCCATCTTCATCGGCTGCGTCTCCACCATGACGAGTCCCAGCTGGTCGCCGGAAAGCGCCACGCCGACGAAGGAGATGATCATCGCCCACAGCCCGAACCGCAGTGCGGGGCGCATCGTCTCCACGTTCCGGGCGCGGGCGAGCTGCCAGGCGGCCGCGGCGATGACGACACCGGCGGAGAACATGCCGGCCGAGAACAGCGTGTGCGGCACCTGGGTGAGCGCGACGGGGTTGACCAGCACCGCCCAGAAGTCCGCCATCTCGGCGCGTCCGCCGTCCTGCGCCATCTGGTAGCCGACCGGGTTCTGCATGAAGGCGTTGGCTGCGAGGATGAAGTACGCCGACAGCCAGGTGCCGAAGGCGGTGATCCAGATGCAGGCGAGATGGATGCCGCGGGGCAGCTTGTCCCAGCCGAAGATCCACAGGCCGATGAAGGTCGCCTCGAAGAAGAACGCCATCAGTCCTTCGAAGGCCAGCGGTGCGCCGAACACGTCGCCGACGAACCGGCTGTAGCTCGACCAGTTCATCCCGAACTGGAACTCCTGGACGATGCCGGTGACGACGCCCATCGCGAAGTTGATCAGGAAGATCTTCCCGAAGAAGCGGGTCAGCCGCAGCCACTTCACGTCGGCCGTGCGATACCAGGCGGTCTGGAAGATCGCGACGAACAGAGACATCCCGAGCGTGAGCGGCACGAAGATGAAGTGGTAGAGCGTCGTCAGTCCGAACTGCCAGCGGGCCAGCAGCAGCGAGTCCAGAAAGTCCATTCGGGGCGTCCCTTCGGCAGGCGAGTCTTCCTACTGACTGAAGGTACACAGCACTCTCTCGGGTGGGTACGGGGTGGTCGCCGTGAATAACACCGGTCCGCGCGACCCGCCATCGGGCGGGCGCGGGCTACCCTCGGAACCGGAGGTGCCATGGGAGCGGTCATGATCGGGATGCCGCGCAGCGCGCTGCGCGGAGAAGCTCTCGCCGCGCCCGTCGAGATCCCCGCAGACGGCACCCTGGTCGATCGGTTCGGCCGCGTGCACCGCGACCTGCGCATCTCCCTCACCGATCGCTGCTCGCTGCGCTGCACCTACTGCATGCCGGAGCAGGGCAACGAGTGGCTGGCCAAGCAGAGCATCCTCACCGTCGACGAGATCGAGCGCATCGCGCGCGTGGCGGCGGCGGCCGGCATCCGGACCTTCCGCCTCACCGGCGGCGAGCCGCTGCTGCGCCGGGACGTCGTCGACGTCGTGCGCCGCCTCGCCGCCATCGAGGGGCCGGAGGGTCCGGTCGAGATCGCGATGACGACCAATGGCATCAGGCTGCCCGAGTTGCTCCCTGATCTCCTCGCGGCCGGCCTGCAGCGCGTGAACATCTCACTCGACACGCTGAACCGGGAACGCTTCGCGGCGCTCACCCGCCGCGATCGGCTTGATGATGTGCTCGCCGGCATCGAGGCCGCCGTCGTTTCGGGCCTGCACCCGGTCAAGCTCAACGCCGTCGCCATGCGCGGGGTCAATGACACGGAGCTCGTCGACCTCGTCGCCTATGCGATCGGCATCGGCGCGC
>Ga0180219_1002500_pt1 | contig 10889 bp, 8 predicted proteins | sample eDN3rd30CBELigMG_FD_151338 | JGI IMG/M metagenome (GOLD analysis project Ga0180219, IMG submission 151338) | Enriched Miracle-Growth compost microbial communities from Emeryville, California, USA - eDNA 3rd pass 30_C BE-Lig MG (version 2)... ... | reverse complement strand
TAACCCGACGATCGTGGGTTCAAGTCCCACCCGCCCTACGTGACGAAGGGGCGCCTCTGGTGTCCCGCTCGCAGGACGCTTTCGCGATCCCGGGCGTGTCGGCGGCGTGTCCCGACGGCGGCCCACAGAAGTCCTGTGTGTGGTACGCGGCGCGTGCGCGGCGCCCGCCGCGCACGCGCGGCATTACACGGTTGTGATTCCGCGCCGGCATCCGTCATAATGGGCGCATAACCGCATAGCCCGCCGCTTATCGGCTCACCTGTTCAGGTCGTAGGGGAAGACGTACCTGACGAAACGGAGAGAACGATGGCGACACCTCAGGCGCGTGGAGTGATCTTCATCCACTCTGCGCCTCGCGCGCTGTGCCCCCACCTGGAGTGGGCGGCCGGACGCGCTCTCGGGCGTGCCGTGAACTTCGAGTGGACCGATCAGCCGGTGCTCGCCGGCAGTCGGCGCACGGAGTTCTATTGGGAGGGCCCCGCGGGCACCGGCGCGGCACTGGCGACCGCGATCCGCGGCTGGGAGCACTTGCGCTTCGAGGTCACCGAGGATCCCACCCCGCGCAGCGACGGCGGCCGCTGGCTGCACACGCCCGGCCTCGGCATCCACTTCGCCCAGACCGACACCGCCGGCAACGTCGTCATCGGCGAAGACCGCATCCGCTACGCCATGGAGATCGCCGCCGGCGACGCCACAGAGCTGCAGCGCGAGCTCGACGTCGCGCTCGGCGCGGCGTGGGACGAGGAGCTCGAGCCGTTCCGCCACGCCAGCGACGAAGCGACCGTCGTCTGGCTGCACAAGGTGGGCTGACCACACCAGACCACAGGCAGCAGCTGCGCCGGTACCGGACCTCGGACGGATCTCCCGGGGGACGAGAGCTCGCACCGCCGCCTGACCCCAAGAAGAGACGCCCCCGGGATGGCTTCCCCGGGGGCGTCTCCGCGTGTGCTGTCAGATCAGACGGACTCGAATGCGACGACGGCGTTGTGACCGCCGAAACCGAACGAGTTGCTGATCGCGAGCTGATCCCCGGCGCCGAGGGGCGTCGGAGCGCCGGACAGGCGGAACGGCACAGCCGGGTCCTGCTCGGTGATGTTGATGGTCGGGGGAGCGACGCGGTCGCGCAGCGCGAGCACGGTGAAGATGGCCTCCAGCGCGCCGGTGCCGCCGAGCAGGTGACCGGTCGATGCCTTGGTCGCCGACACCGGGATCTCGTCGATCCGATCCCCGAACACGGTCTTGAGGGCGACGTACTCGTTGGGGTCGCCGACCGGGGTCGAGGTGGCGTGCGCGTTGATGTGGGTGACATCGTCGGCCGAGCGCCCCGCCGACTCCAGCGCCAAGCGCACGGCGCGGGCCGCGCCGGTGCCCTCGGGGTCGTTGGCGGTGATGTGGTACGAGTCCGCCGTCACGCCGCCGCCGACGATCGCGGCGTAGATCTTCGCACCGCGCGCCTTCGCGTGCTCCTCGGTCTCCAGGATGAGCACGCCGGCACCCTCACCCATGACGAAGCCGTCACGGTCGATGCTGCCCGGACGGGACGCCGTCTCGGGGGAGTCGTTGCGCTTGGACAGCGCCTGCATCGAGGCGAACGAGGAGATCGTGATCGGGTGGATCACCGACTCGGTGCCGCCGGCGATCACCACATCGGCCAGGCCATCGCGCAGGTGCTCGATGGCGTTCACCAGCGACTCGGTGCTCGAGGCGCAGGCACTGGCCACGGTGCGCGCGTAGGCGCGCGCACCGAAGTGCAGCGACAGGTTCCCGGCCGCCGCGTTCGGCATCAGCATCGGGACCGTCATCGGCAGCACGCGACGCGGACCCTTCTCGCGCAGCGTGTCCCACGCGTCCAGCAGCGTCCAGAGACCGCCGATGCCGGTCGCGAAGTCCACGCCGAGCCGGTCCGGGTCGACGTCGGGCGCGCCGGCATCCTCCCACGCCTCCTGCGCGGCCACGAGGGCGAACTGCGACGACGGGTCGAGCCGCTTGGCCACGGGACGGGCGAGAACGGTGTCGGGGCGCACCTTCGCCTGCGCGGCGAAGGTGACCGGCAGCTGGTACTGCTCGACCCAGTCGTACTCGAGGGTGTGCGTGCCGGATTCTCCGGCCAGCAGGGCGTCCCAGCTCTCCGGCGCGGTTCCGCCGAGGGGCGACGACGCGCCGATGCCGGTGACGACGATACGGGGAGTGCTCATGATGATTCCTCGTTGTCCGCCGGTGGGGGACGCCGCCCCCACCGGTCGAGAAGGTTACGCCTGGTTGGACGTGATGAAGGTGACGGCGTCGCCGACGGTCTTGAGGTTCTTGACCTCTTCGTCGGGGATGGTCACGCCGAACTTCTCCTCCGCGTTGACGACGATCGTCATCATCGAGATGGAGTCGATGTCGAGGTCGTCGGTGAACGACTTCTCCAGCGCGACCTCGTCGGCCGAGATGCCGGTCTCGTCGGTGATGAGCTCGGCGAGCCCTGCGAGGACCTCGTCAGTGGTGAGTGCCATGGTTATCTCCTTGTTTTCAGGGGTGCCCGGGCAGGGCCGTGTGCAAGTCTAGGGCGGGGCCCGCTCCTGTCAGGGGAGGACGACCACCTGGGCGCCGAACACGAGTCCGGCGCCGAAGCCGATCTGCAGCGCGAGTCCGCCGCTGAGCTCGGGATGCTCCTCGAGCAGGCGGTGCGTGGCGAGCGGGATGGATGCCGCGGAGGTGTTGCCGGTCGTCTCGATGTCGCGTCCGATCACCACGCTCTCCGGCAGCTTGAGCTGCTTGGCGAACTCGTCGATGATCCGCATGTTGGCCTGGTGCGGCACGAACGCGGCAAGGTCCTCGGGCAGTACGCCGGCCTCTTCGAGCGCCTTGCGCGCGACCTTGACCATCTCCCACACCGCCCAGCGGAAGACGGTGGGACCCTCCTGGCGCAGCGTGGGCCACGGCGACTGTCCGTCCCGGAACTCGACGAGGGTGTGGTTCATGCCGACGGCGTCGGCCTTCGAGCCATCCGAACCCCAGACGGTCGGGCCGATGCCGGGGAAGTCGCTCGGACCGACGACGACCGCGCCGGCACCGTCGCCGAGGAGGAACGAGATGGAGCGGTCGGCCGGGTCGACGATGTCGCTGAGCTTCTCCGCGCCGACGACGACGGCGTAGTGCGCGGCACCGGCGCGGATGAGGGCGTCGGCCTGCGCGACGCCGTACGCGAAGCCGGCGCAGGCCGCGTTGAGGTCGTAGGCGGCGGCCGGGTTCGCCCCGATCCGGTCGGCGACGATCGCGGAGACCGACGGCGTCTGCTTCGGGTTCGAGATCGTCGCGATGATGACGACGTCGATCAGTGCGGGGTCGATGCCGGAGCGCTCGACCGCCTCGGCGGCGGCGTCGGATGCCAGATCGATCGCCGTCGTGGAGGCCACGGCCCGGGTGCGGGTGATGATGCCGGTGCGCTGGCGGATCCACTCGTCGCTGGAGTCGATCGGCCCGATGAGGTCGTCGTTGGGCACGGCGTTCTCGCCGCGTGCTGCGCCGTAGGCATAGATGCGCGTGTGCGCGGGGCCGGTGGGTTGGTTCAGGGTGACGGTCATGCGCCTTCTCCAGTCAGCAGTGCGGTGGCGGCCGCGAGGTCTTCCGGCGTCTTGACGGCCACAGCCGGCACACCGCGCAGTGCGCGCTTGGCCAGCCCGACGAGCGTCCCCGCGGGAGAGAACTCGATGATGCCGGTGACGCCGGCGGCGGCGAACGACTCCATGCACAGATCCCAGCGCACGGGATTGGCCACCTGAGCGACCAGCAGGTCCACCGCGCCACGCCCGTCGGCCACGATCGAGCCGTCCCGGTTGGTCCACAGTGTCGTGTGGGGGTCGGATGCCGTCACCTCTGCGGCGGCCGCGCGCAGCGTCTCGACGGCGGGCGCCATGTATCGGGTGTGGAAGGCGCCGGCGACCTGCAGCGGGATGACGCGGGTGCCCTTCACCGGCTCGGCGGCGAGTTCGGCGAGCGGGGCGAGCGCGCCGGCGGCCACGATCTGGCCGCCGCCGTTGTAGTTCGCGGGAGTGAGATCGAGCTCGGTCAGACGCGCGATGACGGCATCCTGATCGCCGCCGAGCACGGCGCTCATCCCGGTCTGCTCGACGGCAGCGGCATCCGCCATCGCCCGTCCGCGGATGCCGACGAGGCGCAGCCCGTCGTCCTCGGAGAGCACGCCGGAGGCCACCAGTGCGGGGACCTCGCCGACCGAGTGGCCGGCGACGCCGGTCGGCCGAGCGGTGGTGCCCGACGTCAATGCCGACCAGGAGAGCAGACTCGCGGCGACGATCAGCGGCTGGGCGACGCTCGTGTCGCGGATCGCGTCGGCATCCCATTCGGTGCCGGCCGCAACGAGATCGACCTGTGCGTGCTCGGAGTACGCCTCCAGGCGCTCGCGCGCCCCGTCGAGGTCGAGCCACGGGGTGAGGAAACCGGGGGTCTGCGAGCCCTGGCCGGGGAAGACGGCAATGATCACCTGACTATCCTCCCAAGAACGCCGGGGCTCCCGCTGGCGAGGATCTCACAACAACGGCGCAATGCTTTGTGCGTGTTGTACAGATGCATCAGAGGCGGCGCGTCCCGGCCGGTCGGCGGCGCGCGACCTCCGTGCCGATCGATCCCAGGATCAGCGCCGTCTGCAGGATGAGTGCCTCCCGCGGTCCGGTGGCGTCCCAGCCGATGACGTCGGACACGCGCTTGAGGCGGTAGCGGACCGTGTTCGGATGCACGAAGAGCTCCCGTGCGGTGGCCTCCAGCGACCGGCCGTTGTCCAGGTAGCTCCACAGCGTCGCGACGAGGTCTGCGGAGTGCGCCTGCAACGGACGGTAGATGCGCTCGACGAGGGTCGCCTTCGCGAGCGGATCGCCCGCGAGTGCGCGCTCGGGCAGCAGGTCGTCGGCTTCCACGGGACGGGGCGCGTTACGCCACGCGCGTGCCACCGCGAACCCCGCCAGGGCGGCGCGGGCGCTCATGCTGGCCTCGACCAGGGCGGGAACGGCCGGGCCGAGGACGAGGTGCCCGGATCCGAACGCGGGCTCGAGGCGACGGGCGATGTCCGGGAACGGCAGGTCTTCGCTGCCGTCTTCCGCGCCGGGCGCGCCCGGCCCGTCAGCCCGCCCGATCACGACGACCAGTCGCGAGCCCTGCACGCCGATCAGGACGTCGACACCCATCTTGCGCGCCAGGCGCCGCAGCTGATCCACGTCGAACTGCGGCGGTGTGGTGCCGACCAGCACGGACACCTCGCCGTGACCGTGCCATCCCAGCGCCGCGATCCTGCTCGGCAGTTCCTCGTCCGACTCTCCGGACAGGATGGAGTCGACGACGAGCGCCTCGAGACGCGCGTCCCAGAGCCCGCGCGCCTCGGCGGCCCGGGCGTACACATCGGCGGCAGCGAAGGCGACTTCGCGCGAGTAGAGCAGGATGCTCTCGCGCAGCCCCGCCCCGCGACCGGCGACCCGCTCCTCGGTGACCTCGACGGTCACCCGGATCAGCTGCAGTGTCTGCGTGAGGCTCACGCTGCGCAGCAGCTCGCGCGGCGCCGCCGCGAAGATGTCCGCGGCGATCCACGGGGTCGAGTTCGGATCGTCGTACCACTGGATGAAGGAGGTGATGCCCGCCTGAGCCACCAGCCCGACCGCGGAGCGGCGGGCCGGTGGCATCTCGGCGTACCACGGCAGCGAGTCGTCGAGACGCTTGATCGTGGCGGTCGCGAGGTCGCCGGAGATCCGGCGCAACCAGGCGAGCGTCTCGGCCTTCTCCTTCGGAGTGGGGCGATCCGTCATGGACGGGTCAGCTCTCGCCGCCGGCGTTCCCGCTCGTTCCGGCGGTCACGTCGTGCAGGCGGTACTTCTCGATGGCCTGCGCCGACAGCGAGCGGTCGACCAGACCCTCCTCCGCGAGCGCCTGCAGCGTGCGCACCACGATCGACGGACCGTCGATCTTGAAGAAACGGCGTGCGGCCGCCCGCGTGTCGGAGAAGCCGAAGCCGTCCGCGCCGAGGGTGACGTAGCGACGGGGAACCCAGGGCCGGATCTGATCCTGCACGGCGTGCATGAAGTCACTGACACCGAGCACCGGGCCGGCGGTGTCCTGCAGCTTCTGCGTGAGGTACGCCGTGCGCGGCTCGTCGGCGGGGTTGAGGAAGTTGTGCTCGTCGGCGGCCAGACCGTCGCGGCGCAGCTCGCCCCAGCTCGTCACCGACCAGACATCCGCGACCACACCCCAGTCGTCCTTCAGCAGCTGCTGTGCTTCGAGGGCCCACGGCACGCCCACGCCGGAGGCGAGAAGCTGGGCGCGGTGCCCGTCGCCCTCGCCGACCGAGATGCGGTGGATGCCGTGGAGGATGCCGTCCACGTCGACGTCGGCCGGCTCGGCGGGCTGCACGAGGGGCTCGTTGTACACCGTGAGGTAGTACATGACGTTCGGGTCGGGGTGGTTGCCGCCGTACATGCGGTCGAGGCCGGCGCGCACGATGTGCGCGATCTCGTAGCCGTAGGCGGGGTCGTAGGAGAGGGTCGCCGGGTTCGTCGACGCGAGCAGCAGCGAATGTCCGTCGGCGTGCTGCAGGCCTTCGCCGGTGAGCGTGGTGCGGCCGGCGGTCGCGCCGATGATGAACCCGCGCGCCATCTGGTCGCCGGCTGCCCACTGTGCGTCGCCGGTGCGCTGGAACCCGAACATCGAGTAGAAGATGTAGATCGGGATCAGCGGCTCGCCGTGCGTCGAGTACGACGTGCCGACGTTCGTGAACGCCGCGACGGCGCCGGCCTCGTTGATGCCGACGTGCATGATCTGGCCCTGCGGGCTCTCCTTGTACGCCAGGAGGAGCTCGCGGTCGACCGAGGTGTAGTTCTGGCCGTTCGGGTTGTAGATCTTGGCGGTCGGGAAGAACGCGTCGATACCGAAGGTGCGTGCCTCATCGGGGATGATCGGCACGATGCGGTGGCCGAAGCCCTTCACCCGCAGCATGTCCTTGAGCAGGCGGACGAACGCCATCGTCGTGGCGATCTCCTGCGTGCCGGAGCCCTTCTTGGCCAGCTTGTAGGTGTCGTCGCCGGGCAGCTCGATCGGCACGTGGTGCGTCCGACGCTCGGGCAGGAACCCGCCGAGGCCGCGGCGACGATCGAGCATGTACTGGATCGTCTCGTCCTGCTCACCCGGGTGGTAGTACGGCGGCTGGTACGGGTTCTCCTCGAGCTGCGCGTCGGTGACCGGGATGCGCATCGAGTCGCGGAAGTGCTTCAGGTCCTCGAGGGTCATCTTCTTCATCTGGTGCGTCGCATTGCGCCCCTCGAAGTGGTGACCGAGGCCGTAGCCCTTGATCGTCTTTGCCAGGATGACGGTCGGCTGGCCCTTGTGCTCGACGGCGGTCTTGTAGGCAGCGTAGATCTTCTGGTAGTCGAGGCCACCGCGACGCAGACCGCCCCAGATGTAGTCGTCGCTGAGGTCCTTGACCATGTCCAGCGTGCGCTCGTCGCGGCCGAAGAAGTGGTCGCGGATGAACTTGCCGTCTTCGGCGCGGTAGGTCTGGAAGTCGCCGTCGGGCGTCGTGTTCATGAGGTGCACGAGGGCGCCGTCGCGGTCGCGCTCGAGCAGTTCGTCCCAGCCTCGGCCCCAGACGACCTTGATGACGTTCCAGCCGGCGCCGCGGAAGAAGCTCTCCAGTTCCTGGATGATCTTGCCGTTGCCACGTACCGGACCGTCCAGGCGCTGGAGGTTGCAGTTGACGACGAAGGTGAGGTTGTCCAGGCCCTCGTTGGCAGCGACCTGGAGCTGACCGCGGCTCTCGACCTCGTCCATCTCGCCGTCGCCGAGGAAGGCCCAGACGTGCGAGTCGGAGGCGTCCTTGATGCCGCGGTTGGTCAGGTACTTGTTCGTCATCGCCTGGTAGATGGCGTTGATCGGACCGAGTCCCATCGACACGGTCGGGAACTGCCAGTAGTCCGGCATGAGTCGCGGATGCGGATAGGACGGCAGGCCCAGCGGCGCCCTGGACTTCTCCTGACGGAATCCGTCGAGCTGGTCGGCGGAGAGTCGCCCTTCGAGGAACGAGCGGGCGTAGATGCCGGGGGAGGCGTGACCCTGGATGAAGATCTGGTCTCCGCCGCCGGGGTGGTCCAGGCCGCGGAAGAAGTGGTTGAAGCCGACTTCGTACAGCGACGCCGACGAGGCGTAGGTCGAGATATGGCCGCCGACGCCGATGCCGGGTCGCTGCGCGCGGTGCACGGTCAGTGCGGCGTTCCAGCGGATCCAGCGGCGGTAGCGCCGCTCGAGCTCCTCGTCACCGGGGAACTCGGGCTCGTTCTCCGGCGCGATCGTGTTGATGTAGTCCGTCGTCGGCACCTGGGGCACGTTCAGCTGCAGCTCGCGCGAGGCCTGCAGCAGGCTCAGCATGATCTCGCGACCGCGTCCGGCACCCTTGCTGTCGACCAGCTGATGCAGCGATTCCTGCCACTCGGCGGTCTCTTCGGGATCGCTGTCCAGCGGCCCCTGCGAGTACGGATCCTGATCGTTGACAGTCACAGAGAGACCTTTCTACGTCTGGCAGATCATGCCAGGAGGGGGCTTCGGATGCGCGCCGCGTTTGTTCAGCAATGACAACGCACCGCTCATCAGCCTAGCGCCGTCCGCGGTGACAGGATGGTCGGCATGACGATCGTTTCCGGAGACACCGCACCCGACTTCACGCTGCCCCTCGCCGGCGGCGGCACCCTGACCCTGAGCGAGGCATGGCGGGAGTCGCCGGTTGTCCTCGTGTTCTTCCCGCTCGCGTTCTCCGGTCGCTGCCAGGGCGAGCTGTGCGAGATCCGGGACAACATCGCCGTCTTCGAGGACGCACGGGTGCGAGTGATCGGCATCTCGGTCGACAGCCACTTCTCACTGCAGGCGTGGGCCGAGCAGCAGGGTTACGGCTTCGACCTCGTCTCCGACTTCTGGCCGCACGGAGAAGTCGCCCGCGCCTACGAGGTCTTCCTGGACGAGCGCGGCATCGCCGGCCGCGCCAGCTTCCTGATCGACACGGAGGGCGTCGTTCGCTGGAGCATCCAGAACGGCCCGGCCGAAGCCCGACCGCTCGAGGCGTACCGTGAGGCGCTCGCGCTGGTCTGAGTGCGATGGGGTGAGGCGCCAGTGACGTTCGGCGCGTCCTCCCCAGGTGACGGCGATCAGCAGCGCGCTGGCGCCGGCGAGCCCGGTGGGACCGATGGAATCCCCGGCGAGGAGGATGCCGATCGCGAGCGCCCAGGCCGGTTCGGTGCCGAGGAGGATGCCGGCGCGGGAGGCGGAGGTGTGCTTCGTCGCCCAGAGCTGTCCGAAGAAGGCGGCGAGCGTGCAGCCCACGCTGAGGTAGATGAGTACCGCCCAGTCGTGCCCCGTGAGGTGGGACAGGTGGGCGAGGGCTGAGCTTCCGCCCCAGACGGTGAACACGAGTGCGCCGATGGCGACCTCGATGGTGGTCAACGACAGCACGTCCGCTCCGATGCGACCGGCGAAGAGGGCGCCGGCCACGCCGAGCAGCGCCCGGGTGACGGCGGCGACGAGCATGAGCACGTCGCCGGTGTTCGGGGTGGACAGGCCCTCGCCACCCACCAGGAGTGCGACACCGACAACGCCGAGCAGCAGGGCAGCCATGAGCGGCGCGGAGAGGCGTCGGCGGGTGACGGCCGACTCGAGGATCGGGGTGATGAGCACCGACAGGCCGATGATGAGGCCGGCGTTGGTCGCACTCGTGAGGGTGACGCCGACGGTCTCCAGCGCGATGGTTCCCGCACGGAGGACGCCGAGCACCACGCCCGGTGCGGTCACCGTCCGCACAGGACGGAGCTTTCCGCGTGCGGTGGCGATGGCGAGCAGGATGAGCGCGGCGGGCAGGAACCGCAGGCACATGACCGCTGCGGGCGAGGCCGCCTCGGCGAGGTCCTTGGCGCCCAGATAGCTGCCGCCCCACAGCACCGCCACGACGAGCAGGACGACATCGGGCAGGAGGCGGGAACGCTGCATGACACCACCCTCGCGAGCCCGTATATGTAGAACAACGGGCAGTGTCTTCATGGACCGGTAAGTTGTGCTTCATGGAAGTGCATCACCTCAGGACACTGCGGGAACTGCGCGATCGCGGCTCGGTCACCGCAGTGGCTGCGGCGCTGCACCTGTCTCCCTCGGCGATCTCCCAGCAGCTCGCCGCGTTGCAGCGGACGACTCCGGTACCGCTGACCGAGCAGCGCGGCCGGGTGCTCGCGCTCACCGCCGCCGGCGCGCGTGTGGCCGATGCGGCCGAGGAGGTCGTCGCCGCTCTGGCCCGCGCGGAGGATGCGGTGACCCAGTTCCTCGCCGCACCCAGCGAGCCGGTGACGGTGACCGCGTTCCACAGCGCCGGGCTGGCGTGGTTCCCTTCCCTGATCGCGCGCGCCGAGTCCGAACCGGACGAACCGGAGGTGCGGGTGCGCGACGAAGACGTGTCCACCGAGGAGTTCCCGCAGCTCGCAGCCGACCACGACATCGTGATCGCTCACCGCCCGCTGGGGTCCGCGCCGTGGCCGCGCGAACGGGTCGCCGTGACGCCGCTGCTGGAAGAGCCGATCGACCTCGCGGTGAGCCGGTCGCATCGCTTGGCATCGCTCTCCTCGGTGAGACTGTCCGAGCTGTCGGGCGAGTCCTGGTCGGCGGCGCACGAGGGCTTCCCGCTGGAACCCCTACTGGTGCAGGCCGTCTCGGCGAGCGCGGGGGAGCCGATCCGCATCCGCCATCGTGTCAATGAGTTCAACGTCGTGGCCGCGATCATCGCCCACACGGGCACGATCGGTCTGCTGCCGCGCTACACCGGGCTCAGCTCGCAGTACGCCGACGACGTGGTCCTGCTCCCCATCGAAGACCTGCATGTC
>Ga0180219_1002497_pt1 | contig 10903 bp, 7 predicted proteins | sample eDN3rd30CBELigMG_FD_151338 | JGI IMG/M metagenome (GOLD analysis project Ga0180219, IMG submission 151338) | Enriched Miracle-Growth compost microbial communities from Emeryville, California, USA - eDNA 3rd pass 30_C BE-Lig MG (version 2)... ... | reverse complement strand
ACGTCCCTGTGAATCGAATTTATGGACAGGAGATCGTCAGGAAGCACGGCGGGCCGCACGGGTCGCAAAGTCACTTGACCGAAAAATCGATGCGCTAACTATATGCGACAAATTTGACCAATACAAGACAGCTAGAATGCTAGCTAGAAACTGATTTTACTCAGGCTTTCTGCCATGCCGAGTCCGAGCCGGTTTTGCGCGCTTGATCGGTCGAGCCAGAACAGCCGGAACAGGATTGGGGCGCTGCCATCGCATGGCGTCATTTCATAATGATCCCAGGTTTCAGGCGCGGCACGTCTCAATTGCAAATGAAAGCAGTGGCGGCGGTGAAGCTCGGTCTGTCCCCGTTCGGGATAATCATAATCGATAGTTTCGAGATGGATCATGCCGTCGTCGTAGAAAAGCCCTGTTTCTTCGGCGAATTCGCGATAGGCGGCCGCGAGAATATCTTCTCCTGCATCGACCGTGCCGCCCGGCACCTGAAGCGGCGTTTCAGGAAAATCCGGTTCTTCAAAAACCAGAAGCCGGTCGTTCCATGTCGCGTAAATGAGTACTTTGTCGATGGGTTGGATTGTAACGGTCATGGACTTTTCCGGCAGGGTTAGCGTTCAGGCCATAATTGCAACGAATGATTTGCGGTAAAACCCGCATATTGTTGTGGGTCATCGCAGCTGGCGCGCGCGAAAAGCGTGTGCTCTCCTATCTTTGACTTCCACGTGACGTAGATATTCAGCATGTTGCAAACATATCTGCAAAATTGAGTGGGCGGATGGGCAGCGAGGCAGGACATGACGTCTGAACCAGACAAGGACAAGACGAAGCGGAGTGCGCCCAAGAAAGAGCGCCGCCGCAAAAAACCCAGGCGCAGTGTCTCGGAGCGCCTTCGCAAGAGTTCGGCCAAGCTGATTGGTGGTTCTCCGTCACGCGACGGAACCGATCTTTTTTCCCAAGTCTCGATGATGGTGGGAGCCTTTATGGTCTCGCCGGTGCGCAACACGCTGATTGCGCTCGGGACCGGTATTTTCGTTCTCATCGTGCTGATCGCCATCGGACAGGTTGCCATCAATCGCTGGAACGAACCCTTCTACGATGCGCTTGCGCGCAAGGATTTGCAGGCTTTCTTCCATCAGCTGATGGTTTTCTTCGGGATTGCGGGCAGCTTGCTTGTGCTCAACGTATCGCAAACCTGGCTCAACCAGATGTTCAAGCTCAAGATGCGTGAAGGACTGGCGCGCGATCTCGTGGGGCAATGGCTGGTGCCGGGTCGGGCATTTCGTCTCGCCAATGCCGGCGAGATCGGCATCAATCCCGATCAGCGCCTGCATGAGGATGCACGTCACTTTGCAGAAATGTCGTGCGATCTTGGGATCAACCTCCTCCAGTCGACCGTCATTCTGGTGAGCTTCGTCGGTGTCCTGTGGTCGCTCTCAAGTGGCTTTGTTTTTCATGTCGCGGGCTACAGTTTCTCCATTCCCGGCTACATGGTCTGGGCTGTCATCATCTACGCGGCCTCTGCCTCATGGCTGACATGGATCGTCGGGCGCAGTCTGGTCAATATCAACGCCAATCGCTATGCGCGCGAAGCTGATTTCCGCGCTTCGCTGATGCGGGTCAATGAGCACGTGGATGCCATCACCCTGTCGCGCGGCGAAGGGGACGAGAGACGCCGCCTCGATCTGGATATCGATGCGGTTCTGGCTGCAATTCGCAAGATCGTCTTTGCGACCACACGATTGACCTGGGTGACCGCCGGTTACGGCTGGCTCACCATCGTGGCGCCTATTCTCGTTGCGGCGCCGGTCTATTTCTCCGGAGGACTGACCTTCGGTGGGCTGATGATGGCAGTCGGTGCGTTTACGCAGGTGCATAATTCGCTGCGCTGGTTCGTCGATAATTTCGGGGCGATTGCGGACTGGCGTGCGACGCTGCTGCGCGTCGCGAGCTTCCGACAGGCGGTGCTGCGCATGGACGAACTCGGCCATCTGGACCGGCAGATCGATCTTGCGACGAATGACAATGACAGGCTGACGCTGGATGATGTTTCCATCGCCGCGCCCGATCTGTGCCTGAAGCTTTCCCGCAAGGCCTTTTCGGTAAAGCCCGGCGAACGGGTGCTGGTCACGGGTGGAACCGAGACGCAGAGAACGCTGTTGTTCCGCGCATTGGGAGGGCTTTGGCCATGGGGCGAGGGGCGGATCGGTATGCCCGTCGGCGATGGTGTCGCCTTCATGCCGCGCGCACCTTATTTTCCGCCCGGCAACCTCAAGGGTGTGATTGTCTATCCGCTTGATATCAAAAAGTTTTCGGAAGAAGACCTGGAGAATGTGCTGCGGCGGGCCGGGCTTGAACGGCTTTCCACGAGTCTTGATCGCGTTGCGCGCTGGGATCGTGTTCTGACCGACGATGAGCGCCAATCAATCGCTTTTGCCCGCCTGATCTTGCAGAAGCCGCAATGGATCGTGATCGACGGCGCGCTCGATGGTCTCGATGCCGAAGCCTACGACCGGATTCGCGATATGCTGAACACCGAGTTGAAGGATGCAGCCGTCATCCATCTTGGCAAGCCGCATCTGCACGATGGCCTTTTCACCCAGCAGGTCAGTCTGGAAGGTGATCCTTCAGGCAAGCCGTTGGAGATACCAGCCCTTAAAACAGCATAAAAAAAACCGCCGGTCACCCGGCGGCTTTCTTGTTTCGGGATGTCTTTAGGCTATCAGCGGAAATAATCCTGCAGCGGGCGAACCTCCAGCGATCCGGCCTTGAGCGCGGCGATAGCTTCGGCGGCTGCTTCCGCTCCGGCCATGGTCGTGTAGTAAGGCAGCTTCTGCATCAGCGTTGCGCGGCGGATCGACTTGGAGTCGGATACAGCACTTGCGCTGTCCGTCGTGTTGAAGACCAGATGGATCTGGCGATTGCGGATCGCATCTTCCACGTGCGGTCGGCCTTCGATGACCTTGTTGACCTTGGTCGATTCGACGCCGTTGGCTTCGAGGAACTTCTGCGTTCCGCCTGTTGCCATGACCTTGAAGCCGATGCTTGCAAGCTTGCGGACTGCGCCGAGCACGCGTTCCTTGTCTTCGTCGCGAACAGATACGAAGACCGTGCCTTCACGCGGCAGTTCCACGCCTGCACCAAGCTGTGCCTTTGCGAAGGCCAGAGCATAGTCGTAGTCGAGGCCCATGACTTCGCCGGTTGAGCGCATTTCCGGTCCGAGCAGCGTATCGACACCAGGGAAACGGGCAAACGGGAACACCGCTTCCTTGACAGCAATATGCGGGCGTGAAGGCGTCTTCGGCTTGCCGCCGTAGGCGCCGAGTGCAGCTTCCAGGCTTTCACCGGCCATGACGCGGGCTGCAACCTTGGCGATCGGGGTGCCGACCGTCTTGGCGACGAACGGAACCGTACGCGATGCACGCGGATTGACCTCGAGAATGAAGATTTCGCCGTCCTTGATGGCGAACTGCACATTCATCAGGCCGCCGACATGAAGCGCCTTTGCAAGCGCTGCCGTCTGGCGTTCCAGTTCGGCAACGATTTCTGGCGAAAGCGTATGCACCGGCAGCGAGCAGGCCGAGTCGCCGGAATGAATGCCGGCTTCCTCGATATGCTCCATGATACCGGCGACAAAGCTGTCCTTGCCGTCGCACAGGCAGTCGACGTCCACTTCGATGGCTTCGGTCAGGTAGGTGTCGAACAGAAGCGGGTTCTTGCCGAGCAGCGTGTTGATCTGGCCGGTCTTGTCGTTTGGATATTTGGCCTTGATGTCTTCCGGCACCAGTTCCGGCACGGTGTCGAGCAGATAGTTCTGCAACGAACGCTCGTCATGGATGATCTGCATGGCGCGGCCACCCAGAACGTAAGACGGGCGCACGACAAGCGGGAAGCCTAGATCGGCGGCGACGAGGCGGGCCTGTTCGACCGAATAAGCGATGCCGTTCTTCGGCTGGTTGAGATCGAGCTTGATCAACAGCTTCTGGAAACGATCGCGATCTTCCGCAAGGTCGATGGCGTCAGGCGACGTGCCAAGGATCGGGATACCGGCCTTTTCAAGCGCATTGGCGAGCTTGAGCGGGGTCTGGCCGCCAAACTGCACGATAACGCCGTGAAGCGTGCCCTTTTCCTGTTCGACGCGCAGGATTTCCAGCACGTCTTCCGCCGTCAGCGGTTCGAAATAGAGACGATCCGACGTGTCGTAGTCGGTCGAAACCGTTTCCGGGTTGCAGTTGATCATGATGGCTTCATAGTCGGCATCATTGAGCGCGAAAGCCGCATGGCAGCAGCAATAATCGAACTCAATGCCCTGACCGATGCGGTTCGGACCACCACCGAGAATGACAACCTTCTTGCGATCCGACACTTCGGCTTCCGAGCGCGGCTGGCCGACGAATGGCGTTTCATAGGTCGAGTACATATAAGCAGTCGGCGAAGCGAATTCCGCAGCGCAGGTGTCGATGCGCTTGTAGACCGGATGCACATCGAGTTCGCCACGCAGCTTGGCCACGTCTTCCGCGTCCTTGCCCGTCAGGCTTGCAAGGCGTGCGTCGGAGAAGCCCATGGACTTCAGCATACGCAGGTTTTCAGCGTCCTGTGGCAGGCCGTGTTCGCGGATGCGCTCTTCGGTCTTCACGATGGCTTCGATCTGCTCGAGGAACCAAGGGTCGATCTTCGAAGCGTCGTGCACCTGCTCGTTGGTCAGGCCGAGACGCATTGCCTGCGCGACCATGCGCAGACGATCCGGCGTCGGCGTGCCGATGGCAGCGCGGATCGCGTTCTTTTCGTCGCCTTCCTCGATGTTCGGAATGGCGATTTCATCAAGGCCCGTCAGGCCGGTTTCGAGACCGCGCAGCGCCTTTTGCAAGCTTTCCTGGAAGGTGCGGCCAATGGCCATGACTTCACCGACCGACTTCATGGCAGTGGTCAGGATCGGCGAGGAGCCGGGGAATTTCTCGAAGGCGAAACGCGGGATCTTGGTGACGACATAGTCGATCGACGGTTCGAACGAGGCTGGCGTCGCGCCGCCGGTAATGTCGTTATCCAGCTCGTCGAGCGTGTAGCCGACGGCAAGCTTGGCTGCGACCTTGGCAATCGGGAAGCCGGTGGCCTTGGAAGCCAGTGCCGAAGAACGCGACACGCGCGGGTTCATTTCGATGACGATCATGCGGCCATTGGCCGGGTTGATCGCGAACTGCACGTTGGAGCCACCGGTTTCGACGCCGATCTCGCGCAGCACCGCAATCGAGGCGTTACGCATGATCTGGTATTCTTTGTCGGTCAGCGTCAGCGCTGGCGCAACGGTGATCGAGTCGCCGGTATGAACGCCCATAGGATCGAGGTTTTCGATCGAGCAGATGATGATGCAGTTGTCCGCCTTGTCGCGGACGACTTCCATTTCATATTCTTTCCAGCCCAGAACCGACTCTTCGATCAGAACTTCAGTCGTCGGCGATGCATCCAGACCGCGCTCGATGATTTCAAAGAATTCCTGGCGGTTATAGGCAATGCCGCCGCCCGTACCGCCGAGCGTGAAGCTTGGGCGGATAATGGCAGGCAGGCCAACCACGTCGAGCGCCTGCGCAGCCTTTGCAAGCGCATGCGTCATGTAACGCTGCTTGCGTTCGACTTCGCCGAGCTGCCATTCGGTTTCAAGCTTGTCGAGAGCCTTGTCGAGATCATCACCCGAAAACTGCGCCTTGACTTCGGCGCGCTTTGCTTCGTGACGCTTGCGGTCTTCGTCCTTGATTTCGGTGGCGTTTGCGAGCCTGGATTCCGGTGTATCGAGGCCGATCTTTTCCATGGCTTCACGGAACAGCGCGCGATCTTCCGCCTTGTCGATGGCTTCCGCATTGGCGCCGATCATCTCGACATTGTAGCGCTCCAGCACGCCCATGCGGCGCAGCGACAATGCGGTGTTCAGCGCGGTCTGGCCGCCCATGGTCGGCAGCAGCGCGTCCGGGCGTTCCTTGGCGATGATCTTGGCAACCACTTCAGGCGTGATCGGTTCGATATAGGTCGCATCCGCCAGATCGGGATCGGTCATGATCGTGGCCGGGTTGGAATTGACGAGGATGATGCGGTAACCTTCCTCTTTCAACGCCTTACAGGCCTGCGTGCCCGAATAGTCGAATTCACAAGCCTGGCCGATGACAATGGGGCCCGCGCCGATAATCAGGATCGATTTGATATCTGTACGTTTCGGCATGGGCGCTCGTCCTATCTTCTTCACGCGCATGGATCTGTCCGAAAACCGGTTCCCATTTTTCGGGATCATGCTCTTGTTTTACGCATGTCTTGGTCTCGAAACCACTTCCCACTTTCGAGAGACATGCTGCTTAGCCTGCCAGAAAAGCCCGCACGGTTTTCCGGCGGGTTGGCAGCGTATGAATTCTGTGGGCTAAGCGGGCCTTATAGGCAATCGATTCCGAAAGCGGAACCCCACAAATCGTTTTATTTCAAAGAAAGTGCAGGCATTCACGAAAATTCTTGCCCGCCTCATGCTTTCTCTATGGATGTTATAACCGAACCAAAGCGCCCGCGGGTCGCTCAGGCTTCTGCCTGAGCGACCTTCAGAGACGGCTTTTTGCGCTTTGTGAGCATATGGCCGAGCCTGTTCGACGGTAGTTCGATCAGGCGGTAGGAAATCTTTGCTGCGATGATCGCGCCAATCACGATGGCAGCCATGCCGGCGATTTCAAGCATGGGACCGAGGTTCAGCTTGCGCATCACCGCCCAGCCGAAACCGACCACGAACATATGGGTCAGGTAGAGCGAATAGGAAGTTGCGCCGAGATCGACAAAGAAATTGTCTCGCAGGTCACCGAGCCAGCGTTCGATGCCCAATGCACCGGCAACCAGCAATACAGCCGCGCTGCACATGACCAGATAGGTGGAGAAGTTGTTGAACGCGACCAGTGGGGTGGAGAAGGTGCCGTAGAGCGCTGCCATGGCAAGGATACCAATTCCGGCCAGTGCGACCGGGGGCATTCTTTCCCACAGGCGATGCTTTTCCGCTTCTGCCAGCCACATGCCAAACATGAATGTCAGCAGGTTCTTGTGCAGATAGAAGGCTGCAATACTCGCTGATGGTTCGACGAAGAAGCTTCCGATGACGCATGCGCCGAAGATGCCGGTCAGCAAGATCGTGCGCTGCAAGGCATTTTTGCACCACCAGAACAGGGCGAATACAAGATAGAAGAACAATTCGTAGTTCAGCGACCAGCCGAGTTTGAAGAGCGGGCGCCAATCGCTTGGATCGCCCGGTGTGGCGGCGGGTATGAAGAACAGCGATTTGATGAAATAGCCTACATCCGGAACCGTCGTCTTGAATAGCGAAGGCAGATAGAGCGCGCAGAAGAAAACCGTGATCGTGCAGAGCCAGTAAAGCGGCACGATGCGGAAAACGCGGCGTAGCAGAAAGTCACCGGGCCTGAATGGACCGTCGGCATTGACATAAGCAATGATGAAACCGCTGATGACGAAGAACAGTTGAACACCGAAGACGCCTAGCATCGTGATGGCATTGTTTGTTTCTGCACGTGGATGCTCGATCGTATGGGCGATCAGGACGGCTGTTGCCGCAAGGCCGCGCAAAATCTGGATCGAATAAAGCTGCTTTCGGTTCTGCATCGCCCATGCCCCCCATTGACGGTACACGCTGTAACGGATGCCGAGCATTTCTGCAATTGCTAGCGTATAGATTGTGGGGGGCTGGCAGGCGCCGAAAGCACTTATGCTTTCTCGGTGGGTTTTATGACTGAACCAAAGCGTTCGCGGGCCGATTTCTGGCTGGCGCGGCTGATCGGCAGCAGGTCGCCGTCATTCGTCAGCAGGCTGAAACCACCATTGGCTTTGCGCAATCCCGCGACATGCCGGTCGGCAATCCAGTGCGAGCGATGTATCTGAAGCCCGCTCGTCGCGCCAACCTCTTTCACAGCATCGGAAAAGCGCAGAAGAACGAGTTCCTGCCCCCGGCTGGTGACCACCCGTGTGTAGTGATCCTCGGCGGAGAGGCGCAGGATCGCACCCCGATTATCCGGTTTCAGCCGGGTCAGCAATGGAGGTGACGACTCAGAAACATTTCTCGGCACAGCTTCCAGATCACGGCGCAGCGTCATATAGGCCAGAATGCAGAACAGGGCGCTGAGCGGCAGCGCAATAACGGCATTGGCAAGGATGGCTGCAGTCGTCGGCGCTCTGCCGGAAAATCCCCAGTCGATGACCGTAACCCAAAGCCCGATCGGCAGCGCGGCCACGACTGCTCCGGTCATCATGCGGGCAAAGGCGTGTCTTGCGACAGGTTCAAGGAAAGCATCAGCCAGCACGGAAAAGATAATTGCCGTAGCCCACCCGGCAAACTGCACCGAGAGCCAGTAAAAGAAGCGAACTGCCACCGGCATGGACAGGTCCGTTCCGAAGGGGCCGGTAATGGTGAAGACCAGGACGACGATGATGAAGGTGCCCCACAGGCGTGGCGCACGAAGAATGGTCGACAATTCACGAAGCGCGAATTGCAACAGGCCGCCGGTCACGAAGTTTTCCTGCATTTGACGCCGTTTCGATTGAGACGAGCGCAGTCTTGTTGAAAGCGATAGGAAATTCAACAGGAACCCTGCGATGAACTTCGAACCGCTTCTTCATGCGCCGCTTGCCGTTCAAATTCATGTTGCAACTGTCTTGCCAGCTGCGATCATCGGTCTTCTTATCTTCATGCGTCGCAAAGGTACCAGATTGCACAAAGTGCTCGGACGGCTTTGGGTGATGCTGATGATCGTGACCGCAATCTCCAGCTTCTTCATTCATCAGATCAACCTCGTCGGCGGGTTCAGTCCCATACACATCCTTTCGTTACTGGTGCTGTTGGGGTGCGCGCGCGCTGTCGCGGCGGCCCGGAGGGGGCAGATCGAGGTGCATCGCCGAATCATCAAAAGCGTTTATCTGGGCGGTATCCTCGGGGCAGGGTTCTTCGCCTTCATGCCTGGGCGCATCATGAATGAAGTCGCCTTTCCCTATGGCTTGAAGTCGCCATTTCTCGTGGCATGTCTTCTGATGGCGCTTGTTGCAGCAAGTTTTGCCTATCGAAACAGAAAGAGTTTTCTTGTGCCCAAACTATTGCGAAAGAGTCTTCGTTTGTGATTGACGCTGCCATTTACTTTTTATGTTGCCGTGCCAACTCTTTATGCGACAATTGCAGGTATAGTTTGGTGCTGCTTCGTTGAGAGCGGCACGGTGCAGGGGAGTTGGTCAATGCGCTGGCAAGGCCGTAGGCAAAGTGACAATGTGGAAGATCAGCGCGGGACGCAGGACGGTGGCATAGGTGGCGGCTTCGGTCGCGGCGGCGGCCTCGGCGGTCCCGGTTTTCGAATCGTTCGCGGCGGCGGCATTTCCGGCATTTTGATTCTGGTGGTTATGTTCTTCGTTCTGCGCGCGGTCGGCATCGATCCGCTGCCGATCCTGTTCGGTGATGGCAGCATGGGGCCGAGCGTAACCCAGCAGGCCGGACAATCCGGACGGACAGTCGCCGAGGGTGGCAATGTTGCCAATGACGAGACAACGCAGTTCGCCCGTACGGTGCTGGCTGAGACGGAAGACGTCTGGAGCGGCATTTTCAAGTCGCGTGGCCAGACCTATACGCCGCCCACGATGGTGCTGTTTTCCGGGCAGGTGCGTTCAGCCTGCGGCTTTGCTTCTGCTGCGTCCGGGCCGTTTTATTGCCCCGGCGATCGCAAGCTCTACATCGATCTGAGTTTCTATAAGGAACTGGCAAACCGCTTCGGCGCTTCCGGCGATTTCGCGCAGGCCTATGTCCTGGCGCATGAGGTCGGGCACCATGTCCAGAACCTGCTCGGCATTCTGCCGAAATTCAACCAGATGCGCCAGCAGATGAGCGAAGCGCAAGCCAACCAGATGTCGGTTCGCGTCGAGCTTCAGGCCGATTGCTTTGCCGGTGTTTGGGGTTACTACACGGAGCAGAAGGGTATTCTGGAGGCAGGCGACCTTGAAGAAGCTCTGAATGCGGCACACCAGATCGGTGATGATACGCTGCAGCGCCGTAGTCAGGGTTACGTTGTGCCGGAAAGCTTCAACCACGGCACCTCCGCCCAGCGCGCCAAGTGGTTCCAGCGCGGTTTCGATAGCGGCAAGCTGGAATCATGCGATACATTCAGCGGTGATGTTTAGAACCGCTTCGATACTGTAGAAAAAAGGCGGTTTCGACCGCCTTTTTCTTTATGCAGGAACAACGCCCGTTCTTTTTGTCGAAAGCCTGCAATATTCGCCTTGTCGTGAAATAATTTTCCAGATAAATGCTTTCGCACCGGCGCGGCCTTTTTCCGATTTGCAAGCGTGACGCTCAGTTTTGAGCGGCGATGGCGCGCGAGTTCTTCAATCAACACAATTTATGAATGTTCCACCTCGTTTGTCGTGGAGCATGTTTCAGGTGTCCCATGCATGATCCCCAGTTTGTACGGCGGGGCTTGTTACTCGTCTTTATGACACTGTTCCTCGACATTATCGGCATTGCGATCATCATGCCGGTTCTGCCGACTTTTCTTGAAGAGTTAACCGGCGCGGATATCAGCACCGCAGCCGTCGATGGTGGCTGGCTTTTGCTGGTCTATGCCGGGATGCAGTTCCTGTTCGCGCCGATGATCGGCAATCTGAGCGACCGTTTCGGGCGCCGCCCGGTGCTGCTCGCCTCGATCTTCACCTTTGCGCTCGACAATTTGATCTGCGCGCTCGCAGTCTCCTACTGGATGCTGTTTGTCGGTCGTGTTCTGGCTGGTATCAGCGGAGCGAGCTTCGCGACGGCATCCGCCTATATCGCCGATGTCAGCGATGACAGCAATCGTGCGCGCAATTTCGGCCTGATCGGCATTGCCTTCGGGGTCGGTTTCGCACTCGGCCCGGT
>Ga0180219_1002496_pt1 | contig 10903 bp, 10 predicted proteins | sample eDN3rd30CBELigMG_FD_151338 | JGI IMG/M metagenome (GOLD analysis project Ga0180219, IMG submission 151338) | Enriched Miracle-Growth compost microbial communities from Emeryville, California, USA - eDNA 3rd pass 30_C BE-Lig MG (version 2)... ... | reverse complement strand
CGACAGGAAACCCACCGGAGAGCTGGCCGGCGCGCTCACCGAAGCCGGAGTGGCGGTGCAGGTCGCATGATCGTCACACTGACCGCGCACCCGGCACTCGACCGCACTGTCCGACTCGACGCCCCGCTGCAGGTGGGCGAAGTGCAGAGCGCGCGCAGCGGGCGCGAGGATGCCGCAGGGAAAGGCGTGAACGTCGCGCGGGCCGTCCATGCCGCGGATCACCCGGTTGTGGCAGTGCTCCCGCTCGACCCCGAGGACCCCTACGGGGCAGCGCTGCGGGCAACCCACCTCCCGGTGGATCCGGTCGGAATCCGCGGTTTCGTGCGCGCCAACCTGACCATCGTGGATGCCGTCGGCACCACCACCAAGATCAACCTGCCCGGAGCACCGCTGACCGAGGCCGACCTCGCGCATCTGATCGAGGCCACGGTCGCCGCGTCCGCCGATGCCGACTGGCTGGTCCTTGCCGGATCGCTGCCGCCGGGAGCGCCGGATGACTTCTACGCGCGCGTCATCCACGCCGTGCGTGCGTCAGGGGGAGCGCACGCGCCGCGCATCGCCGTCGACACCTCCGGCCCGGCCCTGCACGCGGTCGTGCAGGACGGTCGCCCCGACCTCATCAAACCCAACGAGGACGAGCTCGCGCAGCTGGCCGGCGTCGAACTCGACGCCGACACTGCGGACGCCGCAGCACTCGTCGACGCCGTGCATGCGATTGCCCGACGCCTCGTGCCCGAGCGCGTGGCCGCAGCGTTCGTCACGCTTGGGGCGCTCGGCGCGGTTCTCGTGGACGAGCATGGTGCCTGGTTCGGGGCCGCTCCGCGTATCAGCGTGCGCAGCACGGTCGGTGCCGGCGACAGTTCGCTGGCCGGCTTCCTGCTCGCGAGCGTCCGCGGCGCAGACCCGGCCGAGTGCGTGCGCACCGGCATCCGCTACGGGGCGGCCGCGGCCGCCTTGCCCGGTACCCAGCCGCCCAGCCCCGAAGACCTTCCCGCCGGCGATGTGCCGGTGCGGGAACTCGACTGAACCACCCACGACCACTGGAGGTCACCGTGTCAGAGATCATCACCGCCGATCTCGTCAGCCTCGACGAGCCCCTCGGCACAGACAAACGGGCGGTCATCGACGCCCTCGCCGCACGCGTCGCGGAGGCCGGGCGCGCCACCGACGGCGCCGCCCTCGCTGCGGATGCGTGGAAGCGAGAGCAGACCGACGAGACCGGGCTGCCCGGCGGCATCGCCATCCCGCACGCGAAGAGCCCTGCAGTGACGCAGGCGTCGCTGTCCTTCGCGCGACTCGCGCCCGGCGTCGACTTCGGCGCCGACGACGGTCCGGCTGACCTGGTCTTCTTGATCGCCGCGCCGGATACCGCGGCCGAGGAACACCTCGCCGTACTCTCGCGGCTGGCTCGCGCCTTCATGCGTGACGAGTTCACGGCCGGATTGCGCGCCGCCGTCACGCCTCAGAACGTCGTCGACCTGGTCATGGCAGCCGTGGCCGATCAGCCCGCGCCGGCAGCTGGCCAGGGGGCTTCGGGGGCTGCGACCCCGGCGGCGACGTCCGAGGCGGCCCCCACCGCTGCGCACCTCATCGACGGGCGCCCTGCCCGCATCGTCGCGGTCACTTCGTGCGCCACCGGCATCGCGCACACGTTCATGGCCGCAGATGCGCTCAGCGCCGAAGGCGCCAAAGAGGGCATCGACCTGGTCGTCGAGCCGCAGGGCTCGAGCGGCTACCAGGCAATCGCGCAGAGCGTCATCGACAGTGCGGATGCCGTGATCTTCGCGACCGATGTCGACGTTCGCGAGCCTCAGCGGTTCGCCGGCAAGCCGGTCGTGCGCTCCGGCGTCAAGCGGGGGATCGAGCAACCGGGGCAGCTGATCGCCGAGGCCGTCGCGGCTGCGGAAGACCCCCAGGCTGCCCGCGTGGCGGCCGCTGCCGCGGACACCGCGACGGGAGCGTCTGCGACGGCGAGTCTGTCCTGGGGTGCGCGCATCCAGCGAATCCTGCTGACCGGCGTCAGCTACATGATCCCGTTCGTCGCCGGTGGCGGTCTGCTCATCGCACTGGGGTTCCTGCTCGGCGGCTACCAGGTGACCGACAACGCCGCGAAGGTCATCATCGAGAACTCGCTGTGGAACCTGCCGACGCAGGACATCACGTCGGACCTCGGACCGCTCGGGCAGTACCTCGGATCTGTCGCGTTCATGATCGGCTCCACATCGATGGGCTTCCTCGTCGCCGCCCTCGCCGGCTACATCGCCTTCGCGATCGCCGACCGCCCCGGCATCGCTCCGGGCTTCGTCGCCGGCGCGATCGCGGTGACCATGAACGCGGGCTTCATCGGCGGCATCATCGGCGGTCTGCTCGCCGGTGCCGTCGCGTGGTGGCTCGGCAGGCTCAACGCACCCCGCTGGCTGCGCGGCCTGATGCCGGTCGTGATCATCCCGCTGCTCGGGTCGATCGTGGCATCCGGGCTGATGATCCTCTTCCTCGGCCGGCCGATCGCGGCACTCATGGTCGCGCTGACCGACGGGCTCACCGCGTTGACCGAGAGCAGCGCCGGCGTCGTCCTCGTCGGCGTCATCCTGGGCCTCATGATGTGCTTCGATCTCGGTGGTCCCGTGAACAAGGTCGCCTATGTCTTCGCGACAACGGGCCTCGCGGCGGCATCGTCGACCAACACCGCCCCCTACCTCATCATGGCCGCCGTCATGTGCGCCGGTATGGTTCCGCCGCTCGCTCTGGCGTTGGCGTCCACCGTCCTGGCACGCCCGCTGTTCACGCCGGTCGAGCGGGAGAACGGCAAGGCGGCGTGGCTGCTGGGTGCGGCGTTCATCAGCGAGGGCGCCATCCCGTTCGCCGCCGCCGACCCCCTGCGCGTGATTCCCGCATCCATGGTCGGTGGGGCGGTCACCGGGGCGCTGAGCATGCTCTTCGGCGTCACGAGCTTCGCCCCGCACGGCGGCATCTTCGTTCTGTTCGCCATCAGCCCGATCTGGGGTTTCGTGGTGGCGCTGCTGGCCGGTACGGTCGTGTCAGGGCTTCTGATCGTCGTGCTGAAGAAGTACGTCGGCCGTAAGGAGCTCGACCAGGCCGAGGCGGCGTTCGCCGAACCGGTCGCCGCGTAACCCTCAAGGAGATTGAAATGGCAGAACGCACCGCCACCGTCGCCAGCAGCTCTGGTCTGCACGCCCGCCCCGCGAAGCTGTTCGTGCAGGCGGTGCAGGCGACGGGCGTGCCCGTGACCATCGCCGTCGAGGGCGGCGCCGACCTCAACGCCGGCAGCATCCTCAGCCTGATGGGCCTCGGTGCCACGCAGGGCACCGTCGTCACCCTCAAGGCCGAGGGTGAGGGCGCCGAGGCTGCCCTGGACTCCCTCGTCGCGTTCCTCGAGACGGACCACGACGCCGAGGCCTGAGTTTCAGACGAAGAAGAGGGATGCCGGGTGGCCAACGCCCCCGGCATCCCTCTTCGCGTGTGCGGCCTCAGAGGTCGGTCGACTCACCCGCTGCGAGCGCGACATACTCGCCACCGCCCTGCTCGACCGCCCAGGTGAGTCGCGCGGCATGGCCGGTCAGACCGATCCGCGAGAGGGTCATGTCGTGTGTGCCGAACGCGCGCCGCGGCGCGACGGCGAGAACGAAGTCCATCGCCTCGCCGATCTTGAGCCACGGCGCGCCGATCGGGGCAGCCAGCAGCCGCACGTCGACACCGTCGGGCACCGCGTAGGAATCGCCCGGATAGTAGAACTCCCCGTCGACCAGCACGCCGACGTTGTCGATGACCGGTACCGACTCGTGGATGACGTTGTGCCGGCCGCCGAAGAATCGGAGGGTGAACGGCTCCACCGCGACCTCGTCACCGGGGGAGACCACCGTGACGTCGTAGCCCGCAGCCGCGGCGGCGAGCCCGGTCGGGCCGTAGATCGGGATGGAGGGGAACTGCCCGAGGATCCGGTCGAGATGCTCGGGCGTCCAGTGGTCGGGGTGCTCGTGGGTGAGCACGATCGCCACGACGTGTTCCAGATCCGTCAGTGGCAGAGTGTACGAACCGGGGTCGATGAGAAGGGTTCGCCCTTCGCGCTCGAGGCGCAGACAGGCGTGCTCGTGCTTGGTGATGCGCATGCTGTCAGTCAACGCCTCGTGGCCTGCGTGAGCAACTCCGGCGCCGATTTTGCACACGCTCAACACGCGTGGCATAATCGAACGGTTGCCTCCGGAGCTCCGGGGAAGACGAAAAGGTACGGCCCCATCGTATAGCGGCCTAGTACGCCGCCCTCTCACGGCGGTAACGCGGGTTCGAATCCCGCTGGGGTCACCAACAGAAAACCCCCGGTCAGCCGGGGGTTTTCTTGTTCCTGCCGAAAGGCTCGAACGGGCGCTACGCGGCTTTTGGCAACAGATTGGCAACATCTGATTGCATCGCGGCCGCGTTGAGCGCCGTGGCAACACCGTCCAGGTCGTCATCGAACAGGTCGGCGTACACGTCGAGCGTCACCGCGGCCGAGGCGTGCCCCAGCATCCGCTGCACCGCCTTGACGTTCGCCCCCGTAGAACACCGGGGCGTCGGCCGGCCGTCCGGCGATCTGCGCGCGCAGCAGCCCGACGAGGAACGCCGGGATCGGGATGCTCCGGTGCTCGTAGTCCTTCGGCGGTTCGATCCGCTGATAGCCCTTGTCGGCCACGACGGTCTGCTCGACCGTCAGCCGCGGGTTCTTCGCGTCGAGGTCGAGGTCGCGGATGCGCAGCCCGGACAGCTCGCCCCAGCGGAGGCCGCAGTACGCGAGCACGAGCACGACGAGGCCGGAGCCGTACTCGCGGCCGTCCTTCGCCTGGTCGATGTGCTTCTCGATGATGTTCTCGACGCGGCTGCGGGTCGTTGCCCGCAGATCGCCGCGCGCCGCCAGCCTGATCTACACGGGCGACTACGACAACGGCCGCAAGTCCGGCTAGTTGGGTCGCGTGCAATCCGCAGGGCACCGTCAAGTCGGCGACGCGGCACCGAAGGGCGTGAAGATGAGCAGCACCCGCGCGCCAAAGGGAAGCCGGCTTTGATCCGCCCGGCAGGGATGGCTTGCCTTGCTAGCGGCGAGTGCAGCAGTCGACAAGGCTGAGACGTATGCGCTTGCTGCGGCCGCTGTGGCGATACCCGATCATCTCGGTCACCGTCGTGGTGCTCGCCGCGGTCGTGGTCCTCCACGCCGTCGGAGCGGATGCGGTGGGACGGTGGACGGCGACGGCCTACGTCGGAGCGTTCGTCGTGTGGACGCTGGTTCGGATGGTGCGTGATGTGCTTCGCGGGCATGTCGGGCTTGACATCCTCGCGGTGGTGGCGATGGTCGCAACCCTCGCCGTGGGCGAGTACATCGCGTCGCTCATCATCGTTTTGATGCTCTCCGGCGGTGAAGCGTTGGAGGACTTCGCCGCCCGGCGGGCCAGGCGCGACCTCACCGCGCTGCTGGACCGATCGCCGCGCACCGCGCATGTTCTCACTCACGAGCATGCGTCGGACTCGGACGAGGTGCAGGATGTCGCGGTCGAGCACGTAGGGATCGATGATGTGCTGCTGGTGCGGCCGGGCGAGATCGTGCCGGTCGACGGCATCCTGCTCACCGAGAGCGGTACGTTCGACGAATCGTCGCTCACTGGGGAGAGTCTGCCGGTGACTCGTGAGGCGGGCAGCGACGTGCTCTCCGGCGCTATCAACGGGAACCGGGCGGTGTGGATCCGGGCGGTGCGGCGCAGCGCGGACAGTCAGTACCAGCAGATCGTCGCGCTCGTGCGTGCCGCGGAGGACTCGCGTGCGCCCGTCGTGCGGCTCGCGGATCGGTTTGCGATCCCCTTCACGGCCGTCTCGCTCGCCCTGGCCGGCATAGCGTGGGCGGTATCGGGCGATCCGACGCGCTTCGCTGAGGTGCTGGTGCTAGCGACGCCGTGCCCGCTGCTGATCGCTGCACCGGTCGCGTTCCTCGGCGGGCTCTCGCGGGCCGCGAAGGCCGGCGTGGTCATGAAGGGCGGAGGTGTCGTAGAACAGCTCGCCCGAGTGCAGTCCGCGGCCTTCGACAAGACCGGAACGCTGACGCAGGGCCAGCCGACCCTCGTTGACGTTCGCCCTGTCGGCGGCTTCGAGGCGGGCGAACTGCTGCAGCTCGCCGCGTCTGCTGAACAGTACTCGTCGCATGTGCTCGCAGACAGCATCCGCCGGGCCGCGGTCGAGCGCGGCATCGACCTTCTCGCGGCCGAGGAGGCCAGTGAGGTCGCCACGAATGGTGTGACCGCGGTGATCGGGGGGCGAACGGTCGTCGTGGGGAAGCCCTCCTACGTCGCGTCAGTGGCGGCCGACACGGTGCGCGCAGACCTGACGACGGGCGAGGCCGCGGCCTACGTCGCCATCGACGGCCGGTTCGCCGGCGTCCTCGTGCTCGCCGACGATCCCCGCCCGGAGTCCCCTGCGGTGGTGTCGTGGCTGCGGTCGAACGGCGTCGAACGGATCGTCATGCTCACCGGCGACACCCGTGCGACAGCCGAATCGATCGCGCGGCAGACCGGGATCGACGAGGTGCATGCCGAGCTACTTCCACTCGAGAAAGTTCATCTCGCGGCCGACCTGCATCCACGACCCGTGATGATGGTCGGCGACGGGGTGAACGACGCCCCGGTGCTGGCCGCCTCCGACATCGGCATTGCGATGGGCGCGAAAGGGGCGACCGCGGCCGGGGACGCCGCTGACGTGGTGATCCTCGTCGACTCGCTCAGCAAGGTGGTCGACGCCGTGTCCATCGGACGGCACACGCTTCGCGTCGCGCTGACGGCGATCTGGCTCGGCATCGGACTCAGCGTTGGCCTCATGCTCATCGCCATGACGGGCGCCATCCCCGCCGTCGCCGGCGCTCTCACGCAAGAGCTCGTGGACCTCGCAACGATCCTCTACGCCCTCCGCGCGCTGAGCGGCCCTCCGAGCGGATTCCCCGCTGCCGGATCACCGCCATCACGCCGATCCGACACGGAGTCCGACTCGCACCGCGTGTGACGCTCTGAAACCCGAGCACCACGACTGGAATCTGCGGGCGAAGAGCCGAGGTGCAGGGTTGCCTCCCCTTCCTGGCGGCAGGAGAACTACCGAAGTACCGTGAGGAGCCGTGACGACGCAATCCCCTCCATACCGGCATTCCGGCGAGCCTCACGCATCGGGGCTCGCGCAGCGACTCAACTGGCTTCGCGCAGGAGTGCTGGGAGCGAACGACGGGATCGTGTCCACGGCCGCGGTCGTCGTCGGCGTCGCCGGAGCGACAGCGGAGGTCACGTCAGTGTTACTGGCGGGGGCCGCGGCCCTGGTCGGCGGGGCTATCTCAATGGCGCTCGGCGAGTACGTCTCGGTGTCCAGCCAGCGGGACAGCGAGCGGGCTCTCATCCAGAAGGAGCGGCGCGAACTGGACGAGGATCCCGAGGCCGAGCTCGAGGAGCTGGTCGGGCTCTACGAGGAGCAGGGCCTCACCCCCGGAACAGCCCGCCTGGTCGCCACGGAAATGACCGAGCGCGACGCGCTCAAGGCCCACCTGGCGCTCGAGCTGAACATCGACCAGGAGGACGTCGTCAGCCCCTGGCAAGCCGCCTTCGCCTCGCTGATCGCGTTCACGATCGGCGCCGTGCTGCCGCTGCTGACGATCCTGCTGCTGCCGCACCCGGCGCGCATCGTGTGGACCTTCGTCGCCGTGCTCCTCGCCCTGGCTGTCACCGGATACGTCGCGGCCTGGATCGGCGGCTCGAATCGATGGTGGGCCGTGACACGCCTGGTGATCGGCGGCGCGCTCGCCCTAGGAGCGACCTTCCTCGTCGGCACCCTGTTCGGCACGGTCGTCGGCTGACCCGGCGCGGGCTCACCTCTTGCTCACAGCACGGCCCAGCCGATGAGGCCCGCGGCGATGACGACCGCCCACGCCAGAGCCTTCCACGAGGTCAGGGCGACGAACCCTGCGGCGGCGATCCCGAGGGCCGCGACCGATGTGACCCCTTCGGTGAACACCGGCGTGTAGAGCGCTGCGGCGAGGATCCCGACCACGCCGGCGTTCACGCCCATGAGCGCCCGCTGCGCGAGCGGAGCGCGACGCAGCCGGTCCCAGAACGGCAGCACCCCGACCACGAGCAGAGTCGCGGGCAGGAAGATCGCGACCAGCGCGATCCCGGCGCCAAGCAGCCCGGACGGCGGGCTCGTGGTCACGGCGCCGAGGAAGGCGGCGAAAGTGAACAGGGGACCGGGGACCGCCTGCGCGGCACCGTAGCCGGCGAGGAACACGTCCTGATCGATGAGGCCGGTCTGCACGGTCCCGGCCTCCAGCAGCGGCAGCACGACGTGGCCCCCGCCGAACACGAGCGCCCCGGCGCGGTAGAACACGTCGAACAGGCGGGCGGCTCCGTCGCCGGTCGCCGCTGACACTGCCGGGAAGCCGGCCAGCAGTACCGCGAAGACGGCCAGGCTCGCGATTGCGGCCCAGCGGGGTACTCGCACGGCGAACGGCTCCGATTCCGATGCCGTGGCTGCCTGTGGCCGCAACCACGCCAGCCCGACGCATCCGGCGGCGGCGATGACGGCGACCTGGGTGAAGGCGCTCGGGACGAGCAGCACGACGATCATGCCTGCCACGGCGATCGTCGCCCGCTTCGCATCCGGGGTGAGGGTTCTCGCCATCCCGAGCACGGCGTGGGCGACAACGGCGACCGCTGCGGCCTTCACGCCCTGAATCCATCCGGCGTTCGACAGGTCGCCGAGCGCGGTGACCCCGTAGGCGAACGCGACCAGCAGGATCGCCGACGGCAGGGTGAAGCCCGCCCACGCCGCCAGCAGTCCGCCGAATCCTGCGCGTTGCAGTCCGATCGCCATGCCGACCTGACTGGACGCCGGGCCGGGCAGGAACTGGCACAGCGCCACCAGGTCCGCGTAGGCACGATCGCCCAGCCACTTGCGGCGTTCCACGAACGCCTCACGGAAGTAGCCCAGGTGCGCGACCGGGCCGCCGAAGGAGGTCAGCCCCAGGCGCAGGAATACCAGGAACACCTCTCCGACCGTGCCGGGATGGCGGCGCCCGCCGGTCGAGGGGGAAAGGCTCATCGCGCTCAGTCTGCCCCAGTCACTTGACGCTCACTGGACCAGCACCCTTGAGTTCGCGGCCGACCACGCCTGCGCTGCGACCTGCACGGCATCCCACGGCGAGCCCAGGGGCGGGGTGTAGGAGAGGTCGAGGTCGTCGAACTGCTCGATGGTCAACCCGGCGTAGAGGGCGGTGGCGAAGGTGTCGACGCGCTTGGCGACCTCGGTGCCGCGCTTGCCGACGAGCTGCGCGCCGAGCAGGCGGCCGTTGCTGGTGTCGCCGGTGATGCGGAAGTGGATCGGGTGGGCGCCGGGGTAGTACCGCTTGTGGTCGTCCGCGGCTGCGGTCACCGTCCCCGGCGCGTATCCGGCCGCTTCTGCCTCGTGGTCGCGGAGCCCCGTGCGCGCAGCGACGAGATCGAAGACCTTGACGACCTGGGTGCCAACTGAGCCGGCGAAGGCCCGGTCGCCGCCCAGGGCGTTCTCCCCGGCGATCCGGCCCTGCTTGTGCGAGGTCGTCCCCAGGGGCAGGTAGGTCACTCCGAGGAGACGGTGGTGGGTGATGATGCCGTCCCCGGCGGCCCAGACGTGCGGGAGCCCGGTGCGCATGTGCTCGTCCACGACGACCGCGCGGCCGGCGCCGAGGCTCGCGCCGGCCTGCTCGAGCAGTTCGGTGTTCGGCCGCACTCCCACGACGACGAGGACGAGGTCCGCGGTCTGCGTGAACGGCTGCCCGCCGCGGGTACCGGTGACGGTGAGGCCGGCCGGGGTCTTCTCGATCCCGGTCACGGTCGAGCCGGTGACGACTTCGACGCCGTGCGCCGTCAGCTCGTCTCGTACCAGAGCACCGAGTTCGGGGTCGAGGGTGGAGAGCACTTCGGGGCCGCGCTGGACCTGGGTGACCTGCATGCCGCGGGTGATGAAGGCTTCGGCCATCTCTAGGCCGACGTAGCCGGCGCCGACGATGATCGCAGACTGCGGCTGCCGGGTGGTGAGGTCGTGGTCGAGGGCGAAGGTGTCGCCCATCGAATGGATGACATGCACCCCGTCCTCCGGGGTCAGCGCGTCGAGCCCGGCGATCCCGGCATGGGAGGGGAGCGCGCCGGTGCCGACGATCAGCTCGTCGTAGGCCAGATCCTCGAACGTCCCGTCTGGGGTGCGGACGGTGAGTCTCTGACCGGCGATGTCGATGCCGGTGGCGAAGGTGCCCAGCCGCAGCCGCATGCCGGTGGCCTCCAGGTCGGCGCTGGTGCGGTGCGCGAGCGACTGCCACGGGGCGACCTCGCCGGTGAAGTAGTAGGGGATGCCGCAGATGGAGAAGTTCGGGTACTCGTCTGCTACCACCACGGTCACGTCGGTGGTCGGGTCGAGTTCGCGGGCGCGGAGCGCGGCGGAGATGCCGGCGTCGGAGCCGCCGATGGCGATCAGGTGGGTCATGGCTGGGCCTTTCGATTCGGGAACAGCAGGAGAACGAGCCCGACGCCCACGGCGCCGCCCACCACCTGGGCGGCGAGGAACCACAGCGCGGAGGTCGGGGCGATGCCGGCGAAGGTGTCGGTGAAGATGCGGCCGATGGTCACGGCGGGGTTGGCGAACGAGGTGGACGAGGTGAACCAGTACGCGGCCCCGATGTACGCGCCGACCGCCGGGGCGACCAGGGCGGTGCGGTCGGTGCCAGGCGCGACACCGGGGCGGGCTGGCCGCCGAGCAGTACCAGGAGCCGGTCGCCGGTCGGGACCGGCGGGAAGATCGCCTGCCGCGCGGTGGCGTCGAACACCTGCCGCAGCCGCGCCTCGTCGGAGGCGACGGGTTCGGT
>Ga0180219_1002492_pt1 | contig 10917 bp, 14 predicted proteins | sample eDN3rd30CBELigMG_FD_151338 | JGI IMG/M metagenome (GOLD analysis project Ga0180219, IMG submission 151338) | Enriched Miracle-Growth compost microbial communities from Emeryville, California, USA - eDNA 3rd pass 30_C BE-Lig MG (version 2)... ... | reverse complement strand
CCGTTCAGGCTCTGCGCCAGATCGCCGACCTTCGGCGCGACCCGGCGCACGAAAAAATCGGCATTCACCTCGAACACGGCAGCGGCCAACGTGATCGCATCGTCGAGCGCCAGGGCGTTCACCCATTCGCGCGGCTGACGGCTGGCGAGCGCCAGCGCAGCCAGCAAAGCGTCGCCGTGGTCACAGAGCAAGGCGAGCCAGTCCGGTTCGCCAGTTAGCTGCTCGGCAAAAGGCCGCACGGCCTTGAGCATCGCCGGCAGTTCGCCGACCACCAGCGGGCTGATGGTAAGGCGCTGCCCGGCCATTTCCATTAGCCGAGCCTGCGGCACGAGCACATCCAGATCGGAATGGGTCATGACGGCTCCTTACAACAGCACGATGCGGCCGAACTGGCCGAGGTCGCCGGCAGTCGGCTTGAGCGTGTCGGCCAACACCTGTCCGGAAAGCTCGAACTTGAGCAACTCCTCGGTGATGATCGAGAGCTCCTTGGCCGGATTGATCGCCACGCGGTACAGGTCGATCACCACTTCGCGGTTGCTGTCGGCGGTGTTCAAGCCCTCGAAACGCACCCACCGTTCGGGCAGCGGCTGGGTGAACAGCGCCGTCGATTGGGCCGCGCCATAGGCGTAGTCGACCTTGAACGGCTCCACAAAGGGGCCGCCCGCTGTCTTATCGGTGATCGACAGCGAGCCGTGCTTGGCATTGAGGCTGTACTGGGCGACGGGCAGCGTCTTGGGCGTGCCGGAGGCGTCCTTGACCACCACCGACGAGACGTTCTGCTTGGCGAGCAGGTACAGACTACCCACAGTGACCGGGTTGGGCAGTGCCTCGGCCGTCACCGTGCCGCTAACCTGTTCGATGGTCGTGCCGTAGAGCGCCAAGCCTAGATTCACCGCGATCAGCTCTTCCAGCGTGCAGGCGAATTCGCCTTTCTTGGTCTTGATCAACTGCAGGTCGGTCAGGCGCTGGCCGCTGGTCGATTCTTGGTGCTCCAGAGTTTCGACCGACAGTGACACCTTGAGCTCCGGCACGTTGCCGACAAAGTTCAGCCCTTGCGGGTTGCCGGCGGTGTCGCGGGCGCCGATGTAGACACGGCCTTGTCCAGAGAAATACGGCATGGTCAGTCTCCTTTACGAACGGGGGTGGCGAGCTTCGGGGCGGCGTCGGCCACTGCGACCTCCTGGGCATCTTCCTTGGCAACAGCGTGGTCGATCAGCCATCGTGCGGTGGCCTCGTCGACGTCGAGTCGGCTGCCGGTCGCATACAACACGCCAGCGTGCGTGTGGGGTTTTATCAGTTCAAGCGTCATGAAAGTCATCCTGTCTGGGTGAGGTCTTGGGCGTGGGTGCGGTAACGGATCTCGTAGCGGGCAGGCAACGCGACGGCGCCGGCATCGGCGTCCTCGGCATCCCACTCGCCATCGATCTCCCGGATCGCGAGCGCGAGGCCGGTGACGTTGGCATCGGTCATCAATGCAGCATGTGCGGCCACGATCAGCCGGTCCGTGACGTCGAAGGCCTCCTCGCCACGCGCCACCGCGACGCAGCGAATCGTCAGTGTTCGGTCGACGCGGTTGTTGGCGTGCGCGGTGATGGCGTCGCCTTCGGCGAACATCAAGAGCGCGGGTCCGGTATCGCGCGTAACCGGTGTTGTTGGGTGGCGCAGCACCGGCACGGGCGCGACGGCGCTGCTCAGGCGTGCGGCAACCGCCCGCAGGATCTGCTCGCGGATCGAATTCATGCCGAGTCCCTCAGAGTCGCGTGAGGTCGGCGCGCCGCTCGCTGCCGTCGCCGATGCTGCGGATATCGCGGACGCGGTATGTGTTGCCACCGATGGACACGGTGGCTCCTGCCGCCAGGTTCGGTAGTGCAGAGGCTGGAAAGCGGATCGTGTAGTCGGCGGACAGGGCCAGCCCATCGAGCACGGATTCGTCCGGGGCGCGGAAGTCGACGGCTATGGCGTGGCCATCGATTTCCGCATCCACCAGCAAGCCAGACCGCCCAGCGGCGTCGTAGAAGTCTTCGATGCGCACCATCACACCGTCAGCTTCACGAGCACACCTGGGCGGTGGCACATGGGCAGCGGGTTGGACTGGGTATGCAGGTCAGTGCCGCGATCGAACTTGCGCGGCTCCTGCTTCGCATACAGCGTCTGCCCGATGGTGTTGACCGTCTCGTTGAAGTCAGCTGGCGCGAAGTAGGTACCGAAGGTATCCACCGTGCCCAGCGGGAAGGCATGGGCCTCGCCAGCCGCAATGAAGCGACGGGTGGTGCCGGTGGGATCGGTGGCCTGCCCGCGATACTCCTCGAAGGTGATGCCGGCGTAGGTGAAGCCACGGCGCACGTCGTTGATCAGGATGGCACCCTGCTGCCAGTTCTCGAACGCTTTCTCGACCTTGGCATGGCCCGTCAGCGCGGAGAAGAACTCGGGCGAACACAGGCAGTGCACACCGCTCATGAATTCGCCCTTGAGGTTGTCCTCGATCGCGGCCAGGGTTGCGAGGCATTTCGCCTTCACATTCGTGCCGGCGTTGCCGAGATCGAAGGCGATGGTCTGCGGCGTGATGTCAAACTCGTCGAACAGGTCATACAGCACGGAACCATCGGCATCCAGGATGACGCCCTTGAGCGCGCCCATGCGCAGGTGCTCCAGCGTGATCGCGTGCTTGTTGCGCATGGTCTCCAGGTGGCGCGCGATGACGCCCGCGACGGCTTCCGTTTCAGTCTCCGAACCAAAGGCGCGGATGCCCTGAACCTCTTCCGGGAGGACGACATCGTCATGCGGGATGTGGGGGATCACGAACGAACGCAAGGTGCGTTTGCCGCGCACACCGACCGTGCCCGGGGCGCCCGGCGGTAAGGTCGGCAGCAGGTTCAGTACGCCGTTCATCTCCTCGACGATGACCTGTCGCTGGCGCACCGGCTTGGCCGGCATCAAACCGAGATTCTCGATGCGGCCATAACGGTTGGGAAGAATGTTGATGGCCGCCGTGAGCGCCGCCATCGAGAACGCGGGATTGGTAAAAGGGTTCTGCATGGTTGTCTCCTAATTCAGGCGGCGGTTCGGACGAGGACGCCACGCGCTTCGATCTGAGCGATCGCAGTGGCCTTCTCGGTAGGGGTGATGGCGACCGGCCACACCAGGGCATGGCTGGCGACGATGGCGTGGCGGGAGATCAGCAGCGCGTCTTCCCGGTCGATCAGGGTCGCGTCCACGTCAGCGGCGAGCACGCCGACCGCGTTCTCAGTGCCATCGGTGGCGGCCGGGTCGAGCGCTTTCAGCTTGCCGGTCGTACTGTCGCGGCCGACGATGGCGCCGAGCTGCAGGTTTTGACCGGCAGCAACCGTGGCCAGGTCGCGTGAATAGAGATTCGGCGCCTCGTACTTGAGGAGATCACCGAGGTTGTTGGTTTCCTGAATGGCAGACATGGCTTACTCCTTCGTGGCGAGTTTCTTGACGGCGGCAACGACCGGGCTGCTCTCCGGCTGCACGGTGGTTCCCGCATCGGCGGTGATGCGTGAGGCGATCTCCGGCTGTTCAGCGCGAGCTTCGAGCAGTGCGCGGCGGACTTGGGCCTCGTTCATCCCGGATGCGAGGAATTCCGCCGTGCGCTGTGGCGTGCCTGCGATCAGGCAGATCTCGGCAATGGCTTGTGCCTCGATCCGGCCGTTGGCGTGCGCACCGACGAGCGATGCAGACACGGGCGGGGTGGTGGGTTCTTGCGCTGGGGTGTCTGCCGGGTCTGGCGTGACCTCCGGCTCGGATTCGTCCAGAGGGGGCTGCTGTTCGTGATCGGTCATGGTTTTCTCCAAATGAGACTGTTGTTGGCTGGAAATCTGCGGGGGTGCGTTCCGTGAAGCAGGCGAGGCACGGGCGAGCGGGCCGCGCTTCGCGGCGCCCGTACTGGGTGTCGCCAGCCGGCGTTGCGCATCCAGTGCGTTGGAGAACTCGATCAGGACCTGATCGAAACTCATCACCGCGTCAGCCAGGCCTGCCGTCACAGCAGCCTCGCCGAAGAGCAGGCTGGCTTCGGTCGCCCGCACGGCATCGCTGTCCAGAGCTCGCATTTGCGCGACCTGGCGGACGAAGATTCCGTAGAGCCGATCCACTTCCGCCTGCAGGGTGGAAGCCGCCTGTGGCGATAGCGGCGCGTGGGGAGAAAAGTCGTTCTTGTGGTGACCGGCGTAGATCGCAGTGAAGTCGACGCCGTCCTTGGCATCCTTGACGGACTGGTCGACGTGCAGCGCAATGACACCGATGGAGCCCACACCTGCGGTTTGCGACAGGGTCAGGCGCGATGCGGCGGCTGCAATCGCGTAAGCCGCCGAATACGCCGAGTCGTTGGCATGCGCCCACACCGGCTTGATGTCGTTGGCGGCGCGAATCCGCTCGGCCAGCTCAAACACGCCACCCGCTTCGCCGCCGGGCGAATCTAGGTCGAGCAGGATGCCGCTGACCTGTGGGTCCGCCAGCGCGGCGTCGATGCGTGCCGCGATTTCCCCATAGGAGGTCAGGCCAGACGCCGCCTCCAGTCCCATCGCCCGTCGTACCAGGGTGCCGTGCACGGGAATGATCGCGATGCCGGGTTGCCCGACCGCAGTGCCGGCTTTCGAAGTGGGAAGCGGGACGGCAGCATCGATCTCGGGCAATCCGATGCGCGGGCCGAGGACGGACAGGATCACGTCCAGTTTCGAACGCGCAATGAGAAGCGGCGTCCCGTAGAGACGGGACGCCAGGTGTACGAGCTGCATATCAGTTGTCCTGGGGTTCTTGCGGCGGAGCCGGAGTGGCGGTCGCCGAGGCGTTGACGGGCGATTTGTCGTGGCGCGGGTCCGAGTCGAAGACCAGCCCCAGCTCATCGGCCCGCTGGTTGTCGGACGCGATCTCGCGGTCGATGTCTTCGGCGTCGTAGCCGAAGGCGGAAATGGCTTCGGAGCGCGAAAGCAACCCGGCACGGATTGCGGTGAGCATCGCGTCGAACTCCTTCTTCGGATCAACCCACTGCCAGCCCTGCGGAATCCATTTGGCGGCCAGGTATTCCCGTTTGCGTCCGACGAAGCCCGGGAGATCGAGTGCACCTTCGAGCGCAGCCTGTTCCATCCAGGCGCGCCAGATCGGGCGGCAGAGCTGGTGGACGATCACGCCATGCTGGATCGCCTCGCAGCGGCGGCGAAACTCCAGCAATCCGGCGCGGATCGACGAGTAGTTCACCTGCGTCAGATCGCCGGTGAGCATCTCGTAAGTGATGCCCATCGCGGCGGCGACGGCCCGGAACTGCATGCGCAGGAACTCGGCATAACTGGCTCCGACGTCAGCCGGTTGGCTGAACTTCACGTCCTCACCAGGCTCCAGCAGCTGCAAGGTCCCGGGTTCCAGTCCTGCCAGGGACACGCCGTTGGCGTCCGCCAGCCCTTCGCCGATGAGGTTGTCCTCGGGCGCCAGGCGGGTGATGAAGCCCGCGAACATCGCCGCCGTCTTTTTGCGCACCAGTTCGGCGTCGTCGTACTGGTCCAGCTCATTGAGTTTGACCAGCGCCCGCGCCAACCACGGCTCGCCCCGGATCTGGCCAGGACGCAGCGGACGGAACAGGTGGATGATCTCGGAGGCAGCCACGCGCACAGTGTCCATGCCACTCGTGCCGGACATTGGCGCCAATGCGCCATCACCGGGGTGCGAGCGATACAGGTGGTAGGCGACGCGGCGGCCGAGCCGATCGAACTCGATGCCGGCCCGTACCACGTTGCCGGAAGGTAGCTCCAGGTTCATCGTCGTGGGCAAGTGTTCGGGTTCCAGCAGCTGGAGCTGGAGACCAACCGCCAGACCGTCTTCGGGTCGGCGATAGCGCAGCCGCACCAGCGCCTCCCCGCCTTCCAGCATTGCCCGGCAGGCGAGTGCTTGCAGGCCGTAGAAATCGGTCAAGCCGGCTGCGTCGGCATCGCTGCACCAGTCCCACCAGAGGGCGTGAATGGCTTCCCGCAGTGCGTTGTCCGCGAGCATCGACTGCGGCTTGATGCCCGTGCCGATCGCGTTGGCGACGAAGGCCTCCACGCCGGCGGCCGCCCAAGCGTTGCGTCGCACCAGATCGCGGCTTTTGGCGCGGAGCTCGTTCTGGGTGAAGGCCAGCGCGGCAACGGCACCAGGATTTCCGACCTGCCAGGCAATCGCTCGCCGACCACCGCCGATACCGTCGTAAGTCGGCGACTGGCCGCCAAACATGCCGCGCCGAAGTTTGGAGAACCAGCTCATCAGGTGGCCTTCCGGGTCGTGACGCGCAACTGACGGACGAGGCTTTTCCCCGAATTTCGGGCGATCTCTGTCTCGACAGTTCGAATGGCGGCCTGCAACTCTTCGACTGAGCGGTACTCAATCGTTTTGTCGCCGAAGCTCACACGGCGCTCGCCAGTGGCCAGCGCACGCTTCAACGCGTCGAGCTCAGTAGTGGTGTAAGTCATCGTGTCCTCATCGGCACATCTGTCAGCTGAGCCAGCGGCTCCTAATCACTCGTCGCCCGGTGCTGCGGGGCGCAGAAACAGCGAGGCCACCGCGTTGGGTGGCCTCGTTGATCGATTCAGTAGGTGTTTCAAGGGCTGGCGGACTGGCCAGCCCCAGTTGTCGCTCCAGTTCCCGCCAGTGACGTTCCTCGAAGCGATCCAGACCCGCCGCCGATGCAGCCGCGCGGGCGTAGACGTAGCAGTCGAGCGCCTCATTGCGCTCACGCATCTTTTGCCACTCACGCACCGGGAAGCCGTTGCGGTCGCGGCGGGTGATCAGTTGTTCCGCGCAGAGTTGCTGGATGAACTCAGCGTCGATCTTGGGCAGATGGACGAACCCAGCCGGGAACACCGTGGTCAATCCGTCCTCGCCAACATCTGCGCTCTTGCGCAGGTTGTTGTAGAACTCGAGCTTGGCGATGCTGACCGCCACCGTGTACACCTTGATGCCCCGGCGCAGCTTCTTGCCACCCTGCGAGACATCGATGGCGGTCGGCGTGCCGATCAAGGCTGCACCGCGAGGCACCCCCTTGACCGCCATCACACGCGAATCGCGGCAAGCCCGCACAAAGGCGTAGGCCTCCTGCGTGGCAAACCCGGTATCCAAGGCAAAGCGCACCAGCGGCATCGCCGCGCCCGAGGCATGTATCCATGTTTCGGCCAGCATTTCAGCAAGGTGCTTCCACACCGTGTCGCGGGCGGTGTCACCCATCAGCACGCGGTGCTCAACCAGCCAGGACTCCTTGCCGCGCCCAAAGGCCCAGACCGACGCCTCGATGCGATCTTTCTGCACGTCGGCCGCGCCGACCAAGAGCAGACCGCCTTGCGGCACCGTGCCGACGCGGTAGTCCTCTCTGCGCTCGACCAGTCGTTGCCAGTCCGGGGCTTCGCCTTCCTCGACCCAGGTTTCACCCAGCTCGGTGTTCTTGAAGGTCTTGATGGCAGCGGCCGATCCCGACTCTTTACTGACGGCGGCTTCCCACGCAGCGGCGATCTCACGCCACGAACGCCAGCCCACCGGGCTGTATAGCGACGACAGGTGGAAGCCTGCCGTCTTGCCCGTGCCATCGGTGATCATCGCGCGCCACTCGCCGTGCTCCAGCATCCATGTCTTGTGGTGCTCGGCAATCGCGGTGTCACATGACTCGCAGATGTAGGCAGCGGTCTCCGGTTGCCCTTTGTCCCAACGCAGCTGCTCGAAACGCAGCCACTGACGGTGGGAGCAATGCGGACACGGCACGAAGTAGCGACGTTGGTCACTGGCCTCGTACTCGCGCTCGATAGCCGATGCCCCTGAAATCGTCGGAGTCGAGACGATGAAGATCTTGCGCCGCGCGAACGTGCGTGTACGTGCCTCTGCCAGCGAGATCGCGTCCCCTTCACCCTCAACGTCCAACGGATAACCGTCGACCTCGTCGAGGAACAGATACCGCACCGGCATCGAGCGCAGCCCGACCGCGCTGTTGGCTCCAGTCATCACCAGCACGCCACCCCGGAACTCCTTGGCCAGGATGGTGTTGCCGGAATCCCGGCTGCGCGCCGGTGCAATCAGTTCAGCCAGTGCGGACGACTCCTCGATCAGCGGATCGATCCGCTGCTTGGAGTTGCGCTTGGCCATCTCCACTGTTGGCCACACCGCCATCATTGGACCGGGTGCGTGATGGATCACATAGCCGATCCAGTTCGATCCCATCTCGGTCGCGCCAAGCTGTGCCGCTTTCATAAATACCACACGCTCGACCGGCGAGGTCGGCGACAGGCAATCCATGATGGCCTTCAGGTACGGCGTGCGGCTGGTACGCCAGCGCCCGGGTTCGGCAGACGCCTTGCTGGAAAGCGTCCGGTGGCGATCCGACCATTCGGACACGGTGAGCAGCGGGTCGGGCGTCAGTCCTTCACGCCACGCGCGTTCGATCTCGGCAGCGCCTTCGTAGTCCATGTCCATCAATCCACCCTTGGGCGCATCTCGCCCAGTTCCTGCAGGTGCTCACGCACCGCCGCCTCCAGGGCGATGTGCATCGTGTGCGGATCGACGCCGAGCTTGGCTGCCATCTGTGCCGAGATGCGCGCAGGCCAGTTGAGCCACGCATCGCGTTCGGAGCGTGCCAGCTTGAAAACGTGGGCGATGGCCTGTGGCCGATCCACCAGTTCGCCCTTGAGGCGGGCCAGACGCACCTTGTTGGTTTGCGCCTTGACCACTTCGTTGACCGTGCGCGCTTGCAACAAGGACGTGCCACCTGCTGCGGATGTTGCCAATGAGGCTGCTTGCCCGTCTCTTTCGGCCCCGCTGGATTCCTGGACGGCGACCTTAACCGCGCGGGCGGCCGTGCCATTGCGCGGCGCATCGGAGTTGCGCGCCCACTCGCGGTCGACGCGCTCGGCATCAATCGTTCCGTCTGCCTCCGGCGTGATCCGCCCAGCCGCGATGGCCTTGCGCACCGCTGCATCGGACACCCCTCGGTGGCGTGCGTAGGCACGAATCGAAATACCCATGTTTCCCCTTCGGGGCACCTTCAATCATTTGTTCGTCATTCCTGCGGATTGAGCTTGGCTTCCATCGGGAACAGCGCGTTCATACGGATGTCAGCACGATCAACCAAAGGAGAACGCGATGAACAAGACCATCAACCAACCCGCCAAGAAAGGCGACCAGGTCGCCTACTACAACGCCAAGGGCCAACGCAGGGTTGGCCTGGTGCAAGGCCGGCGGGACGGCAAGGTCTTCGTCCTGCACAGGGCCGGGTACACGGAGCTTGTTCCGGAAGCTGACCTCTACCTCCTCGATTGAACGCCGGGAGCCAAGCAGGAAGCGCTTGGCTTCACTCCCGAACAGCGCGTTCATCACGTCACTCGATCAACGACCCCGAAGGAGCAGCAAATGACCACCACTCAACTGACCCCTGCCCAGCACGCGATCCTGGCCCACGCGGTTGAACACACCAGCGGCAAGATCGACTGGTTCCCCGACAACATCAAAGGCGGCGCACGCAAGAAGGTGCTCGACGGACTTTTCAACCGCGCACTGATCACCACCGACGGCACCGACTGGTTTGTCGCTGCGGAGGGCTACGACGCCCTGGGCATTCCGCGTCCCGACGTGAACAGGAAGGGCATCGGTCAGTTCGAAGCCAATCTCGACCGGATCATCGCCAACGCTGAAGGCGCGCCTGCGGCCGCGAGCGATCCCGAACTGGAAGCCGCCGTAACCGCCGCAGAAGCCACGTGGGTCAAGCCGCGCACCCGCGAGAACAGCAAGCAGGCCGAAGTGATCCGGATGCTGCAACGCCCCGAGGGCGCAACCATCGGCCAGATCTGCACCGCCACCGGTTGGCAGGCGCACACGGTGCGCGGCACCTTCGCCGGGACTTTCAAGAAGAAGCTTGGCCTGACGATCGTGTCGGACAAGCCGCAGGGCGGCGAGCGGGTGTACCGCATCGCATGATCAGAAAGATCGAGAAAGAGGCCAAGCGGCGCTTGGCTTCTCAATCGAACAGCGCGTTACTACGGGTGTCGCAACGATCAACCCGAAGGAGCCAGAGATGAACACCACCACGCAGATCCCCGCCACCCAGAACGATGCCTGGGGCTTTTGGGGCACGATGAACGAACACGCCAGCGCCGCATGGCCCCTGGCGATGACCGCCATCTCGGACGCCACCAGCCAGCCCCTCGAATCGGTTCGAGTCTTCCTCGACAGCCGCCACGGACGCCATTTTGCCGACGATGTTCAGAACGGGCTTTACGAAGGCAAGGCCCTGGTGGACGCGATCAACGCCGCCACGGGGCGCTGGATGGGCTGGACGATTGGCCGCCAGACCAGCAAGCAATACGGCATCCCGCGCGGCCTGCCTTACCTGACGGGCTTTGTGATTCACTGCGAAATCGTTGAGGAATCGCTGGCCGCCTGATCGAGCACCGCGCCATCCGCCTCGCGGGTGGCCTGCTTGCCGGTGAAGTCTTCCCACCGGCGCACGATCACATCCACGTACTTCGGGTCGAGTTCGATCAGCCGCGCGACACGGCCTGACTTTTCGGCCGCAATCAGCGTTGTGCCAGAACCACCGAACGGATCGAGCACCACGTTGCCCGGGCGGCTCGAATTGCGGATCGCCCGCTCGACCAGCTCCACCGGTTTCATGGTCGGATGCAGATCGTTCTTCTGCGGCTTCTTGATGCTCCAGACGTCACCCTGGTCGCGGTCGCCACACCAGTGGCGCTGTGCGCCCTCGGGCCATCCGTAGAGGATCGGCTCGTACTGGCGCTGGTAGTCGGCGCGCCCCAAGGTGAAAGTGTTCTTGGCCCAGATGATGAAGGTCGACCATTTGCCTCCGGCGGAGCGGAAGGCGGCCTGCAGCACATCCAGCTCGCTGGATGACATCGCCACATAGATGCCGCCCCGGCAGTTCGCCACGGTGGGCGTCAATGC
>Ga0180219_1002485_pt1 | contig 10948 bp, 19 predicted proteins | sample eDN3rd30CBELigMG_FD_151338 | JGI IMG/M metagenome (GOLD analysis project Ga0180219, IMG submission 151338) | Enriched Miracle-Growth compost microbial communities from Emeryville, California, USA - eDNA 3rd pass 30_C BE-Lig MG (version 2)... ... | reverse complement strand
AGCGCTTCACCACCGCCTCCAGGTCCGCCGTGATCTTCTCCGCGGCGAGGCCGTAATCCTTCGCATGCTGCATATAGTGGAAGATTTCGGCCGAGCGCAGCAGCGCCTTGGTGGGGATGCAGCCCCAGTTGAGGCAGATGCCGCCCAGCAGCTCGCGCTCGACGATGGCGGTCTTGAGGCCGAGCTGCGCGCCGCGGATCGCCGCGACATAGCCGCCGGGGCCGGAGCCGAGGACGATGAGGTCGTAACTGTCTGCCATGACGTGTCTTTCCCTGTGAAAATCAGCCGGCGAGCGGCGCAGAATATGGTCCGGCAGCGCGCGTCATGCCGCACCGCCCATCGGCGGCACGCGGCGCGGCTGGCGCTGCGCGTCGATCCCCACGAAGACGAAGCGGGCCTGCGTCACCTTGTCGGTCGCGCTGCTGTGCCGGTCCCGCCGCCACGCCTCGACATCGATGGTCATGCTGGTGGTGCCGACCTTGACGAGCGTGGCGAACACCGAGACCTCGTCGCCCACGAAGACCGGGCGCAGGAACGCCATCCCGTCCACCGCGATCGTCACCGCCCGCCCGGCGCTGTGCCGCGCCGCGACGAGCCCTGCCGCCATGTCCATCTGGCTCATCAGCCAGCCGCCGAAGATGTCCCCATAGGGATTGGCGTCCGCCGGCATGGTGGTGACGCGGATGGTCGGGGCGATGGTAGGGAGGGTTTCGGGCGTGTCAGCCACGGTGGATCTCATTCTCAAACCCCTCTCCCCTCGCGGGTTCAAACGAGGCGCGTGGCTCGTTTGAAGGAGGGACCCGCCGCCAAGCGGTGGGAGGGAGAGAGGGCTGATCTTCGCCTAAGGCGTGCCAGATCGCATCGGCGACCTGATCCGTCCGCGCCAGAATGCCGTCGTTCCAGAAGCGCAAAACCCGGAAACCCTGACTTTCCAGCCATGCCGTGCGCCGGGCATCGGCCGCGCTGTCGATATGTTGCGACCCGTCAGCCTCGATGACGAGCCGCCGCTCGAAATTCACGAAATCGACGATATAGGCGCCGAACGCCTGCTGGCGCTTGAACTTGTAAGCAGCCAGCCGCTTGTTGCGCAGGATGGGCCACAAGCGCCGCTTCGCCTCGGTCGGATTCGACCGCATATGTTTTGCGCGGTCGAGAAGGTGGTCACCCCCTCTCCCTCCCATCGCTTCGCGACAGGTCCCTCCCTCTCCCACAAGGGGAGAGGGGTATGGGGCCGCGCTTTGATTCATCTCAGGCCACCAGCCCCAACGGCGCCTCCACCAGCTCCTTGAACACCTTCATCAGCTCCGCGCCGTCCGCGCCGTCGATGGCGCGATGGTCGAAGCTGCCGGTGGCGGACATGACGGTGGCGATGCCCAGCGCATCGTCGATCACATAGGGCCGCTTCTCGCCCGCGCCGATCGCCATGATCATCGCCTGCGGCGGATTGATGACCGCCTCGAACTGCTTGATGCCCATCATGCCCATGTTCGAGAGGCTGGCCGTGCCGCCCTGATATTCCTCAGGCTTGAGCTTGCCTTCCTTGGCGCGGGCGGCGAGGTCCTTCATCTCGGTGGAGATGGCGCTCACCGACTTGGCGCCGGCATCGACGATGATCGGGGTGATGAGCCCGGTCGGGATCGAGACGGCCACGCTGATGTCCGCGCGCTTGAACTTGAGGAGCTGGTCGCCGGCGAACTGCACATTGCATTTGGGGCAGGCGACGAGCGCCTTGGCCAGCGCCTTGATGAGCAGATCGTTGACCGAAAGCTTCACGCCCGAGGATTCGAGCGCCTTGTTCAGCTCGCCGCGCAGCTTGAGCAGCGCGTCGAGGCGAACGTCCACGGTCAGGTAGATATGCGGGATCTGCTGCTTCGATTCGGTGAGGCGGCGCGCGATCGTCTTGCGGATGTTGGAAAGCTTCTCCGCCTCGTGCGGGATGCCGAAATCCTGCGCGGCGACCGGCGCGGGCGCCGGGGCGGCGGCGGGCGCTGCGGCCGTCTGCGGCGCGGCCGCGGCGGGCTTCGCGCCGGCCAGGTCCGCCTTGACGATGCGACCGTTCGGCCCGCTGCCGGTGACGGCGGACAGATCGACCCCCGCCTGCGCAGCGATGCGGCGGGCGAGCGGGCTGGCCTTCACGCGATCGCCAGACGATGCGGCGGGCGCCGGCGCGGCGGTCCTGGCCACTTCCGGTTCCGGCCTGGGCGCGCTGGCCGGCTCGGGCTTGGCGGCGGGCGCATCAGCCCTGGGCGCGGGAGCCTTGGACTCGGCCGCGGCGCCGGCATCGGCGGGCACTGCCTCGCCATCCTCGACCAGCACGGCGATCACCGTGCCGACCTTCACATTGTCCGTGCCCTCGGGCACCAGGATCTTGCCGACGACGCCTTCATCGACGGCTTCGAATTCCATCGTCGCCTTGTCGGTCTCGATCTCGGCGAGCAGATCGCCGGAACTGACGGTGTCGCCCTCCTTCACGAGCCATTTGGCAAGCGTGCCTTCTTCCATGGTGGGGGAGAGGGCGGGCATCTGGATGTTGATCGCCATGGGGCCGGCTTCCTGCTTCGTGCGAGTTGGACAATCGCTGGCCACCTTCACGCTTTGCCTCGCGGGGTCAAGGCCGTCGCTTGCATCGGGCGCGAATTTCCCGCACCTAGCGGCAAACAACGCCGGGGGAACCATGGCATGAGGCGCACCTATCTGGTCGTGGTGGACGAAAGCGTGGAGGCCGAAAGCGCCCTGCTGTTCGCGGCGCGCCGCGCGGCGCAGACGGGCGGCAGCGTGCATATGCTCGCGGTCGTCCCCAAGGCCGAGTTCGTCCAGTGGGGCGCGGTGCAGGCGACCATGGAGGATGAAGCGCGCGGCCGGGCCGAGGCGCTCGCCATGGGCGCGGCCGGCACGCTGATGGCCGAGGCCGGCATCCAGCCCGCCATCACCGTGAAGATGGGCGATCCGATCGCGGCGGTGAAGGAGATGCTGGCTTCGGGCGAGCCGGTCGCCGCGCTGGTGCTCGGCGCCGCGCCCAAGGGCGCCCCCGGCCCGCTCGTCGCGCACTTCACCGGCACCGATGCGGGCGCGCTGCCCTGCCCGGTGATGATCATCCCCGGCTCGCTCAGCCGCGAGGATATCGAGCGGCTGAGCTGAGGACGGGACGGATGCGCCGCAGGCGGCCGGGTTCGGCCGATGCCCCTTATCGGGACATAGCGGGTCGGAGAACGTCCTTAACGAACTGGAAACGACTCAGGCGACCGACTAACCCTCGCCTCCCGACGCGGGGGTGCGTCGCCTGTGGGAGAAATTCGATGCGGAAGACCCTTCTGATCGCTGCAAGCGTCGTCGCGCTTGCCTCGGCCGGCGCCGCCAGCGCCACCATCACCATCTATACCGACGAAGCCAGCTATCTCGCCGCCATTTCCGACGCGGGCGTCGATAGCTATGACGACCTCGCCCTCACCTCGTTGGGAACGTCGCTCAACCGGACCGCGGGGAGTCACAGCTACACCGTGTCGGCGAGCAATCAGCTCTATGGCGCCGGGTCGGGATCGGACCACTGGCTTTCGACGAATACGGCGACAGACCCTATCCTGTTCAGCAATTTTTCGGCGGGCGTCGTAGGCTTCGGCGGCCTTTTCTTCACCTCGGACATCTCCGGCTTCTATACGCCCGGCACCGTCACCCTGACCGTCGAGGATGCCGGACAGGAACTCGCCTATTCCATTCCCGGCTCGACCACGAGCAGCTTTGTTGGCTTCGTCTCGTCCACGGGCATCCTGAATGTGACGTTGGCGGCGACTCAGCCCCAGTCCGGCTTCGCCTGGCCAACCGCCAACAATCTGACCCTCGGCGCGGCCGCCGCGGCGCCGGTCGTTCCGGAGCCGGCGACCTGGGCCATGATGATCGGCGGGTTCGCACTCGTCGGCGCGGCGATGCGGGGCCGTGTCGCACGCGCCGCGCTCGTCTGACCACAGGCTCGCAGACTGTCTTCAGCGCCCCGGCCGGATGCGGCCGGGGCGCTTTTCCCTGGCTTGCGACGCTCGTCCTGCGCACGGGACGCAAGGAAAAGGGCACCTCCTCTCGGGGTGCCCTTCCGTTTCCGCGCATCGCTGCGCGCGATAGGCGAGATGTCAGCCCGGCTGGTTGGCCCGCTCGGCGCCGTTGCCGTCCAGATTCTCGGCGACGAACGCCCAGTTCACATGGCTCTTGAGGATGGTGTCGGCATAGCCCGGCCGCGCATTGCGATAGTCGATATAATAGGCATGTTCCCACACATCGAGGATGAACAGCGGCTTGGCGTCATGCGCGACGGGCGTGTCGGCGTCGTGATAGCTGGTCACTTCCAGCTTGCCGTCCTTAAGGTTGAGCGCCGCCCAGCCGCTGGCGAAATGGCCCACTGCCTCGGCCTTCAGCTTCTCGATCAGCGCGTCGGTCGAGCCGAAGCCCTCATTGATGAGGTCGGCGAGCTTGCCGGTCGGCTCCTGCGTCTCGGGCGAGAGGCCCTGCCAGAAGAAGCTGTGGTTCCAGATCTGGCCGACCTGGTTGAACAGGCCGCCCTTGGAGGTACGGATCAGCTCCAGCAGCGACTTGCCCTGCAGGCTGGCATCCGCCGCGACCAGCTCGTTCGCCTTGTTCACATAAGCGAGGTGATGCTTGCCATGATGATAGTCGAACGTCTCTTCGGACATGTCCTTGCCGAAGGCGCTCTTGGCGTAGGGGAGGTCGGGCAGGATGAAAGCCATGATCTGTCTCCAGTTGCTGTTGTCTGTTGGACAAGAAATGCGCTGCGGCGCGAATCGTTGTCGTGCAGAAGGGCAAATGGCCCGTATCGGCGCGCGATGCCAGCGCTCAATGGCGATCAGGCGCCATCGCAATTCTGAATGACGGGGGAGGATCGCCGGTCAGGACTTGCCCGATCCGCCGGCGACGCGCATCAGTTGCACCGGCTACCGAGGGGGTCTGACATGCATCGAGGAAGCTGCCTGTGCGGCGCGGTTCGGTTCGTGGTGACCGGCGACCTGCCGCCGCCCGACATCTGCCATTGCACCGCATGCCGCAAGCAGAGCGGCCACTGCCTGGCGTCCACCGACGTGCCGCGCGCGGCCCTGACCATCGAGGGCGGGGAAGCGCTGCGCTGGTTCCAGTCCTCGGCCCATATCCGCCGCGGCTTCTGCGGCACCTGCGGATCGAGCCTGTTCTGGGACCCGACCCATCGCGACTGGACCTCCATTGCCATGGGCGCGTTCGACACGCCCACCGGCACGCGGGCCGACAAGCATATCTTCGTGGCCGAGCAGGGCGATTATTACGACATTGCCGACGGATTGCCGCAGCACCGGGGCTAGGCCGTATCGACATTCAGCTCGGTTTACAAAGTCACGTCGAGGCGGCGCGGCGCGGGCGCGCCGCTAAAGCAGATCATGCTTCCGCAGGCAGTGGCGCAGCTGGTCGTAGGAGAGGCCCAGCGCCTTGGCGGTGGCGCGCTGGTTGAAGCGGTTGCGCTCCAGCGCGCGTTGCAGGATGGCGATCTCATGCGCATCCACGGCCGTGCGGAAATCGGTGATCTCGTCGAGGACGATGGCGAGCGTGCCATCGGCCGGCTCCTCGGGTGACGATGCCGAGGTCGGCGGCGCGGGCATCGCTGTCGCCGCCTGCCCGTTGCGGCTGGAGGGCATGGCCTCGGGCTTCCACCGCGAAGCGAAGGGATCGAACTGGATGGCGTCGATCGGCGTGGACGGATCGGGCCAGCGATAGACGGCGCGCTCCACCACATTGCGCAGCTCGCGCACATTGCCCGGCCAGCGATAGAGGGTGAGCGCCTCCGCCGCCTTCTTCGAGAAGCCCGGCCAGCCCGGCCAGCGCATCTCGGTGCTCATGCGCCGGCCGAAATGCTCGGCCAGCACCTCCACATCCCCCTCGCGCCCGCGCAGCGGCGGCAGGGTGATGACCTCGAAGCAGAGGCGATCGAGCAGGTCGGCGCGGAACCGGCCCGCCTCCACCGCATCGGGCAGATGCTCGTTGGTCGCCGCGACGATGCGCACGTCGACGCTCATCGGGCGCGAGGCGCCGATGCGCGTCACCTCGCCATATTCGACCGCGCGCAACAGGCGCTCCTGCGCCGCCATGGAGAGCGTGCCCAGCTCGTCGAGGAACAGCGTGCCGCCGTCCGCCTCCTCGAACCGGCCGGCCCGCGCCCGCGTGGCGCCGGTGAAGGCGCCCGCCTCATGGCCGAACAGCTCGGCCTCGATCAGCGTCTCGGGCAACGCCGCGCAGTTCATGATGATGAGCGGCCCGTCCCAGCGCGGCGAGAGGCGGTGGATGCGCTCGGCGATCAATTCCTTGCCGGTCCCGCGCTCGCCGATGACCAGCACCGGGCGGATCAGCTCGGCGGCACGGCCGGCCTGCTCCACCGCGTCCAGGAAGGCCAGCGACTGGCCGACGAAATGCGTTGTTTTCTCCACCGGCCAAACATTAGGGAAAATCCCCACATATTGGCAATAGAAACTTGGCGCCGGCTGAATGTCGGATGAATGAAATGGCGGAAAACAGCCATTATTCGAAATTGGCACGGGTCCTGCAAAGCATGGGGCAAGCCGCCGACACAGGCGGTCACCCGAAGGCTACAGGATCAGGAAGACAGACAATGACCTACTTTACGAACACCCTCAGCACCCGCGCGGTCGCTGCCCTTCTCACCATCGTGTTCAGCGCCGTCACGGTGCTCGGCGCGGTCGGTCCCGCCTACACCGGCAAGGCTTCGAGCCACCAGGTCACGGCGGGGATTGAAAATGTCCCCGGCAAGTCGGCAAATACCCTTGCTTGACGGCTTGTCAGACCGCCGGGGCGGGAGCCCCCTTAACCCGCCCCGGCCCCTGAACAACGGATTGGAGTAACAGTCTCATGGGTATCTTCTCTCGCACCCGCGACATCATCGCCGCCAACGTCACCGATCTGCTCGATCGGGCGGAGGACCCGGCGAAGATGATCCGCATGATCATCCTCGAAATGGAGGAAACGCTGGTCGAGGTGCGAGCGTCCGCCGCCCGCACGATTGCGGACCAGAAGGAAATGCGCCGCCACATCACCAAGCTCGATGCGCTGCAGGAGAGCTGGAAGGAAAAGGCCGAACTGGCGCTCTCCAAGGACCGCGAGGACCTCGCCAAGGCCGCCCTCGTCGAGCGCCAGAAGGCCGCCGACATGGCCGATCACCTCAAGCAGCAGATCACCCTGCTCGACGATGCCCTGAAGGCGTCGGAAGAGGATATCGCCAAGCTGCAGGGCAAGCTGCGCGAGGCGCGCGCCCGGCAGAACAGCCTGGTCACGCGCATGGAAAGCGCGCAGACTCGCCTCAAGGCCCGCGAGATGTACAATGGCGAGCGCGTCCAGGATGCCTTCTCGCGCTTCGAGATGCTCGAGCGGCGGGTGGACCTGGCCGAGGGCCATGCCGATGCGGCGGGCCTGGGCAACCAGCCCAAGACGCTGGAGCAGGAGTTCGCCGAGCTGCAGTCCAACGACAAGGTCGAGGCCGAGCTCGCCGCGCTGAAGGCCGCCCAGAAGAAGGACTGACGCCATGGAGGACGTTTTTCTGCCCGTCGTCATCTGCGGCATGCTCTTCATCGGCATGCCCTGGCTGATCTTCCACTATGTCACCAAGTGGAAGCAGGCGCCGAAGATCACCGAGGAAGACGAACGGCTGCTGGATGAAATGCATGTGCTGGCCCGTCGCCTCGAGGAAAGGCTGCAGACCGTCGAACGCATCATCGCCGCCGACAACCCCGATTTCCGTCCCGCCCGCCCCGCGGAGTCCGAGGACTATCATTTCGACAGGAGGAACTGAGATGTCCGCTCGTCGCACCAAATTCTACCTCGACAAGCAGAATGCCAAATGGATGGGCGTCTGCTCCGGCATCGCCGACTATACCGGGATCGACGTGCTCTGGGTCCGCATCGGCGCCGTGCTTATCACCCTGATGGGCGCATTCCCCTGGACGCTGATCGCCTATTTCCTCGCCGCCTGGATGGCCGACGCCAAACCGATCGGCCTCTACACCAGCCAGGATGACGAGAAGTTCTGGCAGGGCGTGCGCACCAACCCGGCGCGCTCGACCCGGGACGTGCGCAGCAAGTTCCGCGACATCGACCGGCGCCTGTCCGACATCGAGACCTTCTACACCAGCCGCAACACGCGCCTGGCCGACGAGATCGACAGCCTGCGCTGAGCGCGGCCCGGAAAGGCCACAGAACAGGAAAGACCGATCATGGACCCGCTGCCCATCTTCATCATCGGGATCATGATCGGAAGCGTCGGGAGCCTGCTCGGGCAGGCCTGGGTCCGGCGCCAGACGGCCCGCACGCTCCACGCGGCGCAGGCGGGCCGCGCAGACCGGGATCATGCGAGGCCGCGCTGAGCGCGCGATTCGCCAGATGGGAGTGAAGGACATGCAATGGGGTGGACCAGGTTTCGTCGTCGTCATCATCGCGCTGTCCTATGGCGCCTGGCTTCTCTCGACCTGGATCAGAAGCCGGCACGGCTATCCGGTCGAGAATGAATGGGGCGGCATGGTGAGCAAGGGCGATCTGGGCGCCGACCGCAAGATCGAGCTGCTGACCAACGAGAATGAAGCACTCAGGGACAAGATGAGCCGGCTGGAGGAACGCATCGCCGTTCTGGAGAGGATCGCCACGGATGCGCCGTCGCGGCTCTCCGCCGAGATCGACCGGCTGAACTGAAAGGACACAGGATCATGGAACCGAGCGAAGCACTGGCACCTTATCTTCCCTTCATCGCGATGGGCGGCCTCGGCATCGGCCTTGTGGCCGTGGCGGGATGGATCTTCACCACCTGGCTGCGCATCCGCAACGGCTATCCGCTGGAGAACAGCTGGGGCAAGGCCGTCTATCCGCAGAAGAACGAGGAGACGGTGGAGCGCGTGAAGCTGCTCAGCCAGGAGAATGCGCAGCTGCGCGCCGAGCTGGGCGCGATCAAGGACCGGCTCGCCAATGTCGAGCGGATCGTGACCGACAGCTCGCTGCACCTGACGCACGAGATCGAGAGCCTGCGCGGCCCGACCAACTGAGGAGCGCGACCATGAACGGATTTTTCATACTGGGCTTCTTCATGATCGTGGTCGGCATTCCGGTGATCGGCGGCGTGTGGGGGCAAATCCACAAGCAGAAGATGAAGCTGCGCGAGCGCGAGCTGGAGGTGCTGGGCTCGCAGACCGCCGAGAAGGCCGCGCAATATGCGGCGCAGACCGAGCGGCTGGAGCAGCGGGTGCGCGTGCTGGAGCGGATCGTGACGGAGCGGGGCATGGGCCTTGCCGACGAGATCGAACGGCTGCGCGATGAGGATGCCGCGCCGCGCAGCATCGGACACTAGAACAGAGACTATCGACGAGAACAGGCGCGCCATGAGCCGCAGGAGCCGGGCGCAGGATATGGAGGCCGAGACATGAACCCTTTTGAAATGGTCGTCGCCATCGTCGCGATCACCGCCATCGCCAGCGTCATCCGCGCCAAATATGGCGTCGTGCGGCGCCATAAGGGCGAGGATTTCGTCGGCCGCGTGGCCCAGCCCGATCCCGAATCCGAGCGGCTGCGCGAGGAAGTGCGCAAGCTCAAGGAGCGCGTGGCCGTGCTGGAGCGGCTGGCGACCGACAGCACGTCCGCGCTCGACCGCGAATTCGACAAGCTCAAGAATATCGACTGAGCGCGCCCGCGCTCGTTCAGGGAAGGAACAGGACAATGACGACCGACCTGAGCTTCATCCAATATTGCGCGATGGGCCTCGTGCTGACCGGCTGGATCGGCATCCTCGCCTATGCGGGCCTGCGGGGCTGGAACGGCTGGCTCGCCTACAAGCGCGCCGAGCTGGAAATGACCGGCCGCACCCAGGCCGCGGCGGCCGGCGGCGGCTCCGTGACCGCCGCCACGCGCATCGACGTCGCCGACCTCAAGGAACGCATCCGCAAGCTGGAGGCGATCGCGGCGGGGATCGACGTTTGAGAGGGACGGGGCGGCCTGCCCCCGCTTTCCTTCACCGAGGGATATAAGGAAGTGCTCCCGCGAGAGCAGTGACCATAGCGCTCCGCTCCACGAAACTCCATCTAGCCTCGCGGCCCCGCGCCTCTATATGGACGGCATGACCACCTTCCAGCAGATCCGGGACGATTACGAGCTTCTCGAAGGCGACGAGCGCTATCGCCTGCTCATCGACCTCGGCCGCGCGCTCGAGCCGATGCCCGATGCGCTCAAGACCGATGCGACGCTGGTGCGCGGCTGCTCGGCCGCCGTCTGGGTCTATCCCACCCGCCGCGAGGACGGCGCCCTGCATTTCCTGGCGGACAGCAATGCCGCCATCACCAAGGGCATCATCGCGCTGGTGCTGCTGACGGTGCAGGACCGCATGCCGGCCGAGGTCGCCACACTCGACATCGAGGCGGCGCTCGCGCCCTTCGACCTCAAGCGGCAACTCTCCTCCAACCGCACGCAGGGCCTGCCCAACATGATCGCCCTGATCCACGAGACCGCCGCACGGCTCTCCGAATCCGGTTGAATCCGGGTGCCATGATGTGGACGGCTGCCTGGACGCCACGCCGGACGGGCCGCTGCTGCTGAGCGTGGTTGTTCCGGCTGGTGGTGCGCAAGGACGCCGTCGCAGCGCCGATGCGCGCCGCCGCCTGAGTCTTGCATCGCGCCCCGATCCGGGTAGGACTGCCGCTCGGCCCGGAGGAGACGTTCGATGCTCAGACAACTCACGCCGACGATCTTCGTCGCGCCGCAGATCACGCTCGACACCGTCGCGCAGGCCGGAACGCTGGGCGTGACGCTGATCGTCAACAACCGCCCCGAGGGCGAATCGCCCGACCAGACGCCCGGCCCGGACATCGAGGCCGCGGCGCGCGCCGCCGGCATGGACTATGTAGCGATCCCCGTGACGCACAGCGGCTTCGCGCCCTGG
>Ga0180219_1002484_pt1 | contig 10952 bp, 16 predicted proteins | sample eDN3rd30CBELigMG_FD_151338 | JGI IMG/M metagenome (GOLD analysis project Ga0180219, IMG submission 151338) | Enriched Miracle-Growth compost microbial communities from Emeryville, California, USA - eDNA 3rd pass 30_C BE-Lig MG (version 2)... ... | reverse complement strand
GTCTCCGAGGGGCGGCCACGACCGGATGACCAGCCGAGAAAGCCGGTGACCGAAGACCCGAGAAGGCTGAGCGCAAACAGCACAAGCCAAATATGATCGCTATAGGTTTCCAGGAATGTCTTGGCCTCGTCGTTGACAAGGGCCACAGTTCCATCGTGGGGCAGAAAGCGGCGCTGGACGTCGACCGGCGGCGTCTCGATGCTGAAAGAATTCTCCGGGTCGCGCCGCAGGCGCGTGCGCAAGTCGAGCAATGTCTTGGTCAACGCGGTCGCGGTGCGGTCGGACATCCGCTCCGTGGCGACCAGCTCATAGGTGATGGCCACCGTGTCGATCGCCGCCTCCGGCCGCGGCGGCGTGCCGCCGAAGACGCCGGCTGGAATTTCTGTCGAGACGAGATCCTTGAAGCGGAAGGCCAGCGCCTCTGCGGCTGGCATGCCGTTGAAGACAAGCGGGATCTTCAGGCGCTCCATGATGTCGGTGAGCAGACGCCGGGGATAACGCGCCGCGGGATCGATGACGAGAATAAAGGCATCGAGCTTGTCCTCGCCCATGGCGGCGGCGACGTCGGCCGGGCGCATTTCGCGCAGGCCCGCCTCTTCCGGCACAATTTCGTAATGGGAGAGGATGCGTTCGAGAAGTGGCAGATTAGAATCGGAATCTCCGGCGATCACCGCCGCCCTGCGTCCGTGCAGATCGGCCAGCGAGGATATGTTGATGTCCTTGCGGGACACTATGATGATCGAGCGCTTTTGCAGAATGGCGATCGAGCGCGCCTCGTTCGAGGTCGCGTCATCGCTGCGCACGACGGCGATGTCCGCCTGGCGGCGATCCAGCGCCTGGCTGGAATCGATCGTGCCATTGTTGACCCGCAAATCGAGGCGGAACGGCTGGCGCGTATCGACCATGGCGCGGGCGACGTTATGCATGAAGCGGACCTGCTCGCTGTTGGCCGGCCCGACGGCGACGCGAAGCGTGCGCGGCATGGAGAAATACAGCCAGGCCGCAATACTCAGTGCCAGCAGGGTGAAAAGCGCCGCCAGTGATCGCAGAAAAACATGCTGGTCCATCGACACGTCCGTTTCTGCTCATGCCGCATCGATCGAGGAAACCTCAATGATTCGACATGCTTCCGGATGAACAAGCAATCTGGAGGCCGATTCAAGTTAAATAATGGCAAGTTGACGGCACTGTTACCGATCGCTCGCCGATCGCACGGCCGCGCAGCCGCTATTCGGCCGCCTGCCGGCGCGACTCCGCTGGCCGATGCCGGACGGCAGCAGGCCCGGGTCGATGAAACGGAAAAGGCCCGGCGCTATGGCCGGGCCTCATTCATATTGAGCTCAATCCCGTACTTCGCGGGTCACGGACAGGGATGACGATAGCCGTCATAGCCCAGATAGGTACCGCTGGCGGGATCGTAGGATTTGAACCGCGACATGCAGTACGCAACCACGTCGCCCCCGTAGACGGGAGCCGGTTCATAGGCATAAGGCTGCGAGGCCAACGCACCTCCGATGATAGCACCGGTGGCCAGGCCGAGACCCAAGCCGGCCGCAGCCCCGCCCCAGCCGCCCCGGTATCCGCCGTAGTAGCCGCGTCCGCCCCAGCCGCGATGGCCCCAGTGGCCGCCGAAGCCGCGCCTAAATTGGACATTCGTCACCGACGGCGTGACCGACGCTACAACCGCTGCGTCGGGCCTGGCAGCCTGGGCCGCGGCAGGCGCAGCGGAAGCGAAACTTAAGGCCGCCAGCGCGGTCCCGACCATGAACAACTTCATCATTCAATCCTCCGATTGAGAGCGTTGCAGCCCTCATACGCGTAGGCACCCTACAGACAGGAACGCGGCAGCAGGGATGGATGTTCCCCTAACCACGCAATATTCCGACGCCGGAATTGGCCTGCCTAATACGACTTCAGATATTGATTCCAGCTTATTTTTTAATTGATTGATTTAACTCACTATTTAGCGCCTGCTTCAGGCGCGTAGGAGTTGCGGTCAAGCTCATTTTTTAATTCCGCTGCTGCGGCTAACCCATTGTTTCCGCAAGATCGCGACGATCCATGCGTTCCGGACGGCGCGCGTGCCGAACCAAGATGCCGCAGTGCTCGTCAAAGTTGCATGATGGATGCCAATGGAGGTCCTCCGGCATCCCTGCGCGCCTTACGATTTGCGCTCGACTTTCGTCGGTCCCGTCGCCAGCATAGTGATGCGATATTGGGTATCCGCCTCAGCTGCCCCCTTTGCGCCACAGTCGACGACAACGGACAGCTCGGTCTGATCGGCCTTCTCATAAACGGCAGACTTCGCTTCCGGACAGGTAAAGCCCTGGCGTTCAATCGTACTGGCCAACTCGACCCGGCGATCCGGCGACAGAGCGATCCGATCGCTCGATTGCGGCATCGGCGGTTGGGATAAATTCGCCCCTACCGCGACGAGGCAGACGACAAACAGACCAAAAATTCCGAAAGCCGGCGTAAATCGCATGGAAAATCCTCCTTTGGGGAAGACGACAACGCAAGGATAGACTGCCATCGGTTGCAAATTATGGCGTTATTTTTCAGGCCGGGGCGTTCAGGCGATGCCTATCAGCCTCAGGCCCAATATGCCGAAACTCATGAAACCTGCGGCGATGGCTATCAGGAAGGCACCGGAATGCAGATAAGTCAGAAAGATAGCTAAGGGGCGAAGCATGCCGCACCACCTTCCTCGAGCCCACAATAAGGATAACGCCCGGGAGAATGATTGGTTCCGGCGAGGCGGTGATTTCGCCGGACGTCGTCCGATCGTCGCAGACGGCTACCGCCCGAGGGCGGCGCCGATGGCAAAGCCAATCAGCCCGGCCAGGACGACCGTTGCGAACTTATGCTCGCGGATGACGAACTGCGTTGTTCCCCCGCCTGCATCGACCACCGGCCCGATGGGAACCATGGCTGTTCCGGGTTGTTTGGTCCGAGTTCTGGTTTCCTGCGCTGCATCCTGCACGAGCGCCTTTTTGGCCTGGGCATCTTTGGAATGCATGGCTTGTCGCGGATCTGAATTGGCGAAATTGTAGGGTGCATCTCCATTATTCAGCATCGCCAACTCCGTGTCTCGCTCCGCAGCCCGCGGGCCAGAAACCAACGCCGGCTCGCGCGACATGGTTCCACGCTGCAGGGTATCCGCCCGTAGACCTATCCGGTCTCGCCGATGCCCAGTTGCATAAACACCACTGCCCCGAGGTCGGCTGAAAGAGTCGGGCTCTGCTTCCCAGTGAGCGTACCGGCTCAGTTCTCGCGGTCATCACAGAACCGCAGATCATTAGCTTTCCCGCAATCGTGATCCCGCCCCTGCGCGCGACGTGCGAAAACGTACGGCCTAACAGCGCACGCCGGCGCAAAGGTAAATGCCGGTCGCCGTGACTGAGTTGCATGGGCCAAGATGACGAGCCGAAGTATGAGCGAAGAGATCGGAAAGACGACATGCCGTGGCCAATTGGAAGAGCAGCAACTCGCTTTTCGCCAGGCTTTGGCCGCGGCATCGGAAAAGCTGCTATCGGCATTCGAGGCCGCAGGTCTCCCCCCGCATGACTATGACGCGACTTTGGCATTCCACCTGCTGGACCTGTTTTACCGCCAGATCGCGGATGGCGACGACGCCGCGTTTCTGGTCCGCCTCGTCCACTGTGCGAACATCCTCGTGCACGCAAATCTCGAAATGCGGCAGGTCGATCCCTTCACCTGAGCTAGGCATGCCTCACCGGTAGCCCGCCGCATGCAAGGTCCTAACGGGCGGTCGACGTCACACCGGCCGGATCGATATAGCGAACCTCGATGCCGAGGCTTTCGGCTGCCGCCGCGAATTCTTCTTCTTCATCATTTGGATATTGCAGCAGGAGATTGACCTGCTCCGCCGCCAGCAATACGCGACAGGCCTCCAGGCTCCGGACAACCGGACCGCCTCGTTTGCCCGATGTGAGATCTTTGACTGCTATGCCAGAGATATTCGCCCAATGGGCCGACAGCCGCTCGGCGCCCCGACGATTGAAATGCAGAAGCACGTCAATCTTCGATTTGGCGTGGATTGCGCGAAGACCAGCCTGCAACTGCTGCTGCTCCTCCGATGCCCTGACAATGCGTGCATTTATATCACGCGGCGGACAGCTACTGGGCACACGGCCGAAGTAGCGGCCACCACAAACCAACACTGCAAACATGCCGCCGTCTCACAAAAAGGGCCGCGCAAAGCTATCAATCTTATTTGTCTTTCACAATAGGATCCCTGCAGGCACATGCTCAACCTCCTGAAGTTCCTACTTCGCAAGGCGATATGTTCAGCACCAGGGCTTACTTTGCTTTGGAGTAAACCTGCATAGTCCGCATGGCAACCCAGCATCGCCAGGCGATCGCGCCCAGGCCGAAGAACGAGTTGGTGATTAGGCCAAGCAAGCTTCTGGCTCATCTGGTTGGAACCAACGGAAGCGCAATCCGTTAAGTTCGTTTCAGCCCAGAGCGCCGCAGGACCACCAGCGCTTTCAGGTCAGGTACCGGTCTATTTTCCAAGCAGGAGCAGAATATGAAAGTCAGCGAAGTCATGACGCGCGACGTCCACGTCGCGAGCCCCCGCCAGAGCCTTCAGGACGTCGCGACGGCGATGGCGAAACTGGATACGGGCGCCTTGCCCGTCGGCGAGAACGACCGTCTCGTCGGCATGGTTACGGACCGCGATATTGTGGTGCGTGCCATCGCGGAAGGCATGCAGCCGAATACTGAAATCCGCAATATCATGACGGCAGACGTTAAGTATTGTTTTGATGATCAGGATATAGATGACGTGATGCGCAATATGGGCGAAGTCCAGATCCGGCGGCTTCCGGTGATCAATCACGACAAGCGCCTGGTCGGTATTTTGTCGCTTGGCGACGTGGCCATATCGAAAGAGGCCAGCGAAGCCGGCCAAGCGCTGAGTTCCATTTCCCAGCCCTCCAGCTAGCACCCGCCGGGGCCTGAACAGCCGGGCAGCGATGGTCGGTAACGGTTTCCATTGTATGGTTTTAAACCTTCCGCAATGTCCCAGCTTGCGAAAAAGGCGACGTTGCGGGAATATTGAGCTGTGGCGACACAGTGTTGCGCCACGTGTTGCGTAGGAGTTTCACGTGCCGATGCCATCCCGCCCCTATTGGAAGGGTCACCTCCAGCTCTCGCTCGTCTCCTGCCCCATCGCGCTTTATTCGGCATCGTCCTCGGGCGAGCGGGTAGCCTTCCGGCAGATCAACAAGAAGACGGGCAACCGGCTGCGCCAGCAGCTCATCGATGAAGAAACGCAGAAGCCGGTGAGCGCGGAAGACAAGGGCCGCGGCTATGAATATGCCAAGGGCGCCTATCTGCAGGTCGAGGACGAAGAGCTCGATGCCATCGCCATCGAAAGCAGCCATACGATCGACGTCGACAGTTTCGTTCCGCGCTCCCAGATCGACGAACGCTATCTCGACAGTCCCTATTACATCGTTCCCAACGACAAGGTGGGCCAGGAGGCGTTCGCTGTCATTCGCGAAGCGATGCGGGTCAAGGATATGGTGGCGCTCGGCCGGGTGGTGATTTCCAAGCGCGAGCGGGTCGTCATGCTGCAGCCCTGGGGCAAGGGAATCCTGGGCGAGACCCTGCGCTACGAATACGAAGTCCGCGACGCTGAGGAATTCTTCGACGATATTCCCGACATCAAGATCAAGAAGGAGATGCTGGAACTGGCCCAGCATATCGTCGCCTCCAAAACCGCCGAGTTCGATCCCTCCCAGTTCCGTGATCGCTATGAAGAAGCGGTGGTCGAGATGCTGAAGAAGAAGCAGGCCGGCGCGCCGCTGCCCAAAACACGGCCATCGTCGGCGCCAAGCAATGTCATCGACCTGATGCAGGCTTTGCAACGCAGCTTGGGCCAGGTCCCTGCGGCGCGGGGAACCAAATCCGAAGCCAAGACCACGACCAATGCCAAGCCCGCTCCCGCGAAAAAGGCCAAGGCGCGCAAAACGGCTCCCGGCCAGAGGGAACTGCTGTTACCGATCGCGGGCAGCGGGAAGCGGGATGAGGCAAAGGACGCCAAGCGTCCCAAGATGCCGGCCGCGAAGACGGTGGCGGCAAAGACGACTGGGACCGGCCGCAAAGCCGGTTAGTGGAAGCGATGCGCAAGCTGATCGCCTTCGACGACGAAACCTATGACGCCCTGGTTCAACTGGGGCGCAACCGGATGGCGACGCTGCAGGACCTGGCGGACGAGGCCTTCGCCGATCTTTTGAAAAAGCATGGCGTGCCGATCGACCTGAACGATGCGCTCAAGCGCAGCGTCAGGGACTTGTCGGCGGCCAAGCGGGCCGCCAAGCGCCAGATGCGATAAGCGCGCCGCGCTAGACGCGGCTCGACAGACGCCCTTGTGAAATTAGCTGACCCCCTCTTGAAATCCGGGGCCCCAAAAACAAAATCCTCGCCGCCGGGTTCCGAGCCCGGTCATGAGCTTGAGGAGGATAGGGCCATGCATCCCAATGACGATTCTCACCGCCTGGACGATTTGTTGATCCCTTCCCTGGCCTTCGCGGACCCATGGGAGGTTGCCGACGACCCCGATCTGACGCTCGCCGAAAAGCGAGCCATCCTCGCATCCTGGGCCTCCGATGCCCAGGCCGCCAAGGACGGCCCGGCGCTACGTCAAATCCCCACGACCGGCCGCATCGTTCCGATCGATGACATACTTTGCGCCCTGCGGTCACTCGACCGGCATCCGTCCGCCGCTGTCGCGGCCCGCGCCAAGAAGGACATCCGCAGAGCCTCGATCGAAGCCTACCGCGTCCGCTCGACCCCACAATTGCGATAGCGAACATCCGTCACCTGGCAGGCGAGCCGTCCTGGAGACGGCCGCCCGCTTGCGGCAGACGTTGCGGAATACCCGACAATCATATGCAGCATGTTGCGTTTCCGGCAACACCGCACTTTAATGGCCAGACAGTCGGGCCGGTGCAGTGTCAGTGCGGGATCATGGATGCGAACAAGCTGGGTTTGATTTCGGTCCGGTTGCACTACTTCCAGATGGTGGCGCAACTCGGCTCCATTCGCGCCGCCGCCCAGGCGTTGAACATTGCGCCCTCGGCCATCAGCCGCACCATCCGCTCGCTGGAAGACGCCATCGGCATTCCGCTGTTCGAGCGCGTGCGCCAGCGGCTGAAGCTGACGAGCGCCGGCGAGACCCTCGTCTACCATGCCCGCACCAGCACCGCCGAACTGAATCGGGGCTGCGCCATCATCAACGATCTCACCGGCCTGCGGCGCGGCAAGATCGGCGTCGTCGCGGTGGAGAGCGTCGCGCGCGGCCTGCTGCCTTCAATCCTGGCGGAGTTCTGGCGGCAGATGCCCAATATCACGGTGGAGGTGAAGACCGCCGGATCGCAGGAAGCGCTGAAGCTCGTCGTCGACGGCGAAGCCGAATTCGGCATTGCGTTTGATGCCCGCGTTCCCTCCGGTGCGCTGCGGCTTGCCGGCGCCAATCTGTCGCTCGGCGCCCTGCTCTGGCCGACGCACCGGCTGGCAAAGCACAAGGAAATCAAACTGCGGGATTTTTCGGGCGAACGCATCTTCCTCTCCGACGCCAGCCTGGCCCTGCGCGCGTCCATCGAAGGCGCGCTGCAGGAAAGCCGCATCGAGTTCGATCCTCGCGCCGTCACCAACTCCATAGATCTGATGGCCAAATGCGTCGTCGGACAAATGGGCATCGCCTTCCAAACCCGCGTCGGCGTCGAGAACGAACTCTCGCGCGGCGAACTGGTTTTCGTGCCGCTGCGCGACCCGGTGTTGCGCCCGCGACGGCTGGCGCTGGCGGCCCGGGGGCGCAATTTCCCGACCGAACCTTCGGCCCGTCTGGCGAAACTTCTCAGCGCAGCGATCGAAAAACTGGACGGCACATGACGTTTGAGTTGTTGCCTGACCGGCAACATCATCGTCAGAATTTTGCGGCTAGCAGCACCAGCTCAGCCTCCCGTAGCATGATCGTCGGGGATTATCGGAGGAGCACGGGATATGAGTTCTGATCACGACCGCTTCATGGCCATCGCCATCGAAGAAGCCAAGGCGGGCGCGGCCCAAGGCGAACAGCCGTTCGGCGCGGTGGTGGTCGGCAACGGCGAGGTGGTGGTTCAAACTCACAGCATCAAGGTCGCGACCAGCGATACGACCGCCCATTCGGAAACGCGGGCCATCAGCCTTGCGACACAGAAGCTGCGCCGGCGCTCGATCCCGGAATGCACTTTCTATGCGACCTGCGAGCCCTGCCCCATGTGCCTTGGCGCGATCCTGAACAGCGGTATCAAGACACTGGTGCTGGGCGCGCGCAACACCGACATCCGGGAGCCCGGAGCGCTTGCCTTCAACTACAATGAATATACCGCCGAAAGCTTCGCCAAATTCGTCGGCTGGGATCTGACGGTGGTGACCGGCGTGCTGCACGACGAATGCGTCAGTCTTTATAAAACGGCCACCGTCGAGCTGACACGCTGATGCAAGAGAGCGCAGTCAAAAAGGTTATCGCCGGCCTGAAGGCCGCCGGCGTCAGCGTCGTCTGCTACCTGCCCGATTCCCTCCTCAAGGAGCTCTATCCGGCGCTCGATCGCGATCCGGACATCCGCACGATCCGCGTCACCAATGAAGGCGAAGGTGCGGCCATCTGCGGCGGTGTGTTTCTTTCGGGCAAACGCGCCGCGCTGATCATGGAGAATTCGGGCCTCAGGGCCTCCATCGAGCCGCTCGCCCGCATGGGCATGGGCGCCGGGATTCCCGTCATCATGCTGATGAGCTATCGCGGCGATCTCGGCGAGAACAACTGGTGGGCGATCCCGCATGGCATGACGATGGAGCCGCTGCTGGAGGCGATGCGAATTCCCTATCGCATCGTCACACAGGAAGACGCCATCGAACGGGCGATCACGGACGCCTTTTCCTGGTCCTATGCCGCCTACGCCCATTCGGCCATCGTCCTGTCGGAAGGGCTCGTGAGATGAAGCGCTTCGAATGCATGCAGCGCCTCGGCGCCAAGCTGACGGAAGAACTGGTCATCCTGTCGCTCGGCGCCAGCGTCGACGAATGGTACAATGCCGCACCGCATATGCGTGCGGCCAGCCTGTTTCAACAGCAGCTGGGCTGCGTGACGCCGGAGGCGTTCGGACTGGCCGTCGGCCTGCCGCATCGGCGCATCGTGTCGCTCGATACGGACGGCGGCATGATGTTCAACCTTGGAATCCTCGCAACCCTGGCCAACGAACAGCCGAAGAACCTGCTCGTCGTCGTCTGGGACAACGAATGCTACCAGTCGATCGGCGGACCGCCGACGCATACGGCCGGCAGGGTCAATCTTGCCGCCATCGCCAGGGGAGCCGGCATCGAACATGCCTATCTCGTCGAAGATCTGGAGTCCTTCGAAGCGCATTGCATCCAGGGACTGGCCGCCGATACGCCTTATGTGATCGTGGCGAAAGTGGAGCCATCCGTCGAACCTGGGATCAAGCGCAAACACAGTGACGGACGCGAGGATAAGTATATTTTCGTCCGGCATGTGGAGGCGAGCGAAGGCATCGTCATCATGGGACCGAGCGAACACAACTGAGGCGCATCGGTCCACGGAGACCGCATCATGTGAGTTCGACGGCCGCGATTTCGTTCAGCACGTCAAGCTGATCTTGCGGCGTGAGTCTGATGGATGCTTCCGCAGCCTGCACAAGCGACAGAAATTTTGCAAATGCGATTTCGGCCTTGTCGGCTGGCAACGGCTCCTCATCGAATGTTTCGACGTAATTGTCGGCCATCGCATAGAGAAGCTGATACAGCGCCCGGTGACGCGTATCCACGGACGCCTGTTGCCTGATCTGTTGCTGGAAACCGCGATAGGTATTGAGACCGTGATGCCGGGAGGCCAACCATTGGGCCAGATAAGACATGTCTCTGCTCCATTCATTCAAGAAAGAAGCAATTGTCGATAGCATGAGACAGGACTTTTCTCAATCAGATTTCAAGTCCTGGGCTCAAATGTCTCACCCGCGGCGTTTTACAGCCAATGCATCAGATCACCCAATTGTCGCCGGAGCGTGCCTGTCCGCCGAAGATATCGGCTTTGACCTCCTCCGCCAGATCGTCCAGCGCCGCCGAACCGCGCTGGCGGGGCCGTTCCACATCGACGCTGCGCATGGCGCGCACCTCGCCCGGCTTGCCGCCGAGCGCGACCACGCGGTCGGCGAGATAGACGGCCTCATCGATATCGTGCGTGACGAACAGGATCGTCCGGTCGGTCTGGCGCCAGATGCGGATCAGCTCGTCCTGTAAGCCTTCGCGGGTCGAGACATCGAGGGCCGAGAAAGGCTCGTCCATCAGCAGGATCGCCGGCCGCACGGCGAGCGCACGCGCCAGCGAGACGCGCTGGCGCTGGCCGCCCGACAATTGCCACGGCCAGCGATTGGCGAGATCGGCGAGACCCACGACTGTCAAGGCCTCCTTGGCGCGTTCACGCCGTTGCATGCGTGTCATGCTGCTCTTCTCGAGGCCGAAGGCCACGTTGGAGATGACGCTACGCCACGGCAGCAGGCGCGAGTCCTGAAACACCAGCGCCATCGGCCGTTCCGCCGAGGGATCGGGGTTCACCTTGACCGATCCAGCCGACGGCGACACCAGCCCCATCAGCACGCGAAGGAGCGTCGATTTGCCGACACCGGAGGCGCCGACGATGGCAACGAATTCGCCATGGCGGATCGAGAGATCGAGGCGACGCAGGACATCGGTCTTGCGGCCGTCCTGCTCGAACGACAGATTGAGTCCGCGAATGTCGATCACGGCTGCGCTCGCCGTCTTAACGTCGCTCATGACGGCCTCCACCGCAGCAGCCGCCCTTGCGAGAACATGAAGAATGCATCCATCAGCCCGTAAAGCGCGGCCATGGTCAGCATGTAGACGAC
>Ga0180219_1002482_pt1 | contig 10957 bp, 12 predicted proteins | sample eDN3rd30CBELigMG_FD_151338 | JGI IMG/M metagenome (GOLD analysis project Ga0180219, IMG submission 151338) | Enriched Miracle-Growth compost microbial communities from Emeryville, California, USA - eDNA 3rd pass 30_C BE-Lig MG (version 2)... ... | reverse complement strand
TACCCTATTCCACCCAGCAGGTGTTCACCAAACCGGTCGTCGCCATGCCGATCGTGGGGATCGTCTCGCGATACGCGTTGGTGTGCTTCTCGGAGGCCGGCAGGTGCACGACCTTCCAGCCGACGATGCCGTGGTCTTCGTCATCGGCCTCCAGAACGCACACGACGCCGCTGTCGGCGGTGGAGGTGACCTGGAACGAGAGGGTGACCGTCTGGGCATCGACGACTTCGTAGCCGGTGGCCGTGGCATCCACCGACGACGAGCTGTTGCCCCAAGCCATCCAGATCAGCAGCGCCCCGACCAGGACGGCGACGATGACGCCGACCACCCAGGCCCGCACCCGCGCATGGGGGGAGCGCACGCGCCCGTAGCGCTCGTCGAGCATCTGCTGCGTGGTCATCGCGGCTCCGTGGGGAATAGGCTGGGATTACAGGTTAAGCGCTCCGCGCGGAATGAGGAAAAATGCACGCTGCGATCGCCGCCCTCGCGGTCCTCGCCGATGTCACGACCACCCCGAGCCCGTCCGGCACGCCCGATGCTGCGACGGTGACACCGGGGCCGTGGGGCTTCGTCGTCGTCGCCGTCCTCGCGGTGATCGTCATCCTGCTCATCTGGGACATGCTGCGCCGCATCCGACGCGCACGCTACCGCGCACAGGTGCGGGAAGAGCTCGACGCCGAACAGGCCGAGGGCGCCGAGGCCGCACGCGCCACGCAGACCGACGCCGAAGAAGTCGACGCCTCCGGCGACGACCGCGACTGATCGCCGCTGCCGCGCGTCAGCCGAGGTGGAAGGCGGGATGCAGGGCGATCAGCAGTGACGCGGTCCAGTGGCAGAGGAACGCCAGCACGGTGCACACGTGGAAGATCTCGTGGAAGCCGAAGCGGCCCGGCCACGGGTTGGGGCGCTTGAGGGCGTACACCACGGCGCCGGCGGTGTAGAGGACGCCGCCGACGATGACGAGGATCATCATCGGCACGCTGGCCTCGAACAGCGGGACGATGTACATGATCGCCGCCCAGCCGAGCGCCAGGTAGAGCGCGACGTAGAGCCATCGCGGTGCGTTGATCCAGAACACGCGGAACAGGATGCCGAGGATGGCGCCGGTCCACACGATCGACAGCAGCAGCACGGTCTTGGGCGTGGGCAGGGCGAGCACGGCGAGTGGCGTGTAGGTGCCGGCGATCAGCAACAGGATGTTGGCGTGGTCGATGCGCTTGAACACGGCCTTGGTGCGGGGCTTCCAATTGAAGCGGTGGTAGAGCGCCGAATTGCCGAAGAGCAGCAGCGAGGTGGCCATGAAGACCGCGCTCGCCCATTTCGCGGGGGCACCGTCGGCCAGCACGATGAGAATGATCCCGACGGCGATCGCGACGGGGAACGTGCCCGCGTGGATCCATCCGCGCCAGGTCGGCTTGATCTCGTCGACCGCATCGGCCGCAGCCGCGTCCAGGAGGGGCAGCTGCGGCATCTCGGCCTCTCCGGAGGCGGGAGCGTGCTCGGCAGCGGGGTCGGACGGACGGGTGCGGCGGCTCATCTTCCGAGCCTAGGCCGTCGTGCATGCCGTGACGGGCACATACGGGATGCGCACACGTCCGGGGCGGTAGCGTTGTCTCGTGACGTCCGAGCGGTCGAACCCAGGGCAGGGGCCCCTCTACCGGCTGTACATCAGCAGGCTGCGGCGGCAGATCCCGCCGGAGGCCGTCCCGGGTCACGTCGCCATGATGATCGACGGCAACCGACGCTGGGCGCGACAGCTCGGCTACCGCACGGCCGCCGAGGGGCATCGTGCCGGCGCCGCGAAGATGCGCGAGTTCCTGGAGTGGTGCGACGCGGTCGGGGTCAAGGTCGTCTCGCTCTATTTGCTGTCGTTGGACAATCTGCGCAAGCGCGAGCCGCAGGAGCTCTCCGACCTCATCGAGATCATCGCCGAGCTCGCCGACAGTCTCTCGCGAGTGAAGAACTGGCGGGTACAGCATGTGGGCCGCAGTGAGGCCGTGCCGGAAGACCTCGCGCGTGTGCTCACCGCGGCACAGGAGCGCACCAAAGACAACGATGGTCTCCATGTGAACCTCGCGGTGGGTTACGGCGGTCGCGGTGAGATCGTCGACGCGGTGCGCAGCATCATCCAGCAGCATGACGAGCGGGGCGGCACGCTCGAAGAGCTGGCGGCCAGCCTGACTCCCGAACAGATCGGTGAGCACCTCTACACCGGAGGGCAGCCCGACCCCGACCTGGTGATCCGCACCTCGGGAGAGCAGCGGCTCAGCGACTTCCTGCTCTGGCAGTCCGCCCACAGCGAGTTCTATTTCGTGGAGGCGCTCGGTCCCGATCTGCGCGAGGTCGACTTCCTGCGCGCGATCCGCGATTACGCCGACCGTGACCGCCGATTCGGCGGCTGAGCCGGCGGCGCACGGCTCGGGCCGTGCCACAATGACAGCGTGACCGATCTGGAAGCCTACCTCGCGTCGTTCGAGACGGAACCCGGCTACTTCGACTGGGCGGCGTTCGGGCCGCTGTCCCCCCGCGTGCGCGACGAGATGCATGGGGACGCCGAGCTCCTCGGGACGGGGCGGCGATCGAGCATCGACCTGGTCCGCGGCCACACCGACGTCGCGCGCGAACTGCTGGCGGAGCTGCTCGATGCCGACATCGACGAGGTGACCCTGCAGCCGTCGACCACCTACGGCCTGATGCAGGCCCTCTACGGGCTGAGCGGGGCCGTACTCGTCGCGAAGGGGGAGTTCCCCAGCATCGCGGTCACCGCGGCACGGGCAGCGGCGCTGCGTGACGACCTTCAGGTGCAGTGGATGGAGCCCGACGGGGGATTCGTGACGCCGGATGCGGTCCGGTCCGCTCTGACCGACGAGACGACCGCCGTCGCGGTCAGCCTGGTCGACTTCCGCACCGGCTACCTCGCGGACCTGGAAGCGCTGCGGGAGGTGATCGATGACCGTCTGCTGATCGTCGACGCCATCCAGGGATTCGGCGTGACCGACGCGGACTACGCGGCCGCGGACGTCGTCTGCGGAAACGGGTACAAGTGGTTGCGGGCGGGGCGCGGCACGGGGTGGGCGCGTTTCGGCGCGCGTGCGCTGGAACGCCTCGAACCGGCGCTCTCTGGTTTCGCCGGAGCCGACGTGGACCTTCCCGTCGACGAAACGCCGGGCGTGGCATCCACCGCCCGACGTTTCCTTGTCACCGCCGACGACATGCTCGCCTCAGGGCGTCTGGCGACAGGACTGGAAGAGATCCGGGATGCCGGAGTGCCCGCCATCGCGGATGCCGTCGCCGATCGGGCCGATGAGCTGATCGAGTATGCGGATCAGTACGACATCCCGGTCGTCACCCCGCACGAGCGCGAACGCCGGGCGGGCATCGTGGCGCTTCGGCCCGACGCGAGCGACGCCTCCGCGCTTTCGGCGGCGTTGGCGAACCGCGGCGTCACGTTCACCGCCCGTGCGGGATCGGTGCGTCTGGCCGTGCACGCGGGGACGGACGACGACTCGATGCGCCTTCTGGTCGAGGCCCTCGCGGCCTACGCCACATATCGCACCCGCTGAGATTCACCCAGCGTTAACGTGACGCTCGCGTGTCGAGCCGGCGGCGAGACGGGGCGGCGTCGTACGGTCATGGCATCGGGCAAGGTGCCCGGTCGAGTCGACCGATCGGATCGCGACTCGTGGCCCCGGGTCGACTTGTGGGAGCCGGGACGAACGTCCCGGGTCAGGAGCAGGTTGTGACCACTCGAGCCCTGCAGCAGGAGCAGTCCCGCGCCCGGACGGCCGCCGACCGTGACACGGCGCTTCGCACCTACGTCCTCGACACCTCGGTGCTGCTGAGCGATCCGCGGGCGCTGTTCCGCTTCGCCGAGCATTCCCTGGTGATCCCCGTCGTGGTCATCACGGAGTTGGAGGGGAAGAGGCACGATCCCGAGATCGGATATTTCGCGCGCCAGGCGCTGCGGCATCTCGACGACCTGCGCGTCGAGCACGGCCGGCTCGACTATCCGGTTCCGGTCGGCGACGGTGGCACGCTGCGTGTCGAGCTGACGAACACCGACGCCTCGGTTCTGCCCGCCGGACTCCGGCTGGGCGACAACGACACGAGGATCCTGGCTGTCGCGATGCATCTCATGGACGACGGGCAGGATGTCACCGTGGTCTCCAAGGACCTGCCGATGCGGGTGAAGGCGGCCTCGCTCGGCATCAGTGCCGAGGAGTACCTGGCCGAGCAGGCCCTGGACTCGGGATGGACGGGTATGGCCGAGATCGACGTCTCGGGTGATGAGGTCAGCGATCTGTACGAGACCGAGGTCGCCACAAGCGACGGCGTGCGCGGCCTTCCGGTGAACACGGGCCTGGTGGTCCACTCCGAGCGCGGGTCGGCGCTGGGCCGCGTGACCGGTGACGGCTCCTTCCGTCTCGTGCGGGGTGACCGCGAGGTCTTCGGCCTACACGGGCGCAGCGCCGAGCAGCGCGTGGCGATCGACCTGCTGCTCGACCCGGAGGTGGGCATCGTGTCGCTCGGCGGACGGGCCGGGACGGGTAAGTCGGCGTTGGCGCTGTGCGCGGGACTCGAGGCCGTGCTCGAACGGCAGCAGCAGCGCAAGATCACCGTCTTCCGGCCACTGTTCGCGGTCGGCGGTCAGGAGCTCGGGTATCTGCCCGGCGATGCGCAGGAGAAGATGAACCCCTGGGGCCAGGCGGTGTACGACACCCTCGGCTCCGTGGTGTCCGGCAACGTGATCGACGAGGTGATGGAGAGGGGGATGCTGGAGGTTCTGCCTCTCACGCACATCCGAGGCAGGTCACTGCATGATGCCTTCGTGATCGTCGATGAGGCGCAGTCGTTGGAGCGGAATGTGCTGCTCACGGTGCTCAGCCGCATCGGGCAGAACTCGCGCGTCGTGCTGACCCACGACGTGGGCCAGCGTGACAACCTGCGCGTCGGGCGTCACGACGGCGTGGCGTCGGTCATCGAGACCCTGAAGGGGCACGACCTGTTCGGCCACGTTACGCTGGTGAGGTCCGAACGCTCGCCCATCGCAGCGCTCGTGACCGATCTGCTCGAGACCGGGGAGCTCTCCTGATCACAACGTGAGAAGAGTCTCACCGTATGGAGTCGTTCAAACCCGGGCCGAAGCGGCACCATGGAGGGGCGGGGCACTCAGCCGCGTACGGGAGGGAACGTGGACGCACGGGCAGCGTTGCTGATGGGAACCGGCACGGCTGTCGTGCTCGCCGTCGCGATGACGTGCGGCGTCGCTCTCAGCTCCGCGAGCGCCCTCGCCGATCGACCCGGCACGGTTCTCCACGGCACGGCCGTGGTGGTGCCGGGTAGCCCCGAGCCGACGTCGACGGCGACATCGAGTGCCAGGGCCGGGGCGCCCGAGACCGTCGCCGCTCCCGCTCCGAAAGACATCGGCGGCGCGAGCGATGACGCTCCGAAGACGACGACACCCGTTGCCGGCGGCGCGGAGACGAAGTCCTCATCCGGTTCCGCCGGCACGTCGAAGAGCTCTGCCGAGAAGGGTGCGTCGACGTCCGACGCGGCGAAGGCAGATACGTCCGAAGAGTCCGAAGAGAAGGACTCGACCACGGCGCATCGGTGGAGCGGCGGGGCGGCGCGGTCGGCGGACGACATCGCGCGGTTCCGTGAGCGCATGCGCGCACTCGTCGAGCGGTGGGAACAGCGACAGGCCGAGAACGCCGCACGCAAGAGCGAATGGCTCTCGCACCAGACGCAGAAGAAGTCCTCCGTCACGACGACGGAGGAGAGCTCCGGGTCGGGGCATCCCCGTGACCGATCCGGATCGCAGAAAGGGCAATCGCACCGTTCCCCAGACGACCGCGATTGACGTGGCGGGACTCCCCACATGCCTGCCACCCCACCCCCGGCGCCCCCAGCGCCGGGGGTTTCTGCATGATCAGCCCCAGCGGTAACCGGCGCCGCGCACGGTGACGATGTGGTCGTGGCCGATCTTGCTGCGCAGGTAGCGGACGTAGACGTCCACGACGTTGGAACCGGGGTCGAAGTTCAGTCCCCAGACCTCGCGCAGCAGCCATTCGCGGCTGAGCACCTCACCGGGATGGCGGAGGAACTGTTCGGCGAGGGTGAACTCGCGCGCCGACAGCTCGACGTCGCGGCCGCCCACGGTCGCCCGCCGGGCCAGCAGATCGATCTCGACGTCGTCCTGGCGGAGGATGAAGCCGCGGCGCGGTGCGGACTCCCGCAGGCGTGATCTCACCCGTGCCAGCAGTTCCTCGAACGCGAAGGGCTTGGGGATGTAGTCGTTCGCTCCCGATTCGAGACCGTCGACGGTGTCGCGGGTGCTGGTACGCGCCGTCAGCATGATCACGGGCAGTGCGGAGCCGTCGGCGCGGAGTGCGCGCAGGACCTCGAATCCATCCATCTCGGGCAGGCCGATGTCCAGCAGGACGAGGTCGACCTCACCGGAGAGCGCGATCTCGAGGGCACGATCGCCCTCTTCGGCCAGCTCGGTCTCATACCCGGCGGACTCGAGCCCGCGACGGATGAAGGACGCGATCTGGGGCTCGTCCTCCGCGATGAGGATCCGGGTCATTCTGCCGCCTCTCTCTGCAACACCACATCTCCCGCCCGCACCGGCTGGGGCAGCTGGGGCTCGGGGGCACGGACGGGAACCCGCAGGACGAAGGTCGCCCCGCCGCCGGGGCTGTCGGTGATGTCACACGCACCGCCGTGTGCCTTCATGATCGCATCGACGATGGCCAGTCCGAGGCCCGACCCGCCCACCGTGCGTCGTCCTCCGCCGCGATCGAAGCGTCGGAAGATGCGGTGACGCGCCGCCGGGGCGATTCCGGGTCCGTGGTCGCGCACCCACAGACGCACCTCACTGGGGGAGGCGGTGCTGCCGACCTCCACGGGGGTGCCCGTAGGTGTGTACTTGGCGGCGTTGTCGGCGAGCTGGAGCCACGCCTGCAGCAGGCGGTCGGGGTCGCCGTAGACGCGGGCGTCGGCGATGGCCTCCACATGCCAGGTGTGAGCGGGGATCACCTCGACGAGCTCACCCAGACGCCGGGTCAGCGGCGCCACGTCGACCTCGTGCAGGGTCAGGGGCTCGCCGCCTTCCACACTGGCCAGCATGTCGATGTCTTCGACGAGCCGTGTCATGCGATCCAGCTCCGCGATGCCGAGCGCGCGTGTGCTGTCGACGTCGGTCGGGTCCGTGGCATCCATCAGCTCCAGGTGTCCGCGCACGACCGTGATCGGCGTCTTCAGCTCGTGGCGGACGTCGTCCAGCAGCTGACGTTGCACGTCGACGGAGCCCTCGAGCCTGTCGAGCATCGAGTTGACGGTGCGGGTCATGTCGGAGATGTCGTCGTTGCCCTGTGTGGGGATGCGGGTGCCGAGGTCGGCGATCGTGATGGAGTCGGCCGTGTCGCGCAGGTGCCGGATGGGGGAGAGCAGGCGCCCCGCGACGAACCAGCCGACGGCGCCGATCGCCGCGAGGACGGCGAGGGCGGCGATGCCGTACGTGATCATGGATGCCGTGACCGGTGCCAGTTCGGCGCCGAGATCGACGGCCCGGATGTAGACGCCCTTGTCGGGATCACCCGCCATGGTCACCGGAATGGCGATGTATCGGAGCGATCCCTGGGAGGTCACCACCGTGCCGATCGCGGCGTCGCCGTTCTTGCTCTTGGCGGCGTCGGCGACCGCGCGGTCGATGAGCGCCGTGTTGCCGGAGATGTCGAAGCCGCTGAGCGTGCGCGGCTGATATCGCGGCCGTCCGTCGATGACGGCGACCGATGCCTCGTTCTGGGCCGGGACGAGGCGTGCGACGGCGTCGTGCAGATAATCGGCCACCGACGAGTAGTCGGCGACGTCGAGCGCCTCGGCGGCGGTGGCGGTCGTCGCACTGGGGGACGGCGTCGGTGTGGCGCCGGTGCTCTCCGATGCCACCGTGCGCAACGCGTCGACCTGCGACTTGAGCCGGAAGTCGACGCCGTCGATGACGCGCTGCCGCTGCGCGATGAAGGTCACGCTGCCGACGATCGCCAGGCCGACACAGGCCACGGCGATGATCGCCCCCAGAATCCGGGTGCGCGCGGAGATGGGTCGGCGCGAGCGGTGCACGGTGCCATTATCGCCCCCGCCGGCCCATCCGCCGCATTCGAGCGACTCAGCCCGGGTGGGTCATCGACAGCACATCGAGCTTCTCGTCGAGCTGCGCCTCGGTGATCTCACCGCGCTCCACATAGCCGAGGTCGATGACGGCCTCGCGTACCGTGATGCCCTTGGCGATGGCGTGCTTGGCGATCTTCGCGGCCGCCTCGTAGCCGATGATCTTGTTCAGAGGCGTGACGATCGACGGTGACATGCCCGCGTAGGCCGCGGCGCGCTCGACGTTGGCTTCCAGGCCGTCGACGGCCTTGTCGGCCAGGGTGCGCATGGCGTTCGAGAGCAGTCGGATCGACTCGAGCAACGCGGTGCCCATGACCGGGATCGCCACGTTCAGCTCGAAAGCGCCCGAAGCGCCCGCCCAGGCGACGGTGGCGTCGTTGCCGATGACGCGCGCGCACACCATGAGGGTGGCCTCGGGGATGACCGGGTTGACCTTGCCGGGCATGATCGAGGATCCGGGCTGGAGATCGGGGATGTGGATCTCGCCGAGACCGGTGTTCGGGCCCGAGCCCATCCAGCGCAGGTCGTTGTTGATCTTCGTGAGCGAGACGGCGACCGTGCGCAGCGCCCCCGATGCCTCGACGAGGCCGTCGCGGTTGGCCTGGGCCTCGAAGTGGTCCTTCGCCTCGCTGATCGGCAACTCGGTCTCTGCGGCGAGCAGCTCGATGACCTTCTGCGGGAAGCCGAGCGGGGTGTTGATGCCGGTGCCGACCGCGGTGCCGCCCAGCGGCACCTCGCCGACGCGGGGAAGCGCCGCGCGGACGCGCTCGATGCCCAGGCGCATCTGGCGGGCGTAGCCGCCGAACTCCTGGCCGAGGGTCACCGGGGTCGCGTCCATGAGGTGCGTGCGGCCCGACTTGACAACGTCCTTCCACGCGTCCGCCTTCGCTTCGAATGCGACGGCGAGGTGGTCGAGCGCAGGGATGAGATCGTCGATGAGCGCCTGCGTCACGGCGATGTGCACGGACGTCGGGAACACGTCGTTCGACGACTGCGACGCGTTGACGTGGTCATTGGGGTGCACCGGCGACCCGAGCTTGCGCGTCGCGAGGGTGGCCAGCACCTCGTTCATGTTCATGTTCGAGCTGGTACCCGAGCCGGTCTGGTACGTGTCGACGGGGAACTGGTCGTCGAACCCGCCCGTCACGACCTCATCGGCAGCCGAGGCGATAGCGTCGGCGACAGCGTCGTCGAGAACGCCGAGCGACTTGTTGGCCAGCGCGGCGGCCTTCTTGATGCGGGCGAGCGCAGCGATCTGGGCGGACTCGAGGCCTTTGCCCGAGATGGGGAAGTTCTCCACGGCGCGCTGCGTCTGCGCGCCGTAGAGCGCGGTGGCGGGCACGCGCACCTCACCCATCGTGTCGTGCTCGATGCGGTATTCGGTGTCAGTCACTTCTTCGTTCCTCCTGAATGCGGTCGATGTGCGGTGAGCGGGTCACAGCTCCGGGATCGAGACGGCGCCCTTGACGATGTGCGGCACGACGGTGCCCTCGCCCAGACGGTAGATCGCGCCGACGATGCCGAGCCGACCGTCCGCCACCGCGTCGGCGACGATGGACGAGGCCTGCAGAAGGTCGTCGACGGTCTCCTGGATGTGCTCGATGCCGACGGCATCGGCGTCCGCCGCCGACGGCTCGCTGCTGGACGTCCGCGCGACGCGGTGCACCGTGGGCACGATGGGGGCGATGAGCCGCCAGATCTTGGCGGGCAGCTCGGGTGCGTCGGGGCGCGTGCTGTCGATCGCGGCACGGACCGCGCCGCATGCTTCGTGACCGAGCACGACGAGGATCGGCACGTCGAGGATCGCCACTGCGAACTCGATGCTGCCGACCATCGACGGCGAGACGACCTGACCAGCGTTGCGGACCACGAACATGTCACCGAGGCCCTCGTCGAACACGATCTCGGCGGCCGGACGCGAGTCGGAGCAACCGAAGATCACAGCGTGCGGGTGCTGGCCGTCGGTCAGCTCGCGGCGTCGATCGGCGCTCTGATGCGGGTGGAGGAGCGTCCCCTTCACGAAACGGCCGTTGCCTTCCGCCAGGCGATCCCAGGCCTCTTGCGGGGTGAGCCTCACACTCGTCGACGTCATCGCGCTTCCTCTCTCATTTCTTCGATCTGGTTTGTGAGCCCGGATGCGGCCACGGCTGCCGTCTTGGCATCGGTGGCGCCGTAGATGAGCACCCGGTCGGTGCCGGCATCCGTTCCGATGGCATAGCTGATGTTGCCGGCCGCATCCGGATCCGCGATCCGATAGCGGGTCCACTTGATGCCGTCCACGGTGAGCGTGCCGTCGGCCGCGGCGCCGTCGAGAAGCCGGGCGTCCCACGCCGCGTCGGCATCGAAGCCCTGCGCGATGCGGATGAACCCGGCGTCTTCACCGGTGGCGTACACGATGGTCCAGGTCGGGGTGGCGTCGCCCGTGACGCGGGCCGAGTTGGCGCGCCACGACGTCGGGACGACGGGGACGACGACGGTTCGGTCGAAGGACGACGCGGCGTCTTTCGCGACCGAGGCCACGTCGACGGCCGCGGGTTCGCGCACGTCGCCGCGGGGCACGATCAGCACGATCAGCACGACCACCGCGAGCACCACGACGAGCGCGGCGACGAGGTTGCGCACGGTCTGGCTCGACCGGTACACGCGTGAGGACTCCGCCTTGCGGGCGGCCGTCTCGTCGGGGGTCTCGGGGCGGCCGAGCTCGGCGACGATGCGCGGCGATTCAGCCATCATCCTTCGTCCTCCGCGCGCTCGCGGGCGTCGTCGAGACGGCGTTTGGCGCCCAGCA
>Ga0180219_1002479_pt1 | contig 10968 bp, 20 predicted proteins | sample eDN3rd30CBELigMG_FD_151338 | JGI IMG/M metagenome (GOLD analysis project Ga0180219, IMG submission 151338) | Enriched Miracle-Growth compost microbial communities from Emeryville, California, USA - eDNA 3rd pass 30_C BE-Lig MG (version 2)... ... | reverse complement strand
AGAACCAGCGGCCGCGGATGAACTCGGCGCGCTCGGCCCGAGAAGGCCAGCGCTGGCCGATGGCGCCGCACTTGCTGCAGCGAATATGCAGGGGTGTGGAGAAGATCCAGACGTGACGATTTGGAGGGCAGGGCGGATCGCTCATCCCATCTGCCTCCCGATCTCGGCCGCGGCGCGGACGATGGCGCGACGAGTTGCTGCATAGCGTTCCTGGTCTCCCTGGAAGCGCTCCCAGCAGATTGGCTCTCCGCCATTCCAAGGTTTCTTGCCGACCATGCACTTGCTTGGCTCGCAAGGAATTTCGTCCAGCGTATATGCGACTGCCAATTTGAGTTTTGCCGCCAGGCGTAGCGCATCACCATCGTCATGCAGCGGATCCCACTGCTTCCAGCGCCCTGACTCTGCGAGGATTACCGGCATTGGCGGACGCGAGAGGCTGCGCATCATGGTAGAGAGCTGGTATCCAGCCGCCTTCGCAGCCAGTTCCAGCAGTTCGCGGTCGCTCATTTGCCGCCTCCTTCCAGGGCTGCATCGATAATCCGGTCGATCTCGTCGCAGTGGTCGTAGATGTCATTCGGGTGGCTGCCGTTCTTCACGCCGCTGACCATGTTCACGAGGTCGCGGGTGAGAGGACGGATATTCCCGTCAACCTCGGCGTGCACGGCTTGCAGAGCAGATCGCAGCGCCTCGTTCTCCGCCTTGAGCCGTTCTGCTTCCGCTTCGGCTCGCTGAGTGCGCCCGCGCCAAACGTTCAGAATCCCGTCGTGTTCCTCGATTTCGGCAATCAGCCCGAGGATGGCCTGGGGGTTGGCGGCGCTGCGGAACTCAGTGATGGCCGCAGAGTGTTCGAGACTGGGGGTTCCGTGCAGCGCAGAAGCCCGCTCCGCCAGCTCCTTCAGCTTGGTGAGGTCGTTCATGCGTGCGTACCTCGTAGTCCGGTTGCCACCCAGTAGGGAGTTCCGTTGCACTCAACAAGCCCTTTGCGCTTGAGCCGATTCAGAGCCTTGCTTATCGTCGGCCTGTCCTCGCCTATGGCGTGTCGCATTGCCCATGCGGTAGAGCCTTGAATCTTTCGCAGGTGCTCAAGCACCTTGGCATCGATAGGATTGTCGGTCATTGCTGCTTCACCTCGATTCCGGCTTGCTGGAGGGCTGCAACTGTCTCGTCGTAATCCAGCCCCTGTACGTCGCGCTTATCGAAGCATTCCGGCAGCTCCACCCTCAGAGCCGCGCGGCTGGCTTTCCAACCTTCGTAGCGCCCTTGAATGTGCGGGTTGAGGTACAAATCGTTGCCGGCGCTATATGCAAGCGCTGCCGGGTGGAATTGCTCAGGCACTTGAGTCCGAATCCACGCTTCAAACTCTTCTCGAATGTCAGGCACGGTCGTTCTCCTCGAGGCGCTTCCACCCTTCCTGATCATCCTCGCGGCCGCCCCACTCGATCTCAGGCTTGCGCCACCCGGTGATCAGGCCGTGGGCATTGACCTTGAAAATGATGTAGTCGCCGTAGCCGTTGCTCCCATGGCACAGAAAATCGTCCGGGACGTAGTGGCCGGCCCATTTGGCTATGCGCTGGCGGCTGTCGTCGAGCAGCCAGTACTGACCTGCGTCGCAGATCTTGTAGTGGATGTCCGCAGTCATGCGGGCAGGCCAGTCCATCACCAGGCCATCTTCCAGACGGATCACCAGGCACCAGAGGTCTCCGCGGCGAAACGGCACCAGATCACCGGCGCTGTCCTCTAGCCCATTGATATTGGCGTCTTCCCAATAGCGCACTTCGGCGCTTACTTCGATGTATGTCGCTTGAATGTCAGGCACAGTTCTGACTCCCATATGGGTATGCGGTTAAGGGGATATGAGCCGGCTATGAGCTTCTATGGGCCGGCGGGGTTAGGGCTGGAGGAGGGCGCGGAGTTGCTCCAGAGATTCCCAGCGATAATCGATAGGCTTGCCGATGATCTTATCCATTGCGGAGTTCCAATCATCAAGCTGCTGAATGTGGGATTCCAGCAGTTCGCGCGGCACCACCACATGGCCGGTGGGGATGGTATAGACGGCAGTCCAGTCGCAACGGCTGTGCACCTCGACGTATCGCGGGTTCGTGCTCCAGAATTTCTCCAGCAATGGCTTCCCATCTGCATCCTTCGTGCAGAACCAAGCTACAGGCTTCAGCTCAGGCATGGCCGCCTTCCTTCGCTGCTTTGACGACCGCTGCGATAAAAGCCGGCGACACGTCATGGAACCGAGCGGCGCCCATTGCCGGGAACGCTGGAAGCTTCATCAATTCGCGCAGCGGAAGGATTTTTCCTCGGTCGTTATCCTCGTAGCCGCAGTGCGGGCATCCGCGGTTGCGCTTCGGAAGTCGCTCGGCGCAGCCCGGGCATATCACAGAATCAAGTGTCAGCTTCATGACCATCCTCCTTCCCCTCGTCGAGCAGGGCGCGCAGCGCTTCTAGCGCATCAATGCGGTCCTGCGCATCGGAACTGGTAAGCGCAGGTGTCACCACCCGGCGCAACAGCCCCTCGCTCACCACCTTGCCGTTGAGGTGCGCACGCGCTTCCCATGCAGCCATGGCAGTCTCGCGGAACTTGTAGAAGCCAGAACCTTCCCACCATTCATCGAAGGCGCCGTCTTCATCCACAACCACCACCCTTGCGCGCAGGGCTGCGACTTCATCAACTACCGTCTTTACACGTAGCGGTAAGTCGGCATATCCCCAGCGCGTGAGCTCAGGCTCCGGCCCGCGAATGGCGACGATTGCCTGGCTCAGCAGCTCGGCCTGACGGTTGCAGAGGGCTTCGTACTCTGCGACTTCCTCCCTGAGCGCATGGGCCTCGGCTTCGAGCTTGGCGTTGTTCTCTCGGAGTTCGTTGATCTCATCCTGCGCGTCGTCAACGACCACCTGTGCCTCATGCCGGTCGATCCAGTCGCCAATGTCTTTGGCCTTTTGCACGCTATTTCCAGCAGGTGAAAGCAGGAAGCCGTACTTCGGAATTCGGTTGAGTCGATCCCAGAACTCATACCCTTCACGTGTTTCGATGTTGCGAGACATAATCACTCCCCCTTCGCCGGCTGAGGCGCGGAGGAGAGCGCGGAGCGGATTTCAGTCGCCAGTACAGCGGCACGGCGAGCACGCGACCGAGGATCGCGGCACTTTTCCGGGCTGACGTACAGGGTGATTTCTTCGAAAGCCAGGGTCAGGCACTCGTTAATCTTCGCGGCGAGTTCTTCCGGCACCTGCCCAGCCTGGGCGACGGGGTTGACGTAGAGCTTCACCACGTCACCGCCGTGATCGCTGATCTGCGAAAGGGCATCGCCTTCGGTGTTGTACAGGCGGGAGTAGTCCGGGTCGTCGCAGTCGGCGAAGTAGTAGAACGGCTCCTGCTTCTCCAGTTTTGCTACCCTGGCCTTGGCGGCATCGCGCTGTTGCTCGGCCTGAAGGGCAATGTTCTGCCACTCCGTTCTATGCTGGTTCGCGCAGTACTGAGCCCTCAGCGCACCGACGATGCGCTCATGTGCGGCGCAGATAACGGCGGCAGCCTCGGATAGCGAAATCCGCTCATGATATGCGTCCTTGAGCGAGTCGATGACGGCTTGCGGCATATCCACCTCCGGCTGCTCCAGGTCCGGCGCCGGCGCCGGGACAACATTGCGAATCTTCAGGCCGATGTAGGGCGAGCTGTAGACAAGACCGGTGTCCTTGGCAACGCAAACGCGGGCGCTTTTGTACTCGATGACATCGGCGCAAATCCATTTCACAGGTTCGCCTTTCTCGGTTTCCAGCGGCTTGGAAAAGTCCAGCCCCGGCGTCGGGGCTTCGTCGATGAAGATGTCATCGATGGATGTCGCTTCCGGGTTTATCCCCGCGCCTGGACCAAGAGCCTGGAGGGTCAGGCGCTCAGCGTTGCGGTCGAATGCTTGGTCATCCAACTCCGGAGCCGGGGAGGGTTGCGCGCAGTCAGGGCACGGCTCTCCGCCTTCATCCGGCGCATAAAAGCTAGGTCCACCGATCCGGCCGTTGTCGTCGCAAGTCGCGCATTTAGGGGAGGATTGCGCATTCGTGTCGCAGGCCACGCACAGATCAGAATGCCCCATGATCCCGCTGTCTTTGCAGACGGGGCACTTCGGGGAGGGTTGCGCCAGGGCGGCGCGAGCCATCCAGCCGCGCTCCATGTCGCCAACGCAACCTGCGGTCTTCTCACGCTCAAGCCAGCTTTCAAACTCGGCGTACTCGTCCAGGTCCCCCTGCGCACCCTCTGCCTGCCGCTTCACTGCCCCGGCTATCTCTTCGCATGCATCTGCCCAGGCATCCCCTTCCAGGTTCTCCAGCCAGTCGCAGGCGTTCTTCTTTTGTTCCTTGTTCATGCTTTTGTCCTCGTGGTGTGCTTGGCCACGAACTCAGTCGCTTCAACGCAGAGTTCATGGGCGATGGGTGATGCTGACCGGTCCGCATAGACCTTCAGGCGCCGGATCAGGTCGAGGGCCTGCTGATGGAACAGGGCTTCCTCCAACTGGGCCTGGTAATGCGCGTGCGGGTTCTTGATCAGCTCGGTGATACCGCGCTGAACGGCTGATTCGTCGAGGGGCATGGGGTAACCTCGTGCTGGGTGGCGCAATGGCAGGGAGTGGGGTAGGTCAGGCGGTAGCGAACATGTCGTGCTCGGCAGCGATCTTGCGGATGGTGGCGCGGTTGAGGTCCATCGCGTCAGCAGTGGCGCTGATGCTCATTCCTTGCTCTGCGCAGTAGCGGGCCGTACGGGCAAGCAGCCGGCGTTTCTCGCGCTTGTTCTCTTGGAACTTCGCGTGTGCGGCATCGGTTTGTCCGGGCTTTGTCTTGCTCGGCGCTCGAGCGCGGTTGTTCCAGACTGCATCCTTTTCGCCGGATACGCCGATGGGCACGAAGGCGATTTCGCCACCCGCCGCCAGATACTCGGCCACCTTGCCCGCGATCTGGTCACGGGCTATGTCGAGTGGATGTTGAGTGCGGTAGTCGATGGGGATCATGCTCATGCTGCAACCTGCTGCCCGACCTGTGCCCGTTGGATATGAGCGATCAGCGCTGCACAAATGCGCGAGAAGTCGCTGGCGCGATACAGCACCGCTGCGCGCTCGCGGCCGGCCGGCTCAAAGCCGAGCGAGCGGACGAAATCGGCAGTCAGCGCGAAGCCAAGGCGGCTGTTGATGTCGCCCAGCTTGATGCGCTGGCCATCGTCTGCTGTCGATGCGACTGCGGCTACCTGCACTGCAGGGCGCTGCTCCTGAGCCGCTGCCTGCGCGACCGGCGCCGAAGTCACAGGCTGCTCGGCTGGGACCTGCACTTCCTGCTGGCGCGCCTGCTCGGCTACGTGATCGGTGATCCGAGCCTTGATAACCGCCTCCAGGTCATCGCTGGCTTTCAACACCAACTGCTGCAGATCAGCGAACAGGAAGGCGTGTTCGGCGGCCAACTCGTCGAAGCGGCGCAGGTTGTGGCGGATGCTGTCTGCCGCTTGGTTGGCCTCGATCTTCGCCCGGGCAAGCTCGGTGTCTGCAGCTTCCTGCAGACTGGCGACGGTCTTCTTGCCTTTGATGGCGCCGGCGAAGTCAGCAGCGATAGCTGGCATAACGACGCGACCGCCGAGCGTCTCGTTGATCTGTGCGATGTGCTCACGCAATGCGGTGCCGGCCTTGGTGACGATGTCGGTGCGGATGCCTTCCTTCCGTGTCTTAATCAGCTTGTCGAGTTCCAGGCGCTTGGCGCGAGCTTCGGCGGAAATCTCGTCGATGGCACGGAAGAGGGCGTCGATGCTCTCGGTCTGGCTCAGCGCGTGCTGCTTGGCGGCGGCCAGGCGCTCCTCGACGTCGCCGCACCACTTCACAGTCTTCTCCGCGTTGGCGAAGTCCTGGTCGGTCTGCAGGTCGGTATTGATGCCCTTGAAGACTGCCAGCGCATGCCCCTTGAAGGCATCGAGGTTGCTGGCGGTGACCATACCGGTGACTTCGATGCGCAGCGCAGGCAGAGCGTCGGGAGCACGGCCAACGGCTTCCACCGTGACCTCCGGAGCCACGTAGGCGGCCAGATCCTGCTCGAACTGGGTCCAGCCGGCGATCAGTTGTTCGCGACGACCTTCGACCGGGCGGTACTCCATCTGCACCAGGTTGTCTTCGGTTCCGTCGGAGCAGACGAAGATCGCACGCTCAGCTCCGGTCACCAGCAGCTGCTGTTCCAACTGCCAGTAGTAATGCGGCTCCAGATCGCCAGAGCGCACCTTCTCGGCCAGGCCTTCGTTCCACAGCTTGTGCTCGAACACCACGGTGCCGAGCATGTCTATGCCGTCGACGCTGGCCAACAGGTTTCCCTCGGTGGCGACCACCGGGAACAGGTCTTCGTCGATCTGGGCCTCGATGATCGCGCGGGCCAGGGCCTCGGTCTCGTGGCCGCGGTCGAACAGGCGCTGCTGCGCCTCGCTCACCTCTTCGGCCAGGCCGGTGTGCTTCTGGTGCAGAAGCTTGGCGCGGCTCTGGTACTTTGAGGCGCCCATCATGGCGGGGGCTTCGCTGGCGGTGAAGTACTGGCTGCGCAGGGCCAGCCATTCTGGGCTTCCCTGAGTTACGGAATGAACTTTCATGGCTGCACCTCGCCTTCGATGGGTGTCATCTGATTGATGCGCTCGATCTGCTCGGCGCTGAGGGTGTACTTGGATTCCAGGAAGGTTTTCAGGTCTTCCGGTGTGGTCTTGCCGTCGTCGACACCCTTCTGCCAAGTGGGCATCATCGACTCGAACTTGGCCTGCTCGTAGTCGGGCTTGGCCTTCGGCGCATCGATCTTCTGCACCTGCGGAGCGACTTCGCGCTCCTTCTGCATATCCATCACCTCTTCGGCAACCGGCATGCCGCGCAGCACGTCGGGGAAAACGTCGCGCAGGGCGAAGGCGCGGGCGCGCATCTGGCGCATACGTTTCGGGTACTGCGTCCATGGCCCCTGCTTTCCAAGCAGGCCTGCGAGCTTGGCGTCCGCCATGCTGAAGGTCTTGATCTGCTCGTCCTCGCCGCGACGCTTCACGCGACAGGTAGCGGTCTCGCCATCGTCCGACTCGTACACGTATTCGCAGAGTGGCGAGGAGCGAACCAGGGCGATCACGGCGTCACCCCACAGCGCCGGGCGGCCGTTGATCACGGCGATGTTCTGCATTGCCTGCATGGGCTGCAGGCCGAGTTCCATACCCCACTGGATGGCGACCAGGATGTTGCCCGGATTCTTGGCGAAGTCTTTCGGGATGATGCTGGATTCGGCCAGCATCTCAGCGAAGCGAAGGGCCTCGTCGAGTGACTGCGGCGCCAAGCTGAAGCTGCCGCGCGATACGGGTTCGGTGATTGCGTTCACGATGAGTCCTTGCCGCGCGGCGCGCAGCGGGTAGAAGGGGAAAGGGAAGGCGCTTACGGCGCCACTCGGCCAGGTCGCTCGGGCGTATAGCAGGGCACTCCGAGCCTTGGCTGCCGGGGTTAACTCCAGGCCACAAACCGGCTGATGCCTCCGGCAGATATCCGCTCAGCGGCCCGCTGCGGTCGGGTAGGTAATGGGTTGTTCGATGGTGTGACGGCCCGTGATCGCGTCGGCGAACTCGATGGCCTTGAAGAACAGGAGCATGGCGACGATGGCGAGGATCAGGCCGTTGCGGAGGGCTTTGCGGAGCATGGCTAACCTCCCAGCGCTGCGATGTCATCCTCGGAAAGCCCAACCTGCCGGGCTCGTTCCAGCGCCTCTGCACGGCGCCGGTCGGCCGCTCTTGCAATCTCGAGGCGCGCATCTGCCTCGAGATCCTTCTGCGATGGAGCGATAATTTCGACCGGTGCGCACCAGTTATTCCGGTGCCAGATCGCTTCCTGCTGCACGACCTTGGCATCCGATCCCTGAACATCTTTTCCCTTGCCGAGGCGGACGGCCGTGGACTCGCAGGAGCACACGTACCGAGGCAGCAGCGGCCCACGTCCTTCGGTGAGGTCAGCGTTCACCCAGACAACCCAAACGGGTTTGGTTTCGTGCTCGGTCATGGCGTCACCATCCCCACAAAGGCCCAGGCGAATGCCAGGACGCCGCCCACGAAAAAGGCCGCGAAGAATGTGGTCTTGGCGGCCTTGGTCAGGTCGATGGTGATTGTCATGCCGCCTCCTGCGCTGCCATGTACAGCCGGTAGATTTCGTCCTGCTTGGCATTGACCAGGTCTCCGGCAATGTCGCGGACGGTATCCTTGCCGATGAAGCAGCGAAGCAGCCGCTTTACCTCGGATATGTCGTTGTTCTCGGCAGCCACCACAGCCTGCGCCAGGTAGCACTCGTGGTCCTGCTTGATGGCCTTCTCCGCGGCGTCCTGCACCTTGATGCACAGGATGTCAGCCTCAACCAGCAGGACTCCGGCGAATCGGACCTGGCCGCGCTGGATCAGGTCATCGACGGCGCAGTAGTGGATGTTTGCCCACTCGGTACTGGACGACCAAGGGAGAGCGTCGTCAGGCACCATGGCGTCATACGCCGCCTGGGCGCGTTGGAGTTTGGCGTTCATGGCTTCCTCCTGGGAGAAATTAGGGCGAACGCCGGGCACTTCCCCGGATGCGTCAGGTCTGGCTGCGCTAGCCCCTCGACTCGTTCGCTGTTCGGTGGCGGCTCACTCGTCGAATTCGACGAACTCGCCCTCGGCACTCAACTGGTACCAGGTGTCCGGCTTTACGCCGTTCTCCCCGACCTTGCTGGCGCGGATATGGATGAGGCGCCCCTCGTCGTCGCGATGGCAGAGAACGATGGCGCTGCCGGCAGACGCGCGAGCGCGGCCTTCGATACCCAGGGATGCGGCGACGGATTCCTTGCCGCTGACCTCGGCTGCCGACTGGTAGCCGGTGTTGCTGGCTGCCGAGTAGTTGCCGGTGTTGCTGGCTGCCGAGTAGTCGCCGGTGTTGCTGGCTGCCGAGCGGTTGCCGGTGTTGCTGGCTGCCGAGCGGTTGCCGGTGTTGCTGGCTGCCGAGTAGTCGCCGGTGTTGCTGGCTGCCGAGTAGTTGCCGGTGTTGCTGGCGGTGTCGCCCACCACTGTCTGCTCAACCGAGTTGTCCAACCGAGCCATGATCCAGTCGATTGCTCGCGAGATCATGGTCGGCATGCTGATTTCCGCTTCCACCACCAGGGTGGCGCTGGCGATCTTGCTGTCATCGTCGTGACGGCTCAGTTGCCCCGAAGCCTTCACGATGGCGAATCGGCTGTCGCCTGGGGCGTAGTAGCCGAAAACATCGAGTGGGTACTCGCAGGAGTGGAAGCCCGAGGCGCATGCCTCTACTTCGCCCTCGTGCTTGTAGGTGCCGCCGATCTCGAACTGGTAGCCGCGACAGGTCAGGTCTTGCTTGAACCCCTTGTAGGCGGTGACGATCTCTTCAACCTCGGCCTTCTTCTTGCGGGTCATGATTCGGTCCTTTGAGAGAGAGCCCCTGGCCGAGGGGCGGGAGCGCTTTCGGCTGCCGGCGATACGTCGGCATGCGAAAGAGGGCGAAAAGAAGCCCGGCGAACCGGGCTAAGAGGGGTGATGCTTTCGCATCGGGGAGTGATCTGCGCTGCCGGCTCACTAGAGCTACCTCCAGCATCCTCAGCTGGCACGCTAAGCCTCGACACGGCTACTACGTCAGCGGCGTGCACACCGCTTATGCCTCGATCGTGTCTACGCAACCCTTCACGCCCTCGCGATGGACCGTTTACGGGTTCACAGATGCGCCACGGCAGCGCAGATCACTCTCCGATGCGCCCTGGTCGGGCCAGGGGATCGGGTTAGATATGGAGAGCTCCTCGCCCGAAAGGCTTGAAGCAGCAAACACACACGGCTTGACCAGTCTCCAGTTCGATCTCGATAGCACGCGCTGTGCGGCGGTAGAGACTGGCGTTGTAAGTGGCGATTTGTGGATGGATCAAGCCCAGGGCAGCGCCGCGCTCTTGCTCATCAGCCAGATTTCGCCATATGCGAACCGAGGAGAGTTTTTCATCCGACGATGCTGGAGGATGAGGAATCTCCAGCTTCAACTGCTCAACGTGAGCTATCATGCGTCACGCTCCAGGCGTGCAAAGCATGCGTCAGCCAGCGAGGCGAAACGAGCGGCGCGTGCCGCCATGTAGCGATAGCCCTTCTTATTGCCGACGCGGGCCAGGTTTACCGCGCCACGGTGAGCGACGCGAGCTCGCCCTGACATGTCGTCGGCAAGGTTGTGGATCTGAATCAGGCGGTGGGTGCTCAATTTCATCATCGTGCCCTCCAGGGCCTGGCTGTTTTCCCGGATGCCCCTGTCTCCAAGGGCATCGAGGAAATCGGTGTTGCTCCGCGTTCGCCTGCTGGGCTTCTACAACCCGCGGGTGGTGCTGTCCTCACCACTGCCGATAGCAGCTCGGACTAGATGTGTTTGGCCTTGGGCTTCCCTAGCTGCGCCTTCAATCGGCGTACGGCGCAGGTCATGGGGGACTAGTGGTGATCTCGCGGGTTCGCTGCAGCCCGGCGGCCTGGTGATGTGGGCAGCTGCTCGCGAGGTGCCGATCCGAACATCGGCTGGGCTTAGTTCTGCATTGGCTGGTTCCTCCTCTGGTGATGGGGTGGAGAACTCTCCGGTATGGAGCAGGTCGATCCCTCGCGGGGCCTGGAACCGACTTCCCTCGGTCCGTGGTAGCCGGTGAGTCTCCGGCTTGTCTGCGCCTGTGTTGCTTGGCGTGAGATAAAATTATCAGCGGTCATAAAATCAGTCAACACCTGCGGTAATAAAATTTACTACCGCTACAAAAAAGCCCGCACTAGGCGGGCTCAGGATTCGGCGTCAGGTGGGATGGGCGGCGCTGGATCGAGTTCAGCGCCGGGGCATGGCGGTAGTCAGCTCAGTAGAGAGCCGGGAGGGAAGGATAGGCAGAAACGAAAAGCCCCGCGGTGCGGGGCTTTTTCATGGGGCGATTGATATCAACCTGGTCCAGCTCGGCC
>Ga0180219_1002477_pt1 | contig 10987 bp, 10 predicted proteins | sample eDN3rd30CBELigMG_FD_151338 | JGI IMG/M metagenome (GOLD analysis project Ga0180219, IMG submission 151338) | Enriched Miracle-Growth compost microbial communities from Emeryville, California, USA - eDNA 3rd pass 30_C BE-Lig MG (version 2)... ... | reverse complement strand
TGCCGTGGGCCAACATGTACGAGTTCGCGCTGACCGGCGTGATGCTCATGGTCGCGGTGTACCTCGGGGTGCTGTTCCGCTACGACCTGCGGTTCCTGGGCACGCTCATCACCGGCCTCGCGGTGATACTGCTCGGCGGATCGGCGCTGTCGTTCTACGTCGTCGTCTCGCCGCTGGTCGACCCGCTGAAGTCGCCGTGGCTGGTCATCCACGTGTTCGTGGCATCCCTGGCCACCGCGTTCTTCGCGCTGACCTTCGGGCTCTCGCTGCTGCAGCTGATGCAGACCCGGCGCGAGCGCAAGCTGATCGCCGCGGGTGACAAGCCCGTCAAGACGTGGGGCTTCCTGCGGACGCTGCCCTCGTCAGAGGCACTGGAGTCGCTCGCGTACCGCTTCGCGATCGTCGGGTTCATCTTCTGGACGTTCACGCTGATCGCCGGGTCCATCTGGGCCAACGACGCGTGGGGCCGGTTCTGGGGCTTCGACACCAAGGAAGTCTGGACGTTCATCATCTGGGTGCTCTACGCCGGATACATCCACGCGCGTGCGACGCGCGGGTGGCGCGGCACCCGGTCGGCGTGGCTGTCGATCATCGGCTTCGCCGCGGTGCTGTTCAACTTCGCGGTCGTCAACGTGTTCTTCAAGGGCCTGCACGCCTACAGCGGTCTGACCAACTAGCAGTTCAGCCGCGGCGCCGACGGGCGCCGAGCCAGGCGACGACGGCGCCGATCACGGCGATCGTGAGGCCGATCACCAGCGCATGCGGCGCGGGGCCCGAAGTGCAGGTGCTCATGGTCGGGCCATCGACGCAGTTGCCCGCGCGGAAGCCGAACGCGATCAGCAGACCGAGGGCCGTGAGCACGACCCCGACGATGATCGTGCCGGTGCGCGCTGCTGTGCGTGGTGCCATGGGCTGAGCGTACCCGTGGGCTCGGCCCGCGGCATCCACCCCGCTACAGCTCGATGCAGTCCTGCACGCAGCCGGCGCCCGCGGGGCCGGGCTCGACGGCCGGGCGGTGCAGGATCGCCCGGCTCGGCGCGATGCGCAGGGCCGCGGCATCCTGCCCGTCGGCGATGCCGTCGACGATCAGCGAGTATCCGGTCTCATCGGCGGGCGGCCACACGAGCGAGACGTCGGGGTGGGCTCCGGCGTTGGTGCGGGCGCGGTCGCTGGCCCCCGGCACGGTCACGACGTGATCGGCGAACTCCGGATGCACGACCGAGGTGTGCACGCGCCGGTGCGGCGTGATCGTGATCAGATACGCGAAGCCGTATGCGCCGGCGTGCTCGGCCACCGCATCGATGTCAACCGTGCCCATGGCCTCAGCATAGGGCCGCGCGGGGCCGGTCAGGCCGCCGCGGGAACCTCGCGTAGCAGCACCGCCGGTGTCGTCGAGCGCCGGCGCATCACCGCGAGGATCGTCGCACCGAACGCCAGCAGCGCCCAGATGACGAGCCCGGCGATGCCGGCGCCCAGACCCGACGCGCTTGTGAGCGCCGCCATGCCTGCGGTCATCCCGGGCGCGGTGGGCAGCCAGCTCGCTATGGCCACGAGCACGCCCGGCACGGTGGAGACCACCCCGGTCGCGACGGCGAACACTCCGATGAGGGCGCCGATCCAGCGTCCGGCGCCGCCGAACACGGCCACCAGCGCCTGGTTCACGGCCGCGAACGCGACACCCGCGATCACGCAGACGACGGCGAAGAGCGACCAGGTTCCCCAGTCGTACGAGGCCGCGATCTGCACGACGCCTGCGACCAGCAGCCCCTGCGCGGCGCCGATCACGGCGGCAGGTGCCAGCGACCGCAGCGCGAGCAGCGCAGACGGACGACGGGATGTCAGAGCCCGGCGCGATACTGCCTGCAGCGCGATGAACGATCCGAGGCCGCCGAACCAGAGCGCCAGCATCGCCAGAAGGGGGATCGCCGATGTGCCGAACATGTTGTCGCCCAGGCCCTTCGCCGCCACGGGGTCGGCGACGACCGACGCGAGCGAGGTGGCCTGCTCGTCGGTGAACGAGGGCAGGGCGTCGGACGCCTTGGCGAGCCCCGACGAGAGCGATCCGGCGCCGTCGGCGAGCTTGCCGACGCCCGTCGCGAGCGTGTCGGCGCCGGTGGCGGTCTGATCGGCGCCGTCGGCCCAGGTGTGCGCGCCGTCGGCCCACTGCGACGCGCCGTCGGCGGCCTGTGACGCGCCGGTTGCCAGCTGCGATGCGCCGGAAGACGCCTGTGAGGCCCCCGAAGCGAGCGAGGTCGCACCGTCGGCGAGCTTGTCGACGCCGGCCGAGGCATCGGTCGCGCCCTTGGCGAGGCCGTCCATGCCGTCGGCGACCTGGCTCATCCCGTCGGAGAGCCGGCCGAGGCCGGTGCCCAGCTGCGAGAGCTGACTGAGACCCTCGACGCCCTTTGCGATGGTGCCCGACTGGTCGATGACGTCGTTGACCTGGGGGAGCGCACCCTTCGCGGTGGCCGTGACCTGCTCGAGCGTCGCGCAGAGCTCTTCCGAGCCGCCCTGCGCCGCGCACTCGGCCACCAGCTGGTCGAGCTGGGTGACGGCGTCGTTCACGCCCGTCTTGATCTGCTCGCTGTTGGCGGCGAGCTGGTTGGTCGCGTCGACGACCTCCTGCGGGATCTCGGGGACCTGGGAGAGGCCGGATGCCGCCTGCGACAGGCCGTCCGAGAGCTTGCGGGTGCTGTCGGCGAGGGTTCCTGCGCCGGTGGCCCAGGTGTCCAAGCCGTCGGCGGCGTTCTGCGCGCCCGACGCCCACGACGATGCGCCGTCGGCCAGGGCTGAGACGCCCGACGCCACGCCGCTCGCGCCGTCGCCGAGCTTGCCGACGCCGGAGGCGATGCCGTCGGCGGCGTCGGCCAGCGTCGAGGCGCCCGTGGAGAGCTTGCGGATGCCGTCGGCCAGGCTCACCGTGCCGTCGGCGGTCTGCTTCGCGCCGTCGGCGAGGTCGGAGGCTCCGTCCGCGGCATCGCCGAGCTGATCGCCGAGCGTCGTGAAGGAGAGGAACACGTTCTCGAGCGTCGACGACGACAGGGTCTGCCCGAGTACGGTCGCCGCGGTCTGCGAGACCTGGGCGGTGATGGCGTCGTCGATCACGCGCGCGTCGGGCGCGGTCGAGACGTGGATCGTCGCCTGCTCCGCCGACTCGTCGGCGCCCGACAGCTGCTGTCCGGAGGAGAGCGCCGCGGCCGAGAATCCCTTCGGGATCGTGACGACGGCCTGGTAGGTGCCGTCGGCCAGGCCCTCCTTGGCGTCCTCGGTGTTGGAGATGGTCCAGTCGAGGTTGCTGGCGGCGTCGTCCGAGCCCTTGACCAGCCCGGCGGTCAGCTGCCGACCGAGCGGCACCATCTGTCCGTTGAGCGTGACCGGCTCGTCGTTGTTCACGATCGCGGCGCTCATCGATTCCAGGCGCTCGGTCGGGTTGTAGAGCGCGGCGACGAGGATGCCGCCGATCAGCACCGGCAGCAGCAGCACGCCGAGCACGGTCAGCCACGTGACGGGCTTGCGGGAGCGGGAGCGCTCGATGGGCAGGGTCATGCGATCACCTCGGGGAGTTCGGAGTTCGCCGTCTCGGCGGCGGTGGCGCGGCGCGGCGCGGCCGTGACGTCGACGACGTCGGCCGTGCGCCCGGCCTCGGAGAGGAGCGCGCTCACTGCGGCAGGCGATGCGGCGGTGGCGACGATGGTCAGGTCGGAAGTGACGGATGCCGCATCCCGCAGCTGCGCGGTGACCTGGTCGCGGGTGCCGGCCGAGGCCGCGGCATCCAGTCCGTCCACCACCAGCAGTCGCGTGCGACGCTTCAGCGCCCCGCGGATCTCGGCCGCGGGGTCGGCGGCGCCGGTCAGCAGTGCGACGCCGACGTGCCCGCGTACCCAGGCCGCGCGCCCGGGCAGCAGGTGCCCGTTGACCTTGATGCGGCCGCCGGTGGGGGCTACGCGTCCGGCGATCGTCAGCGCGAGGGCGCGCGCGGCGCGGTGGTCGCGCCCGTGCAGCACGAGGGTGCCACCCGGCTCGACGCGCAGCGAGGCGTCCCGGTACAGCGCCGTGCCGTCCGACGCCTCGAGCTCAAGCCCCTCAGAAACGACGGCTGCACGTGTGTGCGGCTCGGGCCAGTCGGCGAGCGAGATCTCGCGCTCGACGGCCTCACCCTCGATGTCGAAGTGGGGCAGGCGCTTGCCGAGCCACTTCGGCATCCACCACGCCTTGTCGCCCAGCAGCGCCATCACGGCCGGCACGAGCGTCATGCGGATGAGGAACGCGTCGATCGCCACGCCCGAGGCCAGTCCCAGGGCGATCGGTTTGAGGTTCATGTCGCCCTCGGGAACGAACGCGGCGAACACCGCGAACATGATGACGGCGGCGGCGGTCACCACGCGCGCCGAGGCGTTGTAGCCCGACCGCACCGCGTCCTGTGCCACCTGACGCGGGGTGCGCCCGTCGCCGCGGCGTCGGGCGTGCACGTAGTCCTCGCGCATTCGCGAGACGAGGAAGACCTCGTAGTCCATGGCGAGACCGAACAGCACGCCCATCAGCACGATGGGCATGAAGCTGATGATCGGCCCGACCTTCGTGACGTTGAGCAGATCGGCGCCGAACCCGTGCACGAACACGAGCGACACGATGCCGAACGCCGCACCCACCGACAGCAGGTAGCCGGCGGCGGCCTTCAGCGGCACCCAGATCGACCGGAACACGATCGCCAGGAGCACGAGCGACAGTCCGACCACGAAGATGCCGAACGGCAGCAGGGCGCCTCCGAGGCGGTCGGAGATGTCGATGGCCACGGCGGTGAACCCGGTGACCTTCATGTCGACGCCGTACTCGTCGAGGATGCGGTCGTGCTGCGCCCGCAGCTCACGCACGAGATCGGCGGTGGCCGGGTCGTCGGGCGCGGTGGTCGGGATGATCTGTACGATGCCGGTGTCGGCCGACGCGTTGGGGGTCGCCAGCGCGACCGACTCCACACCGGGCAGCTTCGCGATGTCGTCGCCGATGTCCTGCATGAGGGTGAGCGGGTCGTTGCTCTCGACGATCGTGCCGGTCATGATGAGCGGCCCGTTGAAGCCCGGGCCGAAGTGCTCGCTGACCAGGTCGTAGGTCTGGCGCGCCTGGCTCTCCTCCGGCAGCATGCCCGCGTTCGGGAGGGCGAGGGCGAGGGATGCCGCGGGCACCGTCAGGGCACCGAGCGAGGCGACGACGGCGACGGTGGTGACGACGGGATGCCGCGTCACCAGGCCGACCCAGCGGGTGGCGAAGCCCTTCTTGGGCGTGGTGCGCTTCTTCGGGGCCTTTCGCTTCCACCCCACGACGCGGCCCTTGGCGAAACCGAGGAACGCCGGCGTCAGGGTCAGTGCGACCGCGACGGCGATCGCGACGGCGACGGCCGCGGCGATGCCCATCGTGGTCAGGAATGGGATGTTCGCGAACGACAGGCCGATCAGCGCGATCAGCACGGTGACACCGGCGAACACGACCGCCGAACCCGCCGTCCCGGTCGCGCGCGAGGCGGACTCCTCGGGATCCATGCCGCCGCGCACCTGGTCCTGATGTCGGGAGATGATGAACAGCGCGTAGTCGATGCCGACCGCCAGCCCCAGCATGAGCGCGAGCAGGGGAGTGGTCGACGAGATCGACGAGAACGCCGTCGACACGTAGATCAGGGCCATCGACAGGCCGACGCCCAGCAGGGCGGTCAGCAGCGGCATCCCGGCCACCAGGAACGAGCGGAAGGTGACGATCAGCACCAGCAGGGCGATGACGAGCCCGACGGCCTCGGTGATCGAGATGGTCGGCAGCTCGGTCGAGTAGAGGTCGCCGCCGAGGTGCACGGTCGCACCCTTCGGCAGCTCCGCGCGCAGGTCGTCGATCACGCTCTCGAGGGACGCCTTCGTCGCATCGGAGATGTCGGTGACCTGGCCGTCGAACTGCATCTGGATGATCGCGGCGGTGTCGTCATCGGAGACGAGACCGTCGATCTGGCCGGAGAAGGGGTTGCTCACGGCGAGCATGCCGTCGAGGTCTTCGAGCCGGCTGACGGTGCTCTTCACGTCGGCGGTGTAGGCGGCGTCATCCACCTTCTGTCCGTCGGCGGCCACGATGATCGCCTGCGCGCTCGTGCCCGACACCTGGGGGAACGTGCGACTGAGCTGCTGGAGCCCCTCCTGCGACTCGGTCCCGGGGATCGAGAACGAGTTGTCGGTGCCCTGCGCGAACATCGCCACCCCGCCGCCGGCGAGGCCGAGCAGCAGCAGCCACGCGACGAGCACGCGCCACGGGTGGCGGAACGACCAGCGGCCGAGAGCGGCCAGGAGTGTGGACACGGAGCCTCCGAGAGCAGAGCGGGCAAAGCCGATACGACGCTGTATCCAATACAGAAGTGTATCGGATACACTTGTGTATCGTAAACCGATGGGCCAGTCTGAAACCGGACGCCCGCTGTGAGTTCGAAAGGGACGCTGTGACCGATGCCGTGACGGGGACCCGTCGCCGTGAGAACACGAGGGCGAGACTGCTGGATGCCGCCTTCGACGTGTTCGCCGAGGTCGGCCTCGATGCGGCGTCCGTCGAAGCCGTCTGCGATCGCGCCGGCTTCACCCGTGGGGCCTTCTACTCCAACTTCGCGTCGAAGGACGAGCTGTTCCTCGAGCTCGCGCGCACCGTGTCGGAGCGCAAGCTCGAGGCGATCACCGATCGCGTGCGCCAGGTCACCGTCGACTCCTGCGACCGCGAGGGCCCCGGCGAGATCGTGCAGCAGCTCGTCGACGTGTCGCTGGACTCACGTCAGGGCGTGCTGCTGATGAGCGAGATCCGCACCCGGGCGATGCGCGACGAGCAGACGGCCGTCTCGTACCGCGCCTGGATGGACGGCATGACCGCCCGCGTGACTGCGATCATCGAAGACCTGGTGTCGACCTACGGCATGACGCTGCGGATGCCCGCCGCCGAGTTCGCCCAGATCATGCTCGATCTGTGGGAGAGCACGGCCGTCAACGCCCTGACCGATCGGCTCAGCGATGACGAGACCGCGCAGCTGATGGGCCGGCGCACGCACGCGCTGGCCGCGGCCGTGGTCGAGGGGTTCCCTGCGGAGTAGTCCTCAGCCCGCGAGCACGGCGTGGCAGCGCTCGAGGCGCGCGAGCCACCAGGCGGTGCGGTCGGGGGATGCCGCGAGCTCGTCGAGCGCGGCGGGGTCGGGGCTGACGCGCCCGACCGGCAGGGCGCCGGCTGTCGGCCGCAGCGCCGGGGTTGCGACATCCCGCACGAACAGCGATGCGGTGCCCAGTCCGCAGTCGTGGTCGAGCGCAGGGAGCGCCGCGGCCAGGGCGGTGCCCATCGCCAGCCCGACCGAGGTGTCGAGGGCGCTGGAGACCACCGCGGGCAGCCCCGCCTCGGCGACGATCTCGAGCGCGCGGCGCACGCCGCCCAGCGGCTGCGCCTTGACGATGATGATGTCGGCGGCGCCGGCGCGGGCGACCGCCAGGGGATCGGAGGCCTTGCGCACGCTCTCGTCGGCGGCGATCGGGATGTCCCACCGCACGATGCGCCGACGCAGCTCGGCGAGCTCGTCGACGCTCGTGCACGGCTGCTCGACGTACTCGAGGTCGGCGTCGGCCAGCGCGTGCACGGCGCGCTCGGCCTCGTCGACGTTCCAGCCGCCGTTGGCGTCGATGCGCACGCGGCCCTCGGGCCCCATCGCGGCGCGCACGGCGTGCACGCGCGCGACGTCGTCGGCGAGGGTCTGGCCGGTCTCGGCGACCTTGACCTTCGCGGTGCGGCAGCCGTCGTAGCGGGCCAGGACCGCCGGCACCTCGGCGGCCGGCACCGCCGGAACCGTGGCGTTCACCGGAACGCTCTCGCGCACAGGGGCGGGCTGCTCACGCCAGGCGAAGTCGACCGCGGCCGCGAGCCAGGCGGCGGCTTCGGCATCCCCGTACTCGACGAATGGCGAGAACTCGCTCCACCCTTCGGGGCCTTCGAACAGCAGCGCCTCGCGCTCGGTCACCCCGCGGAATCGGGTGGCCATCGGCAGGGCGACCACGCGCGCGCCCGCGAGCAGTTCATCGAGCTGAGGCATCCACATCCCTTCATCATCGTCCATGACAGCTCTGTTTCCGCGCCGCGAGGGCTGGCATGGCTCACAGACTTCGGAGGATCGCGCGAACGTCGGATCGAACCCACCGATCGGGTCCGAGTTTGGTGCGATCCTCCGAAGTCTGTGACGGGCGCTGCCGGCAGTTTGATGTGCACGGGACAAACTCATGTGAATTTGGCGCCGCGCGCTGGACAATAGTGTGTGTCACACAGTATCGTGTGAAGCGTGAGTGAGAACGAGGCACGGGACACGCACCTGCAAGAGCTGCGGCGGGGCACCGTCGTGCTCGCGTGCCTGCGCCTGCTCACAGAGCCCGGCTACGGCTACGGGCTGCTCGAAGAGCTCGGGCGCCGCGGCTTCGCCACCGACGCCAACACGCTCTACCCGCTGCTGCGACGCCTCGAGAAGCAGGGGTACCTGACCAGCGAGTGGAACACGGACGAATCCCGCCCGCGCAAGTTCTACCGCACGAGCCGCGCCGGCGACACGCTGGCCGCAGCGCTGACCGAAGACTTCCGCGCGATAGCCCGCGCGATCGCCGACCTCCCGGAGGAGGACTGAGATGGATGCCGAAACCCTGACCACCCGCTACGTCGACGCCGCGATGCGCACCGTGCCCGAGAAGCAGCGCGGCGATCTGGCCGAAGAGCTGACGGCATCCATCGCCGATCAGATCGAGGCGCGCACCGACGCCGGAGAGCCGGCCGACGCCGCAGAGCGCGCCGTGCTCACCGAGCTCGGCGACCCCGAGCGGCTCGCGGCCGGCTACACCGGGCGGCAGCTGCACCTCATCGGCCCGCGCTACTACCTGGACTGGTGGCGGCTGCTGAAGCTCCTGCTGTGGATCGTCATCCCGTGCGCGGGTGCCGCCGTCGCGCTCGGCAAGGTGCTCTCGGGCGCACCGGTGGGCGACGTCATCAGCACGGTCTGGGTCACGATGCTCACGGCCGCCCTGCACGTCGCGTTCTGGACGACGCTCGTGTTCGTGATCCTCGAGCGGACCGGGCACGAGACGATGGATGCCGCGCCCTGGACCCCCGACAAGCTGCCCGAGCCCAAGGAGACCGGGGCGCGCTTCAGCGACCTCATCACCTCGCTGGTCTGGCTGCTGATCCTCGCCGGTGCCATCGTGTGGGACCAGGTCTTCGGGCTCGTCTACCTCGACGATCGCTGGATGCCGGCGCTTGCTCCCGCACTGTGGCCCTGGGTGCTGGGCGTCTTCCTCCTCGTCATCGCGGTGGAGGCGGTCGTGGGCTTCGCGGTCTACGCACGCGGACGCTGGACGTACGCGCTGGCGGCGGTGCACGGCATCCTCGATCTCGTGACGGCGGTGCTCGCGGTGACGCTGATCGCGCAGAGCCGGCTGATCAACCCGGTGGTGATGTCGGCCATCACCGACGCGGTCGGCGCCGACGGTGCGGACGCGCCGCGGATCATCGCGATCCTCGTGGCCGCCGGCATCGTGATCGTCGCCGCGTGGGACGCGATCGACGCCTTCCGCAAGGCGCGTCGCTCTCGCACGCTCGCCTGATGCGCCCCGTAGGCTGAACCCGTGCTCCTCGACACCCCCGTGCGCCTCGGCGTGCAGCTGCGGCCCCAGCTCGTCCCCTACCCCGCGATCCGCGACGCGGTGCGCCGCCTCGAAGACGCCGGCGTCGACATCCTCTTCAACTGGGATCACTTCTTCCCGCTGTACGGCGACCCCGAGGGCACGCACTTCGAGGCGTGGACGATGCTCGGCGCCTGGGCCGAGCAGACCGAGCGCGTCGAGTTCGGCACCCTCGTCAACTGCAACGGCTACCGCAATCCCGATCTGCAGGCCGACATGGCCCGCACGCTCGATCACATCTCGGGCGGCCGGTTCATCTTCGGCACCGGCGCCGGCTGGTTCGAGCGCGACTACGACGAATACGGCTACGAGTTCGGCACCCCCGGCGCGCGCCTGGATGCGCTCGCCGAGGGCCTGCGCCGGGTCGGGGAGCGCTGGGCGAAGCTGAACCCGGCGCCGGTCCGCGACATCCCGGTCATGATCGGCGGCAAGGGCGAGCAGAAGACCCTGCGCCTGGTCGCCCGGCACGCCGACATCTGGCACAGCTTCGTGCCCGCTGACGGCATCGCGCACAAGGTCGAGGTCATCGAACGGTGGGCCGAGCGCGAGCAGCGCGACGTGTCGGGCCTGATCGTGTCGAACGAACTGCACGAACGTGATGAGCAGAATGCCGCGGCCCTCTACGACGCGGGCGTGCGCCTGTTCACCCTCGCCCTGCAGGGCCCCGACTGGGACTACGACCTCGTCGACCGCTGGCTGCGCTGGCGCGACGCCCGCAACGGCTGACGGCGGCTACGCGACCTTCTGCCCGCACATGCCGCAGACACCGCTCGGCGGCACCTCCATGAAGCAGTCCGGGCACACGGCGGCGACGCGCTCTTCGCGTTGCGGCGCACGCGGGGCGCGCTGTTCGCGGGGCGCGGCCGGTGAGCCGGGCACGCGCTTGCCGCGAGACCGCACCGGAGCGCTCGTCGTGGCCGCGACGACCGGGGCCGCCGGGGCCGCCGGCGTGTGCCGCACGCAGTAGAGCCTGACCGATCCGGCCGGGTCGTGCGGGTGACGGTGCTTGACGGCCCACAGCTCGGTGCGCGGCACCGCATCGGAGGTCACGCCACAGGTCACGCAGCGGGCGGGCTCGCCGGGCATGACGGTCTCGGCGATGATCGGGGTCTCCCAGGGGAGGGCCTCGCGCCAATCGGACGTTCTCGTGATCTTCATGCGCGTGCCTTCCCGGAGCCGGTTCGGGGGCCGAGCTCCGGCATCCAGTCTCTCACGCCCGCGTAATCTGGTCCGGTGACCGTTTCCGAACTGTTCGACCCGGAGGAGTGGATGCCGGC
>Ga0180219_1002475_pt1 | contig 10999 bp, 9 predicted proteins | sample eDN3rd30CBELigMG_FD_151338 | JGI IMG/M metagenome (GOLD analysis project Ga0180219, IMG submission 151338) | Enriched Miracle-Growth compost microbial communities from Emeryville, California, USA - eDNA 3rd pass 30_C BE-Lig MG (version 2)... ... | reverse complement strand
GCCCGGCTAGTCCCATGCTGGAAGCTCGCGACAATCAAATTGCCGGTCGCCTCGCGGGTCACGTTGCCGCCATGCCGAACACGGGTAGCGGCCATATGCGCCTCGACATGCGCGAGCGCGGTCTTCACCGCGTGCCCATGCGCTTCGATCAACCGCCGGTCGCCCGCAACCTCGGCCATGATCGACACCGACTTGGGCGCACTCAGCGTCACATCCCAGCCGGGGCGATGCTCAAGCTGACCATCGCGCACGGTACCGAGTTGCTGGCCCGCGACGTTACCATCGAGCAACTCGCGGAAGGTGTCGCGATCAACCTCGCCTGACAGGCCGAGTTCCTCGGCACCCCCACCTTGCCATTCTGATGGCGACAGCCCGCCCTCGGCATAATAATCGTCAGCCTCATAATAGCTGCTCGCCTGCGCCGAACTGGTCAGCGCCGATACCGACGCGACCATCAGATCGGCCCACCATCGTCTGCGGGCGGGGGTGCCGGCGGCTTCTTCCTTGCCTTCGGCTTTTCGACGACCGGCTCCTCGGCCGGTGTCGGCACTGCGCTGTCGGACTCTTCTTTGGGCGCCGCCTCCAACGGCCGGTGCCAGAGCGTTGTCTCCGGGTTCGCGGCGACAAACGCGGGTTGGCGCGGCTCACCGCGTTTCTCGATATGGTCGGCGGTGAGCGCGATGCGCGCGACCGGCAACCCATCGGGGAACAGCAAATAGCCCTCATAGCGTGCGAGGCGCAGCTCGCTTTCGAACACGGCGGGACGGGTCTTGCGCTGGCGGCCGAGCGTCATTCGTGGCTTGTCGTCGCCATCGCCAAGCGCGCCGGTCATGGTCTGAATCTCGACCTCGCAGGTGCCGATCGTGTCGCTCGCCCAGCGCCGGGACTCGCCATCGCCCATCTGGAGGAACAGCTTGGTGTTGCAGCAGCCGAGCATGGATTCGGCAAGATCGTCGCCGTAGCGATGCCGCATCTGGCCGACGCCCTGGAAGGTAAGTACGACCGCCGCCCCGAACTTGCGGCCCTCGGGCAGCAGGCGCGTCAGATTGTCGACGCGCGGCAGGTCGGCAAGCTCGTCGAGCAGGAACCAGACGCGCCGGTCGGATGAAGGAGCGAGGCCCAGCATCGCACTCGCCGCGCATTCGAGCCAGCAGGCGAGCAGCGGCTTCAATGCCGCAAATTGCTCTTCCTTCCGCGGGACGAAGATCCAGGGCTTGGCGCCCTTCGTCTCGTCGAGGCCGGCGATGAACTCCCGGAACGAAAAGACCTTCTCGCCTTCCTCTGGCATCCGAAGGAACTGGATCAGGTTCGCAGCCTTCGCGAGCATGAAGAGCACGCTGCCGGTGGCGCGGTCGGCGTCGTCGGAGAAGGTGCGGGCCGACGACGTGTCCTTGAGCCAAGTCTTGAGCTTGTCCTTGTCCATCTTCTGCAGCGCTTCGAGCAGGTCAGGTAGCGTGCACTTCTTCTCCTTCCAGAGTTCCCGGATCATGTTGGCGACGAGGATGCGGCTGGTCTCCAGCCAGACGTCATCGTCCTGCTTCCCGGTCTCGGTGACGAGTTGCTGCGCGATGCGATCGGCGTCGGCCGGATGCGCGATCTCGGCGAAGGGCGACCAATAAACACAGCGGGCATCGAACGGATTGAGGATGATGTCGCCGCACTCGGGCCGGTAGTAATGGGCGATGAACTCGCCGCTGGTGTCATAGACCAGCGCGGCTTCGCCGCGCGCCGCGATTCCGTCGAGCATCTGGCGCAGCACCGTCGTCTTGCCGCTGCCGGTCGTGCCGACCATCGCCATGTGCCGGGTTTCGAGGCGACGGGGAAAGGGGACGGGACCGATCGCCAGCGGATGCGAACCGGCTTCGGCTCGCGCGAGCTTCACAAGCTCCTTCTCGCTCGTCACCTTGGTGCCGTCGATGACGCGATCGCGGAGTGCGCGTTCACGCCGCCGTGCGGCGACATCGCGGAGCAGGAAGAGGCCTGACAGCCACGCGACAAAACCCAGCATGGCGCCGCGCATGACGAACGACTTGGCGATGCTCGCCCGGCGGACAAAATAGGGATCGGTGGCGACCGTGCGAGCGGGCATCAGATAGTCTCTCCCCTCGTAACGGATGACGATCCTTGGATCGCCACCGCCACTTCCCGCAAACCACGACAGCATCTTGGCGTGGTAATGGGTGCCGGTGTCCCGAAGAATGCTCGGGTCGAGCATCATATAGGGTGCCGCCAAACCGCCCAGCGCGATCGACGAGACCATGATCGCAACCTGTCGTTTGAACCGCCGCGTCTGGCTGTAGCGAAGATGGCGCCGTAGCGTCTCGGCATGAAGCCGGAGATCATGAGGCTCGCTCATGACCGTTCCCCCGCTGCCGCCCGTTGCCGGTCATAGGCCCGCTGCGTCTCGGCGGTGATGATCTCGTCGGTCTTGTCGCCGCCCATCGCTGCGCTGCGCGCGTAGCAATAGGCAGCACAGGCCGTGTGCAAGGTGCGGTCGAGCAGGCGTTCGACGTCGGCCAATCGCGTGCTCATCGACGCCACCTCGGCGATAAGTTCGCGATCGTCTGAGCTGCTGACGGTAGGATTGGCTTGGCCGTCGATGCCTGTCTTCACGCAGCGGCGGAGCATCGCGTAAACCGTCTTGCCCTGCCGGTCGGCGAGTGCGCGAAGCGCCGTGTCGAGCGCCGCGGGCAGGCGGATGGAATGTTGGACGGTCTTCATCGCACCGCCTCCCTGAGGGTGCGGATCGCACCCTCGGTTTCTGGCGGAATAGCGCCACTTTGGTGAAGCAACGGCGGAGCGTACTCTGATCGCACCCTCGAAAAGTGGCGGAAAAGCTGGATGCACCCGTGCGTGAGGTGTGTATCCAAATTACGGGTCCGATGCGTAGCATCGTGGCCCTGCGACCTTACCCAAAGGGCCACCCGATCAGGCATAGTCCTGACCTTTCCGGCAACCGTCGCACAAGGAGCTGCCGGGTTCGCCAGAGCAGCAATCGCAGGGTCGCTCGCTTCCGTTTGATAGAGCGTCAGTCGTCTGTTTGGCGAAATGATCCGCGACCCATCGGGCGATGATATTGCGAGCTTCGCGGTCGGCCTTGCGGCGGTCGATCTCCCGGTGCTGTCGCGGCTGATCGTAAAGGCCATGCTCGATGATCCAGTGGAGTATCGTTTTCTCGATGGCCTCCTGCACGCGCCCATCGAGCTGGTGAGCTTCGACCGGATTGAGGTGCGCGGTGACGCCGGGAGCCTCGATCAATCCGCCCAGCGGAAGATAGCTCATGCCCGCCTTCTGCAGCGGACCATCGATCCGCAAACTTGAAGGCTCGCCCCGGTAGATGCGAAGGGACGGGCGCTCGTTGAGCGTCCACTGCGCGATCGAACAGCGATAGGTTTCGCCATCATCGTTGTCCAAGAGCAGCCGTTCGATAAGCGGCAAGGTGAAGCCGGCGATGCGGTAGTCGGCGGCGAAGCGGAGTGTGATCTTGCGGCCCGCCCAAATGCGATTGGCGAGCCGATCCTTGGCGCGGCGAAAAATGGACATGAGAGATCCTTTCGTGAAATCACGATGCAAAGCTTTCGGGTGATTTGGAGAGCAGGCGCGGAGCTGGGGCCGTGGAGCGCCTGCGGGTCAGACGGCCGTGCGGGATTGTGCCAAGCGCCTGATGGATTCGGTGGTCAGCAGGGTTCGCCTGCCGATCTTGATGGCGTCGAGGCCACCGGATTTTATCAGGGCGTAAACCGATGACCGTCCGACGCCGAGCGCCTTGGCGGTGTCATTAATCGATATGGCAATAGGTTCCATGTGCGTGTCTCCATGCTGCCGATTCGCGGCGAGAGACATGCCAAGTTGCACATGGTTGCTGGTGTGTCGTCCAGCAATGGGAAAGCCGTCGAAGTCTGCCGATGACGCTGGTTACAGAAATACAGAGACGTGGTCCGAAAATGCCACCGGGACGATCGAAAAACGACTACGCTGGTCAGCGGCGCTCGGCGGGCGCGATCATTTCCAAATGCGCGCAGATTTTTTCCGCATAACGGGTCAATTGGTCGCGACGCGGCACGTCACCGGACGCATCGGCATTTGTTTCGAACCATTCCGACAACCAATCCTTGACGGTGCTAATCGCCGCTGGTCGATCCTTCACATCCAATGCCCGTAGCCGGGGATCGCCGATCAGGGCGATAATCGCATCGTCATAGCGGTATTTGGTATTTCGACCGGGCCCACCTCGGCGCTTGGGTCTGCTCATCGCGAGCATCGTCTCGACATCATCGCGATGAAGATAGAGGTCAGTGGGCAGCGACATGGCGGTCGGGTAGCGCATGACCATCCCCCGATCCTTGCTGTGTTCGGAGAACAGGAAATAGCGCAGCCTGCCGAAAAACTGCCTGCGTTTGAGCGGAACCCGCTTCTTGCGGAGCCGGGAAAGATAATAGGCTTTCGGGCCGTCCACCTTCTGCAAATAGCCCAGCACCTCGTCAAAGAGCCTGTCCGGCGCGTGGGGCAGTTTCAACGGCGCGTCGGGGATTTTCAGGCCATACTGATAAGCCTGCCGCCAAAGGTGCGGCGCTATCGTCGCCGCTAGCGCGGCCAATGTGAGGTAGAAGAAGAGGTCCGTTGCTGTCGAATGGCCCGATACAAGGAGGCCGATCAAGAGGAGGACGGACAGGAACCCGAATGCAAAGCTGATGATGAAGGCGAGATTATAATATCGAACCGGCGACGGCTTGGCGTGATTGATGATAGCGGCGTTAAGGCTCAAGCCCTCGTCCAGATCGTCCGATCTAAATTGAGCCAACACCTTCCAGAGCGGCACATTGTCGGCTTCGTCCCCGTCTGCGAAGATTTTCCAACCTTCTCCGGGGCGACCTGTCATCTATTTCCTCCTTCGCGCAATTCATCCAGATAGTCGCTCCACCATTGCGCCATTTCAACACGCTCAGTCCAATAGGCAGACTGGTTGTATATGCGCCGAACGCTGCCCGCGACCATGTGCGCCAGCGCCCGCTCGATCGCGTCGGGGTTCCACTTACCGGATTCGTTCAAAAGCGAGGATGCCGATGTGCGAAAGCCGTGGGCCGTCATCTGATCCTTGGGATAGCCCATCCGGCGGAGCGCCGCATTGATCGTATTCTCACTGATCGGCCGTGTCCGCGATCTGATCGACGGGAACACATAGCGTCCAGAACCGGACAGGGTCCGCATGTTGGTGAGGATCGCGAGAGACTGCCGCGACAAGGGCACCGAATGAGGCTGGCGCATCTTCATCTTCCCTTCCGGAATGATCCAGACCGCCTTGCCAAAATCTACCTCCGTCCATTCCATATGACGGATTTCGCCGGGGCGCTGGAACACATGGGGCGTCAACTTAAGCGCGTGCATCACGGCTGGGTCACCTTGATAATCTTCGATCGCGCGAAGCAACGCCCCGAATGTGATCGCATCGGTGATTGCCGGAAAATGCTTGACCCTCGGGGTTGTCAGCGCGCCGATCAGCAATTGAGCCGGATCGCGCTCCGCCCGCGCCGTCGCAACTGCATAGCGAAACACTCGACTGGCAAAGGCGCGCAAGAGATTTGCCGTCTCCAGTCGGCCCCGACGCTCGTGCTTTCGCAATTCGTGCAACAATTCCTGCGGGGTGATCTCGGCCACCGGCCGTTTGCCGTAATCGTTTCCGAGCAGTTTCACGAACCAGCGCATCTTTGCCAGCGTGGGCTCCGCCATCCCCTCGCGCGCCTTCTTCTCGATCAGTTCCTGCGCCACACTGGAAAAGCTGTTGCTGGCGCGAATGCCCGCCTCGATGCGCTCTTGGCGCTTAACAAAATTGGGATCGATCGAATGAGCCAGTTGCCTTCGTGCTGCATCGCGAGCGCTACGCGCTTCAGCCAAGGTGATTTCAGGGTAGGAACCTAACGCCAGTTTCCGCTCCACGCCGTTCATGCGATATTTGACGCGCCACAGTTTGCTACCCCTTGGATTGACCAGCAGGTATAAGCCCTGCGAGTCCGAGACCTTGTAAGGCTTTTCCTTCGGTTTCGCCTTTCGAATTGCGGTGTCGGTTAGCACGATGGGGGCCTCGCTTTCATGGAGGCTGAGCGAAGCCCCCTGATTAGGCCCCCAACGTCTGCAACTACAGGCAAACAGAGGCCATCACTGGCAATCAGCGAATGGCCTTAAACTACCGGAAATCAGGGGATTTTTCAACCGTCAGCACACCTCGGCTGACAGGTTTATGGAGGCCCGAGCCGGAATCGAACCGGCGTATACGGATTTGCAGTCCGCTGCGTCACCACTCCGCCATCGGGCCTCGTGCGGTGCGAGGGAGGGCGGCTAGCGGAATTCGCGGGGCGACGCAATCGGCATTGCGTGGCGGGGCGGCCAAAAAGGCTTTCACTGCGCACCGCAAAGCGACTAGAGAGGCAGCAATGCGAATAGTGTATTGCCAGCGCAATACAGTTATGCCATCAGGGACCTATGACCGAACAGACTTTCACGGCGATGCGCCGCGCCATGGTCGAAAGCCAGCTGCGGACGAACGACGTCAGCGATATCGCTGTCATCGAGGCGATCCTGGCCGAGCCGCGCGAGCTGTACGTGCCCGAGACGCGGCGCAGCGCGGCCTATATCGACCGGGCGGTGCCGCTCGTCGAGGGGCGGGCGCTCAATCCGCCGCTGGCCACCGCGCGCCTCATCGTCGAGGCGGTGACGCGGCCGGGCGAGCGGGTGCTGCTGATCGGCGGCGCGAGCGGCTATGCGGCGGCGCTGCTGGCGCGGCTGGGCTGCGACGTGGTGGCGGTGGAGGAATCGGCGCCGCTGGTCGAGATGGCGCGCGCCGCACTGGGCGAGCGGCCCGGCATCACGCTGGTGACGGGTCCGCTGGCGAAGGGCCATGCCGAGGGCGCACCCTATGACCTGCTGTTCGTGGACGGCGCGGTCGAGGAACTGGGCGAGGCGCTGATCGCGCAGCTCAAGGCGGGCGGGCGCGCCGTGTTCGGCCGTGTCGAGCGCGGCGTCACGCGGCTGTGCAGCGGCGTGAAGACCGAGGGCGGCTTTGGCGCGCGGGCGTTCAGCGACAGCGAGGCGGCGGTGCTGCCGGGCTTCGCCAAGCCCAAGACATTCACTTTCTGATCGAGGCCGGAGCCGGATTCATATGCTGAGACGAGCGACCCCGCGGCTGGCGATCATCGCGGCCATGCTGTGCGGCACGGCGCTGCCCGCCCGGGCGGAGACCCTGCAGGAGGCGCTGGCCGCGGCCTATCGGGACAATCCGACGCTCACCGCCGCGCGCGCCGGGCAGCGCGCCACCGACGAGACCTTCAATATCCAGAAGGCGAACGGCCTGCCGGATCTCGCCGCCACGAGCAGCTATAGCGAGACGCTGCACCAGGCGCCGTCCAACGAGTTCAACGCGCGCCGCACCTTCTCGGCCGGCCTCGATCTCACCGTGCCGGTCTATCAGGGCGGGCGGGTGCGCAACGGCATGCGCGCGGCCGACACGCGCGTCGATGCAGGGCAGTTCGCCCTGCACTCGACCGAGCTGACGGTGTTCGCCCAGGTGGTCGCGGCCTATATGGATGTGATTCGCGGTCAGTCCGTCGTCGGGCTGAGCCGCAACAATGTGGAGGTTCTGGAGGTCAATCTCCAGGCCACCAACAACCGCTTCCAGGTCGGCGATCTTACGCGCACGGACGTTGCCCAGTCCGAGTCGCGGCTCGCCCTGGCCCGCGGCGACCTGCGCACCGCGGAAGCGCAGCTCATCGAGGCGCGCGAACGCTATATCCAGCTCGTCGGCCATGCGCCGGTCGATCTGCAGCAGCCGCCGCCGCTGCCCGGCCTGCCGGCCACGCCCGACGATGCGGTCGACATCGCGCTGGCCCAGAATCCGGACCTCTCTGCCGCGCGCAAGGAGCGCGAGGCGACGCATTATGACGTGCGCGTGGCGCGGGGCCTGCGCCATCCCAGCCTCTCGGCCTTCAGCTCGGGCAGCTACACGAGCGATCTCGGCTCGACCCCGGCTTCGGCCGGCTTCCAGAATTATGGCGAGGCAGTGACGGTCGGTGCCCGGCTCACCCTGCCGCTCTATCAGGGCGGCGGCCCCGGCGCGCAGGTGCGCCAGAGCCAGGCGCTGGAGCAGCAGGCGATGGAACGCGAGACCGCGACGGAGCGGGATGTGATCGCCCAGACCCGTTCGCTCTATTCGAGCTGGCAGGCGAGCAACCAGGTGATCGCCTCCAGCCGCATCGCCGTGGACGCTTCGGCGCTTTCGCTGCGCGGCGTGCGCGCGGAGAATAGCGTGGGCACGCGCACCATCCTCGACATCCTCAATGCCGAGCAGGAGAATTTCTCCGCCCGCGTCCAGCTGGTGACCGCCGAGCGCAATGCCTATGTGGCGGCCTTCTCGCTGCTGGCCGCCATGGGGCAGGTGAGCCCCACCGAACTCGGCATCGCGGCGGACGACGTCTATGACCCCAATGCCAATTATCAGCGGGTGCGCGGCAAGTGGTTCGACTGGGACGATGACGCCGCGCCGGCACCGGTCGCCGCGCGCACGGTTGACTCCGTGACCCAAAACGCGACAGTAGAGGCTGACGTCAACCCTTGATCGCCGGGGATTTGGATGGGGGCCATGCCGAACGAGCCGTCGATGGAAGAGATATTGTCATCCATCAAGCGGATCATCGCCGAGGAGGATAGCCCGGCCCAGTCGCCGCGCATCTCCCGTCGCGCCGCCATGTCGGTGGTGCGTTCGGTCGATGCTGCCGACGTCGCATCCGACGATCAGGTGCTCGAACTCACCGATGCGCTGCCCGGCGATACCGCCGTGGGGACCGTGTCCGAGGAGGAGGAACCGGTCATGACCGCGCCGCGCCCCACGCCAGCCCCCGCCGCCGGCAAGAAGGCGGAGAGCAAGGGCGGCAGCGCCCGCAGCCGCGCCGCCGTGCCGCCGTCCGTGCAGAATGGCGCCGCCGCCGAGTCCGCGCCCGATCCCGCCACCGTCATGTCCGATGCGCCCGCCAACGCCGCGCGCGAATCCCTGATTCATCTCTCGCAGCTCCTCATCCGCCCCGAGGACGGCGCCTCCAACACGCTGGAGGGGCTGGTGCGCGAGATGCTGCGCCCCATGCTCAAGGAATGGCTGGACACGCACCTCCCCGAGATCGTCGAGGTCATGGTCAAGCGCGAGATCGACCGGATCACCGGACGGGTATGACGGCCGGGCTGCAGCCCGCGCACGCAGTCCGGCAGTCCTGACGCGCATTTCGGCAGGCGAGAGCGCTCGCCTGCGCTTTTCCTTCTGCCCATCCTCCGCGATGCGCCGCCCGGCGGGCTGGCGCTCGTGAAGGAGAATCGCGTTTTTTGTTGTCGCATCGCCTTAGGCGGAAAACCGGTTCCCACTTTTCCGCGCGATGCTCTAAAGGCACCCCCCATGACCGAGCTTGCGAAAACCTTCGATCCCGCCGCCATCGAGGCGAAATGGTATGAACATTGGGAGACGAGCGGCCAGTTCCGGCCGGAGCGCCCCGATGCGCAGCCCTTCACCATCGTGAACCCGCCGCCCAACGTCACCGGCTCGCTGCATATCGGCCACGCGCTGGACAATACGCTGCAGGACATCGTGATCCGCTACGAGCGGCTGCGCGGCAAGGATGCGCTGTGGGTGGTCGGCACGGACCATGCCGGCATCGCCACGCAGATGGTGGTCGAGCGGCAGATGGAGGCGCGGCAGGACAAGCGCACCAACTATACGCGCGAAGGCTTCATCGAGAAGGTTTGGGAGTGGAAGGGCGAGAGTGGCGGCACCATCACGGGCCAACTCCGGCGGCTGGGCTGCTCGATGGACTGGAGCCGCGAGCAGTTCACCATGGATCCGCATTTCACCCGCGCGGTGGTGAAGGTGTTCGTGGACCTCTACAATCAGGGCCTGCTCTATCGCGACAAGCGGCTGGTCAACTGGGACCCGGGCCTCAGGACCGCGATCAGCGACCTGGAGGTCGAGACGCGCGAGGTGCAGGGCAAGTTCTGGCACTTCAAATATCCGCTGGCGGACGGCTCGGGCACCATCTCTGTCGCCACGACGCGGCCCGAGACGATGCTGGCGGACATGGCCGTGGCGGTGAACCCGGATGACGAGCGCTATCGCGCCTGGGTCGGCAAGATGGTCAAGCTGCCGATCACCGGCCGGCTCATCCCTATCGTGGCGGACGAGCATGCCGATCCCGAGCTGGGCTCGGGCGCGGTGAAGATCACGCCGGGCCATGATTTCAACGACTTCGAGGTCGGCAAGCGCGCCGGCATCGCGGCCGCCGACATGCTCAACATGCTCGATGCGGACGGCGCGGTCTGCCAGACGGCGGACGGGCTGGTGCCGGCCGAACTGATCGGCCTCGATCGCTTTGAGGCGCGCTGGCGCGTGGTCGCGATGATCGAGGAGGCGGGCCTGCTGGAGCGGATCGAGGACCGCACCATCCAGACGCCCTATGGCGACCGCTCCGGCGTCGTCATCGAGCCCTGGCTGACCGATCAATGGTATGTGGACGCCGCGACGCTGGCCCGGCCCGCCATCGAGGCGGTGCGCTCGGGCGCGATCGAGATCGTGCCGAAGACATGGGAAAAGACCTGGTTCAACTGGATGGAGAATATCCAGCCCTGGTGCGTCTCCCGCCAGCTCTGGTGGGGGCACCGAATTCCGGCGTGGTTCGACGAGGACGGCAATGTATTCGTCGCGCAGACCGAGGAGGAGGCGCAGGCGCAGGCCGGCAATCGCAAACTGAAGCGCGACGAGGATGTGCTCGACACCTGGTTCTCCTCCGCGCTCTGGCCCTTCGCGACGCTGGGCTGGCCGGAGGCGGACGCGCCGCTGCTCGCAAAGCATTATCCCAACGACCTGCTCGTCTCCGGCTTCGACATCCTCTTCTTCTGGGATGCGAGGATGGCGATGCAAGGCATTCATTTCATGAAAGAAGTGCCCTGGCGGCGGCTCTATCTCCATGGCCTC
>Ga0180219_1002473_pt1 | contig 11003 bp, 10 predicted proteins | sample eDN3rd30CBELigMG_FD_151338 | JGI IMG/M metagenome (GOLD analysis project Ga0180219, IMG submission 151338) | Enriched Miracle-Growth compost microbial communities from Emeryville, California, USA - eDNA 3rd pass 30_C BE-Lig MG (version 2)... ... | reverse complement strand
TGCCTCGATTCCTTACAGCGTCTTGCAGAAGGCTGAGGAAGATAGGCGCGACAAAGGCCGTGGTCGTGCAGCCAAGGCTGCTCCCCTGCTCGCCATCAGTCACCCCACTGACCTGGCTATCGAATCCCTGCGCAGCCTTCGTACCAGCCTGCATTTCGCCATGCTGGAAGCCGGCAACAACCGCCTGATGATTTCCGGCCCCAGCCCGGCGGTGGGCAAAACCTTCGTTTCCTCCAACCTTGCAGCCGTCATCGCCCAGACCGGTCAGCGCGTGCTGCTGGTGGACGTGGACATGCGCAAGGGCTACCTGCACAAGGTGCTCAACAGCGGTGAAGAGAATGGTCTGTCCGATGTCTTGGTCAAGCGCTGCGACTTCAACACTGCCGTGCGCACCACCGAGATCGAAGGTTTCCACTTCATTCCGCGTGGCCAGATCCCGCCGAACCCGTCCGAATTGCTGATGCACCCCAACTTCACGGCGTTCCTCGAAGAAGCCAGCCAGCAGTTCGACCTGGTAATTCTGGATACCCCACCGCTGTTGGCGGTGACCGATGCGGCTATTGTCGGCCGCCAGTCTGGTACCAGCTTGATCGTCACCCGTTTCGGCTTGAACCCGGCACGGGAAATTGAATTGACCATTCGCCGCTTCGCGCAGAACGGTATCGAACTCAAAGGCGCCATCTTCAATGGTGTCGAGAAGCGCGCCTCGGCCTATTACGGCTATGGCGGCTACGGCTACTACCACTACGAATACAAATCGGACAAAGCCTGATCGAGGAGAGGCCAGGGAAGGCCTTATCCATATCCCCGTCCGCATAGCGGACATTGGAACGCCGCAGGAGCAGTCAGTCCTGCAACGAGGGAATCATGCCGGACGCAACCGGAAAACGCTGGTATCTGGTGCAATGCAAACCACGCCAGGCCCCAAGGGCCTTGGAGCACTTGGAACGTCAGGGATACGAGTGCCTACTCCCCATGCATCAGATCGAACGCCTGCACAAAGGACAGCTGCAGCAGTTTAGCGAACCACTTTTTCCTGGATATATTTTTATTTGTCTGGATAAAGTAGAAGACAATTGGCTCCCCATTCGCTCAACTCGTGGCGTCAGCCGAATTGTCAGTTTTGGTGGACAACCGACTCCAGTACCGGAAGGTACAATTCTCGACATTACCAACAAAAAATCGAAAATCGCCCCCGTATTTGAAAAAGGTAACCCCATAGAAATTTTCAACTCTGGATTACCGCCAATAGAAGCTATCTTCTTGGAGAAAAACGGAGAGGAACGCGTATTACTGTTACTTCACTTACTCCAAAGAAATATTGTAATTGATGCTCCCTTAGGCAATATCAGAAAAATCGGGATCTAACGCAAGTCTGAGTCCTCCCTAGATATTTTGTAAAAACCACACCGCTTCATACAGGTCTGGGATTTAGCAAGAAAGCACTCGCCTACCACTTGAGTCCTCAGGAATATGACCAAAAATCCTGGGGCGGTAGCGTTTCAAAAACTCAGCCACTCGCTGCTGAGAGCAGAGAAGATGCAGTCAAACCTAAAAAAAATCGCCGGAAATGCTGGAGCCTTACTGGCAATACAAATCGCAAACTATTTGCTTCCCTTCGTTTTGGCTCCCTATCTAACTAGAACTCTTGGAATTACTGAATATGGGATCGTTGCACTAGGCCTTTCAATAATACAGATTTCCGGAATAATTACGGACTATGGATTCAGCATATCTGCTACATACATGGTCGCTAAGGCAACCTCAAAACCAGACATTAACTATATTGCAGGTGCAGTTTATACCTGCAAGGCAATACTGCTAATACCCGTTATCATATTTATATATTCGTTCCCACTAGCAGCAAACAAATACATAGAGCACAAAGAATATTTTTGGTTAATATCTCTATCCATCCTTGGAATAGCCTTCCAGCCGACCTGGCTATTTCAAGGCTTGGAAAAAATGAAACTTATAACTCTGTACACTGTTTTTTCAAGGGTTTTACTAATTGCATCAACCATAATTTTTGTCAAAGAGCAAGGTGATGTTTGGATATTTGCTATATGCAATGGCTTATCACAAATTGCTGCCACTGCTATCAGCATTTATTCCCTCAAGAAAATTGGATATTCTCCGAAATGGAAAAGCTGGAATTACGCATTCACAACTTTCAGGGAGTCCACCGAATACTTCTGGTCACGCGCAGCAGTAGGAACATATGGCGCAGGCGCAATATTTGTACTGGGGCTAATATCTACACCAATCCAAGTAGCCTACTATTCGGTGGCAGAACAGTTTTACAGAGGTGCTCTTGCCCTTTATAGCCCCCTAACGCAAGCATTGTATCCTCATATGGCAAAACATTGCGACCTGTCGATCTATAGAAAAATTTTCACACTGGTCCTCCTTAGTGGTGCTCTAGGAATAACGACTGGAATCCTCTTGGGAAAACCATTGATCAGCTTTATATTTGGCGAAACGTATACATCCGCCTATCCGGTGCTAGTAATATTCATGATTTCGCTTGGGGCCGCGGTACCCTCGATAATGCTGGGGTATCCTCTGTTAGGAGCTCTCGGCAACAGTAAAGCGGCTAACTATAGCGTAATGTATGCAGGACTCCTTCAGGTAGCACTCATAATATTTTGTGCAAGCAAAGGCTTTACTCAGGCAATAAACATAGTAACAACAGTCCTGATCTCCGAAATATTCGCTTTCTCCTACAGAGCATATTTCGCAAAAAGAATATTTAATCAATTCAAGCTGGAAGCAAGACATGCAAAAGCCAATTAAGAACATTGCAGTTATACTTGCCGGCGGCCAAGGAACACGCAGTGGATTCCGAAAACCCAAACAACTTATAAAACTAGCAGGAAGGCCGATAATCGAACATACCCTTCAAGCATTTAACTTAAATAGCAATATCCATGAAATCGTCATAGTCTCAAATAATGACTGCATAGAAACTATAGAGCAAGTTGTCCTCCAGGGAAGATTTGACAAAGTAAAATCTATAGTGAATGGCGGCGTGGAGAGATATGAGTCATCTTTATCTGCCATCCATGCAACTGAGCATCATTGCTTGACACATGATGTCAGGCTTGTCTTCCACGATGCCGTTCGCCCTTTGATTAGCCAACGAATTATTGATGACGTAATTCAAGCCCTAGATTGCTATGGGGCGGTAGATGTAGTCGTTAAAACGACAGATACTATCATCATGGCTGATCCAGTAACCAATACAATATCCAGCATTCCCAATCGGACTAACCTTAGAAACGGACAAACTCCACAAGCGTTTTCCCATTCCGTTATTAAAAGAGCTTATGAGATAAGCCAAAATGACCCTAACTTCACCACAACAGATGATTGTGGTGTAGTACTAAAATATCTCCCCAATGAAAAGATTTACCTTGTAGAAGGTGAAAATCAAAATATCAAGCTCACATATGAAGAAGATCTTCATATACTCGATAAGCTTTGCCAACTGAGATCAACGGAGAGCCAAGAATCTCAAAATATAAGCCTGTCACTTTCTCGCCTAAAAGATAAAGTTCTTGTAGTATTTGGTGGGACCAGCGGGATAGGTCAAGAAATTGCCAGTCTTGCAGAGGCTTATCAAGCCAAGGTCGCAGTAACGAGCTCAAGAGAAGGCGTTGATATAACCATCCCCGAACAGGTCAAGTGCTTCCTTCAAAATATCCGCAACCAGTTTGGTCGTATTGATTATGTCGTCAATAGCGCTGCAGTTTTGCACAAGCAACCCCTGCTGGATATGACTCCAAACGAAATAAGCAAGTCAATTCAAATTAACTATAATGGGGCAATAAATGTTGCCATGGCTTGCTTTGAGCACCTCCGAGAATCCCAAGGCCAAATACTGAACTTTACATCAAGCTCTTATACTTATGGTCGTGCATTTTACAGCCTCTATAGCTCATCAAAAGCAGCAGTAGTGAATTTAACTCAAGCTCTTGCAGATGAGTGGCATGGATATGGCATAAGAGTTAATTGCATAAATCCAGAGCGCACTGCAACACCAATGAGAACAAAGGCATTTGGTCTCGAACCCATGGACTCTCTATTAAGTGCAGAAGCCGTTGCAGAAAAGTCACTGCTAGTTCTACTGAGCGAACATACAGGCCAAATTTTTGACGTAAAAAAAACATAAAGCCATGAGCGCAACAACTCAAAAAGAAATACAGGCGAAGATTCTCGAGATTCTTAAAGCTGTTCATGCACTTTGTGAAAAGCATGAATTAAAATATTTCATGCTCGGTGGAACTTTAATTGGAGCTGTACGTCATCAGGGATTTATACCTTGGGATGATGATATAGATATAGGAATACCCAGGATAGACTACGAGAAGTTTATAAAAGTCTCCTGTGAACTTCCTAAACCTTTCATATTAAGCCATCCTGATAATGATCCAGAATATGTTTACCCATATGCAAAGTGCTATGATTCTTCAACGACTGTGACAGAAGACTTTGCGCTACCTTTTACAAGAGGAGTATGGATAGACATATTCCCAATCGACAACACCTTTAAAAATAGCCTTCTACAAAACATTCATTTTTATGCAAGCAGAGTCGTAAGACTGTTAATTACACATAAAACAAGAGCCTATAGAGCCAAGTCCATAAAAAACAGAATTATCAGGGACACACTATCTATTGTGTGCCAACCATTACCGCGAAAATTCTTATTTAACATTCTCAACTATATTCTAAAGATCAAAGAGCGAAGCAATTCATCTTTTTGTGGGAATTTTCTTGGTCGCTGGGGAACAAGAGAGATAGCCAGGTCTGTAGTCTTTAACGGAAGAGCTGAATTCCTCTTTTCATCAAACAGCTTCTTTGGCCCTGTACTTTACGATGAGTACCTAAAGAAAATCTATAAAAATTATATGCAACTACCTCCCATTGAAAAACAAATTTCTGATCATTCGACCTTAAACATAGATCTTAACAAGTCTTACCAACGAAGCAATTAACCTGAAAAAGGTTAAACCACATGAAAATAGTAAAACTATCATCTTCATTTACAGGGCGAATGGACAAGAGTACTTCCGCCATAATATGGATAGCTATAGCTGCACTATTGATACTCATTGCTTTTACAAAAAAATCTATTTTCCCAGAAAGATTTTTTTTTGATGAAGAAGCAATTTGGAGCTTTATGCAATATGCTCCTAGATTTAATATCGGGGAAGCCTACTCAAGCACCGCTGCATTTTATAAACTCCTTGGCGCGAGTCCGCAAAGCAATACTTTTATCGCCCTATCTTGCCTCGGAATAATATTCACTATTTACCGATCAACTCAGTATGAGAAAATAACATCAATTGATTTCGTCACACTCATGCTTATTATCTATTTCGGAATTTTAAGCATGACCTATATGACTTTGCTGAGCAAAGACCTTATTGTATTTTTAATATTGTATAGTTTCATTCCTCTCGCCAGAAATGGTATGCGAGGCTTAGTATTGTGGACACTCGTTGCAGCACTTTATGCTGCCTACTTTAGATTATATTGGATACTTTTCCTCCTCGAATTCTGGGGAGTTTTTTTCCTTTTACGCTTTCGGAATCACCCCATATTATTATTACTCTATATACCTCTATCTCTATTAGCACTAAGTATTGCTTTCAAGGTATTGCTGGGAGTCGAACTAGACTCCTTTAGAACATCAATCAATGATGTCCGAGAAGCTGACAACGCTAGGACAATGATACTTCCCTGGGTATCCGGATCTGGTATATTTTCTGGCTGGATAAATTCTTCAATTACATGGGCAACTCTGATAGTACCTATTCCTTTAGCTGTACTCATCACACCATACTACTTAAGCATAACACTCTTCATATTAATGTTTTATTACAAGCTTTGGAAAAAAGCTCTAAACAAATTAGATTTTAAGAATAATCTATCTGGCTCCTCAAGCGCGCTACTTATAATATCCTTTACAGCGATACAAAGCATATTTGAGCCTGATTACGGAAGTTACCTAAGACATTTAACGCCTTTCTTTCCAGTATTCCTTTACGCAATACTAACTCCATCACTCCAAAATAAGCAAAAATCGTCTGCTTGCATTAAGACCTAGCAGACTGAAATTGTTCACAATTAGGCGTCAATGGATTGAATACTAGGATAATAAATGGAAAATAACTCGAAAAAAATAACCCACATTATTGAGGCCACAGCTACTGGAACGTTGGCAATGGCCTCATTGCTTGCAAACTCACAGGCGACTGCAGGTTATAGGGTAGAGGTTATCTACTCAAAGAGAAATGAAACTCCAAAAAATATAAGCTCCTACTTTTCATCTGAAGTCCAACTCATCAACATCCAGATGAATACGTGGAGAAGTAAATTATCTAGTATATTGAAAATTCGAAACAAGCTAAAGCAAAGCCGCCCCGATAATATTTTCTTACATTCATCTTTTGCTGGCTTTATCGGTCGTTTAGCCTGCATCGGAACGCTAGGTGAATCAAGATTTTTATACATACCTCACTGCATATCTTTCATGAGGAAAGACATTGGACATATTAAAAATTTTGCTTTCAAGACTCTAGAAGCATTGGCCTCAATAAAGAAATCAGAATATATAGCCTGCTCAAACAGTGAAAAAAAAGAAATTGAAAAAAACATTCCCTTTAGAAAATGCCATCTTGTAGAAAATGCGGTAAATCTTGAAGGGATATTTAAAAAAGAAAATATTGAACCGAGGCCTGGAGTCACTGTAATTACCGTTGGACAGATCCGGCCTCAAAAAAATCCTGGCCTTTTCTCTGAAATAGCAAAAGCAGTCAAATCTTACGACACCAAAATAAATTTCTTGTGGGTCGGCGATGGTGATGAGAACTCCAAGGAACTTCTCAAAAGTGCAGGAGTTGAAGTACTCGGCTGGCTTCCTAAAGAGGTTGTCTGGGGTCAACTCTCAAACTCCGATATCTACCTTTCAACTGCAAGCTGGGAGGGTATGCCTGTTTCAATTATTGAGGCATTGGTATCGGGACTTCCTGTTGTAGCCTCCCATTGCGCAGGAAACGTTGATGTTATTGAGCACAAGAAGAATGGTTGGCTGTTTAATACAAAGTCTGAAGCCAGTGAGCATATTCTGAATTTAGCCAAAGAACTCGAAGTTGCTAAAGAAGTCGTCAGAAGGGAGATTAAAGTCATAGAGCAGAGATTTAGTGCAAAGCGCTATATTGAAGACATCGAAAAGATACTTCATCCTTTATAGTAGGATAGACCAATGAGTTGCGCTGTTATTTTTGGGGGCACTGGATTTATTGGCGTATTTTACGCCAAGTATCTTCTAGAAAACAAAAGTTATGAAAAAATATACTTATTTGATAAACAACCGATTTCGGAAAAAGCCTTCTCTCATCGGAAGTCATTAGTTGAAAACTCCCCCCGACTCATTGAGATACAGGGAGATGTGCGAGAGCCGATAAACTGGACTCCCCCTGAAAAGGTCGAATTGATAGCAAACTTTGCTGCTGTTCATCGGGAACCTGGTCATGAGGACTTCGAATACTACGAGACTAATATATACGGAGCCGAGAACGTATGCGGTTGGGCAACACGTGTAAACTGCAACAACATCATATTCACTAGCTCCATTTCCCCCTATGGCCCAAGCGAGGAACAAAAAGACGAGGGCACCCTCCCCGTTCCTCAAACGGCTTACGGCGGCTCAAAATTAGTCGCGGAGAAAGTACATCAGGCTTGGCTGGCGGGTCGTCCGGAACAGCGTCACTTAGTCATTGTCCGCCCAGGAGTAGTCTTCGGACCCGGAGAGGGGGGGAATGTTTCAAGGCTCATAAAGGCTGTCATAGGTCGCTATTTTTTCTATATGGGTAACCGTGACACTCGAAAAGCAGGGACCTATGTCAAGGAGCTCTGCTCGGCCATACACTGGGTCTTGCAGCGTCAAGAAAAAGAAGGACGTAATTTTACGCTCTTCAATATGTCCATGAATCCAGGCCCCTCGATTCAGGAATACGTCGAAGCAGTTTGCAGTACTGCAAACATCAAACGCCAAGTTCCGGCAGTCCCCTATCGACTTCTTCTTGGCGTCGCGCATATTATTGATTTTTTTGCTCGTCCACTAGGTATCAAGCATCCCTTCAGTCCGGTGCGCATACATAAGCTGGTCAGATCAAACAATATCCACCCAGGCTACTTGGTTAAAAATCAGTACCCCTATCGCTACACTTTGAGTTCTGCTTTTATAGATTGGAAAGCCGAAGCCCCAGAAGAGTGGAAATAACTCAGTAGCAATTTCGATAGATATTCCATGAAGAACAAAATTCTAGTAACGGGAGGAGCTGGTTATATTGGCTCTCATACCACGCTAGCCTTACTTGAAGCAGGCTTCCAAGTTGTCGTATTCGACAGCCTAGTTAATAGCTCACCTGAATCATTAAAGCGAATCCAGGTAATTTGCGGGAAAGCGCCAATTTTTATCCAAGGTGACATTCGAGACCAGTCTCTTCTGTACAAAACCCTAATTGAACATGAGATTGAATCGGTTTTACACTTCGCCGGACTCAAGGCTGTTGGTGAAAGTGTTGAGAAGCCACTGGAATACTACTCCAATAACATCCAAGGAACTTTAAGCTTATGCCAAGCTATGGCACAGGCTGATGTATACCATTTGGTGTTTAGTTCCTCTGCCACTGTCTATGGCATTCCAAAAAAATGCCTATCAGCGAAGAAACCCCCACCAACAGCCCCACTAGCCCTTATGGTCGCTCCAAGCTGATGGCGGAGGAAATACTCCGTGATCTGGCACAATCTGACTCGCGCTGGAGTATAGCTTTACTACGCTATTTCAACCCAGCGGGAGCCCATGAAAGTGGGCTGATTGGCGAGGATCCGAATGGTATACCTAACAATTTGATCCCTTATATAAGTCAAGTTGGAATAGGCAAACTAAAAGAGCTTTCAGTATTCGGTCATGATTACTCCACCAAGGATGGCACAGGTGTTAGAGACTATATTCATGTAGTCGATCTCGCCGACGGTCACTTGAAGGCTCTGAAAGCTATATCCACTCTCCCGGGAATACATACATGGAACTTGGGGACAGGGACTGGATATAGTGTGCTAGAAATGATAAAAGCCTTTGAAAAAGCCAGCCAAGTGAAAATATCCTACCGAATAGTCCCTCGTCGCTCTGGAGATATTGCAGAGTGCTGGGCTGACCCCACCAAAGCCGCTCAAGATCTTGGTTGGCGTGCCAAGCGTGGACTTGACTCGATGATGTCCGATACTTGGCGCTGGCAATCAAAAAACCCGAACGGCTATAAAAAATAGACAAAAGAAAAATTGCCAATGCGCAGCAGCTCTTGCTCTATAGGAAATTTTCTAGCTTTCCGCCGAGAAGCATCAATTATCCCTATTACCATTCTTATTTAAGGTATCAGGCTAGTCATCAGAACCTAGTATTCAGATGACCTAAAGCTGCTTCCTGTTCACTCGATATAAAGTCCAGTGAATTGATCTAATTAGAAACTCAGAGCATGTCCGCAATTTATAAATATCAAGGAGTGCCGCAATGAACAAAGACCGCGGAATCCTCCGCCCACATCAGGCCAGTATTTCTGTTCTGCAGAAAATTCTGGATCTGTTGGTGATCAGTGCCTCCATGGGAGTAGTTATATACTTCAATGGTATTCCACTTGATAGCTCCCAAACTATTGCGACACTATTGGCTCTGGTCATTTTCTACTTGCTTAGTGACTTCAGCCAACTGTATACATCTTGGCGAGGTGAGCGAGTACGTGAAGAACTACGAAAAGTAGGAGGGGTTTGGGCAATTAGCTTTATGGGGGTATTCATTTTCGAATACTTCGTGCTAGATATACCTCTACTGAAAGATTCAGCCCTATTACAATGGTTTTCCCTGAGCACTATTAGTCTTTGCGGCTATCGAATTCTACTTCGAAATCTGCTGAATGCCCTTCGTCGTCGCGGCTTCAACACCCGCTCTGTAGCGATCGCGGGGGCCGGGGCTCTTGGCCAGCGACTGGCAGTAAATATAGCTAGTGCCCCCTGGATGGGGCTGGATCTACTCGGTTTCTTCGATGACAAGCAACGTGATCCAATCCGTCTGGCTAATAGCAAAATACGCTTACCCATATCGGGAGACCTTGAACAACTAGTAGAACAGGCACGCGCAGGCCAAATTGATCGTGTCTACATCACCCTGCCTATGCGCAGCGAAGCACGTATTAAATGGTTGGTTGCACAACTAAGCGATACTACCGTATCAGTTTACATAGTACCTGACGTATTTGTCTTCGAACTCCTTCACTCCCGTAGCCAGAATATCAATGGTGTACCTACCATCAGTATTTTTGATAGTCCAATGACGGGAGCCAACACAATAATTAAACGTTTGGAAGACATTCTTCTATCATCTCTAATTCTCTGTCTTATAGCTGTGCCAATGCTGGCCATTTCGATTACTGTAAAATTCTCCTCACCAGGCCCCGTGTTTTTCCGACAAAAACGCTACGGCATCGATGGCCGCCCGATCGAGGTCTGGAAATTTCGCAGTATGCGAGTAATGGAAAACGGGACCGATGTCGTCCAGGCGACACGAGGGGATAATCGAATCACTGCGGTTGGCGCATTCCTGAGGCGTACCTCTCTGGATGAACTTCCTCAATTCATCAACGTGTTGCTGGGTGACATGTCCATCGTCGGTCCTCGTCCCCATGCGGTTGCACACAATGAACAATACCGTGGACAAATCAACAGCTACATGCTTCGCCACAAGGTAAAGCCCGGTATTACAGGTTGGGCCCAGGTCAATGGCTGGCGCGGCGAGACCGACACGCTGGACAAGATGCAGAAGCGCGTCGAACACGACCTTGCCTACATCCACAATTGGTCCCTCTGGTGGGACCTGAAAATCGTTTTTCTCACGGTGTTTAAGGGATTCATCCACAAGAACGCCTATTGAGAGAACA
>Ga0180219_1002470_pt1 | contig 11010 bp, 11 predicted proteins | sample eDN3rd30CBELigMG_FD_151338 | JGI IMG/M metagenome (GOLD analysis project Ga0180219, IMG submission 151338) | Enriched Miracle-Growth compost microbial communities from Emeryville, California, USA - eDNA 3rd pass 30_C BE-Lig MG (version 2)... ... | reverse complement strand
CGAGGGTGCGCGGGTCGGCCCCGGCGTATCTGTCGGGCCGTTCGCGCGGCTGCGGCCGGGCGCGGTGCTGGAGGAGAAGGCGCGCGTCGGCAATTTCGTCGAGATCAAGAATGCCACACTGGGCGCGGGCGCCAAGGTCAATCATTTGAGCTATGTGGGCGACGCGACGGTGGGGGCGGCGGCCAATCTCGGCGCGGGCACCATCACCTGCAATTATGACGGCTATTTCAAACATCGCACGGTGATCGGCGAGCGGGCCTTCATCGGCTCCAACAGCGCGCTGATCGCGCCGGTGCGAATCGGGCGGGATGCCATCGTCGCGGCCGGCAGCGCCGTCTCGCGCGATGTGGGCGATGGCGAATTGCGGCTGGTGCGCGGCGAGCAGCTGGTCAAACCGGGCTGGGCGGACCGTTTCCACGATGCGATGCGCAAGAAGAAGGCCGAGAAAAAGGGCGACTGACCGGTTCGTCTCCTCGTTCGCATTTGCGACGAATTGCGAACGAATGTCGAAAACATCCAATCCATTGCATCTCCCCAATGGCATGAGACTCGGTAACGAAAACCGGTCTTACGTGCCCCGTCCGGGGTCGCCGCCCGGGCCGCCGTCCTGTTTGTGGGAGCAGGGCGCAACGGCGCGGTGTGTGGCGCATAGTGGGGCTGCGGCGCCGAGCGTGATGCGCGCGGCATGCCTCCGTTGGTCGACCCGCTTTGGTGGATCGGCTGCGGCGGTAGCGTGCATCATCCCTATGTGGGGTGTCGCCGCGACGTGGGACCAGTTTTCGCTTGGCCGCAAGGCCAGTTTCATCTCCTCCCCGATGGGCCGGCGTTGGCCGGCAAGGGCGGCGGGGTGATGAGGAAGGAGGAGAGGGGAGCGGCCTGCTGCCCTCTCCTTTTTTGCTTTTGGAATGGCGCAGGCGGGCATGCTCTTTCGAGAGCCTTGAAGGTCCTGTAGGAGCGAGACTAACAAACTTCATGAGGCGGGTGCTCCGCATAGCCTTGCAATGATATCGTGATATGATATCGGAATATCATGCGTCTCCTCGCCGACCTTGCCGAAGATGATGTGAAGTGGCTCGATGCCCGCGCGGCGGAGCTGGGCCTGTCGCGCGCCGCCTTGTTGCGCGAGGCGGTGGCGGCGTTTCGCGCGGCGCAGGCGGATCAGGGCATGGAACGCTTTCTGGGTTTGTGGGCGCGGCAGGGGTCGGCTGAGGATGGACTGGCCTATGAGCGCCGGCTGCGCGGCGAACCGGATGTGGGCAACGGAGCAGGCGCGTGAGCGACATCCAGTTCGATACCAACATTCTTGTCGATGCGCTGCATGAACATCCAGCCGCCTGGGCCGAGTTGCGCCGCGCGCGCCGCCGCTGGATCAGCCGGATCAGCTGGACCGAACTGCTCGCCGGCGCGCCGGAAAGCGCATTGACGGACACCGAGCGGTTCCTCGATCTGTTCGCCATTGCCGAGGTGGATGGCGAGGTGAGCCGCCGCGCGGCCACGCTCCACCGACAACGCCCTGCGATGAACCTGTCTGCCGCGATTGTCCTTGCATCGGCGCAGGCTGGCGGGCGTATTCTCGTGACACGCAACAACAGGGATTTCCCGGCCAGCATGCCGGGCATCCGCATCCCCTATACACTCTGAGAACGGAAGGCTCGCTCCATGTGCGGAATCATCGGGATCGTCGGCGCGGAAGATGTCGCGGACCGTCTGCTCGACGGGCTGAGGCGGCTCGAATATCGCGGCTATGATTCGGCGGGCATCGCCACGGTGGTGGAGGGGCGCGTCGAGCGCCGGCGTGCCGAGGGAAAATTGGTCAACCTCGCCCGCGTGCTGGCGCTGGAGCCGCTGGCCGGCACGACCGGCATCGCCCATACGCGCTGGGCGACCCATGGCGCGCCGACGACCAGCAATGCCCACCCGCATGCGACCGACGAGGTGGCGGTGGTCCACAATGGCATCATCGAGAATTTCAAGGCGTTGCGGGATGAACTGATCGGGCGCGGGCGCGTGTTCCAGAGCGAGACGGATACCGAGGTGGTCGCGCATCTGGTGAGCGAGCAGGTGGAGCAGGGCGCCAGCCCGCAGGAAGCGGTGCGCGATGTGCTGCCGCGCCTGCATGGTGCCTTCGCGCTGGCCATATTGTTCCGCCAGCACCCGGATCTGCTGATCGGCGCACGGCTCGGCTCGCCGCTGGTGGTGGGCCATGGCGAGGGCGAGACGTTTCTCGGCTCCGACGCGCTGGCGCTGGCACCGCTCACCCAGAGGATTGCCTATCTGGAGGAGGGGGACTGGGTGGTCGTCACCCGCGAGGGCGCGCAGGTGTTCGATCGGGAGAATAGGCCGGTCGAACGGGCGGTGACGCTCTCCGGTGTCTCCGGCGCGATGATCGACAAGGGCAACCACCGCCACTTCATGCAGAAGGAGATTTACGAGCAGCCGGTGGTGGTGGCGCAGACGCTGCGCAGCTATTTGCGGCGGATCGAGGATCGTGTCTCGTTGCCGGTGCCCGACTTCGATCTTTCGGCGATCCGGCGGGTGACGATCGTCGCCTGTGGGACCAGCTTCTATGCGGGCATGGTCGCCAAATATTGGTTCGAGCAGTTCGCGCGCATGCCGGTCGATCTCGATGTCGCCTCCGAGTTCCGCTACCGCGCGCCGGTGTTGGAGGATGGCGGACTGGCGCTGTTCATCTCGCAATCGGGCGAGACGGCCGATACGCTGGCGGCGCTGCGCCATGCCAAGGCGGAAGGGCAGAAGATCGCCGTGGTCGTCAATGTGCCGACCAGCTCGATGGCGCGCGAGGCGGACCTGCTGCTGCCGACCCATGCCGGGCCGGAGATCGGCGTCGCCTCGACCAAGGCGTTCACCTGCCAGCTTGCGGTGCTGGCCGCGCTCGCCGCCAATTTTGCGCGGGCCAAGGGGCGGCTGACGGCGGCGGAGGAGAAGCTGATCGTCGAGCAACTTGCCGAGGCGCCCGCCGCGATCAATCAGGCGCTGGCTCAGGATGAGGCGATCCAGACGCTCGCCCCGCTGATCGTGCCGGCGCGCGACGTGCTCTATCTGGGCCGTGGCACCGACTATCCGCTGGCGCTGGAAGGGGCGCTGAAGCTCAAGGAAATCAGCTATATCCACGCCGAGGGCTATGCCGCCGGCGAGATGAAGCACGGCCCCATCGCGCTGATCGACGAGGCGGTGCCGGTGATCGTCATCGCGCCCTCCGGCCCGCTGTTCGAGAAGACCGTCTCCAACATGCAGGAGGTGCAGGCGCGCGGCGGCAAGGTGGTGCTGATCTCGGACGAGGAGGGCATCGCCGCGGCCGGGGAGGGCTGTCTGGCAACGCTGGCGCTGCCCAAGGTCCACCCGCTGATCGCGCCGATGGTCTATGCCGTGCCGGTGCAGTTGCTGGCTTATCATGTCGCCGTTCTCAAGGGCACGGATGTGGACCAGCCGCGCAACCTCGCCAAATCCGTGACGGTGGAATAGGGCCGGGCGCTTGGCGTTTCTGGGCGCGGATACGTCTGGATTCAATGGGTTGATGCGGAGCACCGGTTCTGACGAATGTGCCTCGTCACGTGCGTCGCATGGGGTTGGGCGTGTCGGCGGGCAATCCCTGAGCCAGGGGATTGAGGTGAGGAGGGTGCCGTGCTGGCCGGTGATCCGTGCGGTGCATGATCCTGCAAGGGAGCCGACCGATGGCTGAACCATTGGCGCGAGGCCTCTCGCGGCTTCGCGCCCTGTCCGCAGCTGGCGCCCTGACACGCCCGGCATAGGTGCGCGGCGCTCGATATGCTATCTGCTCCCCGCCGGCGGTGCGGGATGCTGTTCTTTCGACAGCGCCCCTTGACCGATCGGCGGGGAGAAAGGCCATGAATCTATCGTCACCGATATGGAGCGCGCGCATGTTGAGCATCATGCGCATCGTCACCGGGCTAATATTCCTTGAGCATGGAACGCAGAAGTTCCTCTCCTTTCCCGCGGGGGCGATGGCGGGGAGCGGCCCCGGCTTCGGCAGCCCGGCAAGCTATGCGGGCATCGTCGAATTCGTCGCAGGCCTTCTGGTGACGCTTGGCCTGTTCACACGGTCGGCGGCGTTCATCGCCTCGGGCACTATGGCGGTTGCGTACTGGATCGCGCATGCGCCGCAAAATGCCTTCCCGGTGAATAATGGCGGCGATGCGGCAATCCTCTATTGCTTCGTCTTCCTCTATCTCGTCTTTGCCGGGCCTGGCCCCTGGAGCCTTGATGCGATGCGTGGTGGGCGCCCGCGCCTGTGAGCACGCCGCCCCGCATGCCCGCCCTGTTCATCGGCCATGGCAGCCCGATGAACACACTCGAACGGAATGGCTTCACCGATGCCTGGCGCGCGCTGGGCAAGCAATTGCCGCGTCCACGCGCCATTCTCGTCATTTCGGCGCATTGGTTCTTCGGTGCCACCGCCGTGACGGCGATGGCTCGTCCGCGAACGATCCACGACTTCTACGGCTTCCCGCAGCCTTTGTTCGATTTCGATTATCCCGCGCCGGGCGCGCCGGATGTCGCGGGCGAGGTGGCGGAGATCGCCAAGCCGCTGTGGGTTGGCCTCGATCGCGATCAATGGGGGCTGGACCATGGCACATGGAGCGTGCTGGCGCATCTTTACCCGGAAGCTGATGTTCCGGTGGTGCAACTCTCGATCAATGCGCTGAAGCCGCTTGCCTATCATGTCGACCTGGGCGCGCGCCTCGCTGCCCTGCGGGAGCGGGGCGTCATGATCCTCGGCAGCGGTAATGTCGTCCATAATCTGCAGCGCGTGCAATGGAACCAGCCCGACGCGGCGTTCGATTGGGCCGAGCGGTTCGATGAGGCGGCCGCCGCACAGCTTGCCGATGATCCTTCCGCGATCCTCAAGCTCACCGAGCATCCTGATTATGACCTGGCGGTGCCGACGCCGGATCATTTCATTCCGCTGCTCTATATCGCCGGTCTGGCGGCGGCGGGGGAAGCGGTGATCGAGCCGCTGGTGCGCGGCTATGCGATGGGGTCGCTCTCGATGACCTGCTACCGGGCAGGCGCGGCAGATTGCCCGGCAACCAGAGAGGAAGGCGCGGCCGGTCTGCCGGCGGACGTGCCGCCCGATCAGACCAATATCTGACCGCGCCTGCCGTGCTCGTCAGGCAGGCCGATCGGGCCGGATCGCATGGCGCGCCAGATGGTGACGCTCCTCCAGGGACGAGAGGATGATGGCGACGACGATGCCGACGGCCGCACCCAGCAGCGTATCCAGGATACGCTCGGGCACCATGGCGGTGCCGGTCGCGTTCGGCATCGCGAGATGGGTCATGAGCAGAGCCATCGGAGTCACCAATATCTGGCCCAGGGCATAGTTGATGCCGATGATCACTTCCGTCACATATTGCAGGATGACGAGGATGGTGAGGACAGCCCAGATCGAGGGATCTTGGTTGAGGATGACCCAGACCAGTAGCGCGCCGACGACCGTGCCGGCCATACGCTGAAGCGCCCGGTTCATGCTGATGTGGAGATGCGCGCCCTGCAACACGGCGAGTGCGCCCATGGCCGCCCAGACCGGATAATGCGCACCCAGCGCGTAGCTTGCAAAAATGGCGATGGCGGCGGCGATGGTGCTGCGTGCGGACGCCATCAGGAGGGCAGGCAGGGGGCGCGCCGCCTCCGGGGCAGCGGCGCTCTCGCCTGTGGGATGATGGCGGATATGCTCGCTCATGGCGCAGATGGCCCAGGCGAGGATCGCCACGATGGCGGTGGCGGCGCTTCGTTCAAGCACCTCCTGAAAGCCCGTGACATCGCGTATGGCGGCGCCGGCCGCGAAGATGAAGATCAGCGGTCCGGGCGGTCCGAACCGCCCCGCGACGGCGACGAAGAAAAAGATGCCGCAGGCCAGCGCCAGCAGGATGAGCTTGGCGACGAAGGACATGCCGAGCCAGCCGGCGGCCGACATGGCGAAGACGGCCAGCGTCTGCACCAGCACGCAGAGCAGCAGGATGCGGTTGCGGCTCCGCGCGGGCGCGAACCGGCCGAACAGCGCGACCAGCGTGCCGAGCGCCGCATAGCCGATCAGGTGCGACCAGGGAGACAGATGGATGAGCGGCAGCGCGATTGCGGCGGCCAGGGCGGATTGCAGGCCGGCGAGCGAGGCATTGCGCAAATAGGGCTGGTCCGCCAGCGTCAGACTATCCCGCATCTGCCGCGGATGCAACAGATGGCGGGCGGCATCTACCCGGCGGGCAGACAAGGCGCCGGGAGCGGGGGTGGGATCGTCCTGCTGATTGTGCCCGCCCATCACGCCGTTTCCTCCTGCGAGGGGTGTTCCAGAGCGGCCATGCGCCGGTCGATCCGCGCGAAACAATCGAGCATTGTGTCGATTTCGCTGTCGGCCAGGTCTGTCAGCAACTCCGCTTCGCCTTGTCCCAATGTATCGCGAATCTCGGCCACGCGGCGGCGCCCTTGCACGGTCAGGTAGATGAGGCGCGCCCGGCCATCGGCCTTATCCCGGCGTCGTTCGATCAAGCCTTCCCGCGCGAGCATATCGAGCACGCGAACAAGGCTGGAGCCATCGACACCGACCCGCAGCGCCAACTCCTTCTGGGTGATGCCACCGCCGGTTTCTTCCAGATGGATAAGCGGGACCCAACTCGTCGCGGTCAGGCCCGCCTCGGCCAGATGCGCGTCCAGCGTCCGCCGCCAGCGACGGGCGAGCAGGGAGAAGCGGATACCGAAACGGGCGCGCTGCGAGGGCGAAGTGGAAAGCATCGCAATCCTATATAATTTGAATTGATATTCAATCTATATAGGATTGCGACCGTGGAAGCAAGAGGGTGAGCGCCGGTCCCGGCGCTAGCTGGGATTTGCGATTGCGGAGCCTGCGATATGCCGGGTCTTCAACCGAATAAGGCGGCGGATCAGTGCGATGGCCCGGTAAGACCATTGAGGCGCGCCAGCGCATCCGTTGGCAGTTGCAGTTCCGCCGCCGCGAGGTTCTGGGCGAGATGGACGCGGCTGGATGTGCCGGGGATGAGCAGAAGGTTCGAGGCGCGAGCGAGCAGCCATGCGAGCGCAACCTGCATCGGGCTGGCGCCCAGAGTCCCGGCAAGCTGCGCCAGTGCCTCCGACTGGATGGGGGTGAAGCCGCCCAGCGGAAAGAAGGGCACATAGGCGATGCCTTGGCCCGCGAGGCTGTCGATCAGTGCATCATCGGTGCGATGGACGAGATTATAATGGTTCTGCACGCAGACGACCGGCGCGATGGCTTGTGCCTGGGCGATCTGCGTTGCCGTCACATTGCTCAGGCCGAGATGGCGGATCAGCCCTTGGCGACGCAGGTTCGCCAGAGTCGAGAATTGCGTCTCGAGCGATCCTTCCGCCGGTGCATGAACATCGCCCATCAGGCGCAGGTTGACGACGTCGAGCCGCTCCAACCCCAGATTGCGGAGATTATCATGCACGGCCTGCGTCAGTTGCTCCGGGCTTTGTGCGGGCAGCCAGGCGGCGTCGGCACCTCGCACGGCCCCGACCTTGGTGACGATGACAAGGTCTTCCAGGTAGGGATGCAGGGCCTCGCGGATGATCTGATTGGTCACATGCGGGCCATAGAAGTCGCTGGTGTCGATGTGATTGACGCCAGCCTCCACGGCGGCGCGCAGCACGGCAATGGCTTCCGTCCGGTCCCGTGGCGGCCCGAAGACGCCCGGTCCGGCCAGTTGCATGGCGCCATAGCCCATGCGATTGACGGTGAGATCACCCAGCCGGAAAGTGCTGGCCATCGCATGCTTCATCATAGGCTGTCTCCTTGTGGGCCTTCCGCATATGGACTTCCCGGTGCCGATCGATAAGTCGGACTCCCCGATAAATTGTATGGAAAGCTGCTCCATGTCCACCGAATGGGACGACCAGCCACTGCCGCCAATGGCGGTGAGCGGACGGCCATGAGCAATTTCCTGCGCCGCGGCAGCACGCCGCTCTTCCTGCGAATCTTCGGCGTCATGCTGCTCACGGTCTTGCTGGTGCAGGCGCTGAATTTCGTGGTTGTGCTGCTGACGCCGCCGCCCCAGCCGCCGCTGACGAGCGTGACGGACATTGTTAGCCGGCTTCAGGGGCGAGCGGCCACGGATGACAAACTCATCGTGCGCGATGGCGCCATTGATCCTCGGACGCCGGTGAACGAACGGGACGTCGCCTTGCGGCGATTGATCGCCAGTCGGATGGGTCTGGATGAGAGCGCTGTGCGCGTGCAATCGCGTTGGCCCGGCTTGGGGTTGGGTGGTTTGCGGCTAAGACCGCCGTGGCCCAAGGCGCCGTTGGGGATGCTCACCAATGCGCCGCCGGCAGGAGAGGCTCCTCCCGCCATGGGACCGCCGCCTATGGGGCCAAACCGTCCGCCATTCGCTGCCGATTGGGAGTCGCATGGCGAACTGGCGTTGATCGGCGATTTCGCGGTGTCGGCGCAGATGGGCGGAAAGTGGCGCACCGTGGAACTGCGCGCAGGGACTTTTCAGCCATGGCGGCGTGGCGCGCTGATGTGGCTGACCATCCTGCTCATCGTGGTGGCTCCGCTGGCTTGGCTGCTCGCCCGCCGCCTTGCCCGCCCCATCGGCCTGTTTGCCGAGGCTGCGAACCGGCTCGGGCGCAACCCGCGATCCGAACCGCTTGCCCTGACCGGCCCGCCGGAAATTCAGGACGCGGCCCATGCCTTCAACGAGATGCAGACGCGCCTCAACCGCTATGTGGAAAATCGCACGACGCTCATGGCCGCCATTGCCCATGATCTGCGCACGCCGCTGATGCGCCTCAATCTCCGGCTTGAGCATGCCCCCGCCGCCATGCGGCAGGATTGCGAGGCGGACATTGCCGAGATGGAGCATATGATCGCCTCCGTCATGGCCTTCGTGCGCGATATGAACCGCGTCACGCGGCGGCAGCGGCTGGATCTGCGTTCGCTTGCCGAGAGTGTGACGGACGGCTTCGTGGACCGGGGCGCCGCGGTTACCCTGGAGGAAGGCAATCCGTTAATCCTTGAGGGGGACGCGCCGGCTCTCAAGTCTCTCTTGTCGAACCTTGTCGACAATGCCGTCAAATATGCGGGCCATGCCCATGTGGCGCTGGGGCAGGGCGGGGCCGGCGCGGTCATCGAGGTGAGCGATCATGGGCCGGGCATGTCCGAGGCCGATCTCGACCATGCCTTTGAGCCATTTTTTCGGGCGGAGCGCTCGCGGGCCAAGGATATGGGCGGGATCGGCCTTGGGCTGGCCAGCGTGCGTGCGGTTGCGCGCGCTCATGGCGGCGAGGCCACGCTTGCCAACCGCCCGGATGGCGGCGGCCTTGTCGCACGGGTGACCCTGCCGCTTTAGGTTGACGGTTCCGGCTCAGCGCGGCGGCGAGCTTTCTGGCCGCTGGGGACCGGGGCCGGAATGTGGTGCAGGCGGCGGCGGTGGCGGCCCGAAGCGGCGGCCCGGCACGCCGTCCATGCGCATGAGCGCATCGAAACGCCGTTGCTGATCCTCATTGAGCGATGCCCGGAAGGTGCGGATCGCGGTGAGGCGTTCCCGGCCTTTTTCGAGGTGATGCTCCATATCGGTGAGCGGGTCCGGCATGGCTGGTAGAGGGGCCGCCGCCTGTGGAGTGCCCCGATCATGTCCGGCCTCTGGCCCGCCATGGGGCGGCGGCGGCATCGGCCGGTCAGCTTTGAGGATGGTTCTGAGAGCGGCCATCTGGTCGGCGCGCAGGCCCAGCAGGAGCGCTATGTCATTTTCCCGCTGATCGTCCGGCCGCGCACGATCGCGCTCCTGTCCGGTCTGGCTCAGGCCCGGCGTGTAGAGCGATCCGCTGATGGCGGTGACCAGCAGGGCTGTGGACAGAATTGCGATTGGCTTCAACGGAACATCCTTTCTTACGTTCGAGGCATGATGGCCCGGCGGGCGATGGCTCAGCCCATCAGGCCCGTGGTGCGCCAGCGCCGGGTGATCGGTGATTTGACCAAAGGCTGTCCGCACCGCGTGCAGCGTGCGTGAGGCTGCGGAGAGCCATCGAACGATATTTTGATCCGGCCGGGCGCGTGACGGCCCGAAAGGCATTGCGCATTGTTGCGCCGGTGAACGGCCGATTTGCTGAGACTATTTGCCAATTGTCGTTCCTTTCCAGCACGCTCCGGCCGCTTCTCTGGCCGTGGGGGAGCCGCTGCGGCGCATAATCGGGCAGAGCGACTTGCAGCGTGGCGCGTATCGTCGCTGCGGGGCGTGCGCGGAGCGTGGACGGGGGCCGGAGCGCGATACCTCACGCGGGTGATCCTGGGTCGGGTGATCGGCAAATCGCATCGCGAGCGCTCCGGTGCAGCAACTCGTTAAAAGACGACATTCATGTCTGAGATATTTCTGCCCCGAGGGGCGTGCCGCGTGAATTGAACGTTTTCCGATCTTGGCCGGCGGGCCTTGTGATCGGGCGGCATATGTCTGGACGGACAAATCACAGACATTTGCCGGCAATAACCGGGTGGGAATGGGTGGCTTCGCTTTGGCGCTTCCAGCGTTGGGGCGAGTTCTCCTCCTGTGGCGGGGCAGCATGCTGCCCCGCTATTTTTTTCCCCAAATCGAAAATGACCCTGAGCGGCCTTACCGGGGCGTCATCCGCCGCCCGTGGCCGGCGCACTGTGGGCCTGCCGCCACAGTCGCGCACCATTAACGCATGCGGGAAGCCCCTGCGCGTGCGCGACACGCCGCTGAAACACTCCGAAACATGAGAGAAATATTCCTCCTCCCATACGACCGCTCTCGTTCAACATGAATGATTGAGGGGATTTATTATAATTACTTAAATTTCTTAAGGAAAAATAGAAATAAATTCTAGATTTCTTACTAAATTTACGGGGAGGTCCCTAGGGTCAGGACCCATTGATCTGAGAGGGATGATCTGATTCAGGCTCCGCAAGGAGACGGAATTTGAGCGACCTGTATTGGCTGACCGATGAGCAGATGGCTCGGCTTGAGCCCTTTTTCCCCAAGA